>Ga0302135_10001913_pt1 | contig 12482 bp, 8 predicted proteins | sample CBN3_surface_MG_FD_203119 | JGI IMG/M metagenome (GOLD analysis project Ga0302135, IMG submission 203119) | Marine microbial communities from Western Arctic Ocean, Canada - CBN3_32.1 | ecosystem: Environmental > Aquatic > Marine > Oceanic | place: Canada: Western Arctic Ocean | collected 2017-09-15 | reverse complement strand
CCAGGCTGACACTTTCGCGCGCTGCCGCAGCAATCGGCAGCGGCACTCTGACCTGATTGGCGGCATTGACGATCAGGGTCAAATCCTTGTGCGCCAGATCGATGGCAAAACCCGGCTCGATATCGCCGGTCAGCAACTTAGTGGCATAGTTGATCTTGAGCTGACCATTGGTTGCCGTAGTGCCGTGGATCACATCCAGAGTGGTTTGCAAATCGAGGCTCAAGCGAGTGGCCAGTGTCAGCACTTCGGCGTTCATCTGGCACGAGACAATGGCGAGATAATTGTTGACCAGCTTGGTCCGCATGCCACTCCCGACCGCGCCGCAATGGTGGATCGTCGTGCCCATGGCTTCCAACAACGGGCGCACGCGGGTGAAGTCTTCATCTGAGGCGCCGACCATAAACAGGCTTTCACCATAATTTGCATGTTGCGCAAGGCGGCCAACCGGCGCATCGACCACATCTATTTCCGCTTGATTGAGTTTCGCAGCCAGAAGGTCGGTAGCATCCGGATCAACCGTGCTCATGTCGAGGAGCAGCATGCCGCCCCGGCCATTGGCGAGAACGCCGCCTTCGCCCAGCACCACCGCCTCCACTTCCGGCGAACCCGGCAGCATGGTGACGACGATATCGCTGTTCTCCACCAGTTCGATAATCGAGGCCGACGCGACCGCGCCCTGCTGAACGAGTATGGCAACGGGCTCGGGCGCAATATCAAAGCCGTTAAGCTGGAAGCCTTTGGTTTGCAGATTAAGCGCCATACCTTTGCCCATGGCGCCGAGGCCGAAAAAACCGATACGTTCCACCATGATCTTTTTTCCTTATTTGTTTAGAACTGTCCGTCTTGGTTGAGCGAGGACACCCACTTCTTGTAGGCGCCGACTGAAAAGCGCTGATAGGCGGTGATGTTGAACTCATAGCTGCCATCCGCCACGCGCGCTTCGGTATATTCGAATTCCTCTTCGCTGATAGGTACGAACTTCACCCGATCCGCAGCATCGAGCAGCACCACGCGATCCTTGAAAACTGGATGGCGTTGCCTGGGGTCCCAGAGCGGTACCGGGGTGCGACCGATCAAATTATAGCCACCCGGACCGGGCGTGGTGTAAATCGAGGACGATAGCCCGCCGACGCCAATGGCGCCTAGCGTCGTCCAGGTGCGCGGCGGATTGTATTTCGGCGAGGTGATGGCGCAGCGCGGATCAAGAGCGCGCATCAACGGCAGGCCGGGCGTTGAACAGACCGTCACCACCCAGTGCTCAGTGCCTGAATGAATACGCGCCAATTGCTTGGCATCTTCAAAGCCATTCACATCGGCGACGAAATCAGGGTCATATTCGCGTGGAGCGATCTTCTCGCTGTAATCGGCCACGCAGTCGCGCGTCCACGGGTCGAGATAGACTACCGGCAGATAGGCCAAGCGGCTGTCCAGCTCCAAATTCTCGACCGAGCCCAAGCCATCGATCAGGTGCGCAAGCTCGGTTTGCAAATCGGCATAGGAGATATCGTCGGATTCATATTCGACTACCAACGAATTATAAGACGGGTTGGTATCGACCACGCCCGTCACTTCCTCCGCCTTGATTGCCGCCGTCAGGCCGAGCGCCATGAAGTTGAGGTCGATGCTGGCATCATCGCCAAATTGCACCAGAATAAAATGGTCGCCGCCCGGCATAAATTTCGGCGTATCAAACTTCATGCGATGCTCTCCACGGCGCACAGGCGATCAATGCTGCGGCGTAATTCCTGCGCCTCGTCGACCGAGACGCGACGGAAGCGGTAGATATCATTGGGCTTGGATTGCGCCAATTTCCAGAATGCCGCCGACGGCACGGTAAAGGGGTTGATAAAGCCGCCGGCGCTCGGCGCATCATTGACCAGGATAATCGGCGTCTGACCGCAAAGGTTGATCGAGCCCACAGGGTAACCATGATCAAGGATATTGGAGGGATGCTCGCCATGCTCCGGCCCTTTGGCGCTGGCCTTATCAGCGAAGATCCAATCCGGCCCTTCGAGGCGATAGCCGGTGCGGTTACTGCGCGCCTGCAATTTCCACTCGCTGGTTAGAAAGCGCTCGATGCCGTCATCCGCGATCCAATCATCGTTCGGCCCCTGCACCACCTCGATCTGCCATTCTTTATTATCGCTAATGGCTGGGCGGCAGTCTTGCTTGACCCGCCGGCCCGGCACGCCGGCGCCCGCACCCGCACCCGCACCAACATTTAAAGATTGCCCATCTTTCAGAGCATGGCCTTCCATGCCGCCGACACCGGCCATATGAAAGGTCGCGCGCGCGCCGAGCACGGTCGGAACATCGATGCCGCCGGATATGGCCAGATAGGCCCGCGCACCGACTCTGGCGAAACCGCACGCCAAAACCTGGCCGGCCGTCACGGCCACGCTCTCCCACATGGGAAAAGCTTCGCCGTCCAGCGTTGGGTTCATCTCGGCGCCGGTAAACGCAACCACGCAGTCTTCCGAGAAACGCAGCGTCGGCCCCATAAACTGGCATTCCAACCCAGCCGCCTCCGGCCCATTACCGACCAGCACATTGGCCAGGCGGAACGACCACATGTCGAACGGCCCAGACGGTGGAAAGCCCTGCTCCCAAAAGCCGTAGCGCCCGGGGAAATCCTGTACTGAGGTTTCTAGGCCAGCTTTGATCACTTCTACAGATAGCGCCATGATTAAAAGCGCTCCTTCATATCGAGCGTTTCCAGCCATTCATGATAGGCGCGGATGGAGAATTTGGCGTAGTGGGCCACATTGTGCACGTAGTCTCCCGCCGTCACCCGGCGCTCGACATAATCATACTCTTCCTGCCCAATCGGAAAAAAGCGCACCCGGTCGCCCGGGCGCAGCAGCGCTAAATCTTGGCTAAAGGCCGGCAGGCGTTGATCCATATCGCAGACCGGCACCGGGGTATGGCCGATCATTTGATAACCACCCGGCGTATTGGCCGGATAGACGCAAGTCACCGAGCCGCCATAACCGATGGTGCCCTTGGCCGTCCAAGTGCGCGGCGGATTGTATTTTGGCGCCGTCAAGCGGCAGCGTGGATCAAGCGCAATGAGCGAGGCAAGACCAGGATAGAAGCCAAGCGCCGCCACCCAATATTCGGTGCCGGAATGAATGCGCGCGAGCTGCTCATAGCCATCAAGATTGTTGAGCCGCACCAGAACGTCGCAATCATATTCTTTCTCACCGATCTTGGCGCAGTAATCCTCCCAGCAGCCCCGCGTCACCGGGTCGCAATAGAGCACCGGAATGTAATAGATCGGGCTCAGAAGCTCCATACCTTCCAGCGAGCCCATATTGTGATAATGGCCAAGAACTTCGCGCTTTAGGTCGCTGAAAGAGATCAGGTCCGGGTCATAACTAATGACGATCGAGGCCATATTGGGTAGGAGCTCAATCAATCCGGTAATTTCCGCCTCTCGAATCTTGGCGGACAGCGAATGAACGAGAAAATTAAGGTCAAAATTCAGCTCATTGCCCAGCTCCATCTCAATGAAACGGTCGCCACCGGGTAAGAACTTCGGCTCATCGTAAATCAACTCAGCATCTCCCCTTGCCGGGCCGACATTATAGCTATTCTCTGCCCTACAGACAGGCCCGATGTTCTGATATACCTTGTAGCCCGAGATGTGATCACACGCCAGACAGCATTAATTTGCAGGCCGCCAGGGATGCGCTGACAAAAACACTAATTTTGGAGAATTTGAAGTGCCTAAACTCGTACCACTGAAGACAAACACCCCCTGGTTTCGCGTTGAAGCCACCGATGCCGACTGGAAAAAAGAAGACCCGGTGGTGCTGGCGCAAATTCTCGAACAACTCATATTGGTGCGAAAGTTCGAGGAGCGCATTCTCGAATTGTGGCAGGCCGGCTGCGTGCATGGCCCGGCCCATGCCAGTATCGGCCAGGAAGGTGGCGCCATCGCTGCCATTTCGGCGCTCGGTGCCGGCGACAAGATCAATGGCACTCACCGCGCCCATCATCAATTCCTCTCGCGCTTTCTCTACCATGAAATGCTGGAAGGCTATGACCCGCGCGGCGATGACTTAACCGCCGCCATGCAGGACACGGTTTATCGCTCCATGGCTGAGATCATGGGCCTCTCGCCCGGCTATTGCGGCGGGCGCGGCGGCTCCATGCATATGCGCCGCGACGAAGCTGGCGTACTCGGCACCAATGCCATTGTCGGCGGCAATCCGCCGCAGGCAGCGGGCTATGCCTTGGCCGATAAAATGCTCGGCACCGGCAATATCACCGTGACCTTCTTCGGCGATGGCGCCATGCAGAACGGCGCAGCCTATGAATCCATGAATTTGGCCGCAATCTATGACCTGCCCATGGTCTTTATCGTCGAGAATAATCTTTACGGCGTCTCCACTCATGTGAGCGAGGCAACGCGCGAATCCCGCCTCTCGGCGCGCGGCCAGGGCCTGGCCGTACCGTCGCTCGAAGTGGATGGCATGAATGTCATGGCCATGCGCAAGGCAATGGAATGGGCGCTCAAGCAAATCCGCGAAAAGAAAGGCCCCGTGCTGATCGAGTGCCTAAGCTATCGCTATTTCCATCAGAACGGCCCGATCCGCGGCAGCGCCTTCGGTTACCGCGAGAAGTCGGAAGAGGCCGCCTGGCTGAAACGCGACCCCTTCGTCACCCTGCCCGAGAAGCTGATAAAGCTCGGCGTGGTCGATAAAAAAACGATTGAAAAAATAAGCAAAAAGGCGGCCGACAGTGTTGCCGCTGCTTCGGCGGCTCTGACTGAAACCGAGCCCGAATCCAACCAGTTGCGCATTATCCCGGCGATGTGGCCCGATCCCGGCAAGGTTGATTTCGGCATTCGCGGCGACCTTAGTGAACTGGCCGGCCAGCCCATGATGGATGTCGAGGATATGGACCCGGCGCAAACCAAAACCATGAAATATATCGAGGCCATGGCCGCGGTTCAGCTCCGTGCCATGGAGCGCGACGAGCGGGTAATTATTCTCGGTGAAGACGTGCATCATCTGAATGGCGGCACCGTGAGCGGCACCAAGGGCATCGTCGAGCGCTTTCCGGATCGTTTGATCGGTACGCCGATTGCCGAGAACGGCTTCACCGGCATGGGGCTGGGCGCCGCCATCAATGGCCTGCGCCCGATCATCGAGATCATGTATGCGGACTTTTGCCTAGTAGCGGCGGATCAACTTTTTAATCAAATCGCCAAGGTGCGGCATATGTTTGGCGGTACCTCAACCGTGCCATTGATCGTGCGCATCCGCGCCGCCGGTGGGCATGGCTATGGCTCGCAGCATTCCATGGACCCGAGTGGCCTGTTTGCCCTCTGGCCGGGCTGGCGGGTGATCGTGCCGACCACTCCGTTTGATTATATCGGCCTCTTCAATTCCGCCGTGAACTGCGACGATCCGGTGGTGATTATTGAGACTCAAACGCTGTTCCAGGACGAAGGCCTAGTGCCGGCGGATGATCTCGATTATTGCATCCCGTTCGGCAAGGGGCGCATTGTTCGCCCCGGCTCGGCCTGCACCGTTATTGGGTGCGGCAATATGGCGTCGATTGCCGTCGAAGCGGCGGAAAAATGCGGCATCGACGCTGAAGTAATTGATCCGCGCACGTTGGATTCGGACAGCCTTGATTGGGAGATGATCGGTGAGAGCGTCAAGCGCACCAACCGCCTTTTAGTGGCGGAACAAACGGCGCGCGGGCCATCTCTCGGCGCCAGTATCGTGCAGGAAGGCCAGGAGCGCCTGTTCGATTATCTCGACCATCAAATCTTGCGCGTTTCCGGCAGCCACTCCGCGCCGGTTATCTCGCGGATTTTGGAAGAGGCGGCGCTCGCCGGTGTGGATGAAGTTGTTGCCGGCCTGACGGCCTTGATGCGCGGCAGCGCCCTTGAGGCGGCGGAGTAAACGGGTGCCCTCCGGCCCCTCAGCGCTTAGCTCTCTGGACTCAAGCCTGAACGGGACTGCCGGCGAGCCGCTGCATGAAAGCGTCTATCAGGAAATCCGTCGCCGCCTGGTCACCGGCCAGTTTCAGCCCGGCCAGGCGGTAACCTTACGCGGCCTCGCCAATACGCTCGGCACCAGCGCCATGCCAGTACGCGAGGCGCTTCGCCGCCTGGTGGCCGAACGCGCGCTTGATCTTGGGCCCAACCGCTCGGCCCGAGTGCCGGTTGTCACCAGCGCCAAATATGCCGAGATTTGCGAGGTACGAATTGCCCTTGAAGGTCTGGCGGCGGAAAAAGCAGCGCTGTTCATTGCCGATGATGAGCTTGACCGCCTCGATATGACTTGCGCAGAGGTCAGCGCCGCAGCCGAGCGCCATGATGCGGTGACCTATTTTTCAAAAAATCAGGAAATGCATTTTTCCGTCTACCGCGCCGCGCGCTCCCCGCTATTGCTCGATATGATCGAAGGCATCTGGCTGCGCGTCGGGCCGACACTTAATTACCTCTTTCACGATATCCGCTTTGCCGGGCGCGCCGCCGCGACCAACGCGCCAATTATAGATGCCCTGCGCTCGCGCCAGGGCGCTCAGGCGCGGGATGCCGTGGTGCATGATATTTCCCACGCCATGGTATGGCTGGTGCAGTATTTGCCGCAAACAGACAACCCCACCACCAGCGGCAATAACGGCAAGAACAGCAAGAACGGCAACAATAAAGCGAATTGAACCTGCCATGGCCGAGCAAGCAGAAACACCGAGTAACCCACCATCACTTACAGGCAAGCGCGCGCTTGTGACTGGCGCGGCGCGCGGCATCGGTGCGCGCACGGCGGGAATGCTAGTGCGCGAAGGTGCGCGCGTCGCCGTGCATGCACGCCAGCGCGATCAACTCGATGATGTTGCCGAACGCCTGCACGCCCTCGGCGGCGAGGCCATATGCGTGAGCGGAGATCTCACCCAAGCGAAATCGATTGCCAAATTCTGCGCCCAGGCCATAGATGAACTCGGCGGCATTGATATCGTCATCAACAATGCTGGCGTTGCCGCGCATGGCCCTGTCGTCGATCTCGAAGAGGAAGAATGGAATCAGGTGATGGACGTCAATTTAAAGGCGCCTTATCTCGTCACCCAGCACACCCTCCCCACCATGATCGACCAGGGCACCGGCGGCGCTTTCGTCTTCAACGCCTCAAGTTCAGCCCGCATGGCTCAGGCGGAACGCTCGGTCTATAACGCCACCAAGGCCGGCCTGGTCGGCTTCACCCGTTGCCTAGCCGATGAAGTTGGCCCGCACGGCATCACCGCCAACGCCGTCTGCGCCGGCTGGATCGCCACCGAGATGGCGGTCGAACTACATGAACAGATGGCGGAAGAAACCGGCGTGCCGTTCGGGCAGCTTTACGACGAAGGCATGCGCGTCAACGCCATGAAGGCCATCATCCCACCCGAAGACGTCGCCGACATGATGGTCTTCCTCGCCGGCCCGGGCGCGCGCCACGTTACGGCGCAATCAATTTACGTCTGCGCCGGGCGCAGCATCACTTAGTAATTAAGTATACTGTCACCATAATTATGGGCGCCGCCCTGCCAAGCGGCACCACCAACCGGAATGCGACCAGCATCCCGGCAAGGGCGACTGCCCGCCCGAGTTAATACGAGGTAGCCAAGCGGGCGGATGCCCGCGCCCGGCGCTTGAGGGAACAAACAAAAAGAGCGGATGCAGGCTCAATAATTAAATATACTGGACCTTAATTATAGAGGCCCCGATTTCAGCGCCGACGCCATCTCATATCGGCGGCGATAAATAAGCAGCCAGTTTACTTATCTATGGTCGACCTAATTATCCGTGGAGATATGCAGGAAGCCGAGCTCATCAACGTGCAGGCGCTGGCCGGGGTGGATGATGATGTTGGCTGAGGATTCTTCGACGATCATCGGGCCTTGCGCCTCGAAGCCGGGCGGTAGCAAATCGCGGTCGAAGATGCGGGCTTCATGGCGGCCGTCTTCGCCGTAATGGACTGAGCGGGTGCCCTTGGTGGCGGCCGCCTCGGAGCAGCCTTCGGCGCGCAAGGGTTTGACTTCGGGACGCGGCACGCGAGCCGTGGCAGTGAGGCGGAAATTGACGAACTCGACCGGCGTGTCATCCAGGCGGAATGTGTAGGCGCGCTCATGGGCGATGTGGAAATCGTGCAGGATACGCTCGACACTGAGGCCCTCCAGAGCAGCCGGTACAGTGACCCAATGTTCCTGACCGAGATAGCGCAGATCGATGCCGAACTCGAAATGAAGCTGATCGGCCTCGACTTCATCCTGGGCGCCGAAATATTCTTCTGCCTCTTCGCGCAGACCGGCGAATAATTCGCTGAGGCCCGCCGCCGCCATATCATCGGCGCGGCCAAGCGCGGTTTGCACGAAATCACGCCGCGGTTCTGTTGCCAACATGCCCCAGGCGGAGAAATAACCGGGATAGAGCGGGATGATAATCTCGCGCACGCCGAGCTCACGACCAAGCGTCGCCGCATGCATGGCGCCGCCGCCGCCGCCAACGATGAGGACAAAATCGCGCGGATCATGGCCGCGCTGGATCGACACCAGCTTGAGCGCGTTGATCATATCAGCGTCGGCCAGACGAATCACCGCGACCGCCGCCTCTTCCGCGCCGCAGCCGAGACCATCGGCAATTTTCTGCATGGCTTTCGTTGCCGCAGCAACATCGAGCTGGATGCGGCCGCCGGCGAAATATTCAGGGTCGAGCACACCGGTCAGCAGTTTGGCGTCGGTCACGGTGGGCTCGGTGCCGCCCTGACCATAGCTCGCCGGACCCGGATCGGAGCCGGCGCTGACCGGGCCGACCTTCAGCGTACCCACCCGATCAAACCAGGCGATGGAGCCGCCGCCGGTGCCAATTTCAACGATATCAACCACCGGCACCTTAACCGGATAGCCCGGATTGATGCGCGACCATTCCAATTTATAGTCGGTGGTAACCTTTACCTGCCCGCCCTCAATAACCGAGCATTTTGCCGTAGTACCACCGATATCGAGATAGACGGCATCTTTTTCACCGCACATCTCAGCCACCAGCGCAGCGCCATTGACGCCGGCGGAGGGGCCGGATTCAACCAGAGTGATGGGATGCGCCTTGGCCCAGGCGAAGCTGGTTGAGCCACCATTGGATTGCATCGCCGCGAACGGACAATCGAGGCCCTGGTTGCGCAGGCTTGCTTCAAGGCTCTCGAAATAGCGCTGCACGATCGGCTGCACATAGGCATTGAGCACGGCAGTATTGGCGCGCTCATATTCGCGCCACTCGCGGGTGATCTCAAAGCTTGCCGTCACCGCAACGCCAGGCAGCTTATCCCGTAGATATTCAGCGCAAGCCGCCTCATGGGCGGGCGCGGCATAGCTGTGCAAAAGTTGAATGGCCACCGCCTCGACATTTTCATCGCGACAGCGCGTCACCACGGCATCGAGGTCCGCCAGCACCAGCGGTTCAACCTCATTGCCGAGGGCGTCCATACGCTCACGCACTTCGAAGCGCAGGCGGCGCGGCACAAACGGCTCCGGCTTTTCGAAATTTAAATTGTAGAGATCGGGGCGATTGCCGCGCGCGATCTCAAGTACATCGCGAAAGCCTGCGGTGGTGACCAGCGCCGTCTTTGCGCCCTTGCGCTCGGTGATGGCGTTGATCACCGTGGTACCGCCATGGACGAAGAAATCAATATTCTTACCGTCGATCTCGGCCAAACGAATTGTGTCTTCCACCCCACGGGTCAAATCCTTCGGCGTGGTCAGGGATTTCTCGACCTTAAGTTCGCCGCTCTGATCATCGAAATAAACAAGGTCGGTGAAGGTGCCGCCGATATCACTTGCCAATCGTCCCATTGCTTTAGCTCCTTGCAGCGCGCAGCGAATCCGTCGCCGCTTTATCTATAGCGCCGTCCGCTTTCAGGGCGACGCCATATTGGGCGCGCGCGGTTTCCGGCGTGATGTAGTCATTGCGTAGATCCGCCAACACTTCTTCCGGCGGGCGCTCAAATGCCTCGCCGTAACCGCCGCCACCGCCGGTGACGACACGCACGCGATCACCTTGTTTGAGAGCGTGATAAGGAATGCGGGCGACGCGCTGGACATCTTCGCCGCTCTCGATCTCCATGAAATTACAGCTTCCCGTGCCGCCACCCTTAAGACCCCAGGGCGGCTCGCTGGTGCGCCCGAAGCTGGCATAGGTAAAGGCCTCATCGGCGAGAATTTCAAATTCGCGCACCGCACCAAAGCCGCCCCGGTAGCGCCCCGCCCCGACGCCTTCGCCCGTATTGAGAGAATACTGCCGAACATAAAGTGGGAATTTAGCTTCGAACAATTCGACCGAATAATTATAGGTATCGCCGTCCGTGGTGGCGATCAGGGCGCCGGTGCCGTCACGCGTCGCCGTCGCGCCCCAGCCGCCGACCGCAGGTTCGATATGAACGAAAATCTCGCCGCTCTTTGGGTCCTTGCCATACACATAAGCGCCGCAGAGGCTCATATAGCTGCCGGCGCTGAAGCGATCCGGCACAATTTCAGCCAGCGCCTTCCATACCAGCTCCGAGGCATGGGCCGAGCCCTCATAATACCAGCCGGTCGGCGACGGCTTTTGTGCGGTGAAGACAGTGCCGTCAGGGCAGATGATCTCGACCGGACGAAACCAGCCCTCGTTGGATGCGCCTTGTGGGTCGACGAGGGATTTGAAAACGGTTTTCACTGCCGAATGCAACGCACCGTAAGCGCAGTTGATCGGACCGGGGCGCTGGCCACTGGTGCCGGTGAAATCGAAGGTCATACGCTCACCCTCAATGCGCACTTCGACGCAGACCGGAATTTGCTCTTCGCTGATGCCATCGCCATCAATCAAATCTTTAGCACGGTAGACTCCGTCTGGCATGGCGGCGACGGCTTTGCGGCTGAGCTGTTCGCTGGTGGTGAGGATATAATCGAAGCTGCGCTCAACGGTCTCGAAACCGTATTTCTGTTCGATCTCCTGAAAGCGCACCTCGGCAATGCGCACCGCTGCGAGCTCGGCATTGAGATCGCCGAGGCACATTGTCGGCAGGCGCACATTCTCGCGGATGATATCGACCACATCTTGTATCAGCTCATCATCGCGGCAAATACGTATGCCGGGGAAACGGATGCCTTCCTGATAAATCTCGGTCGCATTCGGCGCGATGCTGCCGGCGACGGAACCACCCACTTCGCTCCAATGGGCCACGGCAATGGCGAAGGCACGCAGCTCCGGGCCGTTGAACAGCGGCCGTATCAGCGCCACATCGCAGGTATGGGTGCCGCCCTCAAACGGGTCATTGATCATGAAGACATCACCCGGGCGCATTTCATCGCCGAACTTCTTCAAGATCGCCCGAAGCTGAAAGGAGAAGGTGCCGGTAAAAAGGGTGATGCCATTGGTCTGGGCGATCAGTTGCGCCTTGGTATCCAAAATACCGCAGGCAAAATCGAGCACCTCATAGATCACCGGGCTCATGGAGGTGCGGGCGATGACAATGCCCATCTCATCCACCCCCGCCAATAACTTGCCGCGCACGATCTCAAGTGTAACCGGATCGATTTCTTTCAAAGCCTCAGACATGTCGCCACCCTATTGCCGCCGATACCCAATGTAGCGCCGGATTCTTGCTTCCCACCAGCTAAAGTCAACTCCTGAAACACGTCGTTGGCCCGCGTTTCCGCCATAGTGTAAACTGGGCAAAAATAAAACAGCTTTGGGAGGAGCGACATGGTTAAAATCGCAAAAATTGAGGCAAGCGCGCATTCGCGCCCGTTTACAGAGGGTGTGATCCGCATGGGGCTCGGGCGCAACGTCAAGCGCGACTTTGTGTTCGTTAAGGTGACGGCGGATGATGGCACCATCGGCTACGGCGAGGCCCATCACGGCCAGAACCTCACCGCCATGACGGAAGTCATCGAAAAGGGCGTCGGTTCGCTGATTATCGGCGCCGATCCGTTCGACAGTGAAGGCATTTGGGAACGCATCAAGCGCCAGCAAATTCAAACCCATGGTCTCGGCGCGGGCAGTATTATTGCCCTGGCCGGCATTGATCTCGCGCTTTGGGACCTGAAGGGCAAACTGCTTGGCCAACCGGTTTATCGCCTGCTCGGCGGCGCAGCAAAAAAAATCCGCGCTTATGTCGGCGGTCTGACGCTCGGCTTCCAGCCACACGACACGTTGGAAAAGGAGGTTGCCGGGTTTCTTGAGATGGGCTTCACCGCGATCAAGATGCGGGTCGGCGATACGCCCAAGAAGGATGCCGAGCGCGTCAGCCATATTCGCAAGACGTTCGGCGACGGCATTGATATCGCTGTGGACGCGGCAACGCGCTATACGGTTACAGATCTGCCGGAAGTGCTCGATTATTGCGAGACCAACCGGGTGTATTGGCTGGAAGAGCCGTTTTCGCCGGATAATGTGCCGGGCTATCAGGAGCTTTCCAGGCGCACCAGCATCCCCATTGCGGCGGGCGAGAATC
>Ga0302135_10001906_pt1 | contig 12504 bp, 12 predicted proteins | sample CBN3_surface_MG_FD_203119 | JGI IMG/M metagenome (GOLD analysis project Ga0302135, IMG submission 203119) | Marine microbial communities from Western Arctic Ocean, Canada - CBN3_32.1 | ecosystem: Environmental > Aquatic > Marine > Oceanic | place: Canada: Western Arctic Ocean | collected... | reverse complement strand
GATGCGACCGGCGCCTTTGTTCGTAGCCGGAATTCACCGGCCATCGATGAGGCTCGGCATCGGGGCTATGCATTTCAATGGTTCGCGATGGCAGTCACCGTCGTCGCCATAGCGGCAGTAATTTTATTGGCTAAGGACAAAGCAGGGATCCCATGACCACTACGCCGGCAACCGCAACCACAGTAACCAAATCTCGCCTAATCCTGCTGGGACTATTGGCAGTGTTTGTATTGCCTTTGCTACTGGCATGGTTGCTGGTCAGGGGGCCGCTAGAATGGCGGCCACAGAGTAACCTTAACTATGGGGCGTTGTTGCAGCCTCCACTGCATCTGAGTTCTTATGGCGTGCGCAATGTAACGGGTGCTGCGCTTACTGCGAATGCAATTGCCCGAGACTGGTTTGTGGTGGTGTCGCTTGCTGACACCTGCTCTGAGACCTGTCTGCAATTGGTAGCAGCAGCAGAGCAGATCAAGATCGCGGTCGGCGGCGACTCACCTCGGGTTAATTTGGCCATGCTCAGCCCACCTGGAGCAGCAGCGTCCGTGCTGGAGAGAAACTGGTGGCTGCCAGCGGACAGCGGATCGCTCGAGAGACTGCATAGCGCCTTGAGTAGTACGCCGATTGACGCCCAATTACTCCTCGTCGATTATCAGGGTTATGTGGTTTTAAGCTATCTCCCTACGGAGGACGGTCTTGGTGTACTCGAAGACCTGAAGCGCTTGCTCCGGTCCGCGGCCAGCTAAACAGTCGCCGTTAGTTTACAGCCCGAAATGGACGCTGAAAGTCCCGGCACAGTCCTCACAACGCCTGCTGCCCGGGGCTTACCCACATTGATTATTTGGATAATGATGAGCAGATTCAGACCTTTATTGAGTGGTCCTCTGTTTTCGAGTATCAGAGGAAATCCCAGGTGATAGATATTCTTATTATCATTGTGATGTTTGGTATTTTCGCCAGCCTGGGCAGTGGACTATATTTCCTGGTACATGACCGCGGCAAGACTGAACGCACAGTTATTTCACTGAGCATACGAGTGGCCCTGGCTATCCTGCTATTAGTTCTGCTGGCGCTGGGATTCGTAAGCCGCTACTAATAGATACAGGAAAACCAGACCCGTAGAAAAAGCAGGGAAACAGGACGGCGCTGAAAAGGGATGATGGCCTATTTTACGACAATTTTCCGGTACAAGTGCCACGTCGCATGACCCAATATCGGTAGTGCAACTGCAAGCCCGAGGAAAAATAGAGCGGCCCCCACAGTCATAATTACAACGACAATCAGTCCCCATACGGCTAGCACCCAAAAATTAGTAATGAATGCATTGACCGACACCCAGATGGCCGTGAATGAGTTGACCGGTTTATCGAGAGCCAGGGGAAAGGCGACAAGCGAAATTGCCATCGCGGCATAAGCGAACAGGGAACCGACGAAATTGCCATAAAAAATCAGCGCAGCACCGTGACGTGTGCTGACCAACTGATTGAGAAAGTCCGCTAGCGAGGTTGGTGGAGTGTCTGCAAACAGGCTGAAATAGATGATCTGAGCCGAGTAGAGCCAGCCGGAATAGAGCAGCGTCATCAGGACAGATAAGGCCAGGATTGGGGCGAAGGCAGAGGTATGAACAAACCCGAAGGCTCTACGCCAGCGCATTCTTTGCCCGCGTTCGCGGTGTCGACTCATCTCGAAAAAAGCAATCGCCACTATGGGGCCAAGAAGGGTAAAACCGGCCACCGTGGGAAATGCCAGAAACCGCAGATCCTGGCCCAACGCGGCCCGAGTGAAGACCAGTGTGATTAGTGGAGAATAGACTAGCAGCAGGGTGAGAGTGGAAATCGATTTTTCACTGTAATCTTCCCAACCTTCCCTTAAAGATTGCCTAAGATCCTTCAGGCCAATCTTGCGGATTTCTATATCATCCGCATGCAGACATATGTCTCTGAATAAAGGTACTTCATTTCAATGAGTAATTGCAACCATAGCGATACCGCCCCGTATCATAAGGTCCGCAGTATGGTCGCTCACTTAATACTTCCGTTGAGAATAGACAAAACGCAAATTGCTGGAAGCAAATGCTAAATGGCAGATTCGATCTCAAAAACTCCCACACATGCAGAGCAAATTCCAAGAATAAATCCATCAGGAGGGACAGTTTACTCTCGAAAACGAAGAGAATACACCCCCTGTGGAACAATTTTGTAAAAACCAGGAATGGCTGAATTTTAGGGACTTGAGCCCAGCTATGCAGGCCGAGTTTTCGGGAAATAACGGCGTCCTGGACCAGTATTCCCTAATTCGCAGGGGGTCTATAATTCGCCCTCAGTTGTATGCTGGCCCTGATCAGCTGATCCAAAGCGAACCCTACTTGTGCTCCAAAGAATCAAATCCACTGTCCCCTTTATCCATGTTACTTGGACTACCTGTGATATCCTGCCACGAATCTTGTATTTAAAGAGGCGGTGTTTTTCAGGGTAGTTGGCACTATTTTCTTTTTAAGCAGCCGCCTTCAACGGTAGCTGCCTTTGCTCGTCTGGATTCAGAGTCACTACTCCAATTGGTTCGCAGTTTCTCACCTCTCCTGACCACCGGTTAGGGTTCATCTCTTTTGCCGCTTCCAGTACCAATTTACGATTTTTCAGTATCTCTCGATCTTGCCTGGCATGACGCTGCGCTGGTGTAACAAAGTTCAGCTTGCTGTGTCTGTGCTCGTTGTTATACCAATGAGTGAAATTCTCTACCCAATCGCGAGCTTCAGACAAACTTACAAAACCCGATGAAGGCCATTCTGGGCGATATTTCAATGTGCGAAACAAGGCTTCTGAGTACGGGTTGCCATCGATCCCAAGACTGGTGAGACGCTGTGGGCGTATCGGCTGCCCAATACAGCGCGCTGGGAATATTCCATGCGCGCCTCGTATGGCAAGGGAATAACGTACTCACGAATTGATGGCAAAGGCGTGGTCTACATCTCCACCCCTGGCTTTTTTCTAGTAGCACTCGATGCCGAAACTGGCGAGCGTATCTGGCACTTCCAGACGGTGCACCACGATGTGTGGAGCTATGATAACCCGGCGGCACCGATACAGCTGGACCTGAATATTCCAGGGCGAGGAATAGTTCCTTCTGTGTCCCAGGTAACAAAACAGGGCTTTGTCTACTCCTTCAACCGCATGACTGGTGAGCCAATTTGGCCAATGGAAGAACGCGCCGTTCCCGCCTCAGCAGTTCCTGGTGAGAAACTGTCAACAACACAGCCTTTCCCAACCAAGCCGCCTGCTTACGAAATGCAGGGCATCACTGAGGACGACCTGATCGACTTCACCCCTGCACTGCGCCGAGAAGCGCTTGAAGTGATGGCTAATTACGACATGGGGCCGCTGTTTAATCCGCCAATCCATGCGAGTGATTCAGCAGGCAAGATAGCCTCTGCTATGTGTCCGGGAGACGGTGGTGGTGCAAATATCAATAATCCTCCAGTGGCAGATCCAACTTCAGGCTTACTCTATGTTACGTCCAGGAAAGCTTGTAGCTGGCAACGAATTATTCCTGGCGAAGAGGCTGATGCTCGCATCGATAACCCAACGGGAGCTACTTTCGCAGCCTATGCCAATGGCCCCCCCTCGTGCACCTCGTCATGATTCAGGCTTGCCTTACTTTAAGCCACCGTATAGCACTATTACTGGCTACGATATGAATACAGGTGAGATTGCGTTCCAGATTCCAACTGGTGAAACTCCTGATCGTATCCGCAACAATCCTGCTGTGGCTGGCATTGATGTGGAGGATACCGGTACTGGAAATGCTGTTACCATGATAACTACCGCGAACATGCTGGTTTATTCAGACATGGATCACGACGGTGAGACTGCACTTCTTTACGCCATCGATAAGAAGACCGGTGAAGAAGTTGGTCGAATCGAAGTGCCAGCACAGAGCCGCTACGGCATGAGCATCCTGGATGCACGACGGACATCAGTACATCATCTTGCAGAACGGAGCCAAGCTTACGGCGATGGCCTTCCCCTGCGCTGACAACGGTGCGCAATTGCGAGGTGCCAGAGAAATTGCCCGGCACCTCATGAGGCGCTAAAGGCGGGACCTTTTTAGCTCTACATCAGCGTTACGCCAAAAAGATTGGAATTGCCGCTCAGTAATTATAGCTTGCTGATCCTTGCCCTGAGCTTCCAGAGCCTGATACAGCCCAAACGTAGTCCAGGCGTTTTGTTGATTCCATTCCAAATCTTTCCTGTAAACCGCTTCAGCATCGGCCGCACGACCTGCATCCAATAGAACCGCGCCCAGATAGAGACGTATAGACTGGGACCAATCGGGTGGCTCGGTGTAATTGAGCGTGTCCTGTAACTCGACTGCCGCGCTATAGTGTGCCGCGGCGACATTCAGGTTGCCATTGGCTTCCTCGATTTCACCATTAAGGGCGTGAGCAGCTAAATTCAGCACGTGAGAGGCCGGAGTTGGACCAACACCATTGTCATCGACATTGCCGGCTGCCATCTGCGTGCGAATATTCGCTAGTTCTGCTTCCGCCGGCCCCATATGTCCTTTTGCAACATGAGCACTACCCATCACATAACTCCACATACCTTTCAGGTAAGGGGTGTTGGATTGACTATTGGCAGCATTGTCGCCATGGATTTTGTCCCACCTGGCAAAGATCTTGTCGACTAGCCAGGCATGAGCAATGGTTTTTTGCCCCCTGTTTCCACCGGGAGCTACATTGGCTGCATTGCGATTGGCAGCCTCCGCAGAAGCAGCATAATTACCCTGCAGGTAGTTCGCATAGCGCACAAAGTCCAGCGCATGGCCGGAGTGAGTCTTGTGAGACAAGGCATAGGTCCCGATCACTGGAAAGTTGGTGTCGCCCCAGATGTCGGCGAACTGCAGATCGACTATCTGTGAACGCTCATTGATATCGATGGCCTTCTCGTATTCGCCTACGCGCAGATAAATATGGCCAGGCATATGCACCATGTGACCAGAGATAGGCAAGGTGCTTTCCAATTTCTGCGCCGCTGGCATGGCCAACTCTGGCTGTGAGGAAGCCTCCATTAGATGGATATAGAGATGGTTGGCACCGGGATGATCGTGTTCTGAACGCATCGCGGCTTCCAGCGTGGCTTGAGCTTCCGCCGTACCGCCCTTTGCTGCCCCATCCAGCGTCCAGTAATCCCACTGGGTGGTGTTCATATAGGATTCCGCAAACATGGCACCTATATCCGGATCCTCAGGGTATTTGGCATGCAAATTACGCATGGCATCCAGATAGGCGAAGTCCCGCTCCCTGCTGTCGGGGATCGCATCCTTGTTATAAAGCACAAACAAGCCGTTAATCATCTCGCGCTCTAGCTGACTGCCGTTATTAATCAGCTCCAGAGCTTTACGAATCGCCGCCAGTCCGGCTCCCTGAGGATCGTCTGGCAAGCCCGCATAACGGCTATTCGGATTAGGACCGGCAGCGTGGGCGAGGCCGAAATACGGCATTGGGCTGTCAGGGTCGAGCCGTGAAGCTTCTTGATACGAGGCAATAGACTCCGGGAAATAGAAGCCCCAGGCCAACCGCAGGCCCTGATCGAAAAACTGCTGCGCCAGCTCCGAATCGGTGGAGATGGAACGGCCATAGGTGCCGCTGCCTGGCACCAAAACGGCCAGAGGCCCGTCAGAATTCTGAGCGTGGGAAACCATTTGAGACACGAGTAAAATAGTCGCTACGGTGGCCAATGCGATTAATCTGCGCATACAACCCTCCTTTTTTTATTTGATGTTGTTGTAGTTATTGCGTACTTTCCGATACTTCGGGATAAAATGAGTGTCGGGAAAATGAAAGCCGACACGCAGTATAACTCATGTTTAGCAAATAGCAGTGCGTGCAACAGGCCCTGGAAGGGTTCGGTAAAATGATGCAAGAAACCAAATAGAGAGCAGCAATATGAGCAAACTTGTCCTGGATGTCTTCACCGACTACGTCTGACCCTGGTGTTACCTCAGTACCGTGAGTATTGAAAAACTTAAGGCCAACTATCCGGTGGAAATCCGCTGGATTCATTTCCCCCTACATCCGGAAACTCCCCCGGAAGGTATTTCTCTGGCCGAGTTGTTTGCCGGCCGAGACATCACCCCTATCAAAGAACGGTTACAGGGCTTGATGAGTGAGGCTGGATTGCCTTATGGAGACCGCACCCATACCTATAACAGCCGTCTTGCTCAGGAACTGGGTAAATGGGCTGACACTCAGGTGGGCGGAGATGCGATTCACGACAGACTGTATTCGGCTTACTTTGCCGACAATGTGAATATCGCTGATGTAGATGGATTGCTTAAGATTGCCGCATCGGTTGGTCTCGATGTAGCAGCTGCGCGAGATGTCATAGATAATCGTACATTCAAGAACCAGGTAGACGAAGACTGGCAACGTTCCAGATCAATCGGTGTCAGCGGCGTGCCAACTTTTTACGCCAATGAGTTGGTGGTAGTCGGCTGTCAGCCTTACGAGACGCTGGAAAAATTCGTAAAGCATTTGTTGCAAGCGATGGAAAGCGAAAATGAAGATGTGCATGGACAATAGTAATGACAAAGCGCAGGAAAGGAGATTGGCGCTGGTGACCTGAACTGCATTCGCCGGTGATTGTTTTCTATGCGCAAAACTGAATACCTTCAGGTGGCCTTAAAAACAGCAGGCGATATTCTAAACCAACTTACTCTTTCTCCCCTCTCAGAACGGTTTGCGTAACTCGGTTTTCAGAATCTTGTTAATTGGTGATAGCGGCATAGGTTCAGCTCTGAATGAGACGCTGACTGGGCATTTGTAGTTGGCGATTCGCCTTTTACAGAAATCAATTAGCTCAGCTTCTGTAGCTTGCGTGTTAGCTTCGAGAACTACAATGGCATGAACAGCCTCTCCCCAGACTTTATGTGGAATTCCTATCACCGCGCAATGATGCACCGACGGATGATATGACAGCACGTTCTCAACTTCGATCGGGTAGATGTTTTCACCGCCACCTACGATCATGTCCTTGACTCTACCTTCCAGAAAAAGAAAACCCTCTGTATCCAGATAACCCGCATCTCCAGTGTGATACCAGCCGCCTCTTAAAGCGTCTGCCGTTAGCTCGGACAGGCCCAGATAGCCGCTCATAATATTGTCACCCCTTGCAATAATCTCACCTATTTCACCGGCATTGAGCAACGTGTCGTCTGCATCGGCAATCTTCAATTCAACGTGGCTAACGCCTTTGCCAACCGAAACCAGTTTGTTGGCGTTCGCTCCCTTTAACACATGATATCTGGAATCGAGACAGGTGAGGATCGGAGCGGCTTCTGTCATACCATATGTCTGAAATATGTCCACCCTGGGAAATGCACTTATTACGCGGCCTAGTAAGTCCATAGACATGGGTGCCGCACCGAAGCCCAGCATTTTCAACGAAGTCAGATCGAAGTTAGAGAACTCAGGATGATCCAGCATCATCTGCAACATGGTTGGCACTAGGGTGACGGAATTGATCTTGTATTTTTTGATGGTTCGGAGCACCTCGAGCACATCAAACTTGGGTAGGATCACGCAATGCCCACCCAGTGCTGTACTGCTGAATACCCTCGAACCAGCCGACAGGTGAAAGAGCGGCCCGGGGACTATGAATTTCCAGTGCTCCTGCATGCGATACAAAGGAATGGAGCAGTCGGTGTTACATTGAATATTATTGTTACTGAGCATGACGCCCTTGGAGCGTCCAGTGGTACCTCCGGTGTAAAAGATAATGACAGTTTCATCATCTTTACTAGCGCTTAAATCGCACAACCGCTTACCCTCGGAAATTTCGCGAATGCTTTCCTCATAGCTCATCATGCCCGCTGGAGTCTCTTCCTCGCCGTTGTCTGCTGCGGCATAGACCAGAGTGCCGATGCTTGAGCAGGCATCCCTCAGCGCCAGGCTGTGCTCGACAAAATGTGGATCAACTATCAAGACTTTTGGCCTGCAATCTTCTACACACTCGATCATTTCTCGTAGTGACAATCGGTAGTTCATGGGCACCAGGATGGCGCCGATTAGTGCAGGCGAGTAATAGCTTTCCATAAGAACATTGGAATTAAACCCCAGATAGGCAACCTGATCTCCACGCTCCACTCCGACACTTTTTAGAAAGCAAGCGAAGTCGCGACAACGCTGAAAGGTTTCGGACCAGTTCCGGGTTTTACCAGCAAAGGTGATTGCCGGCTCATCTGGCCATTTATTCGCTGCGGTTTCCAGCAGTGAGCAAACTTGTATTGCTGAGTTGTGACTTGTCATCGAGTCCATTCACTTTTAGCTAAACTAAGATTGTCCGAGCCAGAGTATAACTACCCGGGCCAGTGAAAGTGCGAATTACTTACCCGAATAACCCAACCAGAGGCAGCAGATTCATTCCCTGCCAGCGCCAAAAATCTGATCGAATCGAGTAACATTCGCGCTCAGTTGCGCCAGTGCCATGCTGCCGAAGGTGCCGCTATAAACACGTTGCCCTCGACGACACGCAATCCACTTAACAGTTTTTGCAATAAACTCTCCTGTCTCGCTTATTCTGGCTGCGCTTATTCAACTAACAAATAGGCATTGTTTATAACAATCTTATCCTGTTCTAATGACTTGCAGCGAAATGCCACCTCATTGCCATTGCGCCAGATTTCTGTGCGAATGGTCTCGCCAGGATAAACGGGGGCCGAGAAACGCAGTCGCATTCTCTTAAATTTCGATGGCTCATAGTCGCAACAGGCTTTCATCAAGGCATGAGTCATCACCCCTAATGTACAAAGGCCGTGCAGAATTGGTGCTTTGAAGCCGGCAGCACGAGCCACCGTTGGTGAAGCGTGCAGGGGATTAAAGTCGCCACACAATCTGTAGAGCAACGCCTGCCCCGGCAACGTTGGTAAATCACAGACTTCATCAGGTTCAGTATTGGGGACTACATCGGTATTGGGACTGGGTTTGTGTTCACCACCAAAGCCGCCATCACCGCGGGCAAGTATTGTGGTTACCAGAGTACAAAGATCTTCGCCTGTCTCTACATCGCGGACGACTCGGTCGGTAACGACGAGCGCACCAATGCGCTCACCTTTGTCTGCTACTTGCGTTACTCTTGTAGTTGCTTCGACGGTGCCTGAACTTGGTATTGGGTTGTGCATGATTATTTCCTGGCCGGCGTGCAATACCTTAATCCAGTCCAGGCCGGTGTCCGCTTCCTTTGCCCAGAAACCCGGATGTGCCATCATCACGGCTTGGCTGGGCAGGACTTTTAAATTTTCTTCGTAGACGAAGCGGAGGCATTCTGGGTGCAGTGGATCTATACCCATGCCTACGCCAAGTGCATATAAAATGCAGTCTTTTTCGGTGTAGGTTTTTCTAACGGTTCCAAATTTTCGATTTAATAATTTTTCGGCATCGAAGGGCATTTTGTGTTCCTGGATGTTCTGTGATTTTCGCTGGGGTTCTTTTTCGGATCAGAAAGGTATCGACGGCTGACTCAATACTGCTTTTTCGATCGGTTCCCGTGCTATGACTTTTATTGCCAATACTTCTTCTGCTCCCTCGAAGATAGATAACACACGGGCGTCGACGAAGAGGCGGGACACGGTGGATTCTTCGGCGTAACCCATGCCGCCGTGAATCTGCATGGCTTCACGGCTTATCCATTCGGCAGCACGACAGGCAAAGAGTTTTACCAAACTTGCCTCCATCTGACCGGCACCGGCATCCATTAATTCTGCCACGGCGTAACTAAATTGCCGCGACGCCGTCAGGGTCGCTAACATGCGGGTCAGCTTTTCCTAGGTAAGTTGATAATCGGCTACCGCCCTGCCAAATACCTGGCGCTACCTGGCGTAGCGCAAGGCGCTTTCGAACGCCGCCTGCATCACTCCGGTGGCACGGGCGGCAGTCTGGATACGACCACCGGCGAAGCCGGCCATGGTGTAATAGAAGCCCCTGCCTTCACCCTGTTGCTCGCCGATGAGGTTCTCGGCAGGGACGAAATAGTCTTCGAAGAAGAGATCGTAAGAATGCATGCCTCGATAGCCCAGGGTGGCGATGGCGTTGCCGCTGAGAGATCCACCCTGGCGCTGTTCGTGCTTGAACTGGTTTCCGCTATAGGCCGGCTTCTCCAACATGAACAGACTCAGGCCTTTGTAACCCAGCGATCGATCCGGATTGCTGCGAGCAAGCACTACGATCAGTTCTGAGCGGCCGGCGAAAGTGCACCAGGTCTTGCTACCGTTTAATAGCCAGCCGCCGAGGCTGGCCGTTGCCTTTAGTGAGACCGCTGCCACGTCCGAGCCGGTGTTGGGCTCGGTAATGGAAATAGCACAGAGCAGTTCGCCGGCGGCTAATTTTGGTAACCCCTTCTGTTGCTGCGCTGCGGTGCCGCCGCTAAGCAAGGAACGCGCGGCAATTTCGGGGCGGGTAATCAGGCTTCCTGCAGCACCTAATGAACCTCTCGATAGCTCTTCGGTCCCCACTATCATGCCGAGGCTATCGGGCCTGTCGTCGGGCTGCAAGCCACCGAAACGTTCTGGAATGCAGGTGCCGAAACAGCCGAGCTCGGCAACAGGTTTGAGGATGCTGTCAGGAATGTCCTGGTCTTCGCGGTGGATTGCTGCCGCCAGTGGCGTCACCACATCGTTGGCAAAACGGAAAAATGTTGCTCTTACCAGTTCTTTTTCTTCATCCAGAATGGAAGGCAGCCGCTGCAGATCACTTTCAGAAATTTCACCACCAATGGCGCCGAGGAGCTCAGAACCGAGATAGGTATCCAGCAATTGTTTAACGCAAGGCCTGGCGTAGACGTCGAGCAATTGGGCTCGAGGTACGCCAAGCTCTGCAGATTGTGCGATCAGTCTTTGCAGGACAGTTTGCAGGGTTTCGGCGCAGAAGCTCAGGCAAATTTTCTGCGTAATCTCACTCTGTTCAAGTTGCAGGGCGTAGCCAATAAAAGCCTTCGCCGCGGAGATTTCTGCTACACAAAAAGCCAGCTCATAGCTGACTAGTTGCCAGTTATCTAAAAGTTCAGCGTCGAGCTTGGCGTCAACCAGGCACTGTAATCTAATAGAAGCGCAGGCGCTGTCGACAAATGCTCGCAAGCAATCCAGCTCACTGTCGGCCTGTGCAAGCAGTTGCGGCAGCTTATCCACAGCGGCCAGACTCGCAGTTACCGACATGACGAATCACTATTCATAGTGGCCTATGATCGAAATGCTGCAAATATTCTGATGGGGAAATCCGCCCAGATTGTGATTGAGCCCGAGTTGCGGGTCGGATAGCTGGCGGGCGCCAGCCCGTCCCTGCAACTGCAGATAATTTTCATAGATCATGCGCAAGCCCGACGCGCCAATGGGGTGACCAAAACATTTGAGGCCGCCATCGATCTGGCAGGGGTTGCTACCGTCGGCGTCGAAAGCGCCATCCAGTACGGCGGTCACCGCCTTGCCCTCTTCCGCTAATTGCAAATCTTCCATCGTCACCAACTCGGTAATTGAAAAGCAGTCATGCACCTCAGTCATGCTGATTTCTGTTTTCGGCTTTTTCACTCCGGCTTCGTCGTAGGCACGCTGTGCAGCTATGCGAGTCGTCTTCAGGTAGGAGCCATCCCAACTTTCATGGCTGGATTCGGTACCATTGGAAACCGCTAGTTGCAGCGCCTTGACGGCAACCAGATTGTCTTTGCCCAGGCTTCTGGCGATCTCAGGGGTGGTGACGATTGCACAGGCCGAGCCGTCGCTCACTCCACAGCAATCGAACAGTCCAATAGGCTCCGCTATGTAAGGCGCGTTCAGCGCCTGCTCTTCGGTGATTTCCCGGCGCAGGTGCGCCTTTGGGTTCTTGACGCCGTTGGCGTGGCTTTTAACCGAGACATGGGCCATGGCGCGCTTCAGATCGACCTGGTTAAGTTTGTGCTTGGCCCGGTAGCCCGTAGCAAGTTGAGCGAAAGCGCCGGGGGCCGACAGATTCGGCCAGTACATGTCGTTTTCAACGCCACGGGTGCGCTGAGGTAAGCCGCCATAGCCGGTGTCTTTGAGTTTTTCGACACCGAGGGCGAGGGCAATATCACAGGCGCCAGATGCCACGGCGTAAACTGCACCACGAAATGCTTCGGTGCCGGTGGCACACATGTTTTCGACCTTGGTGACAGGAATGTAGTTAAGTCGCAGTGCGATTGCCAGCGGCATGGCGCTGGAGCCGACGTTGAAGGTGTCGATGCCGGCTCCAAACCAGGCTGCGTCTATCCGCTTTCTTTCTATGCCTGCGTCCTCAATGCATTCTTCGAATGCTTCCACCATTAGATCCGCCGGGCTTGAATCCCAGCGCTCGCCGAACTTGCTGCACCCCATTCCAAGGATGACTACTTTGTCTTTAATGCCGCTGGCCATTTAGTATTACCTTTTATGATCTTTTAGTGTTAAGTCAATTGAGCATCCATAACGGCACGCTGCGCTCCCTTTTAACACTGGCACTATGTTATT
>Ga0302135_10001905_pt1 | contig 12506 bp, 11 predicted proteins | sample CBN3_surface_MG_FD_203119 | JGI IMG/M metagenome (GOLD analysis project Ga0302135, IMG submission 203119) | Marine microbial communities from Western Arctic Ocean, Canada - CBN3_32.1 | ecosystem: Environmental > Aquatic > Marine > Oceanic | place: Canada: Western Arctic Ocean | collected... | reverse complement strand
TCATCGGCGCGCGCCACTACCTCACCGACCCTATTTGGCCAACGATCCTCTACTTCCACGGCAATGGTGAAGTCGCTAGCGACCACGACGGCATCGCCCCGCTTTACCGCGATATAGGTATCAACCTCTTCGTCGCCGAATTCCGTGGTTACGGTGACAGCACCGGCACCCCGACCTGCGCCACCCTTGTCAGCGACACCCACCCCCTTGTCGCCGCCTTCCACCGCATTCTCGACCAACTCGGTTGCGCCGAAGAGCGTTACATCATGGGACGCAGTCTCGGCGCGAACCCGGCCCTCGAGGTCGCCGCCAACGCAGCCGATCGCTTCCGTGGCCTCATCATTGAAAGCGGTGCCGGGAACATCCGCCGCTACCTCGCACGGGCCGGCCTCGAGGGCACCGAACTCGGCGGCGATCTTGCCCACGCCCATGAGCAGAAACTCAGCGCCATCGCCCTGCCTACCCTTATCATCCACGGCGAGATCGATATCCTCGTCCCCCCGGCCACAGCTAACGCCCTTCGTGATCTCCTCACCGGTACCGCACCCGCCCTCGAGGTCATCCCCCACGCTGGCCACAACGACCTTCTCTGGGTCGGTCGTGAGCAGTACTTCAGCGCGATCGAGCGCTTGGTTCACGAATCAGCACACACCGCATAACGAACTCCCTCCCCACGGGACGCTGCCGAGCCCCTTCGTTACACTCTCCCTCCATGAGCAGGCTCCCCGTCTCGAGTGCGCGATGACCGTCCGTCCCATCCGCTACCTAGGCGATCCGGTCCTCCGCCGCCCTTGCAAGAAGGTGAGTCGTGTCGATGACTCCATCCGCCGCCTCATCGCCGACATGACTGAGTCCATGATCGAGGCGCAGGGCGTTGGAATCGCCGCCCCTCAGATCGGTGTCGGCCTGCGCATTGTTGTGATCGGCATGCCAGACGAAGAGCCGTTCCCGCTCATTAACCCCGAGGTGATCAAGCGCTCCGGCGAGCGTCGATTGGATGAGGGTTGTCTTTCCGTTCCCGGCTATCGGGGCGTCGTCACCCGCTCAGAGCAGGTCACCGTGAAGGCACTCGACGTCAACGGTCGCGAGATCCGCGTCAAGGCTGAGAGCGATCTCCTCGCCCAGGCTCTCGAGCATGAGGTCGACCACGTCAACGGAACCCTTTACGTTGACCGTGTTAACTCTGACGAAGACCTCGTCAAGCTCGAACCTGTCGATCCAACGTTCGCCGAGCTCCGGCGGGCCGAGGCTGAGCCGAGCCCCTCTGGGGCGACACTGGGCGAGGGGAACTGAGGCCACCGTGGAATTTGTCCTACTTCCCCTTTCCATCGTCGCGCTCTTCTATTTTATCCTCTTGCGCCCGGTGCTCAGCTCCCAGAAGCGGCACAAGCAAAACATCGCCCGCCTCGAAATCGGTGATGAAGTCCTGACCACCGGCGGCTTCTACGCCATCGTCAACGCCATCGAGTCTCAGGAGGACGGCCCTCCGTTGATCGTCCTTGAGGTAGCTGACGGCATCGAAATCGAGGGCACTCCTGCTGCGATCCAGTCCGTCAACCCTCGAGGTGCTCTGCTCGATGACGATGATCTCCAGGATGTCTCCGGCACGTGCCTGCCCGTTGCGGTGCCAGATGAGGCAGAGGGCGCCGAGTGATCGCTCGTCGCCTCGGTCCGCTCGCCCTCGTCGCTGCGCTCACCCTCGCGGCGCTCTACGTCGTATGGCCCAGCCAGCCCAATGATTTCCTCCCCGCCGGCGTTCCCTGGCCATCGGGCAACGGCATCTCCATCGGCAGCTTTGAGCGCGAGTCCATGCGCCTCGGCCTTGACCTTCAGGGGGGCACCCGTCTCTTGCTCCGCGCCTCTGCGCCCGACGACTTCGATGGCGACATCGATGACTCCCTTGAGGGCACCATCCGCGTGCTCCGCAAGCGCGTCGACGCCACCGGCGTCTCCGAGGCAGAAATCACCCGTCAGGGCGTGGACAATATCTCCATTCAGCTCCCTGGTCTCACTCCGGAAGAGGCACGAACGCTGCTCGGACGCACCGCGCAGCTCCGCTTCTGCGAACCGGCAACCGATCGCTTGTCAGAGATCGGAGCCTGTGATGCCGCCGGCCAGTGGCAGCAGGCCACCGGCATAGTGGACGGTCGCTACCTCGCGCTCACCGGCCGCTTCCTTAAGTCGAATGCCTATGTCACCGCGGACGCGCTCGGCAATCCGGCCGTCGGCTTCGAGTTCCAGGACGAAGGCCCCGAACTCTCCGAGCAGCTCACTACCCGCCTTCTCAACAAACCGCTCGCTATCTTCCTCGACGACGAGCTGCTCTCCGCGCCCGTGATTCAGGGTGTCATCCGCGACCAGGGTCAGATCACCGGTCTCACCTTTCAGCGCGCCCGTGATCTCGTCATTCAGCTCAACTCCGGTGCACTCCCGCTCGAACTCACCGTGCTCCAGGAGCAAAGCGTCGACGCCACGCTCGGCGAAGACTCCGTACAGCGTTCCGTGCTCGCCGGTGAAATCGGACTGCTGCTCGTCGCGCTCTTCATGATTCTCTACTACCGCCTGCCGGGGATCATGGCCGCCGTTGCCCTCGGTATCTACTCCATCCTCACCATCGCCGTCTTCAAGCTGATCCCCGTTACCCTCACTCTCGCCGGCATTGGCGCCTTCGTCCTCTCCGTCGGTATGGCCGTCGACGCCAACATCCTCATTTTCGAGCGCATGAAGGAAGAGCTCCGTGCTGGCCGCTCCTACACCGCTTCCCTGCATTCCGGCTTCGACCGCGCCTGGCCCTCAATCCGTGACTCCAACGTCGCGACCCTCATTACCTGCGCCATCCTCTTCGTGCTCGGCGGCGGCATCGAGGTTCCCGGGCTGGGCACTTTCGATGCACCTCTCGTCCAAGGTTTCGCCGTCACGCTCGCCGTGGGTGTGCTCGTTTCCATGTTCAGTGCCCTCACGGTCACACGCGTGATGATGCGCTCCATCATCGGCACCCGCCTCGCCTCCCGCACAAATTGGCTCGTTCCGGACGTTCACGCGCTCGGCGTCCCGACCGATGACATCGCGGGCACCGAGGAAGGTGCAGGCTCGTGAGAATCAACCTTGTCGGAATCCGTGGCTGGCTCTTCACCGGCAGCGCCATCGCCGTCCTCACTTCGCTCGTGCTACTCGCTATCCCACCCGCATTGGTACCCGGTATCGAATTCACTTCCGGTACCACAGCGCTCTACCGCTTCAGCCAGGACGTCGGCCGATCCGAAATCCTCCAGGCCTACGATGACCTCGGTCACTCTGAATCTCGCGTGCAGAACGCTGGTCCACTTGAATTCCTGATCCGCACCGACGAACTTGATGTCCCTGAAGGGGGCTTCACCGAAGTCGCACCGGCTGTCGAAACCGACTTCCAACCCGTCGGCCCTGTCCCCATCGAGCCCGTCGGTACACTGATTCTCGGAGCCGAAGGGGTGACTGATGAAGTGCTCCTCCGCGACCCGTACCAGGGAGAAATCTGCCACTTCGGCCGTACCGCTGGTCGCGTCGATGCTGGTACGGAAGCCACGGTCGTTGGCGTCTTCAGCGCCTGTGGGACCGGCGATGATCTCGTCTACCGGATCCAGGCCGGTGACGTCATTGGCTACATCCGCGCCGCCGACACCAGCAACTTTGTCGAGATCGAAGGGCCCACGCTCGATCCCGTGCTCCTCGGCGAGCGCGCCGTCATCGAGCAGGAACTTGAGGCTCGCTTCGGGGCCTTCTTGGTGCTGGAGTTCGCCACCGTCTCACCCGTCGTCTCCAGCGTCGCCGTTCGCAACGCCACCATCGCCGTTGTCGTCGCCTCGCTCTTCATCATGGGCTACGTCGCCTTCGCCTTCTCCAGCGTTCCTAAACCGTTCCGCTACGCCACCTGCGCCATCATCGCCCTCGTCCATGACATCGTGATCGTTCTCGGCGCCTTTTCTCTCTTCGGTAAGCTCTTCGGTCTCGAAATTAATCTCATGTTTGTCACCGCTCTCCTCACTGTTGTCGGCTTCTCCGTCCACGACTCCATCGTCGTCTTCGACCGCATCCGCGAGAACGTCCGACTCGCGCCCCATGCGAATCTGTCCGACAACGTCAATGCCGCTCTCATCCAAACCCTCTCCCGTTCCCTCAACACCTCGCTCACCATGCTCCTCACTGTCACCGCCATGCTGCTCCTGGGCGGCGAGAGCATCCGTGCCTTCCTCCTGACCATCTTTGTCGGCGTCATCGCGGGCACCTACTCCTCCATCGCCATCGCCGCTCAACTCCTCGTCGCCTGGGAAAACGGCGACTTCCGCCGATGGCTCAGGCGGGGCGGCTCGACGACCCCATCCGAGCTCTCCGGGTCTCCCGACACCACATAGCTGGCCGGCGATTCAGACACCGCCCAACTGGGCGAGCTGTCGAGCGCTTCACCACGGACCGTTGGGGCTGCCCCGTGGGAGCGTGAGCCAGCGAACAGCGCCGCTGACGCTCCAGAAGTTTGCTGGGCCCGGAACAATCTGTTGGCGGCGAGCGAGATACCTACGCCCCGTAGGGCGATCAACGAGGGGTAGCGCTCCTTAGATCGTTACCGGGTGACCGCTCAGGGCATCGGGAAATTTCGTTGGTAACGCCGAATGCAATCTTCGATTTGTTCGACTGCTTCACGATCCAGCAGCGTGGAATGCACGAGCGCTCGAAGCGTCTCCCCGGCCCGAAACGGGCCGGGGAGGGGAGTTACTGGAGCTGTCTCCAACCGCCACCGATGCGATCCCATCGCGCCTGTAGCTCCGTCACCGCAGCCGCCGAAATTGGCAGATCGCGTTCCGCTAGGTCCAGATTCGTCCGCATATGATTCGGGCTCTTCGTTCCCACGATCGCCACGTCTACCTCGGGGTGTGCCAGCGTGAACCCCAGCGCCAGCAGTACCGCGTCCGTCGGCTCCTCCGGCAAATTACCAAGCTTCGCCATCGCCCGGGCCCGGGCGTAGTTCCGAGATGGCTCGATACCCTGCTTCGCCGGTGCCCACGTCGCCCCGCCGATCGGGCGCTTCACGAGCACGCCCAGCCCCTGAGCTTCTGCCTCGGCCAGCAATCCGCTTGTGCGCGCGGCCTGCTCTGTCAGGTTCAGGCTCGTCTGTAGCGCATCGAATAGCCCAGAATTCACAGCCCATCGCGCCGCCTCATTGTCCCTGCTGTAGGCGACGTGACCGATCTTGCCCGCCGCCTTCGCATCCTGGAGTGCCCGAATCGCGTCGCCCTGATCGAGTATCTCGATTCCGCAGGAGTGCAGCTGAACGATGTCAATATATTCCGTCTGCAGCAGCTCCAATCTCCGGTTCACGCTGTCCGACACGGTCTCCTAGCTCCACTCCTCGCCGGTGTAATCCCCTGCCACGTGCCCCGCTTTCGTCGCGAGCACGTACTCGTCCCGCCGTTGCGCTACCGTCATCCCAATTAGCTCTTCCGAGATCCCGTAGCAAGCAGCCGTATCGAGGAAGTTCACACCACGGTCCAACGCCGCGTTCAGCAGCACCCTCGCCTGCTCAGGCTCCTCGAAGCCTAACTCGTTCCCAATCTCGGACAACCCGACACCGAGCCGCGTTACCAGCAAGCCAGTGCTTCCGAATGCGACCTTCTCCACCAGAAATTCCTCTACTCTTCCAGTCTCAGTCGGACAATGCCGCGCGAGCCCGGCCTCCGGGGTCTACCCGCTACCCGCTCGCCAACACCCGTGCCTCTCCTCGTCGACGAGTTACCCCGCGACGATCCAGCTCTTCCAGCACAGCCTGCGCTACCCGTCGGTTCGTCTCCAGCGCATCACGCGCTTCCGCCAGCGTCATCTCCGAAGCGACAGCTAGCAACACCCGCACCCGTCGCTCCGCTTCCGCGAATGCTTCCCCGCTCACTACCACCCCGTTCCCGCAATCCACCACCCGGCCCGCCGCATCCAGGTGTGCCACCACCTCCGGATCCACATCAACTCGGGGTGGTTGTAACGCTCCCGCCGCCAGCGTCCGCTCCAATTCCGTGATCGCCACCGAATCAGCCGCGTTCGGCTCCGGTGTCCAACCGTCGTCGGATACTCCGTCGCCCCGTGCCACGATCCCCGGCTCCATCGCCCCCAGCACCGCTGTGAATTCCCGCTGACCTAGGTGTAGACGGCTCCGTAGCTCCTCGCGCGACATCGTGAATCGCAGCGGAAATTCATCGTGGTAGGTCGCCAGCGCCTGCTCCGCCTCTCCGCGTAGCCGATTTAGGCCAACCGACATCAGGTACAGCACTCCCGCGTCTGTTCTCAGCTCCCGCACCGCACCCTCAGCCACTAGCGCCGCTAGCGCTGCCTCGAACGAGGACGCGTCCAGCTCCACGGCCGCCAGCAGCGGCTCTCGCGCCACCGGCTCCAGCCGCTCCAGCGCCGCCAGAGTCTCGCTCTCCGGGGTTCCCGCCGACATCGCCTCCAGCCGCTCGATCGTCCCCGCATCCCGTCGTCGATGTCGCGGTGGATTCACTTCCACTACTCGCCCGCCCGCCACCGTCTCATCCGATACCCGCAGCACCATCAGGTCCCCGGGCACGCAGGCCAGCGGCGACGTCAGCACCACCTGCGCCCAACCGGACTCGCCTGCCTCGATCTCGTCGCCATCGAGTACCCGCACGCGCCCCTGCGCTTCAGCCGCGCCCGTGTGTACCGCAACCCGCAGATTGTGCGGCAACGCCCGACGGGATAGTGCCCGTAGCCGCACATCGAACGCCGTCACCCGCGCCATCCGACCCGGCGGCGCCAGCACCTGCCCCCGGCGCAGCTCCTCCGTTCCCACCCCCGACAGGTTCACCGCCACCCGAGTTCCCGGCTGCGCCGCATCTACCTCCTGCTGATGCGTCTGCAACCCTCGCACCCGCGCGGTCGGCCCGTCCGGTATCACCTCAAGCGTGTCCCCCAGCCGTAACTGGCCACCCAGCAATGTTCCGGTCACCACCGTCCCAAACCCAGACATCGTGAACACGCGGTCGATGCCCAGCCGCGGCCGCCCGATGTCCGATGGCTCCTCCACTGAATCCAGCGCCGCGTCCAGCGTCACCCGCAGCTCGTCCAACCCCTCACCCGTTACCGCCGACACCCGCACGATTGGTGAAGCACTGATCGACGTGCTCTCAATCAGCTCTCGCACCTCCTCCTCCATCAGGTCCGCCCAATCCCCCTCCACTAGGTCCACCTTGGAGAGCGCCACCACCGCGTGTTGCACCTCCAACAGATCCAGGATTTCGAGATGTTCGTGCGTCTGCGGCATCACTCCTTCGTCCGCCGCGATCACCACCAACGCCAGGTCCACCGCCCCAATCCCCGCCAGCATGTGCCGTACGAACCGCACATGCCCCGGTACATCCACGATCGAAATTTCGCGCCCAGAAGGCAGTGTCAGCCACGCGAAGCCCAACTCAATCGTCAGCCCGCGTTCCTGCTCCTCACGAAGCCGGTCAGGATTAATTCCCGTCAGTGCCTGAATCAGCGAAGACTTGCCATGATCGACATGCCCCGCCGTCCCGATGACATACATGTGCGCGAGTGTACCCACCTCACCCGCAACGCTCCGACACACGTATGCCACTTCTATATTCGACGCCCTGGTTAGCTTGTCCGAAGTTGGAATTTCCGATCCGGGCTATCCTAGGCGGGATCGGACGAGGCCGTAGTTCTCTTCACCGTGTAGCGCTTCCGGTCCAAATCAGTCGCGACTGTGCGAGCAAAACACAGGGGTGCGTGGACTTGGGCTCACAGGCATATCGGGTGGGGGAGGGACATGTCGCCGAAGGGCTATCGCGAGCGTCAGCTCGCGTTCTTGTTCTTTCGGTCGCCTGTGGTTGAGTCTCTCAGCAACGAACAGGGCTGAGGATGGATCGCGCCCGCATCACCCGTGCCCCTAATCCAACACCCGCATCGCCGCCCAGTCGCTCTTGCTGCACGCCGGACACGCTGGCGGCAGCTTATTCCGAGGCACCACGTCACGCTCCGAGGACACTCCCATCCAGATATCGTCTCGCAGCCGCGATCCGAAATCCGCACGCCCTCGCGGTCCCGGCGTCGCCGGCTCAAACTCCTCGCGCACCCGACGCGCAATCTCCGATTCAGACATCGGACCCGGCTGTTGCACCAGCACCTCGCGTCCACAGGCGTTGCAGCGGAACACCTCCACCGCCACGGTTAGCGAGCTGGCTCTGGTAACAGATCGATGAACACTTCGTTCGACAACAACAGCCCACGTTCAGACAGTCGCATCCGGCCGTCGTCTCGCTCCAACAGCCCCAATCCAAGATGCCGTTGCAGCACCGCTCCAAACGCCTCGTCCAGCGTCACCCCAAACTTTACCGTGAACGCTGCTTCGTCGATGCCATCCAGTAGCCGCAGCCCCAGAATCGCCGCGTCCGCTCGCAACGTCTCCGCGTCCGGAGTCTCCCCGCCCGCGATCTGTTGCAGTGTCCCACTGCCCGTCGCCTGTCGCTCCTCGTACGAAGCATTCACCGCCTCTATGTAGCGGTTAGGCGCATCCACGTTCGCGAAGCGCCGTCCTGCAAAAAAAGAATGTGCTCCCGCGCCCATTCCCAGATACGACTCCGCCTGCCAGTACACCATATTGTGCATGCAGCGCCGGCCTGGCTTCGCCCAGTTCGAAATCTCGTAGTGCCTGTAGCCTGCAGTGCGCAGTCGCTCCCTGGTCCACTCATACTGATCCGCCGCCACATCGGGATCTGGCTCTGGCAGCAGCCCCTTCTGTACTCGGTAGTAGAGGGCCGTCCCTGGCTCCACGCTCAGCGCGTAGCAGGATAGGTGCTCCGGCTCGAATTCTAGAATGCGCTCCAGCGTCTGCTGCCAGCGCTCCATCGGCTGTTCAATCAATCCGAATATCAGATCTAGATTCAGATTGTCGAACCCCGCCGAACGTGCCGATGCTACCGCCTCCACAACACGCTCCGGCGTGTGCTGCCGCTCGAGCAGCTCCAGTTCCCCCGGCTGCATCGACTGCACACCCATCGACAGCCGATTGATGCCCAGCCCACGTATTCCCGTCAGATGCTCTGCGCTCAGCTCCGTCGGATTCGCCTCCAGCGACCACTCCGCGTCTGCAGCCACCACAAACCGCTCCCGCACCGCCCCGATGATCCCCGCGAGGTCGTCCAGCGACGTCAGGCTCGGCGTCCCCCCACCAAAGAACACCGAGTGAACTTCCAAATTGTTCGCTGCCGGCGCCCACAGCTCAATCTCGTGTATCAGCGCCGGCGTGTAATCCGGCACCAGGTGATCTAAATTCTCGTACGAATTGAAGTCGCAGTAGCCACACTTCGACGAACAAAACGGGATATGTAGATACAGCGCCAGCGATCTTTTTGAGGTCTCAGCAGCGCTCTGGGAGTCGGTAGCGGTCGGAATCTGCATCATCGAATCAGACTACCAGCCACGCACCCTCAGATCGCCGTCCCATCCGCACGCACCACCAATGCGCCATGAGTACCATCACACCAACCCCACGAGACGACCCCATACACGACGTGCGACATAAGGATTTACCGCCATGCCCCTCACCCCCGAGCAAGACCAGTACCTCCGCGACCACTCCCTCGCCGTCCTCGGCACCGGCCGCCGCGATGGCTCACCGCAACTTTCGATGATCATCTACGACTACAACGGCGAAGACCTCGTCATCTCCGTCACCAGCGACCGCGCCAAATGGAGAAATGCCATGCGCCAGCCAAACGTCGCACTCCTCATCCCGGACGGGCGGCGCCAGCTCATCGTCTACGGCGCAGTCACCGGCATCGAAACCGATCCCGACCGCTCCAATGGCACCAAGCGCATCCGTGCCCGCATCGACCGCCCCTTCGAAGGGAACGACGCCGATCTCACCAACGAGCTTGACGAGGCGAACCGTGTCATCCTCAATTTCACCCCAGACCGCACCTTCATGAACGACTGACGCCCCCTGCCTAGAAGCCCCCTCGACCTCGTGCGACACTCGATCGCGTCCCGAAACCCCTGAGGAGCAAGGCGACACCGTGCGAAAAACACACGACTGCGGCGAACTCCGAATCGGGTACGCTGGCCAGCGCGTCACCCTCGCCGGCTGGGTCCACCGCCGGCGAGATCACGGCGGCCTCATCTTCGTCGACCTCCGCGATTCCACCGGCATCGTTCAGGTCGTCTTCCATCCCGAACACGCCCCCGAGGCCACTGCCACCGCTTCCGACGTTCGCGATGAATACGTTATCGAGGTCCAGGGCGAGGTCGTCCGACGTCGTGCCGGCACCGAGAACGCGGAACTCCCCACGGGCGACATCGAGCTGCAGGCCGCCGCCGTCACTGTGCTCAACTCGTCAAAGACCCCGCCCTTCCCCATCAACCAGGACGCCAACGTCGGTGACACCACACGCCTCCGCTTCCGCTACCTGGACCTCCGACGCGAACGTATGGCGCGCAACCTCCGCCTCCGTCATCGCATCATCAAGCATGTCCGCGATTTCCACGACGCCCACGGCTTCGTCGATGTCGAAACTCCCGTGCTTGGACTCGCCACCCCCGAGGGCGCGCGGGATTATCTCGTCCCTTCCCGCGTCAACCCTGGCAGCTTCTACGCACTCCCACAGTCGCCCCAGCAGTGGAAACAGCTCCTGATGGTTGCAGGCTTCGATCGCTATTATCAGATTGTCCGCTGCTTCCGCGACGAAGATCTCCGCGCCGACCGCCAGCCCGAATTTACCCAGCTTGATGTCGAAATGGCCTTCGTCGACGAAGACGACGTCATGGAACTCAACGAGGAGCTGCTAATCGAACTCGCCACCGAGTTTGCACCGCACCGCACCTTCACCGCCCCCTTCCCGCGCATCACCTACGCAGACTGCATGGAACGTTTCGGCACCGACCGACCGGACCTCCGCTACGACCTCGAACTGCGTGACCTCACCAACTACGTTCGCGACTCGGAATTCCAGGTCTTCAGTGGCGCCATCGAAGCTGGCGGCCGCGTCCGCGGCTTCGCTGTCCCCGGCGGCGCCGAACTCTCCCGCCGTGACGTCGACCGACTCACCGACATGGCTCGCGAGTCCGGTGCGAAAGGGCTCGTCTGGATCCAATTCACAGGCGAGGGTCCGCTCGACCTCATCACTGAGGACGACGTGAAATCTCCCGTCTCCCGTTTCTTCACGCCTGAGGACCTCGTCGAGATCGGCAACGCCTGCGACGCGAAGCGTGGCGACATGCTGCTTATCTCTGCCGATTCCGACGCCGTCACGTCCCGCACGCTCGATGTCCTCCGACGCTACGTCGCAGGGCAACGAAGACTCGCTGACCCGGACCGCCTCGACTTCCTCTGGGTCACCGAGTTCCCGCTCCTCGAGTGGGACGAAGACGCTGCGCGCTGGTCTGCCACTCACCACCTCTTTACCTCGCCCATGACCGAAGACGTAGAGCTGCTCAAGTCCGACCCCGGCAAGGTTCGCTCCCGCGCCTACGACATCGTCTGCAACGGTCAGGAAATCGGCGGCGGCTCCATTCGCATCCACCGCCGCGACACCCAGCTCGAAATCATGGCCCTGCTAGGCCTCTCGCCCGAGGAAGCACAGCTCAAGTTCGCCCACATGCTCGACGCCTTCGAGTACGGCGCACCCCCGCACGGCGGCATCGCCTGGGGCATGGACCGCGCCGTCGCCCTCCTCGCCGGCGAAGCTGATATCCGCGAGGTGATCGCCTTCCCCAAGACTAAGTCCGCCGTCGACCCGCTCACCGGCGCACCCGCTCCCGTCACCGCCCAGCAGCTCACTGATGTCTATGTTGACATCACGGCCGCCGCCCGCGAGCACCTCATCAGCACCGCCGGTCATGACTTCGGGGACGATGACGAAGCGTGATCGAGTCCCATCCGAAGATGCACAGTTACGAATCCACCGCGATCCCACTCACGGAGCCTTCGCTAAGCAGGCGGTAGGCTATGATCTGATGCAGATCCAGCCCCACACACACATCGCCCCAAGTGATCGTCCTCCGGCGGTCCGATGACGCGAATTGACTGGAGCCGTAACCGATGACCGGTCAGAACCATCTGCTGGCCATCCTCCTCGGCGTCCTCGCCGTTGCAGTTCTCGTCGTCGGAGGACTGTCGGCCACACTGCTCCTCTCCGGAGAAGACTCCGGGAATGGTGGCAGCGGCACCGGCGACTCCAGCAGCGCCACGGGTCGCCTTCGTCTCGGCGGTAGCGACCCCGTCACCCTCGATCCCCACATCGCCACCGACGCTGGCTCCGCCGAGTACATCGTTGAGATCTACTCAGGACTTGTCACCATCTCCCCGGATCTTGAAATTCAGCTCGACCTAGCCGAGTCCGTCGGTATTTCAGAAGACGGGAGCGTCTACACCTTCGTGCTCCGCGACGACATCTTCTTCCACTCCGGCCGCAAAGTAACTGCCGAGGATGTTTATTACTCGATCAATCGCGCCGCCTCCCGCGAACTCC
>Ga0302135_10001904_pt1 | contig 12508 bp, 10 predicted proteins | sample CBN3_surface_MG_FD_203119 | JGI IMG/M metagenome (GOLD analysis project Ga0302135, IMG submission 203119) | Marine microbial communities from Western Arctic Ocean, Canada - CBN3_32.1 | ecosystem: Environmental > Aquatic > Marine > Oceanic | place: Canada: Western Arctic Ocean | collected... | reverse complement strand
CGGCTTGAAAATCACGCTCAAAGTTAACATTGCGAAGGTGAAAGCCTTCTTTGTTGGCACCGGCGAGATAGTTCGAACCCATCGTGATCGAGTCATCAACGACGCTTCGCATGCCCTTAAGTCCAACAGCCGAAGCCGATCCAGAAACCAATCCAGCGGTCTTCACTTCTTCGGGTGTTGCCAGTCGTGGTTCCGATCCGCCAAGCAAATTTCGTAGCTTGGTTTCATTGACGTCGTAGTCGCCTCGAATGGTCACAACAACAACTTCGCCATCGACGCTATAGAAAACGGCCTTGGCAGTTTTCGATTTCGAAACGCCTTCGGCTTTGGCCAATTCATCAATGGTCTTAATGCCGGGTGTTGCAAATTCTTCTACTTCGCCCAGATCGCCAATTGGGAACGGCCTCTTGAGGAACTCAGCCTTCTCGACGTTGGCGGCGTAATCGCTTTCGTTCGACATCAGAATCGTGTCTTCACCGCTGTCGGTGAGCAGTACGAATTCGTTCGAATCCTTGCCGCCAATACCGCCAGAGTCGGCTTCGACCATAATCACGTCGAGTCCACAGCGCTTGAATATCCGCTTGTACGCGCCAACCATCGCCTGGAAGCTGCGGTCCATGCCCTCTTCGTCGGCGTCAAACGAATAGGCGTCCTTCATTTCGAACTCACGTACTCGTAGCAGGCCGCCACGGGGACGTGTTTCATCACGGAACTTGGTCTGAATCTGGTAAATCGTGAACGGCAAATCTCGGTAGCTGGTCACGCTACCCCTGGCCATTGCGGTAGCAGTTTCTTCGTGGGTGGGAGCGATGATCATGTCGCGCTCACGACGATCTTCGAATCGAGCCAGCGGTGGCACAAACGTGTCTGCCCTGCCCGACTCTTCCCACAAGCTACGAGGCTGCACCACGGGCATGTTGATTTCCTGCCCGCCCGCACGGTCCATCTCTTCTCGGATGATGTTGCGGATTTTCGTAATCGAACGGTTGCCCAGTGGCTGGAGACTAAATATTCCGGATGCTATCTGCTGAATAAATCCAGCCCGGGTCAGCAGCTTGTGGCTGATATTTTCTGCATCTGCAGGAGCCTGCCGAAGTGTCTTGCCGAATAGTTGGGAGCTTCTCATGTGGTTGGCATCGTTCTCAGTGGTTGGGATTCAGAAGAACCCAGACTACATTGCGAACGTCATCGTGTAACGCATCGCCAATTCCACTTAATAGTTATTCCCGATGGTCAATACAGCCCGGTCACACCGACGCCAAAAAGGACTTGTGACGTTTCGTACATTGGCAATGGCGGTGGTCCTGCGCCACCCGCGATTAGTGACAGCAATCTGTGCGGTGCGTGAGTGACAACGTCGAAACCGATGCACCCTCCCATCGAATACCCCATGTAGTGCGTTGCCTCGATGCCAAGGTGATTCAGAATCGCTTCTATGTCCTTAGATTTTGGTTCTGGTAGATAGTCAGCCGGGTCGTGAGGCTTGTCACTTTGCCCATGGCCGCGAGCATCGACCAGAATCAGCTTGTAGTCCGATTTGAGAGCATCGACCACCCCGAGCAGTCTCCAATTTTCCAGCGAACCGCCCCTTCCGTGCATCAACAGAAGTGGCGGACCATCGCCTTCTAGTTCAAACCAGATCTTCACTCCGTCATTATCTGCCTCCGGCATTGTGGTTCCCTTGTGGCCAGATCCATCGATTAGGTCGACATCTTGCCATAGTTTTTGCCCAGATTCTCAGCTACCTGTAACCGTTTTGTAATGTTGCGCATCTAATAATTGAAATCACAAACAACAAACGTTTTACGCCTATAGTTTTCAAGGCGAAATGGAGCACAGGCATATGGCACTCAAAAAGTTCATTGCGGGCGCGGTAGCTGCCCCCGCTGTTGCAGCGATTTTGCTTAATGCACGAAAGTCCGCCTAACTAATCAAGCAGGCGGCAAACTCCTCCAAGCATGGCCCGGGTTCAAGCACCCGGGCTTTTGCTCTTAAAGGGGCGTTAGGCTCCGGGCGTCCGAGGCGCACTTGGGCTCGCATGTTTGCGACGCGGCTCTAACTCCCCCGGTCCGGGAGAGGACCGTTATAGCGCTGTTTTTTTTTGAGAGGAGTATGTGTGACCTGACGCTGGCTTAGGACTCTTCCGCCCAACCGCAAACTGTCATCCTGAATTTATTTCAGGATATTTCTCCCCCCTTTGCAGCGCCTGCATGCTTCGCTCAGCGCACAAGCGGCAACACCACGCCGCCCATCCACCGAAGGTCCCTCCACAGGAGTCGGGAAATTAGGGAGGAGAAGCACATGCCACAAGGTGCAAATACCACCCCGCAACAACTCAGCGCGCCGCCTTTTCCAAACTCCGTGCCACCTCCTATTGTTTTTCAGAACAAATGTTCTAAAATAGGTGCCCAGACGATTTCTGAGCTCTTCAGGGAATGGCTAATCAGCCCAAGAAGTCAGAAGATCGGCTGGTGAAATAGGCGGCCCGTGCCGTCTCGCCTACAGCGGCCACTTACGGATTGGCGCTGATTGATTTTTACCGCCTGATTCCAGGCACCACCCTTAATCACGTAACGCGCCATCGACTCTTCTGTCATTGCGAGGAGTCAGCGACGTGCCAATCAACGATCAAAACAGAACAATCATCCGACTCAGCCCAAGCCCGACTCACCCCGACCACCAAGCATGAACCGAAGCAACAACACCCCAACCCAGGCAGCTATTCGCAACCTCTCAGAAAAAGTGCCAATGGCACCCATAGCCTGTCTTCGAATACCCAACTTTCCGTGGCAGGTAGAAGTCGCACGCAAGCCGGAATTGAATGACCGTTCGGCCATAGTCGCTGGCAAAGCGCTCGATCTTTCCGAGGAACTAACGAATCTGGCCGCCGGATCAGGATCAGTCAAAAGTCCAAGCAAAAATTCACGCTCTGGCTCCGACTCCCTTTCAGCACGCGTCGTACTCGCCGCATCGCCCGATCTAACCGACGTTATGCCCGGAATGCCCCTCATGGAAGCAACTTCACGTCACAAAGGTGTACTGATAATCGAGGCCGACACCCCGCTTTACGCACTCGTGTTCGACGAAATAATCGAGAATATCGAACGCTTAGTACCCGATATCGAAGCAGCAGCCCCCGGCCTTGCCTACGTGGGCATCTGGGGACTTGAAGGGCTTTATGGCGATGACGCCCATGTGCTGCGCTTACTGGCCAGCGCGGTCGACAGCTTCGATCTGCGCATTGGTGTTGGCGATAACAAATGGCTGGCCTACGCAGCGTCTCTTCTAAGTCGCACAAACAGCGGGCGAAAAGTAACCGGCGAACCGGGCAAATTCCTCGATCGATTCCCGGTCGATTCACTCCCCGTCCCCTACTCACTAATAAAAAGACTGCACGCCTTTGGGCTGACAACGATGGGCCATATCGCCGACATTCCACGGGGTCCGATGGAGGCGCAGTTCGGACAGGCTGGCGGCACAGCGTGGGATCTGGCGAACGGTATCGATGACCGCCCGTTAATGCCAAAACGAAGCGTGCTGGGCGTTTCGGAGCATCTCGACTTCCCCGATCCCACAGCGAGCATGGCAACTATCCTCCCGGCTATCGAAAGCCTGCTTGGCCGGGCATACGGCAGGTCGCAACTTTCACGACGTTTTGCTCGTCAGGCAAATATCCAGTCGCAGGTTTTCCAGCACGCCCCATGGACCATGCGGGTGGCGTTCAAAGATCCTGTCGGCAACAAAAATCAGGCGTTATTTGCGATCAAGTCGAAGCTCGATATGGCCGAGATTCCGGGACCGCTGGAAGACATGCGCCTAACACTGTCGGGCATCACTGGCGAGGCGGGTCGGCAGGAGTCGATGTGGAAGGACGTGAAGCGGGATAACGATCTACAGGAAACGATCAGCCAGCTTCGCACTCGCCTGAGAATCGCCCCGCCTATCTATCAGGTAAGGGAACTCGAGCCGTGGTCAAGAATTCCCGAACGCCGCTACGCCCTGGTGCAAATGAGTGCCGAGGGCACGTTTTCTGGGGAGACAGCAGAAATTGGTTAAGTCACAGACCATACGCGCCAGCGGAATAAAACCGCTAAACGCGCCTCGCACCATCCGCGTCCGCACCAACTCAACAGGAAGCCCAACATCGATCCAGGTACCGCCGACTATCAACTCACCAAAAGCCCGGCGTCGACGGCGAAGTACCCCACCGTCAACAAATCGCTCCTCCCCAGAAAAAGCACCAATGGCACCGTCCATCGTCTCCGATGGTAAGTGGATGCAGGTCGTCGAAATTGAAAATTTGTGGAAAGTGAACGACGAGTGGTGGCGCGGACCCGAAGAGGAAATCGCCCGGCTTTACTACACGCTGCGACTCGCAAACGGTCAACAGCTAACCGTCTATCTCGATCTCATCAGCAACAACTGGTATCGACAGGCTGGTTAGCCAATCCCGCAACCACACCTACCAAAGCCCACCAGCAGCAACGTCTTGATTGAGTTCAATCACTGCCTTCATCGGCCGCTTACCAATTCGCTTACCCAACTACCATTCAACAGCCTCTGAAATAAGAAAAGGAGCTTCATCGAGCGTCACAACATCGGTAATCAAATTATTGAATGTACTCGAATTCTCGACCAGCAAATCAATGCTTTTCTGAATATGTGCCGATGAAGCCCCGTACTGTCCCGTCAGCCCAACAATCTTTCCGCCATCAGTTTCAAACTCTTCAACATAGCCATCAGCAGGAAGGCCGCAGTAGTTCCGGTATCGCAAATCGCTAACGTTCACATCACCCGTCGAAAGAGATATCACCGACGGAACCGAATCCGACACAAAGCTGATCAGACTGATCGAAATAGCCATTACCTACAGCCCAGAACCTTCTTGACGACAAACCATGAATCATCAGCACCGAATCAAACCTGAAACGACGAAGAATGATCGAATTGATCAACGCAATCGGCCCATCACCAACAACCACCGCACTGCTCTTATCGGATCTTCCAGCAAGTATTTCACTTGAATAAATTGCCGTCGCAACAGGTTCGATCAACACCCCAATCGGATTCAGCAATTCCGCAGGAATCCGATGAATAAGCCAGCTGGTCGATTCAACATTTTCAATAAGGACTTGTTCTTGAAAAAGACCATTAAAACTGCGCCCCAAAACATCGTTGCGACTAAACGGATTCACAGGATTAAATACGACGGCATCGCCAGGAGACCAATTTTCAACCATGTCACCGACTTCAGTAATCACCCCAACACCCTCGTGACCCAAAACATTCGCAGCGTATTTCTGATCCCGTGCTCTGCGATATGCCTGAATGTCGGTACCACAAAGCCCCACAAATCGAGGTGAAACTATCACATCTAAAGGACCACAGTCCGGCGTCCTCGCTATCGAGAGATCGACTCCTGAAATTCGGTTTTTCGTCAGTGCTTGATGATTATTCATATCGCTGCGGTACGGCTAAGGGCCCAGGAGCCCCGATGAGATGAAAGGTTGAGATCGGCGTACTTCGAAGGTATGAAAATCGAGTTCTCTAACACAACAGAATGATCGACTCACAGCCAGCAATCTCATCTAAGAATCTGATGAACCGCCCGAACGTCAATCCATTTCATTACCTGTTTGCATTTTATCTTACATATTCCAAGCAAATAATGCAAAATATTCGCAATATAGCCATTTTTTAATCTTAATTTTTATTCATTTGTTATATGCATATCATTTGCCAGCCAGTGCGACATTTCCATTGGGAGTTCATGACCGTTTACGGCATCCTGATCAATCCCCTCGCGTCGCGAGCGCGCGTGAAAAAATAAACCGATAGATATCGTCCCCATATACAAATGGACCACTTTTCAGAAATAGAAAAAGCCCTCCCCGCCAAAGAGGTAATCGGATCGCCCGGCCAGCTCGCTGGTTTTTCTGCGAGGTCGAAATCCGTTGATGGAATCGATAAAGCCGCTCCGTTAGACACAGCCGAGACCATCGCCCCGCGCTACGAAACGAAATCTCGGCGCAGCCGGCATACCGGGCTTTCTGCGAGATCGGGAGCTGCTGGTGAAGTCGAGCGAACTGCCCCACTGGATAGAGAAGGAGCAAGCGACCCGCGAGATAATCCGGCCTACGCAGGTTGGATTAGCGGAGGACGTGGAATAAAAGGAGCCATAAACGAAGAGCAAGCGGAATACCTGAAAGAATCCGAACAACAGCACGATTCACTCGATCCAGCCACCAGTAACCAGCGGTACAACTCTATCGACTCAGCCAACATCGCCCCTGTCGCAGAAAACGCCACAAGTGGCTATGCGGAGTTGCATGCTCATAGCAACTACTCGTTTCAGGAGGGCGCATCTGAAGTGTGGGATCTCCTGCTCACCGCCAAACAGCTCGGACTCACCGCCCTCGCTATCACCGACCACGACAACGTCAGCGGCGTCATGGAATTCGCGCAAGCAGCCAAAGAACTGGGCATCAAGCCCATCATCGGCATCGAACTAACCTTCACCCACGGGTTGAACGAGCCTTCTGGCACCGAACACGAACCGCACGAACGTCCGCACATAACCCTCCTCGCCGAAAACGCCACCGGGTACCGGAACATCTCGCTGCTTACAACAAGCGCACACATCGACGCCGAAGAGCGCAACGACCCGCATCTCGATCCCGCCCTACTCGCCGATCATGCCGAAGGGGTCATCTGCCTATCCGGCTGCCGACGAGGCGAGATTTCGCAGCTCGTAACTGAAGGCGACATCGACTCCGCTCAAAACGCCGCACATAAATACGTCAAGGCGTTTGGCAAGGAAAATTTCTTCCTTGAACTGCAGCAAAATCTCGTCATGGGCGATGTTCAGCGAAACCGCCACATGGCCGCAATCGCCAAAGACCTGCAAATAGGGATCGTCGCCACAAACAACGCCCACTACCACGTTCGAGATCGCCACCGACTCAACGATGCGCTCGTCGCCATCAAGCACAACAAGTCGCTCGAAGCCAGCCACCGGGAACGCCGACCCAACGATCAGTTTTTCCTGAAATCGCCCGAAGAAATGAGCGTGCTTTTCAACGAACACCCCGAAGCGATCAAGAACACTGTGAGAATCGCTGAACGGTGCGAGTTCGATATTACTTCCGACGCCATTTACGACTTCCCTTCATACGATTTCCTGCCGCCCGGCCACACCGAATCGACCTACCTAAGGAAAATTTGCAAAGAGGCAGCCGTGCGTCGATACGGCGGCGTCACGCCGGAGGTAACTGCACGACTCGACAAGGAGTTCGAACTGCTGGAGAAGCACGGATTGGTCGGCTTCCTGCTGCAGTACTACGACATCATCAGGATCGCCCGAGAAGTACAGGAAGACCTCGGACTCGTCGAGCCGGGATTGCCTCTCGGAGAGAACCCGCCGGGTCGAGGTCGCGGCTCGTCGGTGGCTCTGTTGATCGGATATCTGACCGGGTTATCGCACATCGACCCACTTAGATTCGGGCTAAGACTCGATCGCTTCCTTCCAGAAACGACCGGCGAAGAAAAGTTATCTCCACCCGACATAGACCTCGACTTCCCACGTGAAATACGTACCGAGCTAATCCTGCGAATTCACAAACGCTGGGGCTACGAGCGCGCCGTACTAACGGGGATGATTTCTACCTATCGAATCCGTGGCGCAGTGCGTGATTTGGGCAAGGCGTTGGGCATTGCGGAAGACGATCTGGGCCGACTCAACAAGCGGCTCGATGGGCACAGCTCGATTCCTGCGTTGGCAAAAGAAATGGCAGAACTCCCCGAGTTTCGAGACCGGGTCGACGCCCCCGTGTGGCGGATGCTCATTGAACTCGCCCAGCAGCTAAACCACTTCCCCAAATACCTGGCGCAACACCCTGGAGGAATGATCCTCTCAGCACGCCCGCTATCCGAAACCGTGCCATTACAACGCAGCGCCATCGACGGTCGCTACATCTGCCAGTGGGATAAAAACGCCTCCGAAGACGCCGGTTTCGTGAAGATAGACTTTCTGGCACTCGGGGCGTTATCACAGCTTTCCGAAGCGCTCGAACTCATTCGCAAACGAACCGAAGAGCGGGTCGATATATCGCGCATAGATTTCGAAGATCCTGCCGTCTACGCCGATATCCACAATGCCGACACGATCGGGGTTTTCCAGATCGAATCAGCAGCCCAAATGCAGACCGTCACGCGCCTGCGCCCACGCAACCTCACGGAAATGGCGTGGGAGGTCGGGGCGGTCCGACCGGGCGTTGGAGTGAACGACGGCGTGACGCTGTTAATCAGACGACACATGGGCAAAGACCCCGATTGGAAGTTCGATCACCCGCTGGAAGAACCGGCACTTGGGCGAACCTACGGCGTGCCGCTTTACCAGGATCAGCTTGGCGAATTGGCCATGCACGTCGGGGGCATGAGCGCCGTCGAGGGCGATCAGATGCGCAGAGCGTTCACCCGCCGGAACAATGAACGCCACATCGCCCACTGGAAGGAAAAATTCATCACCGGTGCGCTCGAAAACGGTGTCCCGCCCGACGCCGCCGAGCGCATTTTCGGCAAGTTTCACGGTCTCTACCAGTTTCCAGAAGCGCATGCTTTCGCGTTTGGCGTGACGGCGTATCAAATGTCGTGGCTGAAGCACTACTGGCCTCTGGAATTTTTCGTCGGACTTTTCAACAACCAGCCTATGGGCTTCTACAATCTCGAAACGCTAAAAGAAGATGCCGTGCGGCATGGCGTGAAGGTGCTGGGTCCAGATGTAAATTTGAGTGGTGAGAAGGCCGTTATCGAAGATGGTGCACTACGGATGGGGCTAACGCATGTATCAAAGCTTAGGGCGGCTACAGCCGGGCCGATTCTTGCGGCACGAGCAGAGGCCGGAGAGTTCGTTTCGTTGGCAAGCTTCATGTCGAGAACCGGGGTTCAGCAGAAGATTCTCGATCACTTATCAGCCGCCGGTGCGCTCGATCACTTCGATGAAATAGCCGACCCTGATCGTGATCCGCCGACGATTGCCGATCGACGGCATTTACGCTGGGAGTCGGGCTTGAGATATCGACCCCGTGGCGAAAAGAAGGACGGCACACGTCAGTTGGCGTTCGAAATGCCGGTCGAGCAGGACATGGTGGCGTTGCCAGAAGAATCGGGCTGGGATCGGATGATTGGCGAATACTCGGCAACGGGCGTCTACCCACAGAGCCACCTGATGGAGAAGATCAGACCGCACTTGCCTTCAACCGTAATACGAAGCGAAGAGGTAAGAAACTACGCCAATGGTGATCGAATTTCGGTGGCGGGCTTAGTGATCCGACGCCAGAAGCCAAACGGCAAGACGGTCTTCATCACCCTGGAAGACGAGTTCGGCCACTCGCCCCTGATCATCTGGCCAACGATGTACCAACGCTTCAAACTACAGATCAAAGAGTCGCTACTCCTCGCCACCGGCACAGTCTCCCGCCGAGAAGGAACAATGAACATAGTCGTCGAAACAATAACGCCTATTCCGGAGTCGATCCCACAGTTCCATTCAAGGGATTGGGGGTAGGTGGGACGCTGAGTCTCGGAGGAATACCCCTTCTCCGCTGGGGAGAAGGTTGGGAAGAGGGAGAAATCACTCAGAAGGATTCGACGTCAGCACTCTCCCCTCACCAAAATCCTCGCCTCCGGGAGAAAACATCAACAACCCCACAGGCAAGCGCTGCCATTCTGAACCCACGCAAGCACTGTCATGCTGACTCCACGCCCACTGTCATGCTGAATTTATTTCAGTATCTTTCTCCCCCCATTGCAGCGTTATTCGCAAACCTCTATCCCGTATCCAAGACAACCGAGGTACTGAATCAAGTTCAGCAAGACAGTCACCGATTCGTTGCCACCTGTCGCCGCCTGTAATATCAACACGACCAATCCGAAAAAATATCGAAATAAAAATGGCCAAAGTAAAAATTACCGAATCTGAAGATGGCCCGTTACTGATCGATGGCCAAATCAAGCTCATCGATGCGGGGCGCAACGAGCTGCCGACACGCGGTAAGGCTCGGCTCTGCAGGTGCGGTTTTTCGAACGCCAAGCCGTTTTGCGACAACTCACATCAGCCGTCCGATTTCGGCGCTGAAAGCGGATCGTCAGAAGAAGAATTACTCAGCCCTAAGCCAAAATCCCGCCGACGCGAATACACCGGAAGCGGAATCACCGTCAGCTTCGACGCATCGTTGTGCATCCACGTCGCCGAGTGCCTGAATCGACTGCCTGAAGTGTTCGATGTCCGAGCACGACCGTGGATAAATCTCGAAAATGCCAACCCTGATCAAGTCGCCGAAACCGTGCTCAAGTGCCCAAGCGGCGCGCTTCGATACGAACGTGCAAACGGCGAAACGAGTGATTCAGAAGAAGCCGAAGAAATCCCAACCATCAGATCATGGCGCAACGGGCCGCTCCGTATCGCAGGCAACGTCGAAATCGTAAACAGGGACGGCAAGACCGTACTCGAAGGAAATCGTGCAGCACTCTGCCGGTGCGGAGCATCACGCAACAAGCCGTTCTGCGATAACAGCCACCAGATGATCAAGTTCGACGCGAGTAGCTAGAACGAGCGGATAAAGACTCCTTCTCTTAGTGGGAGGAGGTTGGGACGGGCGCAGCCCGAGCCCTCCTTTCCCGAGCGGCAGCCGAGGGATCCGGTGCGGTGGGGCTGTATGGCACGCATTGTTCATAAAGAACATCAACGGGTGCCAACACGACCGACCAATTATCCGACGCCACGGCTCGCGCGTCCCCCTGCCAGATCCCTCGGTTCCGATGACTTCACTCGGGAAATAGGATATTTCCAGGCTACCCGAACTCCACCAACTCAGCATTAGCCCGCACATAAAGCGGATGCCTCGGTTGCCCTTTCGCAGTCAAACCAAAGCACTTCATCGGCACACCCGACCGCTCGATCAAGCCACGAACTGCTTCCACGCGCCCCGTATCAAAATCAGCATTATTACCCCACGCGACCACAACTAAATCAGCCCGCTCCAAAGCCGATGAAACCTCGCGATCGTTATTGCCACCAACCGGATCAGAAGCTGCAAAAAGTACCGAAGGCGAAGTACTCCTGAACGCAAACAGATTCACGACCTCTAACCGACCAAAGCCCTCACGCCGAGCGAACCCCACACAACGTCGAATCGTTGGGTCATCCCGCTCAGCATCCGCGGTCGATGGATTCAACATCACAAACAAGCACGTCGACTCACCACCAAACTCACGAGTCAGCAAATATCGAAATCGCCCGCACTCAGAAAAGCGAGCGGAATTGCCAGAGTTGGCTATGGACTGAATTAGCGAAGAACTCATGATTCCGAAAATAACAGATCACCCGAATGCCCAAGGGATTCGCGAATTCGATCAGCGATCTTCGGAATGATCGGAAAATCGTCCAAGTCTTTCGGCGCGACCCATGCGAAGCCTGTGTGCAACTTATCAGGATCGACATCTAGATTCGGCTCCGCATCCCCGATCACATGACGTTCGAAAAAGAAGTCAACGCGATGAGCATCACCAACGTAGATGGACCGAATATCCTCTGGAACCGAAATACCTTTCGACGGCTGGTTCTCGTGGATTGCGATCACCCGACCAATCTCAACCGCAAGTCCTGTCTCCTCGAGTACCTCGCGCTCAGCGTTGTCGGCCAGCGTCTCTCCCGGGTCGTGCCCACCACCCGGAAACAAATACAAAACTTCGCCATTACGCTCGTACTTCAGCAGCAGAATTCTCCCATTACGAATCACAACACCACGAGAGCCCATACGTGGCCCATTCGACCAGTGATCTGGATGTACTGTCTCGCTCATTGCCGGTTGCCTATCTGGATTGCCTGACGAAGGAAAAACAACTCTGATTCAAGACTAACGAATTCTCGTCGAATACATGCCACCAACTGGACAGATACGCTCCACCCGTTACAATCCGATACGGCAGGTCGTTCAACTGCCACCTCTAAAACACGGAGTAACCACATGACCATCGACGTCGCAACCGGAATCGCACGAATTCTCAAGGCCGAAAACGTACCGTGGGTTTCGACATTCCCAGTCAGCAAGGTCAACAATGCGTTCGGGCGCGAGGGCCTGAAACTACTGATGATGCGTGACGACCGATACGCAGTTGCCGTTGCCGACGCTTTTTCGAGAATCAACAACGGAAACAAAATCGGCGTCTGCACCTTTTCTGGCGGTATCAACGCCGCCGGTGCGCAGGTCGCCTACTCCGGAATCGCCCAGGCGTACGAAGACGGCTCACCAGTTCTCTGCATCGTCGATGCTGTTGCTGCCGGGGCGACCCAGAACACTCGATTCGACCAGGAAGCAAGCCTCAAGGGCGTATCGAAGTGGTACGGCTATATCGATAAGCCAGAGCGGGTTCCAGAGTTCATGCGCAGGGCCTACACAATGCTACGAACAGGCCGACGAGGTCCCGTAGTTCTGGCCATTCCAAACGC
>Ga0302135_10001903_pt1 | contig 12513 bp, 9 predicted proteins | sample CBN3_surface_MG_FD_203119 | JGI IMG/M metagenome (GOLD analysis project Ga0302135, IMG submission 203119) | Marine microbial communities from Western Arctic Ocean, Canada - CBN3_32.1 | ecosystem: Environmental > Aquatic > Marine > Oceanic | place: Canada: Western Arctic Ocean | collected 2017-09-15 | reverse complement strand
TCGGCATGTGGCCACACTTTTCGTAGATGACCAGTTCGGCACTCGGCATCCTCTTGTGACCGGCAATGTGGAAATCAACGCTTGAGCGCGGATCCTCCCGGCCGACGACAATGAGTGTCGGCAGTTTTATCTGCTCAAGCCGTCCGACGAGCCGATGCGGACGCGAGAGTTCGATGTCCATATTCGCACCTGCAATCTGCTCGTAAGCCGGCAAGATGTAGTCCTGCGCGTAGCTGGTGAGCTGACCGTGGATCACCACGTCGGTGACCGAGGTCGCGTCGTAGCAGACGTTGGCGAGCCGCCTGTGGCAATTCTCGAAAGTCGGATCGCGCAACGCTGAGGTGGCGTTCTTGTACGATTTCCCGAACCCTGCCTCCTGTGCCTCGGGCGGCCGGAAGGTCGAGCCCGAACCGACTAGTACGAGCTTTTTCATACGCTCCGGACGGTGCAAATAGAGAAGAGCGGAGATGCCGGCTCCAAAGGAGCTGCCGCACGCTGAATAGGTGTCGAGGCCGAGCTTGTCTGTAAAGGCCGCGACATGCTCCATCATCACCGGCTGTGCGGCGCGGCCCCCCAGGTCGCGAAAGCCGGTGAAGCCATGCCCGAGCATGTCCAACGCGAACACCGAGAAGTGTTGGGCTAACACATCGACGTTGTAGAACCAGCAATCGGCGGAAATGCCGAGGCCGTGGATCAACAACAGCGTTGGCCCATCGCCCGCATGCAGGTAACGAGTGCGTATCCCGTCGACGTCGACAAAGCTGGCGCGCATAAAGACCTGACCTCTTCAATTGATAACACGGTGATTTGCCGAGTCTGCCACACAACCATTCCGCCCGGAAATCGCCGCTCCAGACTTTCCGACAGGGCCGAACTGAAAAAAGCTGCGGCTTCAGCCGATATTGTGTCTAATACTTTCCAGGAACGAGACGGGAACAAAATCCGCCAATGAAGCCCGTGGTTAGCAATCGCTGGAAACAGGCGCGAACATGAAACATTCCAACGACACCCACCGCTCACCAACCGTAGCCGCCCGCGCAAGCGAGGGTCCCGACGACCAATTCCAGCTGGTGCGGCGGCGCAGCCTCGATCTGGCCGAGCCTCTAAGCGCAGAGGATCAATGTATCCAATCGATGCCCGACGCGAGCCCAACCAAATGGCACTTGGCGCATACCACCTGGTTCTTCGAAACCTTCATTCTCAAATCGCTGGCCGAAAGCTACGAGGAGTACCATCCCCGCTATAGTTTCCTGTTTAACTCCTATTACGAGCAGGTTGGGCCGCGCCACGAACGACGCGAGCGCGGCTTGCTGTCGCGTCCGCCGCTGGCCGATATCATTGCCTATCGAACCCATGTCGAAAACGCCCTGGCTTCGTTCCTCCGGGCTGGAGGTGGCGAGCGTCCCGGCGCCGCAGAACTTATCGAACTTGGTTGCCACCACGAGCAGCAGCACCAGGAATTGATGCTGACGGACATCAAGCATGCGCTGTCACGCAACCCCCTCATGCCCGCCTACCAGTCACCGCGGCCGCGCGACGCGGCCCGGACGCGAAGCTGGGATTGGATCGAACATGCCGGTGGTCTAGTCGAGATTGGCCATGGCGGCGATAACTTCGCTTTTGATTGCGAAGGTCCGCGCCACAAGATCTGGCTCGAACCGTTCAAGCTGGCCAGCCGTCCGGTTTCCAATGGCGAATTTCTGTCCTTCATTGAAGACCGCGGCTACCAGCGCCCGGAGTTATGGCTTTCAGAAGGATGGGCGACCTGTCGCGAGCACGGCTGGCAGGCGCCGCTCTACTGGCAACTCACCGCCGATAGTGACTGGCAGATCTTCACGCTCGCGGGGCTGCGCCCGCTCAATCCCGATGCGCCGGTCTGCCACGTCAGCTTCTTCGAAGCCGATGCCTATGCACGTTGGGCCGGCAAACGGCTGCCGCGCGAAGCCGAGTGGGAAGTGATTGCATCGCCGCTGACACCGGCGGGCAATTTCGCCGGCTCGCGCGAGTTTCATCCGGTACCCGCTCGCGGCGAGGGGCTGCGGCAGATCTACGGCGACGTCTGGGAATGGACGGCAAGCGCCTACCGTCCCTATCCGGGCTTCGCGCCACCGGTGGGTGCGGTCAGTGAATACAATGGGAAGTTCATGTCGGGTCAAATGGTCCTGCGCGGCGGCTCATGTGCAACACCCGAGGGCCATGTACGGCCTTCCTATCGCAACGTCTTCTACCCGCCCGATCGTTGGCAGTTCAGCGGTATCCGCCTTGCCGACGACAGCCGTACTCATGGTGTGCAAGTTCCGCCGCTCAGCGAAATCGAAGAGGGTGAGGAGGTGCCAGCAGATCCCTCGACCTTGGCGTTTCTCAATGACGTGGTGGTCGGCTTATCCGATTCGCCGAAACGCCTGCCGCCGAAATGGTTCTACGACCACACCGGCGCCGAGTTGTTCGAAATGATCTGCGATCTGCCTGAGTACTATCTAACTCGTACCGAGAGCGGAATACTCAAGCAGGCGGCACCCGCGATCGGCGAAGCGCTGGGTGCCGGCGCAGTGTTGGTGGAGTTTGGGTCTGGTGCTATGTCCAAGGTCCGGCTCCTACTCGACAGAATGGTCAAACCACATGCCTTTGTGGCCATCGATATTTCCGCCGAACAACTCGAGCGGGCAGCCCGCAGTTTGGAAACAGAGTATCCGGGCTTGCGCCTGCACACCGTCGCCAAGGATTTCACCAAACCGATCCACCTGCCCAACTGGCTAACCACGGCCGGCCGCCGTTGTGCCTTTTTCCCGGGATCGACGATCGGCAACTTCGAGCACGCCGAAGCGCGCCATCTTCTGGAGCGTATGCGACAGACGATAGGAGACGCTGGCGCGCTTCTCATCGGTGTAGATCTCAAGAAAGATCCGACTCGGCTGGATGCCGCTTACAATGACCGCGCCGGCGTGACCGCGCGTTTCAACAAAAACTTGCTGGTCCGGATCAACCGCGAACTGGGCGGCGACGCAGACCTCGACGCGTTTGAACACTTGGCGGCGTTCGATGCGTCGAAGGGACGGATCGAGATGCACCTGAAAAGTCTTTGCCAACAGACCCTGACCGTCGCCGGGCATGCGTTTCACTTCAAGGCTGGTGAAACCATCCACACTGAAAACTCCCACAAATACACGGTGGCGGAGTTCCAGGCGCTCGCCGCGGAGGCCGGTTTCGCGCCCACGCAGGTTTGGACCGACGCCGACGATTTGTTCGCAATCCACCTGTTGGACGCCGTTTAGCGGCAAATGGCGCCTAGCTGCTGGGTCTGCTGGGTCGTGGGCATACCCAGTTCACTTCTCCCGCAGACACAAAACGGGCGAATCGGGCGAGTTCGGCTTCGAGCTTGGCAACTCGCGGTGTCGTCCACTTTACGCCAGGTTCCGCCCACAGATTTGCAATCGTCATCACGCCCCGGTCACGATCTGCCTTGGCTTCGATCCGGCCGACAAACCGATTCCCTTCGAGCAAGGGAAAGACGTAATACCCCCACCTGCGTTTCGCGGCTGGAACAAAAATTTCGATGCGGTAGTCAAACCCAAAGATGCGTTTGAGACGGGCGCGGTCACGTACGATCGGGTCGAATGGATTGATGATGCGCAGGCGTGACGTCGTAGCACCAGTTTCGGACAAGCGCTTTTCTATATCGCTAAGAGCAAAGGATTTATTCCACGATCCATCCGCAGCCTGTAGCTCAACGGGGACAATCGACTGGCCAGCCCGCTCGGTCCAAGCTTTTACCTCGCGGGGCTCTGCCGCTCCCCAGAACTTCTGAATTTCACTCAGCGTTCCGAACCCCAGACGGTGCAGGGCAGCGTCGCAAAGCCAATCGACCTGGGCGTCATCCGGATCCTCTTTGCTGTGGAAGACGTCGGGTATTACCCGCTCTGACAAGTCATAGAACTTCTTGAAATTCTCCCGGTGGGAGGTCGCCAGCTCCCCCGAATACCACATGTAGTCCAACGCCAGCTTATGGGGCGGCCTTTTCCACATTCCCTTTGCCCCTGACGCCTTCGTGTCAAAAGCGTGGGTCGATAGGGGCCCTTCGTTGGCAATCCGAGCTTTGATCGCGTCGCGACCTGCCGCATCAAGCATCGTGCCGTACCAGGACGAACGATCTATGTGCTCTTTTAAGCGGCGAAATTGTCGCCGCCACATCGGGTAAAATTCCATCGGTAGAACAGACGCATCGTGCGTGTAGTGTTCAAACAACCGACGTTCATTTGCCAGCAACCTGTTCAGCATCGGCTCGCGGTAATGCTGATTGCGGTTCCAGATGATGTGGTGATGCGCCCGCGCAACCACGCGAATCGTGTCAAGCTGCACAAACCCAAGCTGTCGGATGATCTGCAAGACGTCCAGCGCGCCGGTGGGCGCGGTTGCTAGGCCCTGAGCTGCCAGCCAGAGCCTGCGGGCAACCCGATTGTTAATCTTTAGCGACACCACAAATACATGCACGCTTCGAACGCACGGGTCCACACCTTCTCAGCAACAGCCGCCCTGGTAGACACTTTCATCTAAGATTGGCAGGTTGATCCCGCGGCGCGCGGCCGCCGCCGACATAGGAAGGCATTCATGGCGCTCAATCCGTCGCAGGTAGCGGCACTCTGGAAAGAGGCACTCGACCTTTCCAAGTTAAGCGCGGCGGAATCGGTAATCGTGCTGACCAAACCCCAGGCCAACCCACGCAATGTCGAAGGCGCGTTGGCCGCGATCGGCGAGATCGGCGCCAGCACTTTCGTGATGACGCCGGTGATTGGCAACGCGCCGTTGCGAGCCAACCGCGGCGCGATGGAGGCGCTCATGCGCGCCGACATGGTGGTCGATTTCTTCGGCCTTCACCTGCTGCGCGGCACTGATAAAAACCTCAAAATCAGCGAAAAGAACGAGGTGACAGGCGCGGGTACGCGGGTTCTTTTTGCGGTCGAGCCACCGGAAATCTTGCAACGCTTGATGCCGGCGCCGGACGACAAGCGGCGCGTCAACGCCGCCGGCGCCAAGCTGGCTGCGGCCAAGAGGATGCGCATCGAATCCGATGCCGGCACAAATCTAGCGGTGTCGCTCGGCGACTTTGGGGTTGGATGCCGCTATGGCTATTCCGACGAACCCGGCCACTGGGACCATTGGCCGGCCGGCTTCGTCGCCGTCGAGCCCAACGAGCGCACCGCCGAGGGTATCGTGATGATCGAGCCCGGCGACATCATCTACCCCTTCAACAGCTACGTGCAGACGCCGATTCGGTTGGAAATTCGCGATGGCTACATTGGCAAGATCGAGGGTGCGCTCGACGCCGCATATTTGCGGGACTATTTCGAGAAATATCACGACCCCGAGGCCTACGCTGTCTCGCACCTCGGCTGGGGACTGCAGCCCAAGGCGGATTGGACGATGCTCGGGATCCTCAAAGGCGCGACCAACGGCAATGACGGCCGGGCGTTTTATGGCAACTTCATGTTCTCGACCGGTCCCAATACGGCCGGCGGCGGCACCCGCGATACGCTGTGCCATCTCGATATACCGATGCGCAACTGCTCGGTTTACGTCGACAACGAGCCGATGGTGATTGGCGGCGCTGTAATCCCCGAGGACCAGCGCGTCCCCGACCGTTAGATTAACGTCGGACCGACGCCAACGTCGCCCGTACGAAGGCCCGATTCGCGATGACCGGCGCGCGCGACGATCCAAACGCCGGCCATGATTCCCGCCATCCAAATCAGCTGGAGGGTGGTCGGTATGACGCCCAGCAACAACGCGCCCGCTACCACGAACGCCGGTGAACTTGCGACCACCGGCGATGCGATCGACACCGGGCCACGACTTAAGCCCGCGTACAGAGAGAGCATCCCCGTCGCGTTGCCAACGCCGATTAGGATAAGCCAGTGAAGCCCGGTGGGCGCCCAAATCAGCGGCGCCTCGCGCATTGATAGCCAGAGACTCATGGCGAGCACGCCGACTAAACTCATGGCCAGCAGGGAATTGAGCGGTCCGGTGGCGCGCCCTGATACGCGCGCCATGAAATTCGACGTACCCCAGCAGGCGGCGCTGGTAAATCCCCAGAAAAGTGGGTTCATACCGCCACGGCCGCCCTAGCCGTTCTCGCTCGGGCGCTTTAGCAACAAGGCCAGCGGCACCACCAACGCGGCTGCGATCGTCATCAGAATAAAGGTATTAAGAACGCCGATCGTGGTCGCCTGTTTGACGATCTCGATCTCGAGCGCAGCCATGCTCGGAACCGAGTCGAGATTCCATGCGCTCATCGCCTGCGGCATCCGCAACACTTCATTATAGGGCGTAATCGTCGCGGTCAGTTCGGCATAGGCGACCGCCGTGGTTCGTGTCAGCACCACCGCGGCAACTGAAATTCCCACCCCGCTGCCGTAACCGCGGATCAAATTGACCAGCGTCGAGCCTTCAGTGCGATGCGCCGGCGCCAGGGTCGAAAACATCAGTGTAATCATCGGCGCCCAGATCAGGCCCGAACCGAAGCCGTTGAACATGGTCAGGATCGCAAAGTCGATGGCGCCGATATCGCTGTTGATCTGGGCCAGCATATAGGCCGACACCGAGACCAACGCGAAGCCGATCGCGATCAACGCGCGCGGATCGGTTCGCGTGATCGTCATGCCGACCACCAGCAACCCGAGCATGGTGCCGAACGCGCGCGGTGCCAGCATCACCCCGGCTTCGGTAACCGGGTAGCCCTGGATGTTCTGTAAAAACACCGTCAGAACATAATTGCCCGACAGCATGAAAGCGCCGACCATGAACGCGAACACCAGCCCAATCATATAGTTGGCGTTGACGAATATTGAGCGCGCGAAGATCGGGTTGCGCGAGGTCACGGTCTGGGTGACAAAGACATAGAGGCCGAGCACGATGATGGCGGCTTCGATAACCACCTCAGTCGATTCGAACCAGCCTTGCGAGTGCCCGCGATCGAGCATCAGTTGCACCGAGGCAAGCACTGTGGCCAGCGCGGTAAAGCCAATCCAGTCGAACTTGCGCCGATGTTTCTGGCCGACATCGATGATGAACGCCGAAGCCATGAACGCGGCTATGAACCCGATCGGTACGCCGAGGTAAAACACCCAGCGCCAGTCGAACGTACCCGTCACCCATCCGCCCACCACAGGCCCCAGCACTGGCGCGGTCATCACGCCGACACCCCACAGGGCTATCACCTGGCCCTGGCGCTCGCGCGGAAAGGAATCGAGGATAATCGCCTGCGCCAGGGGAAACACCGGCGCTGCGGCCATGCCCTGAATAACCCGAAAGAGAATCATCTCCTCCAGGGTCGATGCCTGGCCTGAGAAAATAGCGCCAATCGAAAATACCGTCAGCGCACCCACCAGCAGCCGTTTGCGCCCGATCCGATTGGCCAGCCAACCGGTATAGGCAATCATGATTGCCATCGAGACCAGGTAAGAAGTCATCACCCAGGCGACTTGATCCTGGGTCGCCGATAGGCCGCCCTGCATGTGCGGCAACGCGATCGTTGCGATGCTCATATCGAGCGCGATAACGATCGTCGACATCATGATCACCACTAGGATCATGAAACGGTTGAAGCTGGTCAGCTCCACGGTCCCGGTCGCCTTGCCAGCACTGCCGGCCGTCTCGATGTTGCTATCGGCGGTGGTCATCCCAATGCGACCCGATTGAGCGGTTGGCTTGCCAGGTGGGTATCCATCAACGTCAAATTTTCACACGCGCGGCACTCAAACGACATCGTGCGTACCACCTAATCGAAACAGCGCCTAGAATGGTCTCTACTCACCCCGGGTCGCGGCAGCCCAAAAGTAGGCCAGAAAGGTAGGAGATGACCAAGCTCGACCAGTTCGAATCCACCTTTCGGGCAGCGGCCAAGGAGACCTATACTCGCACGCCCCTGAAGATCGACCGGGTTTTGGTGGCGACCGACCTCGAACCGGTCGACGCGGCGCGCCTGACCGAGGCCGCGCGGCGGTTCCTGGTCGCAATCGACCGCCCTGAAACTGTTTGGGAGCCGCTTGCCGGGAGTGCTTTTGACAGCGTGCAAGCGTTGCTCGAGCAGGTCGAGGCACACAAACCTGATCTTATCGTCACCTACCGCCACCTTCACTCCAACGCCTGGCACTGGCCCTACAGCCTCGGCGAGCATCTCGACGTCCTGACCCAGGCGACGGCAACGCCGATCCTGGTTCTACCCCACCCTGACGCCGGTCGCGGACTGCCGCACAGCGTCCAGGACACCAACGTCGTCATGGCGATCACCGACCATCTGGTCGGCGATGCCCGGCTGGTCGACGCTGCGCTCGGCTTTACCGCCGCCGGTGGAACCTGCTGGCTCAGCCATGTCGAACGCGCGGCCGATTTCGAGCGCTATATCGACGTCATCTCCAAGATTCCGATGATCGACACCGAGACCGCCGCCGAGACCATCAACGCCCAGCTGCTAAAAGAGCCGCATGACTACATACGGTCGTGTCGTGCGGCGATCGAAGCTGCCGGTCTCAACGTCTCGATCGAGGAGATCGTTGTTATGGGGCGCCGGATCGAGGAATATACTCGGCTTATCGAAGCGCACGAGGTCGATCTCCTCGTCATGCATGCCAAGGATGAGGATCAACTTGCCATGCATGGCCTGGCCTATCCGTTGGCGGTCGAGCTCAGGCAAATCCCGCTGTTGATGCTCTAACCCATGCATCACGTCCCCACCCACGTCACCGCGATCTTCACCGTCATGCTGGTGGCAATGATCCTGTGTCTCGCGCTTGAGGAAAAAATCCACGCCAAGAAGTCGGTGATTGTCGGCGTATTTGCCGTGGTGGCCCTGTTCTTGGCCGCGTTCTTCGCGCTGGTGCACCCCGAGACTGTCGCGATCCTCGGTCACCCGGTGCGGCTACCGGTCTATATCCCGGGCGTCGATTGGGAGGTCATTGCCATCATCCTGGGGTCCTCGATCTTCGTCGACGTCACCAGCAAGTCCGGCCTGTTCACCTGGATGGCGATCAAACTCACCAAGCTCTCGGGCGGCGATCCGCTGCGGCTGTTGATCTTCTATGGCGTCATGACGGTGGTGTTCTCGGCGGTCCTTAACAATGTCACCGCGATGATTATCGTCGGCACGCTGTCCGGCGTCTCGCTCGGCAAGCTCGGGCGCATGGACAAGCTGCTTGGCTTTCTATTGATTGAGGGATTGTTGACCAATGTCGGCGGCCTGCTCACGCTGATCTCCTCGGTCCCCAACATCATTGTCGGCAACGCCGCGGGCATCAGCTTCGTTACCTTCTTCATCACCGCCAGCCCTTATGTCGTGGTCGCCACGGCGGCAACGATTGGGCTCGGCGTGCGGCTGTTCGATATTCGGCCGCTGGCCGACGATGCCGCGCGGGTTGAAGCCCGCGGCCTGGTCGCCGGCTTGGACGAGAACGACGGCATCGAATCGCGCGGCTTCTTCTGGTTCGGCACGGCGATGACCGGCTTTTTCATCGCCGCCATGGCGAGCGCCTCGGTCATGCCATACATCAAGGAACTCGGCCTCGGCTACGTCGCGCTGGCCTTCGCGGCGATCATGTTGACCCGCTACAAGTCGACCGCCGACCGCTTCTACCAAGCAATCGATTGGGATCTGCTCGCCTTCTTCGGCGGCCTGTTCATCGTCATCAACATGATGGAGCATGCGTTGGTGCTGGAGTTGATCGGCGACCTGCTGAAGCCGATCCTGGCACTCGGTGAGGTGACCGGGCCGGCTGCGCTGATGGTCGCCTCGGCTGTGGCCAGCTCGGTGACCGACAACATCCCGCTCGCTGCGATGCTGGCGAAAATCCTGGGCGGGATGAATTTGCCCCCGGATTCGCCGTTCTGGTGGGCGGTCATCTTCGGCGCCAACCTGGGCGGCAACATCACCCCGATCGGTTCAGCGTCAACCCTGGTCGCGGTCACCATTATCCACAAATACAAGCTCAGTCTATCGTTTGCCGATTTCGTCAAGGCAGCGATTCCCTTCGCCTTGATCCAGCTCGTCCTCGCGGCACTCTATGTGCTCTTCCTCCTGTGACCCGTCCGTTGGTGTAACAGGCGAGGGGCGCGGAGGCACTGTGTGACCACCGAACATTATGACGTTTTGATCATCGGCGGCGGGCCGGGCGGGATTAGTGCCGCCAGCAAAGTCGTCCTGCACGGGAAAACGGCGATCATCATCAATGATGGACCCCTCATGGGTTACGGCATCGAGGGGGCGTTCAAGTCGAAAGCTGGGTATGAAATCGCCCGTGAATATCTGCACGTAAAGTATCGCGGCGACGTGTTTGGTCAGATTCCGGTGATGGATTATTCCCAGCTAAAAAGGGGCATTGACCGCTCGGCCGCGAGCTTGACTTCGATGCTGGAAACTAGATTGCGGCGTCTCAACATCCGGGTGGCGCAGGGCAGGGCTAAATTTGTAGATAACCACCGGGTTGTCGTCGGCGATCAGGCGTTTTCCGGTGACCACATTGTCATCGCCACCGGTACTCGGCCGAGAGTTCTGCCCACCATGGCGGTCGATGGGACCCGTGTGATCACCAGCGACGAAGCCATCACCCTGTCGCATTCGCCAAAAAGCGTGCTGATTCTAGGCGCCGGCGTTATCGGTTGCGAATTCGCCAGCATGTTCAACGCGGTCGGCACCGAGGTGCATCTGGTCGATACCAAAGCCCAGATTATGTCCAATGAAGACGCCGACATAAGTGCGTTCATAGAAAACGCCTTCGAGGCTTGGGGTATCGATGTCATCCCGTCCAGCCGTTATCTAAACCACGAGCTGCAGGCTGATGGTGTCCGCACAACGTTGTCTACCGGTGACATTGCAACTGAGATGATTTTGCTGGCCGTGGGACGAGTTCCCTGCACGGATGGCCTAAATCTGGCGGTCGCGGGCGTTGCCTTGGATGAGCGCGGCTACATTGGCATCGATGCGAATGCCTGCACGAATGTGCCGCATATCTATGCGGTCGGTGATATCGGCACGCGCAATGTCCCGAGCGATTTGTCGCTGGTGCACGTCGCCGAAGCTGAAGGTAGATGTGCCGCTGCGCATATTCTGGGCACCGACTATCCGCAAGGCCTCGACCATATCCCCTATATCGTTTTCACCGTGCCCATGCTGGCTGCTGCCGGCGTTACCGAAACATATGCGCGCGAGCACTATGGCGGCGCCCGGGTCGGAAAATACCCGTACGCGCGAAATCACCGGGCCCATGCCATTCAACCGCCGATTGGGTTTGTGAAGCTTATCGTCGGCCCGCCCGGTGACGACCGAATTCTCGGGGTTCGCGCGGTCGGCCCCAATGCAGACGCGATTATTGGCGCGGCAGCGATCATGATCGAGCGCAATCTCCCCTATAACTACATACTGGAGTCGATCTTCCCGCATCCGTCCTTGTTGGAATGTCTAAAGGGTGCCGCACATATCATCGCCGGAGATGCTCTCCAGTATGAAGAAGGCGAAGAACTCACCATTGCTCAAGCGCTCGGCAGGCCAACGCCGTGAACCGCTCGCGCCCAGAGCACTATCAACGAGAGCACTATCAACGAGTGTATTTTCAATAAGGAACCCCGCCATGCCGTCCTTCGATGTTGTATCCCGTACCGAGTTGCCCGAAGTCGACAACGCTATTCAGGGCGCGATGCGTGAAATCAGCACCCGTTTCGATTTCAAGGGCAGCCACTGCACGCTCGAGCGCACCGACGAAACCATCGTTATCCACGCCGACGACGATATGAAGCTGAGACAAATGCAGGAGCTGCTACGGGGCTATTTGGCCCGGCGCAAGGTCGAGATCGGGGCATTCGAGTTTCAGAAAGCCGAAGCCGCCTCCGGTAATACGGTGCGCCAGAACGTCCTCATCAAGCAGGGCATCGAGCGCGAATTGGCGCAGAAGATTCTCAAAGCAATCAAAGCAGCCAAGCTCAAGGCGCAGGTCGCTATCCAGGGCCCCGAATTGCGGGTTTCAGGCAAGAAGCGTGATGATCTGCAGAGCGTCATCGCGCTGATCAAGAGCCAGGAGATCGAGCAGCCCCTGCAATATGTGAACTTCAGGGATTAAGCGGGCCTCGTATAACCCTCACCCCCGCCCTCTCCCCTTGTGGGAGAGGGCGGGGGTGAGGGGTTGGTGGGTGCTCGCTATTCCACGAGTCCTTCGGCCTTCAACGCTTCATTCACTTTGGGGCGCGCGGCAACACGGCCCATATAGGCGCTGATGTTGGGCCAGCGGCTAAGGTCGATGTCCTTGAAATTAGCCCAATTCAAAATTGTGAAGCCATAGGCATCAACCACGGAGAACGCATCACCCATCAGGTACTGCTTGCCGGCGAGTTGCTTTTCGACATAGTCGAACCGGGTTTCGAGACGCGTGATCACGCCACTTTTCATTTCGTCAGGTAAGGCGGGATTGAACAGCGGTGAGAAGCCTTTGTGCAGCTCGCTCGAGATGAAGGTGAGCCACTCCTGGGCTTTGTAGC
>Ga0302135_10001902_pt1 | contig 12514 bp, 11 predicted proteins | sample CBN3_surface_MG_FD_203119 | JGI IMG/M metagenome (GOLD analysis project Ga0302135, IMG submission 203119) | Marine microbial communities from Western Arctic Ocean, Canada - CBN3_32.1 | ecosystem: Environmental > Aquatic > Marine > Oceanic | place: Canada: Western Arctic Ocean | collected... | reverse complement strand
CGGTCGTATCGTTCCCAATGCCCGAGCGCGTCAGCAGTGCCTCTATTGCCGTGACACCGGGGATGTCGCGGCGCACAGTGTCCTCCAGATCGGTGTGAAGCCCCCAGCCAATTGCGCCCGGCACATGACCGATCTTGTAGTCGGCATCCGGGTCAGTATTGATCTCCACCACGGATACCGTCGGGTCGGCTGCGTGCTCGGCAACCCATTCGGTGCTAACCAGCGCCTCCGGATGGGAGTAGGCATCTGTCATGGCAGTATCTCCAGTTTGATTCTCCCTCGAATATAGGCGAGACGGGGTGTCGATTCAACCCCGTGCAACCGCGACTTGGATTGACAACTAGCTCCGGCTAATCGTAATATTACGATGATCGTAAAAATACGATTAAGGTGCGATTACTTGAAGCCTATCCCATTGCAGCGGTCCGACGAGGACATGGTACGGATGTTCCGCGCCCTCGGCCACCCAGCCCGACTGAGCATCGTCCGGATACTGATGGAGCGGCGTCAGTGCGTGTGTGGCGACCTTGTCGAGGAGCTTCCACTGGCTCAGGCCACCGTCTCCCAGCACCTGAAGGTCCTGAAGGAGGCGGGCATTGTCATCGGGGAGGTTTCCGGCGCGGCAACATGCTACTGCCTGGCCCCCGGTGCGCTGTCCGCGTTGCAGGGGGCCGTCACGGAGCTGGCTTCAAACCAGGTGGCCTGACGGCAGCGGTGTCAGCAGGACCGCAATCAGACAGAGCAGATAAAACCCAAGGAGGTCGTCATGTTGAACTCAGCCGATTCTATTGGCAATATTGGTGAGTGCGGTGGCTGTTGCGATGACGAGTGCGACTGTGACTGCTGTGTCCGGAGCTGCTAGGGCGGCAACGTCGCGCGGATAGCGCGATAGCTGTCGTAGCGGCTCCTCGCGAGAATTCCGCTCTCCAGGGCCTTGAGCACTTCGCAATCCGGCTCGTCGCCGTGAGAGCAGTTGTAAAAGCGGCACCCGACAACAAGGACTGCAATTTCGGGGAACAGGTCCGATAGCTCGTTTTGGAGCACGCCCCTGACAACGATGTCCCGCACGCCAGGGGTGTCGATAATCGCGCCTCCTGCGTCCAGAGGATACATTGCCACGCCGACGGTCGTGTGTCGTCCCTCAGTACGGCCTCGATCCATGCTGATTTCCTGAGTGCGCAAATTGAGCCCGGGCTGGACAGTATTCAGCAGCGAAGACTTCCCGGTTCCCGACATGCCTGCCAACACGGTCGTCTTGCCCGCCAGGGCATTCCTCAACTCGTCGACACCGGTCCCCTGGTCTGCGCTCGTCAGTAGCACCTGGTAATCCAGCTCATAGTAGGGCTGCACGGTTAGTTGCAACTCGGCGTCGTCCTCTACAAGATCGATCTTGTTGACGCATACAAGAGGTTCGAGGCCTCCTCGAATCGCAGCGATCACGTACCGGTCGATCATCTCAAGCCAAATCTTCGGCCCTCGCCACGAAGACACGATCAGTATCTGGTCCGCGTTCGACACCACAACCCGTTGACGTAGAGAGTTAAACGATTCGGGCCGAGAGAGAGCCGTCCGGCGAGGTAGAACCTCCTCGACTACCCCCGTCCCGTCCTCCTCTTCCGACAGGAGCACGCGGTCCCCTACCGCAACTACGTTGGAATACTCGGTATCCGCGGCAGTGAGTCTCCCTCGCAAAGTGCAATTCACAGTGCGTCCATCGATCTCGACACGGCACGATCCGACGCCGGTGGCGATGACCAGACCCGCTTCCGTGGAGACCTGGGAGGCGGCCTCAGCCTCTGCCGCGTTTTGGTCTATTTCAAACGCGGCCTGTTCGACGGCCCGCCGCCGGTCACCCTCATCGCGAGGCATCAGCCGCTCCAGTCCTCCGTGCAGGGACTCATCCGAGGCGGCCGGATCCTGGTCTACCCAGCCCTTCCGTCGCGGAGGGTTCTGGTTCAGATTGCGTTTCAACTTCTTGCGCGCTGCTTTTAGTCGTTTTTTGCTGCTCGCCTTGGCCATAGATTTTTTATGTTTCTTGACGGGGTCGTCAGGCAATTTTTCGGTCCCTTTGTTACGGAGCTTAGTGGCGCTCCCAGCGTGCCTCCCTATTTAGCGGGCACCCTGCCAGATAACAAAACGCCACGGGCCAGTTGCGACCCATGGCGGTTCAGGCAATTCGATCTCAGGGCAAGCCGCCCTGGAGCAAACAAGAAAGCCACGAGTTGCGCAGCAGTTGCTGCCGTCCCGTGGCCTGAAAGCGGAGAGGAGCGAGAACACCGGTCAGATTGTCGGCTATGAAGCCTCCAGCGAGAGCGGCAGCCACGAACGGTTGATGAGTCGATATGTCATAGTTCTGCCTCCTCTTTCACTACCTTGATGACAATTTGACGGTTGCGTCCCGGATTATACACAAACGCGCAAGGGTGCGCCTTGTGATCGATTTCGGTCGGCAATCAGACCGACCACTGCTCAATTGCATGGGGGTCAAGCTCAAGCCCCAAGCCCGGCTTGTCGGGGAACGGCGACCACATGCCGTCCTTCTGCGTTGGGATTTCTGTATACCAGACCTGGTCGCAGGCCACATCAATACCCAGGTATTCGACGGCCTTGAGGTTGGGCGTAGCGCATGCCAGGTGCAGATGCACCAGTTGGGACGCGTGAGGCGCAACAAGCAGGTTAAAGGAGTGGGCGAGGTGTGCTACCTTCATCCACTCGGTAACCCCGCCGACACGAGCGACGTCAAGCTGTACAATATCCACCGCGCCACCCGCAATCAACTCGCGGAACCGGTACTTGTATGACTCTAGCTCCCCAGCCGCAACGGGTATGTCTATGGCCCTGCGGACCTCTGCCAGGCCATGGGAATCGTCCACCAGCACCGGCTCCTCGAACCAGCCGACCTGGGATTGCTCAAATTCCCTGGCCATGTAGATGGCCTGTTTTGGGTAGTACCCATAGTTGCCGTCGATGTAGAGAGCGACATCGTTGCCAATGGCCTTGCGAACCACAGCAACCCGGGCTATGTCCTCCCCCTCCGCCTGACCGTAGTTCTTCGCCACCTTCATCTTGACTCTACGAATACCCTGGTCGACGTACCCGGTCATCTCGTCAACCAACTCCGCCTCAGTTAGGTTGGTCCAGCCGCCTGAGCCATAGATTGGTACTGAGTCGGTATAGGCCCCGAGCAGCCTGTACAGTGGCAAACCCAGCGCCTTAGCCTTGAGGTCCCACAGCCCTATGTCTACCGCTGACAGTGCCTGGGAGGCTATCCCCTTGCTCCCGAATGTGCGGAGCTTCCAAAACATTCCGCTCCACAGCCGCTCAATGTCGAAAGGGTCCTGTCCGATGAGGATTTGCTTGAGTACCGTCTCAATGAGCTGCGCACTGCCCGGGGAGGCCTGCCCGACGCCAAGCCCTTCGACATCCTCGTCGGTCTTGATGTGTACGAAGAGATGGCTGCGACCTCCTGCACCTGGCCCAGACGGCGCCAGAGTACCATCCTGCACCGCCGGCACATTAGGGTAATGGAGGGTCGTGGTTGTAATGTCGACGATCTTCATAGAGTCTCCTGGACGAATGGAAGCGAGGGGGCGGTGGACAGCCGCGCAACGCGGACTCAGTGTAGTTGGAGGGCTGTTCGCAGTCAACGGAGCCGCCGGTCCGCGCTTGACACACGAGAGATCCGACGACAGAATTCGGAGGAAGTCTGAATGGCGGAGGCCATGTTGCCCACAATGAAGGTCGGCGTTGCTACGGGTCTGGGCCAGTTGCGCTGCGAGGAAGTACCAGCGCACGAACCGCAGCCTGGCAAGGTGTTGGTGCGGACGATCAAGGCGTCGATCTGCGGCAGCGACCTGCACGTCATCTATATGGGATGGAGTGTGAAGTCGTTTCCTCTAGCTAACGGCCGTCCGGGCCACGAGGGCGTCGGAGAGGTCGTTGACGGCGGCGGCACGGGCTTTCTGCCTGGAGAGCTGGTACTTACGGTCCCCTTCCCGGCTACAGCCCACACCTTCTCCGAATACCAGATCATAGACCCGGGTAGCCTGCTGAGATTGCCAGATGGTCCGCCGCTATCCCACATGCTCATGGCCCAACAGTTGGGAACCACGATTTTCGCCTCGCACAAGCTGCCGTCACTCGAGGGCAAGACTGTGGTAGTGCTCGGACAGGGCTCGGCTGGCCTGTTCCACGACTTCGTCCTGCGTCGGCTTGGCGCGGACCGAATCATCGTTGTCGAGCCTGTCGCCGAGCGCCGAGCCGCTGCCATTGCAATGGGAGTAGACGAGACGATCGATTTGACAGGCGCCGCGGCGACAACCGGGGTGATGGACCTGACTGATGGCAAAGGAGCGGACGTGGTAATCGAGGCGGTGGGCAGCGCCGAGACGTTGAATCAGTCCCTGCACATGGCGCGGCTAAAAGGGCAGGTAGTCGTCTTTGGGCTCCCTCCCACCGTGGAACATGTCCCGTTCGACTGGGACGCAATGTTCCAAAGGCGCCTCACGTTGCATGCGGTGAGGGGTGCTCAAGAGGAGCCAGGCCTGCCCGATTTCAAGCTCGCCCTCGACTACATCGTCAAGGGGGAGCTCGACGTGTCGCCGTTCGTAACCCACGACTACCCGATCTCGAGGATCCAGGACGCCTTCGACATCGCATACTCACACGATGACGGCGCGCTGAAGGTTTCGCTTAGCTTTTAGTTCGCAATCTCTATGGCAGCGTCTTCGATGCGCCGCCTATGGCGAGCTCGGACCTTTAGTTCGAGAGGATATCGAAGATTTTGCCGATCTTGCCGCCGGCGTGCATTTTATATACCTCGGTGTAGCCACAGTTGGCGCACGACACCGTCGAGAATTTTTGGTTCTGGAGGTTCATGAACCGAGAAAATCCCGAACCAGTCGTCCTGATCTCACTGGTTTCAAATTCGATTGCCTCGCACTTTGCACAGGAGTACTGCTGTTTCGCCATTGGTCTCCTTCTTGGCCCAGTTCCTATGGAAACAAGGACTACTAGAATATAATCGAGAGTCTCCTTGATTCTACTGACGCCCCGAATCGCTGTCAAAATGTGGAGATTCTATTGGCAGGGAAAACAAATTCTGAACGCGAGTCCCTAGGGTAGGAACAGCGCAACCATATGCGCTATCGGAGTGTGCGCCGCGTCAGGACCCCAGCGCCATCCTCACATGCTTGGTTAGATCGGACGGGGTGAATGGCTTCTGAATGAACATGGCTTCCGGATCTTGGGCTAGGACCTGTGCCATCACGGCATCTGAATATCCCGAAGTGTAGACCACCTGAATACCTGGCAATTGTCTTCTGAGCTGGCTCGCCAGCTCGGCGCCGCTCATCCGGGGCATCATCAAGTCGGTCAGCAGTAGTTGGATTCCACGCGCATCACGCTCATCTACCAGTGCGATAGCCTCCGAGGCCTCCAACACCCTGTAACCATTGTCTCTAAGAATTGCGTCAGCCACATCCCAAACGATCGCCTCATCCTCAACCAACAGGACCGTCTCGTCGCCGTTTGATCTGATGTCCACACCCCCAATGCTCGTCTCGGCTATTCGCGGCAGGTAGAGCGAAAAGAAAGCCCCTACCCCGTGCCTGCTCTCAACTGCGATATGTCCGCCACTCTGGGCTACCGCGCTGGAGCACAGGTAGATGCCCAGGCCAGTGCCTGTTTCGACGGCCTTAGTGGCAAATAGCGGCTCAAAGATGAACGCGCTTACCTATATCATCGATCCCGGTGCCCGTATCGGTCACCTCCATCAAAACGTAGCCGCCAGCCGGCGGACCGTCCGACAACGGAGATGACCTATCGGGCAGGGTAACGTCGGAGCTTTGCAAAGTGATCGTGCCACCTTAAGGCATTGAGTCGCGGGCGTTGATCACGAGGTTCAAGATGATGTTCTCGATCCGCCCTAGGACCGCCATCACGGAGCCAAGACCGGTTTGGGAACTCGTCTCCAAAGGCTACCTCCTCAAGAACTCCCCTCAGGAAAAGCTGATCGCCGCCGTTCTTGAGATTGCCCGAGAGGGCACCGTGCTCTCGCCAAATATTGCAACAAAAGTGATCGAAAACCTCGCCGAAGTCTCGGAGGGAGGCCACCCGAGGCGAACCTCTGACCTGACAGTGAGGGAGATCGAGATACTTGAGATGCTGTATCAAGGTCTGCGAAACGCCGCCAGCGACTCTACGTGACATTACACTGTCGGGCTGCTAAAAAGGGATGAGTAAGACGGACAGAGTCTTTCGGGCACGTGGGCCGGCTCACACGTCCATATTTTTTCAACAATCGAGGTGGATGACTTGACGACACCGCAACCCCACGAGATGACCGTCTCTCAGGCCGCCGAAGCCATAGCCCAGCGCTCACTCTCGCCCGTCGAATTGATGCAATCACTCCTGGAGCGATCCAGCGCCCAGGACCCAGTGTTACGAGTCTGGGAGACCCTTGACGAAGACGCGGCAATGGAGGCCGCACGGCGCTCGGAGCAAGCCGTTTCCAAGAACGAAACGATCGGGAGACTCCAAGGCGTGCCCTTCGGAATCAAGGATATTTTCAACACACAGGGCGTGAGGACCAGTTCTGGTTCGCCCATATACGCTGACTTCGTCCCCGACCACGACTCGACGGCGGTGGCACGTCTCAAGAGCGACGGCGCCATTGTCATGGGCAAAACCGTCACCACAGAGTTCGCATCCTTCGATCCTCCGCCTACTCGCAACCCTTGGGGTCTCGACCACACTCCGGGCGGATCAAGCAGCGGCTCGGCAGCGGGCGTCGCCGCTCGCTTGTTCCCCGCAGCCCTCGGCTCCCAAACCGCCGGCTCGGTACTGCGCCCGGCCTCCTACAACGGCGTCGTCGGATTCAAGCCCACGCTGGGACGCATCAGCAGGTACGGCGTGTTTCCAGTATCGTGGTCCGTAGACACTCTCGGCTACTTCACCAGGTCTGTAGAGGACGCGGCGCTCCTCTTGGATGTCCTTGCAGGGTACGACCCTCTGGACACAGCATCGTCCGAGGCACCAGTAGAGCCGTACCGCCAGGCCGCGACGGCGGGCGGGAAGCCACCTCGTATAGGGCTGGTTCGCGACTTTTTCTTCGAACGGGCGGATGCTGACGTCCGTAATCACACCGAGCGGGTGGCCGCTACGCTCGCCGATGCAGGTGCGCGCGTCGAGGAGATCCGTGTCTCGGCGGACTTCGACGATATGCTCGCAGCTCACCGCGTGGTGATGTCCGTGGAGATGGCGGCGGTCCATCAGCAGGTCTTCGAGACGCGTGCCGACGACTACGCGCCGCACGCAAGGGAGACCATCGAGGCGGGCCTGCTCCTGCCAGGCATCACATATGTACAGTCCCAGCGCATACGCCGACGGTTTCGCAGGAGCATGGAAAAGGCCGCCAGCACCTGCGACATACTGCTCACCCCGACAACGGCAACGGCCGCTCCTCGCGATCGCGATACCACCGGCGATCCGTGGTTCCAAACGCCATGGACCACAGTGGGGTTCCCGACGTTCACTCTGCCTTGCGGCTTGAGCTCCGACGGGATGCCTCTAGGAATTCAACTCTCAACAGGCCGATTTTCAGAGTCCAAATTGCTGGCGGCCGCAAGCTGGTGCGAGACAGTCCTGAAGAAGGACGGCAAGGCGTGGTCGACGCCGCCCGACCGAAACTAGGGGTTTGGAGCCGACAACAGACCTCAGGAACAAGAAGAGAGCCCATTCGTGGCGATTCGATTTCCGAGCATCGACGGACCTGCCACGAGCAACAATCACTACCCGAGCTACTTTTTGTGCAAAAAGAACCGATTACCACCCTGAAATTGGGTCCTGAATCTGTGGAGAGTGTGTTTTACAGCACACAGTTTGGGGGAATACACGTAGTTTCTGTCGAATAGCTCCATGCTATAATGTGATCATCCCCATTTGGAGCCGTACTTGAAGATAACCCAAGACGAGGCAGTGGACCGTCAGATTACCCTCCACATCGAGTTGGAGGACGAGGACTTGGCCCCGTACCTTGATCGCTCATACCGCAAGCTGGCGCAGCAGCTGGCGATCCCGGGCTTCCGCAAGGGAAAGGCGCCACGAACCATCGTGGAGAGTTTTGTCGGACGAGAGAGCCTCATCCACGAGGCTCTCGACGACATGTTGCCAGTAATGACGCAGCGTGCCATCGATGAGCAAGAGATCGAGTCCGCTGGCACACCCGCAGTCGAACTAATCGAGCTTGACCCAGTCACCGTCAAGGCCACGGTTCCGCTGATTCCAGAAGTGGACCTCGGCGCTTACAAAGACATCAGGCTTGAGGACACCCCCACTGAGATCACTAGCGAAGACGTGGATGGCAAGCTGGGCGAGCTCCAAGACCAGGCATCGTCCTGGGAGCCGGTGGAGCGAGAAGTGGCAGCCGGAGACATGACAACCATGGACGTCAAGGGCCACGTCGACGAAGAGTACATCCTGAACAACGAGGACGCAGTGTACGTCGTAGACCTTGAAAGCACGCTGCCATTCGCGGGCTTCAGCGAGCAACTCGTTGGAATGGAAGTCGGTACCGAAAAAGAGTTCACTCTTAAGGTTCCCGCCGACCACTCCGACAACCGTTTTGCGGGCCAGGACATCCACATGAGCGTCACCGTGAAAGACGTCAAGGAGCGACTGCGTCCCGAGTTGGACGACGAATTTGCTAAAAGCGTCGGCGACGGCCACGACACATTCGTAGAGCTTCGGGAAAGCACGGAGACGGAGCTCAATACGCAGGCAGAGGAGGCGCAGACGGCACAGTACCGCGAGTCTGCCCTCGACGCACTAGTCAGTGGTGGCACCTTCAAGGTGGCCCCACTGCTAATCGACCACGAGGTCGAGCACATGGTTGACCGAAGGGACCGCTTCGTGGAGCGGCTTGAAGTCAGCATGGACGACTACCTGCGCTATACCGGCAAGACCGACGAAGAGATGAAGGATGAGATGCGCGAGCACGCGATGGAGAGATTCACGCGCTCGTACGCCCTGTCCAACCTGGCAGAGGCGGAGAATATCGTTATACCGGACGAAGAAATCGACGAACGGATCAAGGAACTTGAGGCGGCACGAGAAGGCCAGGAAAATACCCCCGACGACCAGTCGGAGGTCGACCTGAATTCGGAGGCAACGAGGACTTCGATCAAGGAGTCGCTGCTCGTAAGCAAGTCACTGGACCGGCTCGTAAGTATTGCCAAGGGCGATGAGACCACCGAGGCATCAAAGACAGACGATGTGGAACCGGAAGAGGGAGGCGACACAGACCATGCAGAGTCCTGAAAATATCATTCCGATGGTGGTCGAAAGCGGCGCCCGGGGTGAGCGAGCGTACGACATCTACTCTCTTCTCCTAAAGGAGAGGATCATATTCCTGGGCACCCCAATAAATGACCAGGTGGCGAATGCCATCATTGCCCAGTTCCTGTTCCTGGAGCGGGAAGACCCGGAAAGGGACATCAACCTATACGTGAACTCGCCCGGTGGGTCGGTCTATGCCGGCCTGGCGATTATTGACGCTATGAACATGATCCGGCCTGACATCGCGACCTACTGTGTCGGCATGGCCGCCAGCTTCGGCACCGTCATTCTGTGCTCGGGCGCCGAAGGCAAGCGTTATGCGCTGCCGAATGCAACCGTCATGATGCACCAGGTGATGGGCGGCGTGCAGGGCCAGGCGTCCGACCTCGAAATTCACGCCCGAGAAGCGCTGAGGCTGCAGGCCAAAATCCGCGACATCTTCGTGGAGAGGACCGGACAGACCAGTGAAAAAATATCCCAGGACACCGACCGTGACTACTTCATGACTTCCCAGGAAGCCAAGGAGTACGGACTGATTGACGACGTGCTCACGGGCCGGGACGACGATGAAGAAGAGGCCGCCTCGGACTAGAACCTAGACACCATTCAGCTAAACTCCACCTAGCGAGAGGGGCATATGCCAACGTCGAAGAGCGGCCAGAGCACATATCACTGCTCTTTCTGCGGAAAAGCCCAGGGACAGGTAAAACGGCTTATCGCCGGTCCTGATCGGGTGTTTATTTGCGACGAGTGCGTCGCGCTCTGTGGGCAGATAATCACGGAGGAAAGTCCGGCTGCGCCCGCGCGCAACGTCACTGGCCTGATGGCCAAGGGCGTCAGCCCCAAGTGGCTGTACCAGCAACTCAACGAGTACGTCGTCGACCAGCAAAGAGCCAAGAAGGTCCTCAGCGTCGCCGTTTACAACCACTACAAGCGCATCTGGTCGAACCAGAAGTCCGACCAAGTCGAGCTACAAAAAGCCAATATCCTGATGTTGGGGCCAGCGGGCTCTGGCAAGACGCTACTGGCCCAGACCCTGGCAAAGGTTCTGGACGTTCCTTTCGCCATCGCCGACGCAACCTCGCTGACCGAGGCGGGATACGTGGGCGAGGACGTGGAGAACATCCTGCTTCGCCTGATTCAGGCAGCCGATTTCGATATCGCCCGAGCCGAACAGGGCATCATATACATCGACGAGATCGACAAGATCGCGCGCAAGAGCTCCAACCCGTCCATTACGAGAGACGTGTCCGGTGAGGGCGTGCAGCAGGCGCTGCTCAAGATCGTCGAAGGGACCGTGGCCAACGTGCCGCCCCAGGGCGGTCGCAAGCACCCGCACCAGGACTTCCTCCAGATCAAGACCGACAACATCCTGTTCATGTGCGGCGGCGCCTTCGAAGGACTTGGAGAGATTGTCGAGAGCCGCGTTTCGAAGGACAAGACGAGCATCGGATTCAGTTCCCGAGACAAGGAAACTGAGGATTCCGACTCGAATATCGGCCTGTTGAGTCAGGTCACCGCAGATGACTTGCTCAACTACGGTTTCATCCCGGAGCTAGTCGGACGCCTCCCCGTAAGTGTCGGGCTTTCCAAGCTGGATCAGGACGCGCTCGTCAAGGTCCTCACCGAGCCCAAGGACGCACTGGTAAAACAGTACCAGGCCTTGTTCAACATGGACGAAGTCGAGCTTGAGTTCACGGAAAAGGCCATCATAGCTACGGCCAAGGAGGCGCTCAAGCAGGGCACCGGCGCCCGCGGCCTGCGGTCAGTCCTCGAAAGCACCCTGCTGGATGTTATGTACGAGTTGCCGTCGATGAGCGGGGTTTCTCGCTGCTCGGTCGACGAGGACGCGATATATGGCACAGGGGAAGTCACCCTGGTCACGGAAAACGCGGAGCTCGTCAGGCTAGAGCCGTCTGTGGAGCAGAAGTCGGCCTAGCATACCGCGTATCCCTTTGAAATCGAAAGAGCCCACTCCCTCGTAAGGGAGTGGGCTCTTTTTTGTTCATCACATGGATATACAAGACTACCGCTATGCGCTTCCTGATCTACCTAGCGACGTGCGCCAATGCTAACCAGCAGCCTGATAGCTTCGCTCCTGGTCGAGGCATCATTGAACCCGCTGTAGTGGATCGCGTCTGTGAGATCCGACACGGCGGCGCTGAGGTTACCCTGGTCCAACCGAATCAGAGCGCGAATGTAGTAGGCACGGGCAGCAGTCCCCTCTAACGAAATCGCCTCGTCAGCTTCGGTGAGCGCTTGCGCATTGTCACCATCCCTGTAATAGCTCTCCGCTAGGGCCGTGTGAGGGTATGCTGGCTCCGGGAGCCTTGCCACGGCAACCCAGGTCCCCAGGAATAGCAGCACGGCCGCAACAGGCATGGCCCACCACCTTTTCGCCAGAGATGTCGTGTCAACCAATGCGTGCTGGGCGCCCAACTCGACGAGCCTGTAGCGGGGCGAAATCACAAGGCCAATGAAGAACCCGGCCACGAATCCTCCAAGATGAGCCCAATTGTCGACCTCCTCGGTCTGGATCCCAGACGCCAGAACGAGGCCAGCGACCATCAAGACACCCACCAGGCTCTGCTTGCCCTCCTTGCCGAAGCTGTCCCGATTGACCGCAAACAGCGCCGCAAGGGCCCCAAGAGTGCCGAATATCGAACCAGAGGCCCCGGCACCCACAGCGACGGTATTGAATCCAAAGCTCGCCACGCTGCCAAATAGGCCTGCCAATAGGTAGATGAGCAGAAAACGAACGTGGCCAAAGCTCGTCTCAACTAGCCGCCCCACGATAAACAACCCCAACCCGTTCATGACCAGGTGGGCCAGACCGGCGTGCAAGAACATCGCGGTGAATAGTCTCCAGTATTCGCCGCCCGCAATTAGTGGGCCGAACATGGCCCCGAAGTCGATGAGGTTTTGCGGGTCCCGGGTATCGCCAGCAGTACTAGCGGCCAGCCAAACTACGACGTTGGCCGCAAGCAGCCCCCATGTAGCAAGTGGAGCGTCTCGCCACCCAGGAAACCGCGACGCACTGGCGCTGCGCGCGCTTTGGTGGGCGGGCTCGGAGCCTTCGTGGTCTATGGACACTGCGGGCACGAAATGGGGATTTTCAGCGCGGCGTGGCTCAGACACGCAGCCGCGCTGTATGGTAGCGAAGGGGTCACGAGAATTT
>Ga0302135_10001901_pt1 | contig 12516 bp, 14 predicted proteins | sample CBN3_surface_MG_FD_203119 | JGI IMG/M metagenome (GOLD analysis project Ga0302135, IMG submission 203119) | Marine microbial communities from Western Arctic Ocean, Canada - CBN3_32.1 | ecosystem: Environmental > Aquatic > Marine > Oceanic | place: Canada: Western Arctic Ocean | collected... | reverse complement strand
GTCGGACACTCTTACGGCGGCAATTTGGCTACAGCATACGCCTCCGCGAATCCGGACAGAATAGCGGCACTGGTCGTGGTGGACAGTGATATCGCTGCCAACAGCCAAGCGGAGCCTGAGCACGCCTCCGCGGTTGGATGGCGCTCACTCGCAGAGGTAATCGACTACCTCTGCACCTTACAGCCGTACGCCACCACCGCAGCCATCGAGCATCAAGCAACGAACCTCACGACCAAGCTGCCGGGGGACAAGCGAGTCCTCAAGGCGGACCCGGCGGTGCTAGAAACGCATGTTAGAACGAACATGCAGTCGGAGTGGTCCCGACTCCACTGCCCTGCCCTGGTCCTGCGTGGACGCGCCAGTGCGGTACTGGGCCACAAGGCCGCAGTTGCACTCAAAGAAGCGCTTTCGAGAACGCGCATAGCCGAGCTGGAAGAGGCGGGTCACTGGCCGCACCAGGAAGTCCCCGGTGCCTTCGACGCTACCCTACGCTGGTTCCTGAACAACTCGTTGTGAGCAGGGTGAGGCATCTGATGCCCGCATCGCGACGAGCTTGGCCGTTGCTACTGTTGTTGCTATTGGCAGGATGCTCGGCCGGTGGGAACTCGTCCAGCATCGCGGCTGGCCGCATTGCCTATGAGGCCAATTGCGCGAAATGCCACGGCGATGCCGCCACAGGTGAATGGGGCCTGCCCGACACTCCGGTCCACGGACCGAAAGGCCATACCTGGCACCACGCGGACGGTCAACTCATGGAGATAATCCTGGGCACACTCAATATTCCGGACAGGACGATGCCATCATTTGAGAGCATTTTGACCGAAGTCGAGGTGATGGGCATCCTCGAGTACATAAAGACCGGATGGTATCAGCAGCAGGTCGAACAGCAGCGCGAGGTCAGTGCCAACTGGGAAGATCTATACCCTGAAAAATAGCAGGCTACCGCTCAAAAAATAGGCGCTCTGCCGTGCCCTGAAGTAGGTGCTGCTTGTCAGAGATACTGAGAAAATCTGCGTGGTCACGGATCAGGGCCAACGACGCCGCGAAGTCCTGCTCCGGATCGGCGTCGTAATTGCCAGGCCGCAGTGCAGGGCTGTCAGACTCCCACATGCATCTTTCGGGACCGTACGCGTCGATAACCTGCTCCACAAGCGGCAGTACGTCGAGGTATGGCTTTACCTTCAATCCCAGGTGCTGGAACGGCCCTGCCTTGATATAGACATTCGGGTGGCGAGATAGATCACATAGCGCGCGAATGTCCTCGTCCGGGAATCGACCATCGATGCCTATGCGACATAGGTGATCGATTATCACTGGTGTCTCTGGATACAGCGTACACATCCGGTCAATTTCTGGGAGATCGCTCGGCTCTGCGAGGAAACTCAGCACCAGGTTTTTGGCGGCGCCGGCCTCGAACATCTCGGCATAACCGTGGTGGTCCATCCATTGGGCTCCGTCGCTAATCGGCCGCCTGTGCCAGCTCCGGCCACGTACCCGAAAGGCATAGATTCCCCCCTTCGACAGCGCAATCATCGTATCCCCGGGACTCCCCACTTCGATATCTGTGACGGCGGGTACGATGCCTGTGCCGACAAAGCGGTCAGGGGCGGCGGCAATCTGGTCCAGGATGTAGCTGTGGTCCGTACCATACCAGGTCATTTGGACGAAGTTGATTCGACCGACGCCCAGGCCTTCCGCGATAACTAGGTGATCCTGCGGCTCGTATGAAGGGATCCAGAGGTCAGAGTCTACGAAGCCGGGAGCCAGTGGGTACGTTTCTTGATCGGCTGCCCAGATGTGGATATGGGCATCTATTATGCTGTTTTCGGGGTCCACCAAGTCATACCCTCCACCAACTACGGATGCTGATAGGTCTTGGACTGGATCCAGAGGTTGGTTAGAATGCTGGTCAGCGTACGAGCGCCAACTATGGCCTCAAGGTGTGTCCACCTTTTCTCGAAGGCAATCAAAAAATTTATCGATCATCAGCTTGGACGCCGGATCCATGAGGCGCTGTCCCAGCCGTGCCAATATCCCAGTTGCCTGGGCATCGCCCGCCAGCTCGATCTCCGTTGCGCCACCCACATTGTGGAGCGTAAGCAGCGCATCTCCCGAAAGTTCACCCGCCGGGCCCTTACCTTCCACGATCATCCTTAAAGAGCGCGGAGCGTCCCTCTCAATCACCTTTATCGTTCCGTTAAAGGTACCGCTAATCGCGCCAAATCCTGCGTTGATTTCCACCTCAAAGACATCCTCGGCGACAGCCGTGAACTCGCGGCAGCCCGGTATGCACCCCGCCAGTATCTCGGTCTCCAGCAGCCTTGCCCATACCAATTCTGGACCGGAAAAAAAGCTGTACCGTCCCTCTATTTTCAAGATCTAGACCTCCCGACTCGTAGCGTGCCTCGCTCGGATGCTAGCACAGGGCAGCGGCCCAGTCCACGTCTCCTTGTAGGTGCGCGGACGCTATGCTAAGATTCGCAACCGTCATTGAAGGCTTGACCCTATGGACTCAAGGAGACGCGGGGAATGGCAGCGCCATACTCGATAAAATTCGAACCCAACAGCCCTCTGATGCTGAGGGACGGAACGATCACGTACGTCGATATTTTTCGCCCGGACGCCGGCGGCCGGTTTCCTGCGCTTCTTCAACGAACTCCCTATGACAAGAGCACTCCGTCGTCAAGGACCTATTCCCTGGACGCAATACGCGCCGCGCTGGCCGGATACGCAGTCGTAATTCAGGATATTCGCGGCCGATTCAGCTCCGATGGCGAGTTCTACACCTTCACCGACGAAATGAACGACGGCTACGACTCGATCGAGTGGGTGGCCGGACAGCCATGGTGCAACGGCAAGGTCGGCATGTATGGGTCCTCCTACGTGGGCGCTACCCAGTGGCTTGCCGCACGGTCATTGCCGCCCTCCCTGGCGGCCATAGCACCCGGGCTCACCGGATCGGACTACTACGAGGGTTGGACCTGGCAGGGAGGCGCTTTCCAACTGGGGTTCAACCTGGAGTGGACACTCGACAACCTCACCTCCGCGAACTGGGACAACCTGGCCAATCGCCTCTATTTGTCACCACGCCAGCTCGATATCCTGATAGAAGCCAAGGACAAGGTGGAAACCGGGTACCGCTACCTCCCCATGAATGAGCTGCCGGACCTGGAGGGTGGAATGGCGCCCTACTATTACGACTGGCTCGACCACCCCGAGTATGACGATTACTGGAAGCGCATCTCCATCGAGGAGTCCCACTCAGAGATAACGGTACCGGCGTTCAACTACGGCGGCTGGTACGACATCTTCCTCGGCGGGACCCTCAATAACTTCACCGGAATGCGCGAGTCGGGGGGATCAGATAATGCGAGGCGAGGCCAGCGATTGGTTATCGGTCCGTGGGTGCACGGCGGCATTGGCATAAGCGTCGCAGGGGAGTGTGGATTCGGCAGCCAGGCTTCGTCCTTTGGACTGGATATGCAGGAGCAGATCCTGCGCTACTATGACTACTGGATCAAGGGCGAGGACAACGGCGTGGCAGACGAAAAGCCCGTCAAAATCTTCGTAATGGGCGAGAATGTCTGGCGCTCAGAGGACGAGTGGCCACTGGAACGAGCCGTATCTGTGAACTACTACCTTCACAGTCACGGCAGGGCCAACTCGCTAAATGGAGATGGCTGGCTGAATGTGAAGACCCCGAACGTCGGGGAGCCCCCCGATGTCTATGTCTACAATCCTATCGACCCGGTGCCCACCAGGGGAGGCCAGATCATCAGCGACCCCGGGGTCTACCCGGCAGGGGCATTTGACCAGCGGCCAACAGAGTCGCGACACGATGTCCTTGTCTACACAACTCCGCCCTTGGAGAATTATATGGAGGTCACTGGTCCTATTACCGTGACCTTGTACGCCTCGACCTCGGCGGAGGACACCGACTTCACCGCCAAGCTGGTCGACGTACGTCCAGACGGCTATGCCAGGAACCTGACGGACGGCATAATTCGCGCTCGCTACAGGGTCCCTAAAACCCCGGCCGATCCAATCAACTCCGGCGAGGTCTACAAGTACACCATCGACCTGTGGGCTACCAGCAATCTGTTCTGGAAGGATCACCGGATCAGGTTGGAGATATCCAGCAGCAACTTCCCGCGATTCGACCGCAACGCCAACACCGGCGGCCCAATCGGCGCCGACCGGACCGTGGTCTCGGCGCTCCAGACGATCCACCACGACTCGACGTACCCCTCACACGTGACGCTGCCTCTGGTCCCGCGAGACTGAAGATGGGGTTCGGGGTGCAGGGTGCGAGCCGAAAGACCTCGCGTGCGCCCACGCCAATCTAGCCGTCACCCCTGCCTTCAAACCAGTAGTAGCCGTCGGCGTCGATTCGGGCAATGTCGTCAGTGACATACCACCCTCCTCTGAACCGCGAATTGTACTCGTCTATGTCTCCCCAATAGCCCTGGAACATGGCCGGCCATCCGGGGCGTATCGCCATATTCCCGGTTACGTCCGTCCCCGCTCGCTGGAAATCACGACCGAGGACAGCCATCTCTATCCCTGGTCCAGGCTTTCCAACTGAACCCGGGGGTGCGTCCATCGTCGGGCCTACGGCACACATGACCGCGCCAGTCTCCGTCTGCAACCAGGTGTTGCGGATCGGCGTTCCCAGGACACCGACGCTCCACTCAACCGTGTCAGCCTCCAGGACCTCGCCCACACTGGCCACAAGGCGCAGAGACGACAGGTCGTGTCCCTCCGGCAGATCGGCGGACCCAGCCTTCAACGAACGCAGAGCCGTCGGCGCGCTGTACCACACCGTGACGCGCTCCTCTTGGATCAGCCTGTACCAGGCCTCGGCTTCGAATAGCCCCTCGCGTACCACCACGGTCGCCCCCACAGCCCACGGCGCCAGGCATCCGTATGTAGTGCCAACAACCCAGCCAGGGTCAGCGGTACACCAGTAGATATCGCCGGGCCGCAGATCGAGGACCGACCTGGCGGTTGCGGTCTGTTGCACGATGGATTGGTGGCGCAGCAACACTCCCTTGGATTCGCCCGTCACCCCGGACGTGTAATGAAGCAGCGCGGTATCGTAGGGACTGGTCTGCAGGGTTACGAACGTCGTAGATGCCTTCGACATCTCTTCGTAGTAGTCGAGATCGGCAGTCTCCGGGTGCTCTGGATCTCGACCATCTTTGTTCACAACGACGATATGCTGCAACTCAAACAGCTCGTATACAAGGTCGCCGAGACCACGGCGCAGCTGTGGATGTGTAACCAGGACTTTGGCTTCGGTTTCCTTCATGCGGTCCCTTAGCGTCTCGGGACTGAAGCCCGAGAACACAGGGCATGCGATTGCACCGGTCTTGAGGATGCCTAGTAGGGCAAAGTAGCTCTCGGGAACCCGGTCAAGGTGAATAGCAATGCGGTCGCCTTTAACGATACCCAGGCTCAGCAGAACGTTGGCAAATCGGTTGGACTGCTCACGAACCTGGGCGAAGGTGTACTCTTCACGTTTGCCGTTGCGACCCAGCCATATCAGTGCGATCTTGCGGGCGAGACGACCGCGGGTGTGGCGATCAATAGCCTCGTGAGCCATGTTGAGCGCGCCGCCGGGCAGCCAGGCCATTTGGTCGTAGGCCTGAGCCCAGTCAAAGCTCGCTGTCTCGGAATCGTAGTCGATTGGAAGCCTCGGGGGCGTGAAAGACCCTCACCTCAGTCCTCTCCCGAGACGGGAAAGGAGGGGAACCCAGCCCTAGCCCCGCTCTTTTCTGATCTCCGCGTAGTCCTCGCGACGCCATCGATATGGCAATTCCTCGACGATGCCCGGCTCAGTGGCGGTAGTCAGCAGTGCCAGCGCATCTTCGACGACCACCCGCTGCTGATCGACATTGTCAGGCTCCCCCACAAAAAGAAAGCGCGCGTAGGCCACTCGTGGGGGCCACAGAGCATCGACAACCTGCTTGTACATCATCGTGATCACGGTCGGGATCCCCTCAGCCTCAATCGCCCTTGCTCTCAGTCCAACGGACCGGTTACAGATCGGTCAGGTCGACGCGAGGAACACGGCGTCGGCCCCGTCCTGCTTCAGGGCTCGGGCGACCTCCGGCGCACTGTCGTTGATCAGGGTCTCGGTGTCGTTGATCATCCCCAGGAAGGAGTAACCGGTACCCGAAAGCTCGCCTATTTTGCCCTCCGACTCCATCTCCTTGAACCGGTCGAGCGGGTAGCCGCAGTTGATGTCCACCATGGCTGGCCCGTTGTCATAGCCATGGTGGAGGATCCGGATGTCTTCCTTACGCAAATCGCTCGGTATCCGGAGGTACGAGGTGTCCCCGCGACCGAAAGGCTCTTGCCTCTCGACATAGAGGCCACCCGTAGTAACCAGAGCGATTTGTTGCGCTGCTTAGTGGGATGGAAATGGGTGACCACGGAATCTCGACATCAGGGAACTCCATGGTGTTGAACTGGCCGGTCAGAGCCACATCCTCCCACCCCTCCATCCACTCAATGAAGGCATCCCAGTCGCCGCTGTACTTGGCTTTGAACGCTTCGAGGAACAGGCCGTTGAGGAACTCAGCCATCTCCTCTTCAGCGCCCCGGCTCTGAAGATACTTGATGCGCGAAAATGCCGCCGTGCGGGGGTTCTCTAGTAACTCTTTAACGTCCACGTGAAGTCCTCCTGCTTGACCGTCGTCATAATACACAGCCATACGGCTACGCGTCCACGCCCCGGCAACATGCCTGCCTTGACCGGCCCGAAGACACGCTGCTATATTGGCGCGGCCACACCCCTGCGGAGCGATCTACCATGGCCTATGAAAACATCATCGTGGAGCGAGACGAGGGCGTAGGTGTTATCACACTCAATCGCCCTACGGTGCTCAACGCCCTCAGCCGTGCCCTCACCCGCGAACTTGACGAGGCGATTACGGAACTCGAGGCGGACACCAAAATAGGCGCCATCGTCTTCACCGGCGCAGGCGATAAGGCATTTTCGGCCGGGGCTGACATTCACGAAATGGCCCAGCTAGCCGAAGGGGCGGACTTGCCCCCCGAAGACCCCGCGCGTGCCTCGTATGGGTGGCACATCGCCAGCTGCACAAAGCCAACCCTCGGCGCCATAAACGGCCTGACATATGGTGGCGGCGCAGTGATGGCCGCGAGCATGGACATGCGTGTGGGATGCGAAGACAGCAGTTTTCGGTTCCTAGCAGCCTCCTATGGCCGGGTCAACTCCACATGGAATCTGCCTCAACAGATAGGCTGGCCGATGGCCAAGGAACTTCTGTTTACAGCACGGGTAGTGCAGGCGCGAGAGGCCCACCGTATAGGCCTCCTGAACCACCTTGTTGCGAAGGACCACCTGATGGGCAAGGCAATGGAGCTGGCCAAGCAAATTGCCGACAACGACCCGCGTATGGTGGCGGGCATAAAGCAGCTGCTCCTATCAGACCTGGGCATGGGCTTGGAGGAGATGTACCGAGCCGAGCTTGAGGCGCAACGCGGCAACCTCTTCCCGACCCCCATCTCCGAGGGATTCAAGGAATTCTTGGATCGCAAGGGCAGGTCTTAGTAAGATGCCAGGGGCCACGCCTCTCGAGGGAATCCGACTGCTGGATCTTGGCCGCTACCAGGCTGGCCCCAGGTGCGCTCTCATGTTCGCCCGCATGGGCGCTGAAGTCATCAAGGTTGAAGGGCTCCAAGGCGACGAAAGCAGGGGCAACGGCCCCATCGTCAACGGTCAGAGCGCCTACTGGGTCCAGTACAACTCCGGCAAGAAGAGCCTGGCCGTCGATCTGCGGAATGAGCGCGGCAAGGACATCTTGCGTGACCTCGTGAAGGTCTCGGACCTGTTCCTCCAGAATTTTCGTCCCGGCACCATCGACCGCATGGGTTTCGGCTATGAGACCCTGCATGCTTTGAACCGCAAGATCATCATGATCAATGTGTCGGCCTACGGGCAGACCGGGTCGCACAGGGACCGGATCGGCTTCGACCCCATAGGCCAGGCCTTCGGAGGCATGATGTCACTGAATGGATCCCAGGAGGGCCCGCCAGTCAAGAACCACTTCCCCCTCATCGACAGGATTACGTCCCTTCACGCCACCATAGGCGCTCTCGCGGCGCTCCGGGAGCGAGACATCTCCGGAGAAGGGCAGCAGATTGACGTGTCGCTGGCCGACGCGGGGTTCAGTGCAAACGAAATACCCATCACGGCCTACCTGGCAGACGGGACCGTTCAGGAAAAAGAAGGCAACGGGCAAGGGCTGACCAACGCCTACGAGACCGCTGACGGCTGGGCGCTAATTCACGCGACTAGCGAAGCCATCTGGCCCCGAGTATGCGCTGCCATGGACCGGCCCGAGTGGCTGCATGACACGCGCTTTGCGGAGCGCACCTCAAGGGACTCAAACGTCGCGGCCATCGAGACAGTGCTCTCGGAGTGGTTCGCCGCCAGAACGACCAAGGATGCCGTAGACCATCTTTCGAACCACTCGGTTCCGGCCGCGCCGATCAATAGCGTCGCACAGGCCGCCGTCGAGCCGCACCTCACCGAACGCGAGGTCCTTGTCGAGGTGCCGGACCCAGTCGCAGGCAAGATCCACGTCTCCGGCAAATACATAAAATTCAGTCGCACTCCGATGGTCGTAGGAACGACACCCACAATCGGCGAGCACACCGACGAGGTTCTGGGGGACATCCTGGGATACCCGACAGAGCACATTGAGGAACTGAAAACGCAGGGCGTCGTGGTGGGATCCTCACGATAGCCACTCCGCCCCGGCTACGCCCTCCGGAGCACGCGCTTGCTGGACCCCGGCGCGTCGGCCAGTCCATTTGCCATCGCCATGAGATATTCAGGAAAGCCGCCGTGAGCGTCGTCGACCCCGAGACGGACCAGGGCAACCACGAGTACTGCTACAGCCTCTACCCCCACTCCGGCGATTGGCGAAATGGCGCGACTCGAGCGGGGTTCGAGCTCAACTACCCGATGACAGTGGTGAGGACCGGGGCACATAAAGGGACGCTGCCAAAGGATATGTCACTGGTCTCATCAAGTCGCGATGGCGTGTTCGTCGAGACCGTGAAACTAGCTGAGGACTCCGTCCGGATGGTACTGCGGTGCTACGAGGGCCACAACATGCGCGGGCGAGCGGAGCTGCAGCTGGGTATGGACATAGGCGACGCAACCGAGGTCAACCTACTGGAAGAGGAGGAGGGTCCGGTGGGCGTGGACAACGCAAACATCACGTTCGACGTAGCGCTCTTCCAGGTGCGGACATTTGCGGTCGAAACGGAGCACTCCACGTAGCGGACGAAGATCATGGGAGTGGGTCAGATACCCACCTCAACACGACAGCGGTGTTGGTATCCCTCCGACCAGAGGCCCTGGGTCACGTCGCCGTCCGGAACCGGAGGAAGCGCCTGGTGGAACGTCTCGCTGTCCCACTTCAGCCCTGCCTCTATCTTGTCCGTCATCTCCTGAATGTCCATCTGAGAGCCGTGGATCCGCAACGCCTTTAGCTTCAGAGTGAGGACATCTGAGATGTCTACCACGACATTGGGGACCGCCTCTGGCCCCTCTATTTCCAACTCGAATTCCCGTGCAATTTCGGGCGGGATCGCGAAATACAGCAGACGAGCGTGGTTTCCGACTCTCTCGGTATATCGATGGAACGCCTCCACCGTCGCCTGGTGCATCGTCTTGTGGTCCGGATGGTCGGTAATACCCGTAGGACCGAATGTGATCACGACATCGGGATTGACCTCGTCCATGTGGGCGGAAACCTTTCCCACCAGCTCTAAAAAGTCGGCATCGGCAACCTCTCCGTCTCTGTAGTCGAGCAGGACCGGGGGGTGCGCCCCCAATAGCACCAACGCGGATCGCAGTTCGGTCTCCCGCACAATCGGAAGCTCCTCCCGCGCGATAACGCGGTCGTCCGGGCCCAGCGATCCTTGTTCCCCCCGTGTCGCCGTAATGACGTGCACGGCAACGCCCTCCGCAGCGTAGCGAGCGATTGTCCCGCCTGCCCCCGCGGTCTCATCGTCAGGGTGAGCAAACACGCATAGAATGCGCCGCCCTGAGTGCTCAGATTGTTGTGGCATAGCTACTCACGCGTCTCAAATAGCGTTCGTGACAATTTCAACTGGCGGACCACTATCAGGAGGGTACCGGTTCAAGCTATTTCAGAATAGCACGGCATGTTTCGGGGTACAACTTGGAATGCCCATCAAGATGACACGTCCAGTGTATTACATGTAGAATATTACTCGCTGTTAACTAGGTCGTCAGCCTCACCGGCGTGACGCCCCCACCCGTCGAGAAAGACAGGTATCGCGACCTATGCCGAACCGACCCATCCGAATTGCACTGTTTGCCGCCGCAGCCGCTGTGATCTCTCTCCTCGCAGCCTGCAGCAGCGACGAGCCGGTGACGGCTGTACCGGCGTCAGACATCGGTACAGCCGTCACCACGCCGACCCAGACGCCTCAGTCCGAGCCTACGTCAGCACCCATCGCCCAGCAGCCGGCCATCAAGACGTACACGTCCTCGCCGCCAATGACCATCGATGTCGCCAAGAGCTACACCGCTACCTTCCAAATGGAAACAGGCGGCGAGTTCACGATCGAACTCTACCCGAAGGAAGCCCCACTTGCCGTCAATAGCTTCGTCTTCCTAGCCAGAGACGGCTACTACGACGGCATCACCTTCCACCGCGTCATAGCAGGATTCATGGCCCAGAGCGGTGACCCCACGGGTACCGGATCCGGCGGACCTGGTTATAACTTCGACAATGAGCCAAGCCCACTACGACGACACGACACGGTTGGCACTGTCTCGATGGCCAACGCTGGAATTCGGAACGGTCGCGGGACCAACGGCAGCCAGTTCTTCATCACCTTCGTCCCAACGACATTTCTGGACGGCAACGAACCCGATGGCACACCCAAGGACTGCAGCATTCCAGGCACGTCGTGCCACACAGTGTTCGGCAGGGTCATCGAGGGCATGGACGTCGTGAACAGCATCTCCCTCCGGGACCCGGCTAGGGCGACGGCCCCCGGAGATGCGATCAAGACCATCATAATCACCGAAGGCGAATCTCCATCTGCATCAAAGCCCATCGCCGAGCAACCGGCCATAACGAGCGTAGACTATGCCCAGATAGCATACGATTATGCTGAAGCAGGTGATTACCAGAAGGCGATAGCAAACTACGACGAGGCCATCAGGCTTGATCCGAAGGACGATTTGAACTACAGCGCAAGGGGCGTTTTGTACGCGTTCCTAGGCCAGTACGAACGTGCGATACAGGACTACGACGAGGCCATTCGCATCGACCCTCAGTACGCCGAGGATTACAACAACAGGGGCGTTGCGTACAACCACCTAGGCTTATCCGAACGTGCGATACAGGACTTTGACGAGGCCATCAGGCTCGACCCGAAGGACGCCATCCCCTACTACAACAGGGGCAATGCTTACCTAAACCTCGGCCAGTACGAGCGTGCGATACAGGACTTCGACGAGGCTATCCTGCTTGATCCTCAGTACGAGGATGCCTACTACAACAGGGGCGTTGCGTACGCGATACTAGGCCAGTACGAGCGTGCGATACAGGACTTCGACGAGGCCATCCGCCTCGACCCACTGGACGCCGACACTTACTACCTACGAGGATTGGTTTACGAAGAACTTGGTAAGTCAACAGAAGCGGAGTTGGATATCGCGAAGGCTAAGGAACTCGGGCACGATCCCTAGGCTACACTGCTCCCAGAGGCAGGGTTATGCGTGGTGAGGGCTAACGGCTAGGAGTCCCATTGGGAATTAGGTGCAACTGGGGCGTTGGAATATATCTTAAGTCTTAGTCAGATGCGACATTGACGCAGTTCTTGATAAATCAATCTCGGACGGTTAATTAAATGCAAATTTCAGACGACAAATTCGACTCGCTAGCAAATGAATCCGAACAAAAATATATAATCGAATACTCCTACGCCATACCAGAGAGTTCCACGTGGGGTGTATTAACCTACGGGGATGCTCCTGGTGGAATTGGTGGAGGAGTACCAGGTTTTCTTTGGTTTCCCGCCAAAGAGGACATGTTCGACTTTATAGGTAGATTGCTACCGCATTATCCTCCTGGTCCAGCCTCAGCTGACTTAACTAAAATATGCGAAACCACCACGCATATAGTAAGTCAGTGGAGCGATGGTGAGATTGCGATGGAATCGGCCATATCCCAGTTGAACATTGCCTTAAAGCGACACTCACAAATAGACTGGTGCGGTCAATTTGAGGAGTTATTGTCAGGGGATACTGAAATCGCAAAAAGTGTTCGTTCTCAGCATAATTCAGTTAACGAGGAAGGCGAGGAGGACGACAGGGTCATAACAGCTGATGAACAACAGGAATTTATTGAAATCTTGCAACAATATGGTGTCTAGGTCACTTTCGTTCTGCCTAACACGCCCCTTCCGTCCCATACTTTTCCTATATATCCA
>Ga0302135_10001899_pt1 | contig 12529 bp, 14 predicted proteins | sample CBN3_surface_MG_FD_203119 | JGI IMG/M metagenome (GOLD analysis project Ga0302135, IMG submission 203119) | Marine microbial communities from Western Arctic Ocean, Canada - CBN3_32.1 | ecosystem: Environmental > Aquatic > Marine > Oceanic | place: Canada: Western Arctic Ocean | collected... | reverse complement strand
CTGGGGCGTGCGCAGCGCTAAGAGTCGCTCGAAAGTTGAGCAAACGCTCAAACTACTACCTGAGTTGGCTAGGATTGGAGGATGGCTGACTACAGAGCTCCCCTGCATGACATGATGTTCGTCCTCCAGCATATCGCTGGCCTTGAGACGATTGCTGGCTTCCCAGAATTTGGGCATGCCACGGTCGAGATGACCGAAGGTGTCCTGCAAGAGGCGGCCCGACTTTTCGAAGCGGAGGTAGCTCCACTTAACCGCGTGGGCGACCTAGAGGGCAGTCGTGTAGTCGCGGGTAGCGTCGTTACTGCGCCTGGTTGGAAGGAGGCGTATTCCAAGTACGTCGATGCCGGATGGGGAGCACTGCCGTTCCCTGAGGAGCATGGCGGCGGTGCCTTCCCTTGGCTGGCAGGGCTGGCTGTGCAGGAAATCCTCACCGCGAGCAACATGGCTTTCTCTCTAGGCCCCTTGCTTACCCAGGGAGCGATTCATGCCGTCCTGATCCACGGCGATGAAACGCTGCAGGGCACGTTCCTGCCACCCATGATCTCGGGGGAGTGGACGGGGACTATGGACCTCACCGAACCCCAAGCGGGAACTGACGTTGGTCAGATTAAGACTAAGGCCGTCCTGCAGGCCGACGGTACGTATCGAATCTCAGGGCAGAAGATCTTCATCACGTACGGCGACCATGACATGGCCGACAACATCATCCACTTGGTGCTTGCTAAGACCCCAGACGCCCCAGCCGGCACCAAGGGGATCTCAATGTTCATTGTCCCGAAGGTCCTCGTAAAACCGGACGGTTCTTTGGGAGAGCGGAATGATGTGAAGGTGGTCTCGGTCGAACATAAGCTCGGCATTCACGCCTCGCCTACCTGCGTTATGGCCTTTGGCGACTCGGAGGGAGCTGTTGGTTACCTCGTGGGTGAGGAGATGAAGGGTATGAGCTACATGTTCACCATGATGAACAGTGCCCGGTTGTCTGTCGGCCTTGAAGGTCTCGCGATCTCCGAAAGGGCGTATCAGCAGGCTGTCCAGTACGCATACGATCGCAAGCAGGGCACTGCAATAGGGGCCCCTAAAGGGGAACAGTCCTCCATTGTGGAGCACGCCAACGTCAAGAGGATGCTGCTCACCCAGAAGGCGTATATAGAGGCGATGCGATGTCTCATGTATGACAACGCGGCCTTTATGGACGCAGCCCTTCACGACCCTGATGCGGACGCTCGAGTCAGCGCCGACCTCCGAGCTCAGATCCTCACGCCCCTCTCGAAGGCCTGGGGCACTGACCTAGGCGTCGAGCTGACATCGCTCGCCCTGCAGGTACACGGCGGCATGGGATACATCGAGGAGACGGGCGTGGCCCAGCACTTCCGTGATGCTCGGATCGCACCAATCTATGAGGGCACCAACGGGATACAGGCTATGGACCTAGTCGCTCGCAAACTACCCTTAGCTGGCGGCGAGGCTGTTCGCGACCTGATTAACTGGATGACGGAGACAGCCTCCGCTGCCGGTGAGGCAGGCCTGGGAGATATGCAGGCGGGCGTCATGGAGGGTGTCGCCAAAGTCACAGAAGCCGTCATGTTCTTTATGGGGTCTCAGAACGACTTCAACGCAGTCCTATCGGGGGCTACACCGTTCGCCACATTGTTGGGACAGGTGGTGGCGGGCGCCTACATGGCCAAGGCTGCCACTGTAGCTACTCAGCTACTCGCAGCTGGGGAAGGTGACGAGGACTTCCTTCGCCAGAAGCTCGTTACGAGCACCTTCTACATAGAGCAGCTGTTACCGCAGGCCTACGGCCTGCTGCCCTCCATTACAGCTGGTTCTAAGTTGCTCTTTGAGGCGAGCTTCTAGATCTTTGCCGCTACAGGTCCTTCCCCCTTGCCCGCTCAGTGACAATTGGGAGCGGAACAGGGTCAGTCCCGACCGTTCTTAACGATGTCAGTAGAAGAAGAATTGCGGTGCCAACCAGCAGAAGCGGAGCGTACCTGGCCACAGTGAGAACACCTGTCCCAGGCCGGACGGAATCAATACGAGAGGCAAGATAGGTGAGCGCTATCGCACCCACAGGTAGGGCGAACCCCACCATCGCCTTTGCGGCGGCATCAACGCGACCGAGGTAGGCATCGGGTGTGACTTTTTGTCGGATGGTGGCAGTTGCAACCGCTACCCATGGAAGCCCAAAACCGGTCAAAGCGAACAAGAAGAGCGCTCCGCCAATGGAATCTGCATAGGTCATCAGGGCGAAGCCGCCGCCCCAAATCAAGAGACCGGCAGAAAACACACGCCCGAGCCCCAGGTGCTGGACTGCCCAAACGGCTGAGAGGGCACCCAGAACGCCGCCGACGCCGAGTGCCGAGTACAGCTGTGATGTCTCAATGGAGTTGCTCAAACCGAACAGCACTACGCTCAACAACACGAGAGAGGACTCGAAGAAAGCGCTGACGAAGTTTGAAACGAACGCTCCTAGAGTCGTCAGGCGGAGCCTCGTATCGGTCCAGAGAACATCGAAGCCTGCAGCCATCTCAGACTTCCAGCCTGTGTCGCTCGTCCTTCCTCTCGGATCGTCCTTTGGTAGGAGTAGCGTGGTTGCAGCGGAGACAAGGAACGTGGCTGCGTTCAGCCCGAAGGCGACTGGGTACCCCACTGTCGCAATCAAAGTGCCAGCCAATAATGGTCCGAGAATGAAGAAGGTCTGCCCGGTGACGCTTAGTCTGGCATTGGCGGAGGCGAGCTGTTCGCGCGACACGATGCTGGGCAGGTAAGCAGTCAAGGCGGACCGGAAGACTGAGGCCATAGCTCCGAACACCACGGCGATGGCAACCACAGGGAGCGGTCGATCGCGCAAGACCATCGCCCCGGAAAGCAACGCCAAAGCTATGAAGGCAGCACTACGGACCAGATCGGTGCTGATCATCAGAAAGCGCCGGCTGAGCCGGTCGATCACAAGTCCCGAAGATAAACCGAAAATGACTCCTGGAAGCGTCTCAGCAGCGAAGACGAGCCCTAGCCAGAACGGCTCTTCGGTGATCTGATCCTTAACGAAGAAAAGTACGGCGAAGAGCGCAACGTAGTCCCCAAGCTGAGAAGTAGCATGACCGACCCACAGAAGATTGAAGTGGTACGGGAGAACAGGTTTTCGTTCACGGTGCGACATATCTCGTCGTGATGGGCAGCGGTCAGCCTACTGCGCGGCACCGTGAAAGGTTGCGACATGGGGTACGATGATCCCGTGAGCGATCCGAGCGAACTTCCCCAACTGGTCACCGAGATGGTTGATGTCTCAAAGGAATACATCAAGGGCGAAGTCATCACTCCAGTTCGACGTTTGGGCGGAGTCTCGGCCAAGAGCGTGCTCGCCGGCGTCCTCTTTGCGACTGGAGGGTTCCTCCTCTCGATTGCCGGGCTGCGGTACGCAGCTGCTGCCGCACCGGCCAGTGATCTCTGGCAGATCGGTGTGAGAGCTGTGTTCGCTAGTGGACTTCTCATTCTCGTTGCAGGGGGCTCAAGGGTGGTGAAGAAGTAATGGCAACTATCGAAGAGGTTCGGCAGAAGGCCTCTCAGATTGACGAGGCGCTCAATTCCACCAAGGAATCGGCTAAGCAGGGCGCCGGCCGAGCGGGCATTGTGCTGTTTGTGCTGCTCATTGTCGTGTTTTTGCTCGGCCGACGCCGCGGAAAGTCCAGGAACACTGTCGTAGAAGTCTACCGCGGCTGAACACCCTTGATGATGATCTGTTCGCCCTCCTTGAGCTTGTGGCGAGCGAGGAGCTGTGGTTTGGAACCGGTTTTTCTATACAGCGCCACAAGCAAGAGAACTCCGCCGACGGCTAGCGTACGTGAGTCGCCGGTGCGGAGGCCCTTTGCGACCTTCTTGGCGGCGTATGGGACAGACATGAGAATCAGCTTAGACTGTCACCCATGAACCGCCCTCGTTGGACCCGCGTTGTTGTGATTGTCATCATTCTTGCCATGCTCCTCAGCGTGTTTGCCGGACTCTCTAGCTTTCTGCTCGGCTAACGATGGCTCGCTTCCAAGAAGGCGACCTTCTCGTGATGACGGACCGCAAGGGGCGTCGGTTCCTCGTCGACCTGCGTCATGGCAAGACGTTTAGCACCCATAGGGGCACGATCTCTCATGATGACATTATTGGAGTAGAAACTGGTCAGATGTTCAAGTCGAACTTGGGGGACAAGTACGTTGCCATGGCTCCCAGACTCGCGGACTACGTGCTGCTCATGAAGCGAGGTGCCCAGATCATCTACCCAAAGGACGCCGCGGCCATCTTGGTCCACCTCGACGTCCGCCCAGGCACACATGTCTTCGAAGCAGGGACGGGCTCGGGCGCTCTCACCTTGTTCCTACTCGATGCCGTTGGACCAACTGGGAAAGTTACGTCGGTCGATATAAGGCCTGACCACTCCAAGGTTGCTGAGGCGGTTATCCGCAGGTGGCACGGGGGTGAGCTACCTACCAACCTCGAACTCCGCACTGGCTCGGCAGAGGAGATAGGGGTGGGCCTGACCCCTGATCGAGTGATGCTTGATATGGCCGAACCGTGGCATACGATCGCGGCTATCACCCCCAAGCTTCCGGGCGGGGCTGTGGTGGGGGCGTACTTACCTACGGTTCCCCAGGTGGAGACCACCGTTCGGGCTATGCGGTTCACGAAGCGGCTGACCGACTTTGAAATCTTCGAGGTGTTGCACCGCGACTGGAACGTGGAAGGTCGGTCAGTGAGGCCTGCTCACCGCATGGTAGGACACACCGGGTTCCTTGTGGTGGGACGGGCCTATACGCCCATCGCCGAGCCCGACGAACAGGACGGCAACAGCAGCTAAACCAAGGTAAGGTCAATAAACAGGAGAGCCCCGTCAACAGCGGGGCTCATCCATTCTGAAAACTCATCAGCCTAAGGCTCGATATAGATGCACTCACCGGGGCATTCTTCTGCCGATTCGATCACGCCATCCTCCTGCCCAGGGATGACTACGGCTAGTCCAGCCGCACCTTCAGCGTTGCCCTCTGAGGCCGCAAAGATGGTGTCTTTGTCTCGCACGTACGCGAGGCCATCGTCCAAGAGCACAAACACGTCAGGCGCGATTTCTTCGCAGAGTCCGTCCCCGGTGCAGAGGTCCTGGTCAATCCATACCTTCATTGCGTCGCTCCTAAGCAAAACTGTATGGGGAATCATAGCCGACACCCGGGACAGTCGAGTCACTCCTGCAAACTCGCCCACCATCCCTGGCGGACCCATATACTGGCGTTAGGAGGCCGGGAATGTCAGTAAACGACGACCAAGAGTCGGTGTTGTTGCGAGCGCAAGTTCTTCGCCTTGAGGCTGACCTCGAGGCCGCTCGACGCCGCGGGAGTCCGTCTCCCACGGTCGCGGCAGCGCCAGAAGAAGAACTTGCTAGCTTCCGAGGTCGAAACGAGAAATTAGCTGTCCTGTTGCAAGAGGCCCGCCAGCAGATCACCCTTCTGCGGTCGGAAGTTGACCAGCTCACCGCTCCGCCGGCTTCATACGGTTCAGTTCTCGAGGTCGCCCTCGACGGTCGAGTTGACGTCGTAGCAGCTGGCCGTCGTCTCAGAGTCAACGCGCACCCTTCGATCGAGGTCAAGAAACTCGCCCATGGGCAGCAAGTACTACTCAACGAAGCCTTCAATCTTATCGAAGCGCTGGGTTGGCCCGTCCACGGAGACGTAGTGACCGTTAAGGAGCTCCTAAATGACGGTCGCCTACTCGTGGTGGCTCGGGGCGATGAGGAGCACGTTGTTGGCCGGGCGGGCTCTCTGACTGAGGTACCTGTTCGTTTGGGTGATCATCTCCTCCTCGACCGGAGCGCGCAAATTGTATTCGAGCGAGTCGAACGTCCCGAGGTCAGTGATTTGGTACTCGAGGAGATCCCTGACGTTGACTACGAACAGGTGGGTGGCTTGGCGGATCAGATTGAGGCCATCAGAGACGCGATCGAGATGCCTTATCTGCAGAGAGACCTATTCAGTGAGTATCAGCTCGAGCCTCTTAAGGGCGTGTTGTTATACGGGCCGCCGGGCTGCGGAAAGACGCTTATCGCAAAGGCCGTGGCCAATAGTCTTGCCAAGGCGGTTCAGGAGCGTACTGGGGATGACGACGCCCGGGCATTCTTCCTCAACGTCAAGGGACCTGAGCTCCTTAACAAGTATGTAGGTGAGACAGAACGCCAAATACGGCTCATCTTCCAGCGAGCGAAGGAAAAGGCTGCAGAAGGGGTGCCTGTCGTGGTGTTCTTCGACGAGATGGAGTCGCTGTTCCGCGTACGAGGGTCCGGCATCAGCTCCGATGTCGAGTCCACCATTGTCCCTCAGCTGTTGAGTGAGCTCGACGGCGTTGAGGCCTTACGGAACGTGATTGTGATCGGAGCCTCAAACAGAGAGGATCTCATCGATCCAGCCATCCTTCGACCTGGCCGTCTCGACGTGAAGATCAAGATCGGTAGACCTGACGAGGTATCCGCAGCTCGGATTCTGGCGATCTACCTCGACGAGCGACTTCCGTTGAGTCCGGACTTTGGGACGACTCCCGAAGAACTAGGGGCAGTGATAGGCGAGCTTGCGGCCCTCATGTTCGAGGAAAGCAAAGAGAACGAATTCATCGAGGTCACCTATGCGAGTGGGGATCGTGAAATCCTCTACTTCAAGAACTTTGTCTCGGGTGCGATGATTGAAAACGTGGTTCGTCGTGCAAAGAAGACTGCGATCAAGAGACAGATTACCGGCGAGCCTGCGGGCATTCAGCGAAGCGATGTCGTTAGGGGCATTCGCCAGGAGTTCAAGGAACACGAGGATCTTCCGAACACGACTAACCCTGACGATTGGGCCAAAATCTCGGGTAAGAAAGGCGAACGTATCGTCTTCATCAGGACCCTCACGAACGACTCTCAGACACCAGTGCCGATCGAAGATGTAGCCGCCGGCCAGTATCTCTAACATGTCTACCCCCAAGGTTATTGGGACCGAGACCGAGTTCGGAATCACACTGAAAGGTGTGGCGCGGTTCAACCCGGCAGTCGCCTCAGCGCTCGTTGTGGGTGCCAAGCAGGGGGTGACCATGAACGATTGGTTCAAGGAGGCCCTCTTGTTGTCAGAGGATGCAGGCAATTGGGGTGCTGGAGTAGCGCTCCCGGAGGGCACGGGGGTCAATCGAGTCCTCGCGAACGGTGCTCGCTTCTACGTTGATCACGCACATCCCGAATACGCAACCCCAGAAACAACCAACCCGCTCGACGCAACGCTGTATGACAAGGCGGGCGAAGAGACGCTCCGCCAATCCAGCAAGCTAGCTAGCGATGCACTTGGTAGCGCCAGCAGTTTCGGTCTCTACAAGAACAACTCCGACGGTAAAGGCAACAGCTACGGTTTTCATGAAAATGTCATGCTCGACAGGCGGCTTCCGTTCGGTGAGATCGTACGGCTACTACCTACTTTTTTGGTCACAAGGCGAATAATCGGAGGGGCTGGCAAGGTGGGCGTGGAGAATGGCCGGCCAGCGGCGTTTTACCAAGTGAGCCAGCGATCTGACTTCTTCGAGGAGGTTGTGGGGCTCGAAACCACTATGCGGCGTCCTATTGTCAACACTCGAGACGAACCTCACTCAGATCCAGCCTATCGCCGGCTCCACGTGATATATGGGGATGCCAACATGAGTGAGGTCCAAACTTTCACGAAGATTGGTTCATTGGTATGGTTCCTCACGGCGTTGGAAGCCGCTGCGCTGGACGGGATTCCACGTTTGCTAGATCCAGTTTTGGCTGGAGATGTGGTCAGCCGGGACCTCGAACTCACGCAGGAGCTGCCACTTGTCGGCGGAGGGGCAGCCACCGCTCTTGAGATACAGCAACTCATCCTACAGAGGTTACAGGCGTTCGGTCTAGCGCCGGCTGGCGTCGCCGACGAGTGGGCTGATTTGCTCGATACACTCGGCAGATCTCGAGATGAAGCTGCCGACCGACTGGACTGGGTGGCCAAGCTGACGGTCCTTAGGGGCTTTGCTGAGAGGGGGGTCGCTTGGAGTGACCCCAAGATGCGAGCGATCGATCTCCAATACCACGACATTGACCATAGCAAGAGTCTGCATCGTCGACTCGTGGAGACCGCACGAATGAGACGGCTGTTTACCGACGGCCAAATAGAGGAAGCGGTGACCAGACCGCCTACAGATACGAGAGCGTGGTTACGAGGTACCTGTGTGCGTTTGTTCTCATCAGAAATTGCGTCAGCAAGCTGGGACTCTCTCGTCTTCACTAACCTCGATGGAGAGTTGAGCCGAGTGCCTATGATGACTCCTCACGGCGCAACAGAAGCTGAGCTCGGCGACATCGTTAGAGCATCGGAGACGGCGTCGGAAATGGTGACTCGGCTAGGAGGAGCGGATGGCTGAACAGGAACGCAGACAGCGCAGCAAGCCCAAGGGCTCGCAACGTGCTTTGGAGAACTTGCCCGTGGTAGCTGATCGCACGCAGCACATTGATGACCTCCTTGACGAGATCGACACTGTTCTAGAAGAAAACGCTGAAGAGTTTGTTCGCAATTACGTCCAGAAAGGCGGCGAGTAGTGGAGGACCTCCGCAGCCTCACCGGGGTGTCCCCGACTGGCTTTGGTGAACTCCTTGCGTCGCGAGGCCTGAGTCCTGTCTGGACCGTCGAGTCCGAAGCGTCTGGGCTGGCGCCCGAAGCTACCACCGTACTTGCGTTGCGCTACGAAGACGGGGTGGTGATGCTCGGTGACCGCCAAGCCACAGAAGGGTATTCAGTAGCGCATCGCGAGATGCAGAAGGTATTTGAGGCGGATAAGTACTCAGGCGTTGCCGTCTCAGGAACTGCCGGCTTAGCCCTCGAGATGATCCGGCTCTTCCATACAGAGCTGGAACACTACGAGAAGATCGAAGGTACCCTCCTCAGCTTGGAAGGAAAGGCGACCTTTCTGGCACGGATGGTGAGACAGCAACTGCCTCTTGCTATGCAGGGCCTTGTGGTTGTCCCCCTGTTTGCTGGGTACGACCGTCGGGCTGAAGCTGGACGTCTCTACACGTTCGATGTTGTTGGCGGCCGCTATGAGGAGACGCATTACGGCGCTACCGGTTCGGGGGCGAGGGAGGCGAAGTCATTCCTGAGGACTTCGACAACCACTTCGCTCACCGAAGATGCGGCACTCGCCCTTGCAATGGATGCCTTGGTCTTCGCTGCCGAGGAAGACGTAGCGACGGCAGGCCCCGACGTGAGGCGGGGTATCTTTCCCACCCTAATTGTCATAGACGAGGAGGGATACCGAGACATCGAAGAGGGCCAGATCGCTGCGTACGCCCAGGCGTCCTTGGATCGGTTGACATGAACCCCTTCTATGTGCCTCCAGAGCAGCTTGTTAAGGACCGAGCAGAGTTCGCCCGCAAGGGCGTTGCGCGGGGTCGAGCCATAGTCGCGCTCCAATTCGAGGGCGGCATTCTCCTTCTGGCCGAGAATCACTCGTCGACCTTGTTCAAGATCTCGGAGATCTACGATCGCATTGCTTTTGCTGGAGTTGGGAGGTTCAATGAATTCGAGTCGCTGCGAGTGGCAGGCGTACGCCACGCCGATCTCAAAGGCTACATGTACGCAAGGGATGACGTTCAGGCTAAAGCTCTGGCAAACGCATTCGCCCAAACCCTCGGGAACATCTTCACGCACGAGGTCAAGCCGTATGAGGTAGAGGTCCTGATCGTCGAGCTTGGCGATTCGCCTACTGAGGATCGTTTGTACCGTGTCCTCTACGATGGGACGCTCGTGGAGGAGGCAGGGACGACGGCGATAGGCGGTCCGGCAGAAGAGCTGTCCGCGCTCTTGAACGATGGCCACGATGCCGATCAGACTCTGTCATCAGCGCTTGATAAGGCGATGGCCGCCTTCACGGCAGTAAAGGGTGACACCCCAACTGATTGGGAGGGAGCCGTCCTAGAACGCGGAGACGGTCGGCGTTCGTTCCGGCGTCTAGATCTGTAAGTGTTTTCCGAGTGGATTCTCCTTGTCAACGACGACGGCGTTGACAGCCCGGCGCTCATTCCCTTCGCCACTGCTCTCTCAGAGCTAGCCGAAGTCCGAATCGTTGTGCCGGATGGGGAAAGGTCGTGGTCAGGGAAGGCCATTTCACGGACTGGCCAGGTGAAAACAGAACTCAGGAAGCTCGCGACGTTCATGGCGTTCGCTCACTCAGGTACGCCAGCGGACGGGGTCCAATTGGGCGTGCACCACCTGTTCGAAGGCCCGCCCAGCCTTGTTGTGAGCGGAATAAACCTTGGGTTCAACTACGGATCAGCCTTCGCTTGGTCGTCAGGGACTGTTGGAGCGGCCATCGAGGGATCGTTAGCTGGGATACCGGCGATCGCCGTGTCGACCGGTCCGACGGGGGACTGGGGCGTCTGGAGGCAGCATGCTCTCACAAGGGAAGCCGAGCCGGCGTGGCGGCGGCTCAGTAGTATTTCGAGGAGCGTCATCGCCGATCTCGCGAACACCAAACTCCTAGATGGCAGTGCAACGGTAAGCATCAACATGGGCTTCGGTGTCGATGCATCTGCGCCAAGAAGGCTCACACACCTAGAACCAACTGGTTACGGACCCCTCCTTGCAGCGAATGCCGACGGTTCGTACCGATACGAGTTTTCAGGTGGCATCTTTGATCCGGCGCAGAGAGAGGGCTCTGACATCGGAGTGGTCTCCGAAGGAGGTATCGCCATCACTCCCATTGGCCTTGCCCTGCGTCCATCAGTGTCCGAGGAGACTAAATTCGCCATTGAGCATCAGGACCCGTAGATGGACCGTCGTGTCTTTGGCATTGAGACTGAGTTTGGAGTTACCTGTACGTTCCAAGGCCAGCGGAGGCTCAATCCTGATGAGATCGGCCGTTACCTGTTTAGGAGTGTGGTGAGCTGGGGCAGGTCGTCCAACGTGTTCTTAGCAAACGGCGCTCGCCTCTACCTCGACGTGGGTTCGCACCCAGAGTACGCGACAGCCGAGTGTGACGACCTTCTTGACCTTGTGGCTCACGACAAGGCTGGCGAGATAGTGGTCGCCAGCCTGGTCACGGATGCAGAGGCTCAGTTGGCAGAGGAGGGGATCCGGGGCGAGATTTCGTTGTTCAAGAACAACACGGACTCAGCGGGAAACTCTTATGGATGCCACGAGAATTTTCTGATTCCTAGAAATGATCGCTTCGGGGAGTTACTTGGAGTGTTGATCCCCTTCCTCACTTCGAGAACTATTTTCTGCGGTGCCGGGGCAGTGGTCGAGACTCCGCAGGGGCACCGGTACACGATGGCCCAGCGAGCCGGCCATATTTGGGAAGGAGTGTCATCGGCGACAACTCGATCCAGACCTATGATCAACACGCGCGACGAGCCGCATGCCGACGGAGAGCGGTATCGCCGGCTACATGTGATTGTCGGAGATACGAACATGAGTCAGTACGCCACCTTCCTAAAGGTCGGCGCAACCGCGGCGATACTGCAGATGTTTGAGGCTGATGTGGTCTTTCGCGACCTGACCCTTGCTAATCCAGTAAAGGCTTTGCGAGACATCGCCTACGACCCGAGCTGCACTGAGACTGTTCGCCTCAGCAACGGAAGGGACCTCACAGGGCTCGATATCCAGTGGGAGTATCTTGAGCGGGCAATGCGGTTCTCTCGCAGTCACGGTTTCCCGCCCCAGATTGAACGGGCGTTGGGAATGTGGGAGTACGTCTTGTCGAGACTCGAACAGGACCCGATGTCCTTAGGTCGAGAAGTCGACTGGGTCACCAAACTCCAACTGATTGAAAGGCACCGGGCTCGTCACGAGCTGACCTTGGGAGACCCTAGAACGATGATGCTTGATCTGGCCTATCACCGGATCCACCCGGACAAGGGTCTCTTCTCCAAGTTGGAGGAAAAGAATCTCGTTGAGCGATTAGTAGGTACCGAGGACGTAACGACGGCAGTTACGACTGCTCCCGCTACGACGCGAGCTCATCTACGAGGTAAGTTTGTTAAGGCTGCGATGGCCAAGAAGCGCGACTACACCGTGGATTGGGTTCACCTCAAGATCAACGACCGCGTGCAGCAGACGGTCGTCTGTAAGGACCCACTTGCCGCAACAGACGAGCGCGTTGATCTGCTCATCGACCAACTTTGACTAGTCCCGCCTCAACAGCGCGGTTTGATACCCTACGATCATGAAACGAGTCTTAGAGCGCCTCTTGAACCTACTGGTGTATCTGAGGACCAGCAACGAAGGCATCACAGTCGACGACATCCGCTTTACAGTTCCGGGCTACGACACCAGTAACGATATCGCCTTCCACAGGATGTTCGAACGAGACAAGGAGTTGCTCCGGGGTATGGGGATCTCGCTCACCACCGAACAGGAGGAGGACGGCCGGATCGCCTACTTCTTACGGCCCGACGAGTACGAGCTTGCTGACCCGGGGCTCACAGATGAAGAGCAAATCGCGCTGTGGCTAGCTACTCGAATGGTGCAACTCG
>Ga0302135_10001897_pt1 | contig 12531 bp, 11 predicted proteins | sample CBN3_surface_MG_FD_203119 | JGI IMG/M metagenome (GOLD analysis project Ga0302135, IMG submission 203119) | Marine microbial communities from Western Arctic Ocean, Canada - CBN3_32.1 | ecosystem: Environmental > Aquatic > Marine > Oceanic | place: Canada: Western Arctic Ocean | collected... | reverse complement strand
TCGAAGCCGAAGATCTCGATCTCACTCATGGGCTAGCTCTCCAACCGCGCGGCGGCGGGCGTCTGGGGCGATCATCCGCCTGGAATGTAGCCGGTTCGAGCCTCCCGAGCACCTTGGCGCCGCGCCCACATGCCAAGAAATCCGTAGAGCCATATGGAAAAAAGTGAGATGGGAGGCTCGACAATGCCGTAAATAGAGGACAGCCTGTTGGTGGGTTGTATTCACATCTAATTTGCAAAGGGGGCACTATGACCAAGGCCGAAATGGCAGCCAAGCTGTCCGTAAAGTGTGATCTGTCACATGCGGCAGCCGCTGACGTGATCGATTGCATCTTCTCGACGAAGGCTGGTGCGGGGATTATCGCTACCGAACTCGACGCCGAGCGCGAAATTTCGATCGCCGGCTTCGGCAAGTTCGAGACCCGCCACCGGGCAGCCCGCATGGGCCGCAACCCGGCGACGGGCGCTACGATTCAGATCGCCGCGACCAAGGTCGCCGCGTTCAAGGCCGCCAAGGGCCTGAAGGATCGCGTCGCCGTCTAGGCTGCGTCTGCGACTAGCAGCTCTTAGGGCGCCCGACGCTGTAGCGTCAGGCGTCCTTTCTGCGTCACGCGCCGAGCTGGCCGAGCACCACGACCGGGAGACGAGACACTGATAACCGACCCGCTGGCGATTCTGGTAATCCTGGCCGGAATCGTGTGGACCGCGCTGCAGCTCGAGCGACGGCTACCCCTGTTCCGGGCACTCGGCGCGGCGCTCGTCGGCATTCTGTTGGGGATGGTCCTGTCCAATACCGGCCTGCTGCCCGGCACCTCCCCCGCGTATAGCTGGCTCTCGAGCACCGGCGTCAGTCTCGCGGTGGTCCTCATCCTCCTCAGTGTCGACGTCGCGTCGGTGCGATCGGCAGGGCCACGGATGTTCATAGCGTTCGTGATCGGCGCCGGAGCCAGCGCCGTGGGTGCCCTGATCGCGGCGCTTGCAGTGGGTCGTGCCGTTGGCCCCGAGGGCTGGAAGCTCGCCGGCCAGTTCGCAGGGACCTACACCGGCGGAGGGATGAACTTCGCCGCGTTGGGTCGGGCCTTCGAAACGAGCAGTGACCTCTTCAGTGCGGCGGTGGCGGCCGACGTCGCGTTGACCGCGGTGTGGATGGCCGCTTGCCTCCTGGCGCCGCTAATCTTCAGCCGCTCGACGACGCCGAGCGCTGCATCGGAGAACGACTCCGACGCGCCGGTCCCCGACGTGGTCAGGAGCCTCACCAACAGCCTGCGTCCCGTTGCGATTGCCGAACTGGCCACGATCGTGGCACTAGCGGTCGGCACGCTCTGGCTGGCCGGGCAGCTAGCTCATCTGGTGCCTTTCCTTCCCGAGGTGCTCTGGCTCAGCACGATCGCGCTCCTGCTCGCCCAGATTCCCAGCATACGCCAACTGAGCGGAGCGGCCGTCCTCGGGAACTACCTGCTCCTTCTGTTCCTGGCCGCCAACGGCGCGCAGTCGGTGCTGGCCAATATTTTCCGCGTGGGTCCCGCCGTGTTCTGGTTCGCTGCGATCACGATCACGGTTCACGGTGTCGGTATCTTCGGCGCCGGACGGCTCTTCGGGATCGATGCCGCGACCCTTGCGGTGGCGTCGCAGGCGAACGTCGGCGGGCCGGCTTCGGCCGTCGCGCTCGCGGGTGCCCGCGGCTACGCCGATCGTGTGTTGCCGGGAGTCGCTGTGGGCCTGCTCGGTTACGCTGTAGGCAACTACTCGGGCTTCCTGATCGCGAACCTCGCGCGCGCCCTGCTCTGGTAGAAGGAGAACCTCATCTCGCGACAGCCCGTCACCGGCAATCTGCCCGGTCTGCAGTCATCGCAGCGGCGCGCACTCGATCGGACCTTCCGGCGTCGAGTACCTCCCGACCGCGTCCTGACCGGCGAACTGGCGCGCCACCTTGCCGAGATCGCCCGCGACACGGGACGCCAAATCGGGGTTCTGGTCACGCGCGAGGGCGCCGTCCGACACGTCATCGTCGGTAATGCGCACGCGCTCATGTTGCCCGACATCGGCCGCCTCCGCGGCGGCGCAGGTCGCTTCCGTGGCCTGCGGCTGGTGCATACCCATCTGCGCGGCGAAGCCCTGACGACCGACGATCTGAGTGACCTGGCGCTCCTCCGCCTCGACATGGTGGCCGTCGTCCAGGCGGAGGCGGATGGCAGGCCCGGCGCGATCGAAGTCGCCTACCTCGATCCAGCCCGCCTGACCGCCACTGATGACGGCGTGAGCCTCGATCCGTTCGTCCATCTGCACGCGCGCAACGCCAGCGAACTGGACCTCGATCTGGTCGCCACGATGAGCGCGCTGGAAGACGAGTTCGCCCGCGTCGTCGCCGCAGCGCGTGGTGCCAGCGCCGCGGAACGTGCCCTCGTCATCGGTGTACGGATCGAGGATCAGCACTTCGCTGAAACGCTCGAACTCGTCGAGTCGGCCGACGTGGTCGTCGCCGGCGTCATGCGCCAGCGCCGCAAGCGCGTCCACCCGCGAACGATCGTTGGCGGCGGCAAGCTGCAGGAGATCATCCTCGAAGGCATGCGGCGCAGCGCTGAGGTCGCGATCTTCGACGTCGACCTCAAGCCCGCGCAGGCACGCGCTTTCGAGGACGCGACCGGCATGAAGGCCATCGACCGTACGCAGCTGATTCTCGACATCTTCGCGCAGCGCGCCCGCAGCCGTGACGGCAAGCTGCAGGTCGAGCTCGCGCAGTTGCGCTACTCGCTTCCTCGCCTTACCGATCTGGATGCCGGACTCTCGCGACTGACGGGTGGCATCGGCGGCCGTGGCCCCGGCGAAACGGTGATGGAGATCGGTCGCCGGCGGATTCGCGACCGCATTCGGCGGCTGGAGAAACAGGTCGCACAACTGTCCAGGCAGCGCGGCCTTCGCCGCCAGCGGCGCCAGCGGCAGGGCATTCCCGTGCTATCGATTGTCGGCTACACGAATGCCGGCAAGAGCACGCTCCTGAACGCGTTGACCTCCTCCGAGATCGAGGTGGCCGACCGCCTGTTCATGACTCTCGATCCGACCAGCCGGCGCCTGCGATTTCCGCAGGAAGGCGAGGTCATCATCACCGACACCGTCGGCTTCATCTCCGAACTACCCGCGGACCTCATCACGGCCTTCCGCGCTACCCTCGAGGAACTCGAGGACGCGAGCCTGCTGCTGCATGTCGCCGACGCCTCCGACCCGCATGTCGACAACAAGATCGACGCGGTTCGTGAACTCCTCGTCGAGCTCGATCTCGGCGACATACCGACGCTGTGCGTGCTCAACAAGGCCGACGTTGTTGCCGCAGACGAGCTGGCGGCGCTGCTCGCCCGCCACAACGCCGTTGCCGTGAGTGCCTTGCGGCGTCAGGGCCTCGAGGCGCTGGTCGACATGGCCGAGGCTCGGCTCGCTAGCGCGACAGGTACCAACCCGCCAGGACACCCTCTGCCGGCTTCCCGCGTGGAGTGAAGTCGCTATTGTGCAGACCGCCCCAGGTGGGCGAGGTGTACCAGATCCAGAAGTACACGCCGGCGATGTGTGGCGCCGGTTGGGCGCCAAAGACGTCGCGGATGCAGCGGTAGATCAGCGCCTGCGTCTGCGGCGCCGCCGCCCGGCGCTCATGCCACTCCCAGGGGCGGTAGGCCGCGCCCAGGGCCGACTTGTAGCCGATCTCGGTGAGCAGCACCGGCCGATCGAATCGCACCGCCACGGCCTCCAGCCGGGCGCGAACGGCGGCCAGTCGCGCGCCACACACCTCGGCGGTGAGCTCCGTTTCCGGGTAGTCCAGGAGTGGCCAGAACGCATCGACGCCAACGTAGTCGACTGCGTCCCACCACGTGACCTCCTCGAACTCGCGGTCCCAGTTGGCGGCGTAGGTGAGGGCACCCGAGAACTCCGCTCGCAACGCTGCCACGAGCTCGCGCCAGAAGTCGGGGTGACCGACCGCAACCGCGGTGAGCTCCGATCCGATCGACATCCCCGCAACCCCCATGCCGTGGGCCAGTTCGGCGTAGTCGATGAGCGCCGCATGATAGTTGTGCGCCCAGTGCGGCCACGTGGCGGGGTCCGGATCGATGTCACCGCGCCACGCACCATCGTCGAGCTCGGCCAGCCACAGGTGGGGTTTCAAGAGGACCTTGAGACCGCGTGCGTGGGCCGCCGCTACGACCTCTCGGGTCTGGGCATCCACCGCTTCACGCGACGGCTCCCAGTAGAAGTCGGAAGCGTTCAGGTCGCGCTGGAAGAAGCTCGGGATTACCGCGACGTAGCCAACTCCCAGGTCGACCAGATCGTCGAGGGCCGGCTCGATCTCGGCCGCATCCAACAGCCCCCCGTAATCGCCAATGGGCTCGAGGTTGATACCGCGGTGAAAATCCGCCGGCAGCGGCGCCGCGCCCTCGGTCGGCGCCGGCGCGATCGGCCGCAGCGCCGGATCGCAGGCAGTGATCGCAAGCGTCGCGAGCAAGAGCGCTGTCGGCCCGCCTCGGAGGACGGACATGTTGTCAGAGCACCGTAGGTGCCAGGGGGTCTGTCTCGACGGTGCAGCCATGCGGAGATCGTAGATCATCCACAAGCCGGAGCCACCGCCGAACCGGCACCTTGCGGCTACCGCCGGGAAGCGGCTGGGCCGACAGGCGGGACCTCCTGCGTAGCAGGGGCCCCACAAAAGGGTTGGCGGCGACGACTCGCGAAGGGCATGAGCCGTGTCTGGATCACGAAGGCCCCGTCCACCTGCACACTGAATACCGCATGACTGACGGTGCAGTACGTGCGTGGCGGCCGATCAGCCCATTGTGGCCAGAGTTTTAGCCCGCGATAGGCCAAGGATCGCCTCGGCCGTGTGCAGAGCTGCCAGCACGGGGTTGACGACCGGAATGCCAAGCTGGGCCTGCAGATCGTCCGCCACATCGAGGAAGCCCATGGTCATACACCCGAGCACCAGGGCGCTGGCGCCGTCGGCCTGCGCCTTCTTCCCCTCGGCAACCAACCGCGCCGTCACTTCGTCGCGGCGCTCGCGCAACTCCAGGACAGGAACCTCGACGGCCCGGATCGACGCGACCCTGTGCGTCAGGCCGTAGCTGCGAACCAGCTCGTGCAACACCGGAACGACATCCTCGACGACGGTCAAGAGGCCGACGTCGCCCCCGAGCTGGGCAGCCAGATGGAGCGACGCCGCGGCCGGACCCACCACCGGGACGTCCAGCATGGACTGCGCAGGACGCAGCCCCGGGTCCCCGAAGCAGCCGATGATCACCGCGTCGTCGCCCGCTACAGCCTGGGGCAGGATCTCCAGAAGGCCTGCCGCGGCGCGCTGTTCATCCGCGACCGACTCGACCGACGCCGGGCCATCGGGGTTGTCGCGCAGCACGACCTCCGTGCCCTCGAACGCGTGTCTCTGCAGATAGTCCTGCCGCCGCTCGGCCTCGGCGGCGCCAGCCGGATGGGCGCTGAGGGCGCCGGGAACCAGGTAGCAGACTCGCCGCGATGTTGGGGGGCTCATTCGGACTCCTCGAAGAACGGCCGCAACGCGGCGGCGGGTACCGGCGGCGTCAGGTAGCTCACAACAACGAACAACACGAGGCTACCCAGGACGCCGGGGAAAATTGGATCGATCCCCCAGGGATAGTTCGGGCCCTGCCACCACCAGACCAGAAAGGCCGTGAACCCACCGAGCATCGAGGCCATCGCGCCAGCGGTCGTGCCGCGGCGCCAGTTGAGGCCGAGCAACACCGGGACGAAGAAGAAGGAAGCGATGATCTTCGCGTAGTCGACGACGATCTCCTGCACCAGCCCCATGTCGACAAAGGTCAGGCCGAGGGGGATCAGGCCGACAATCAACACGCTCCAGCGGTTGATCCGCAGTTTCTCGGCTTCACTCGCGTCCGGTCGAATGAGCTTGCCGTAGAGGTCGTGCGATAGCCCCGCCGCGCTGATAATCATGATCGAGTCGCAGGTACTCATGATCGCCGAAAGGGCGCCGGCGATCAGTAGCGATCCCGCCAGAGGAGTCAGCACCTGCAAGGCCAGGATGCTGCTCGCCAGATCGGGCGTGGGCAGTACGGGGAACAGAGCCCGGATGCCGAGCCCCGCGATCAAAGCGACGCTGCCGATCAAGGCCTGAAACACGAACGCGATGCCGATGGCCAGGCGCACCGTTGCGACATCGCGCAGCGCGTAGATGCGGGCGATCTGGTACGGCGCCGTAGCCGCACTGAGGGCAAACGCGAGCGCGAACACGGTGACCTCGCCGAGGCCGAAGTACCAACCGGTGAGGCGGAAATTGAGCCCGGTCAGCAGCCGCCCCATGATGTCGAATCCGCCGACCCGGTAGATCAGCAACGGCACCGCGACGCAGAACGCCAGCACCATCACGATCGACTGCGCGAAGTCGGTGTAGATACTGCTGCGCATGCCCCCCATCCAGGTGTACAGCAGCGTCATCAGGGCGACGATCAGGACGCCGGCGAGGAACGGCCAGCGGAACAACGCCTGGAAGATGATGCCTCCAGCGGTGTACTGGGCCGACAGGTACACCGTGTAGGCCACCACGATGAGAACGGCCGAAAGAACGCGCGCTTTCTCGGAGTTGAAGCGAACCGCGATGTAGTCCGGGACGGTCACGCCGCCGAACGCCCGCAGCTTCGGTGCAACCCAGACAGCGGACACGATCCAGCCCATCCACATCCCGGGCCAGATCCACGCCCAGGACACGCCCGTGAGGTAGTGGAAGCCGATCGTGCCCACCACGGTGCCCGAGGACAGCTGCGTGGCCGCGAGCGTCGCGCCACCGACCACGGCACCGATGGAGCGCCCGGCGACCAGAAAGTCGACTTCAGTGTGGGTCCGGCGGTATGACCACCAGGCGATGCCGAGGATGATCGCGCCGTAGATCGCGAGCACCGCAAAAAACACCGCCGGCGCGTTAGTCACGGTCCCTCCGATTCGCCCAGACGGCCCAGACGAAGTAGGCGACACACCAGCCCGCGGCCAGCAGGAAGAAGCCCCAGAAGTTCCAGCCGAAACCGTCGTTCACTCCGCGGCCTCCGCGGAGCCGGCCTGAAGCCGGCGACTCCAGCCCCAACCCAGAAGCAACAGCAGACTGGATCCGCCGATCGCGATCCACTCGAGCACGCGATGCTGCCGCAATTCCAGACCGACGTCGCCGAACACCACGTGCACCAGGCTCGGTACGGCCACGAGCGTGGCCGTCCAGCCCTCGCGGACCGCCTGAAGGGGTGGGAATGCGTTGCCGGCGAACTCGGCGCCGTCAGGCAACACGACCCACAGCTCGACGGAGCGCACGTCGCCGCTAGGCGCCGCCTCGGGAACGGGCAGCGCAAAGCGGAATCGCGCCGCCGGGCCATTGCGTATTCGATAAGTCACCGACACCCGGGTCAGGCCGGGCGGCGTGCGCGGGGATCTCTGCTCGGGCGTGAGGCTCGCCACGACGAGCGCCTGCATCGCGCTACTGCGACGCTCGATGACGAAGTCCGCCGGGCCGCGACCGATATGGAACTCGAGGTCGCTCAACTGCTGGTCGGGCAAATCGGGCAGAAGGATCGCGATATCGCCGTCGCCCGTGAACTCAAACGTCGCACTCACGGACGCGACCTCGGCGGACAGCACCCCAAGCGCGATGCGCGCGGAGACGAGACTCACCCCGCCGCCTTGCTCCTGGGCAGCAGCAGCGGCAGCACGGGCCGGCACGAATGCGCCTAACATCACGCTGAAAATCAGAAATGTGGTTAGCCGTCTCACGGGCTCGGCAGCTTCGCAGAGCCAGTGCCGGGACGCAACCGGGAGACACACATGCGCTGGGCAATTGACCGTTTCGACCAGAAGGCGATGGACACCGCCCGAGCTAACGTTTCCATCGACGAGCCGTGGCGACTCCTCGAACGGTTCGCGGAGCTCGTTCGTGATAGCGGCAGCGAGCACGAGCGCGACGCGGCGGAGTACATGCGCGAACGTCTTGCGGCGTTGGGACTCGAGCCCGAGGTCTATCTCCCTGACCTCTACATCAGCGTCCCACGCAGCTGTTCGCTGGAGGTCCTGGACCCTGAGCCCGTCGAGCTCGAATGCAAGGTTCCCGCGTTCTCATTGTCAACGAGCGACGCCCCGATCGAGGGCGACGTGGTCGAGATCGCCACGGGCGAGATCAAGGACATGGCGAACCTGTTCAAGTCGGAGGTCGCCGGCGATCTCTCGCACGTGGAAGGCAAGATTGTCCTGGCCAACGGCTATGCCATGCCCAAGATCGTGCACCAGCTCGAGGCAGCCGGTGCGGCGGCCGCGATCTTCGTGAACCCCGGCAATTCGCACGAAGGCATCATCACCCCGGTGTGGGGCACGCCGGGCATCGACGACCGTGATCGCATTCCCGAAATCGTGGTGCTCTGCGTCCCCGACGCAGTCGGAGCCGAACTCCGGCGCCGCCTCGAGCAAGGGCACTGCTCGGTCCGGATCGAGACCGAGCTGTTCGAAGGATGGGCGCCCTGCCCTGTCGTTGTCACCGACATCCCTGGCGCCACCGACGACTTCGTCCTGCTCCACGGGCACTATGACTCGTGGCACGAGGGCATCGGCGACAACGCCGTGGGCGACGCGGCGCTGCTCGAGGTCGCCCGCGTGCTGTGGGGCGTACGTGACCAGCTGCACCGCGGCGTCCGGGTGGCCTGGTGGCCGGCCCACTCGACCGGTAGGTACGGCGGTTCCACGTGGTTCGCCGACGAGTTCGCGATGGAACTGCGCGACCACTGTGTGGCGCAGATCGACGTCGATTCGCCGGGTTGCAAGTGGGCCACGGAGTACACCCAGGTCATGTGGATGGCCGAGGCCGAGGGGATCGCGAAAGAAGCGATCCGAGCTGGCGCCGGCGCCGAGGCCAAGGGCATGCGGCCGCTGCGCGCCGGCGACTACTCCTTCAACCAGATCGGCCTGAGTAGTTTCTTCATGCTCCTGTCGAACATTCCGGAAGAGATCATCAAGGAACGCGGCTTCTACCCGGTGGGCGGCTGCGGCGGCAACAGCAACGCCTGGCACACCGAGGGCGACACCCTCGACGTGGCTGACGCCGACAACCTGATCCGGGATATCCACGTTTACGTGGAGGCCGTAGTGCGGCTCGCGACGACGCCGTTCTTGCCCTTCGATCACCGCGCAGCGGCTGAGGAGATCGGCGTCGCTGCGAGCGAGTACGCCGAGGCGTGCGACAACGCTCTGGACATGACGCCACTACTGGAAGAGTGCGCGGCGCTGATCGCCGACCTGGATGAGTTCTACGGTGTCGCCGAGTCGGCGTTGGCTGACGCCGAGGACCCGCATGCCGCGGCCGCGGGCATGGACTGGGTACAGATGGCCGTCGCCCGGGAACTGGTTCCGGTCAACTACGCACGGCGGCGCTACTACCACGATCCCGCGCTGGAAACGCCCGCGGTTCCCGATCTCGCGATCCTGCGACAATGGCCGGACCTCGAGGACGATCCCGACGGCCGCGGTTTCCTGGTGGCGCAGGCACTGCGTGGTCGCAATCGCGTGGTCGACGCCATCAAGCGCGCGCGCGAACGGGTTGCCGGGGCGATCGGTGTCGAGATCGAGGACTGAGAGGAGCGCGCCGAGTCGTTAGCCCTCGTGGCGTTTGACGATCCACTCGCGGGCTTCCTCGAGCGCGTCTGACACGGCCGCGGCGACGAGCGCTGGATCGTGCACATCGCCGATCGAAAAGCCCTGCTCGTGGCGATCGCCGGTTGCCAGCTGGTAGACCACCAACCGTGCGGTCAGGTCACCATCATCGTCAAGGTCACGAACCCAGATGTTCATGGAGAAACTCGCGGCCATGACCTCGTTCGTGACCACGAGCGCGGGGTCAGTGTCGAGGGCCGAGAGGAGACGATGCGCGACATCGGTGAGCGCGAGCTGGGCGTCCAGTTCGGGCACGCGCGGCGGCATGAACAGCAACGCTGGCGACACCAACCGCTGACGGATGTCGTCGGGCTGGCTGGATACCTGGTCGAGTTGGTCGAAGATCTCCACCTGACTGTGGCCGCCAACATGCGCGCGGATCGCGTGCTCCCACGCCACCGCGTAGTCGCCCGAGAGGGTCGCCATCTCGGCCAGCTTCGAATGAGCTGCGGGGGCGCCGGGCCGCAGTTCGAGCGAGCGCGCAAAAGAAGCCGCCGCCTCGGCGTAGCGCGCGAGTTTCTCGAGAACCAGGCCGCGGCCGAAGAACGGTGCGCCAATGTCCGGGGTGTAGCGGGCCACATGCTCGAAGTCGAGGAGCGCCTCCTCGTACTGCTCCAGCGCGAACTTGACCCTTGCCTGGCGCAGAATTTCGACAGCGCCCACGTGGGAATCGTCGCCCCGATACACGCCGGGCTGGACGACGATGTCGCCGCCCCGATCAACCAGCTTCACCTCGACCTTTTGCCACCCCTCGGTCGCTTCCGCCGGCGATGGGTAGGCGAGGACGTAGTAACCACGCAACAGCCCGAGGGTCGTCGCGTAGCCGTCTGCTAGGTCGCGCTGCAAGACGAGCTGGCCACCCGATACGCGCGCGATCTCGCGCAGCTGGTCCTGCAGGCTGGAGATCGCCTCGAACTGCTCGCGCCCCTCCTGCCGACTGCTGGCGCGGATGCGCGATGGGCGATACCGCCCTGGCGGCTGCGCCGCCAATCCGACTCCCATAGCGAAAACAGGAATCTCAGCCCGCCAGCTCGCCATGAGGGCATCGCTGTAACCGGCGCGGCTGCCCGAGTCGGCCCCGTCAGTCAGCACCACGAGCGCGGCGCGACGGTCGCGCGCCTCGACAGGGTCCAGCGGTTCGCCGCAGGCCATAGTGACTTCTTCCATCCACGTCCCGTAGAGCGTCTCCTCGAGCTCCTCAGCGGCGGCTGAGGCCGAATCGGGGCGGCGGCGATCCAGTGCGTCGTGGCCCGTCAGGATCGCGTCGTAGAGACGGGTTCTGAACTCGAACTCCTGCTCGTCCACGGCCTGGCGCACCTGCACGTCATCGGGTCGACCCCACACGCCCGGACCCACGACGCTGTTGAACGGCAGCAGGAAGACGCAGTCGTCCTCACCGAGACGATCGAGGAAGTCATGCGCCGCCTTGCGGGCGGCCGGCGGCGACCAGTCCATCGCAATGCTGGCCGAGAAGTCGAGGACCATGGCCACATCCAGCGAAAAACGTACCGGATCCAGCACCAACGCCACGTCCTGCTCGACGCCGTTCTCCCACACCCGAAAGTCTTCTACGCCGAGCCCGCCAATAGGCTCACCTTCGCCGTCAATCACCGCGGCCTTCACCCGGGTCATTCCGACGCTGGTGCTGAAACGGGGCGCCGCGGTCTCGGCTTGTTCCTGCACCGGCGGCGGTTCCTGCCCTTGCGCCGGTGCGCTCACCGACGTCACGGCCAACGCCGCGGCAAGGGCCGCGATGATGATGCGGGGCGCTACTTCGGCTACAGGTACAGACATCTGGCCACAAAGGAAACAGGGAGGATGAAACGACGTTACGGAGCGCCCACCCCGCGCGTCAAGATTCCTGACCGGTGCAATATGGCAGAATCTGGCGCCGAGAATCAATATCCTGCCAATTTCAGAGCATCTGCAACCGCAATACCGTGACCTGCTGCACGTCGTCAGCACGATGAATGCGGGCCTGCTGGCCAGCGATCTGTCGGGCACCATTCTGTGGGCCAACCCGACGCTGCTGCGATGGCTTGGCTATACGTACGACGACATCCTGGGCAACGACGCCGTTTCGCTCGGCGTGGACGAACACGCTGCCGCGCACAAAGCCGAAATCGACGCAATCGCCGCAGGCGATCTACGGCCACACCTGGTGGTACTCCGACGCAGCGACGGAACGACTTCCCCTGCCACCGTGATCCCGCAACATTTTCTCGACGAGAACGGCGACAACGCGGGCACGTTCTCGGTGATTGTCGACATGGGCGCTGTGCAAACCGCCAAGCGTGTCGGCATGGAGGCGGCCGATTCGACGTTGGTGACAGCGCTCGATGAGATCGCCTCGCGGCGGCGCTCGATGGGCCGGCCCCCAACGTTCCCCGATCTGCCGGTGCCAGTCCAGACCGACCATCCGAAGCTGGCTGACATCTCGCGCCGCGAGCGTGAGGTGCTCGAACTTCTGGTCATCGGTGATCGCGTTGCTGCCATTGCCGAGCAGCTGTTTATCAGCGAGCACACCGTGCGGAACCACCTGAAGTCGATGTTTCGCAAGACAGGAACGTCGACGCAGTCCGAACTGATCACGTTCGTCCGCAACCTCTAGCTACCTCGATTCGACACCAGTAGGCAGATGACAGCGCTCTACCGAACAGTCGCAGGCCACGCACGGCGAGTCGCTCAACAGGACGTAGCCGCGGTAGCAGATCAACACTCAGAATCGTGCGAAGCGTCGGGACGCGCTCGCGCAGTGCCTCCACCTTGTCCTAGAGGCCGGTCTTGGGCAGCGGCGCCAACGTCACCAACACCTGCGTCTCGGCGGCCG
>Ga0302135_10001895_pt1 | contig 12534 bp, 9 predicted proteins | sample CBN3_surface_MG_FD_203119 | JGI IMG/M metagenome (GOLD analysis project Ga0302135, IMG submission 203119) | Marine microbial communities from Western Arctic Ocean, Canada - CBN3_32.1 | ecosystem: Environmental > Aquatic > Marine > Oceanic | place: Canada: Western Arctic Ocean | collected 2017-09-15 | reverse complement strand
ATGCGTTTTTCTCTGGCTAGGTCTGTGCCATTTTTTCGACCCCTTATGCTGGATTTTTACACCGAGCTTGAGCACTTCCGTTCCGGAGAAATTAGCACTGCAAAGCCCTTCGTCCATCGACACGCTCGCCCCCCCGGCCGCCCTGTGGCGGGCCGCGTTGGGTGAACTGCAGATGCGGGTTTCCGGTGCGTGCTACGAGACGTGGCTGGTAGAAACCACTGCCCTGTCTTACACAGACGGCGTGTTCAAGGTTGCCGCCCCGAACGCTTTCGTAGCTGAAATGCTGGAGCAGCGTTTATTTGAACTTGTCTTAGACTCGGTCGAAAAAGTCCTGGGGTGCCCGGCCGACCTTCGCATTGAGGTAGTTGGCTCGCCCGCGTCCGCCGTAGCAGGCCCAGCTACGGTCTCCGGCGATCCAAATCTGGCCGTTGGGCCCGAGGCGGTCGCGCCCGGCCTGGCCGCGCAAGCGCCGGTCCCTGTCCCTGTCCCTGTCCCTGAACTGAGCCGCATTCCCGTGAGGCTCAACCCCGCCTATACCTTCGGCTCATTCATAGTCGGGGGCAGCAACGACCTGGCCCACGCCGCGGCTTCGGCCGTGGCAGATCGGCCGGGTGAGCTGTACAACCCCCTGTTCATCCACTCCGACGTCGGCCTGGGCAAGACTCACTTGCTGACGGCCGTTGGTCACGCCATCCAGTCGCGGGGCCTATCGACTGCATACGCCACCACCGAGGAGTTCACCAACCAGTACATCAGCGCCATAAGGGAGGGGAAGACTGAGGAGTTCCGGGCCCGGTACCGGAGCGCTGATGTCTTGCTATTGGACGATATCCAATTCCTCATCGGCAAAGAGCAAACACAAGAGGGGTTCTTCCACACGTTTAACGCCCTACACATGGACGGCCGCCAGATCGTGGTCACCTCCGACAGGCCTATCGGCGAACTGACGGTGCTACAGGACCGGGTTCGCTCTCGACTGGCCGGGGGTCTCGTCGTCGACATCCAGGCTCCGGGCCTGGAAACACGACTGGCTATACTGAGGGCCAAGGCGGAGGCCTCTGCCATGGCAGGCCGAGTTTCCACCGAGGCGCTGGAGCTGCTGGCCGACCTGGCACACCGCAATGTTCGCGAGCTCGAGGGGGGCCTGAACAGGGCCATCGCCTACGCCGAACTCACCGGGAGCGTCGTTACCGCAGAAACGGTGCGCAGGGTCCTGTCGACCGCGGTCGCCCGGAATCGGTACACCCCTGTTTCCCAGAGCGGCGTGCTCGACGCCGTCACCGCCCACTACTCGCTCGATCTCCGGGACCTCACGTCCAGGCGGCGTGACGCTCACACCACGCTGGCCCGTCATGTCGCGATGTACCTGCTGAGAGAGGACGCCCACATGGGGCTGGCCGAGATCGGCCGTGCCTTCGGCGGCCGCGACCACTCAACTGTTCTGCACGCACGCAACCGGGTGTCCTCGCTCATGCGCGAGGACGATGGGCTGCGACACGAGCTGGCCGATCTGCGTCGCGCCATCTCGGCTCCCCTGCTCGCTACTTCGCCTTAGGGGGCTCTCCGCACGCGGCGTGCTCATCGGCTTCTCCGCGCGGGCTTTGCCCGGCTCGTCCCTGGCTCTTTGGATCTGTAATTTGCGGCGTAGTAGCAGCTTAATTATCCCTGTGAATAACTTGGGGGTAAGCTGTGGAGAAGAGTTGATAACTGTGAATAAGATTGCTGGTTGGCCCGACATTGCGAATGCATAAACAATTGTCCAAGCTGGTCCCCAATCAACACAACTCTTCCCACAATTTCTATCGTGATAAAATCCCTGTATACAGGCCCTTATAGCGTGTTTCCACATTATCAACGTCCTTATTATTACCCCTATTACCTAACTCATATCGTTACTTTCTTATGATTGATAAAACTGACATCGTCGTAATAAGTGGCAGCGGGGGAAACGGCAACATTTCTGGCCGTCGGGAGAAGTACGTCCCAAAGGGCGGACCCGATGGGGGAGACGGAGGAGACGGGGGTAGCGTCATCCTCAGGGCAAACCGCAACATCAACACCCTGATCGAGTTCCGCTATAGGCGCAGGTTCGAAGCGCCATCGGGTGGCCCCGGATTACCTGCGCTTAAACACGGTGCCAATGGCAAGAACGTAATCGTTTCAGTACCGGTCGGTACTCAGATCCACGAACTGGCCGAAGACGGCAGCCCGGGAATTGTTTTGTTCGACCTCGACGATCATGGGCGAGAGGTTATCGTGGCGTCGGGTGGTTCCGGTGGCCGGGGAAACGCCTCGTATGCCAACTCGGTAAACCAGTTCCCCATGCTTGCCGAATCGGGCGAGGGGGGTGAGGAACGAGCGCTCAGGCTCGAACTCAAGCTAATTGCAGACGTTGGTCTGGTAGGCCTGCCAAACGCTGGCAAGTCCAGCCTTCTGAGGGCGGTTAGTGCTGCCAAGCCAAAAGTTGCTTCCTACCCGTTCACAACCCTAGAACCGGTGCTAGGCGTGGTCGAGCATAGGGGCTCTGAGTTCCTGATGGTGGACATACCCGGCCTTATAGAGGGCGCCCACGAGGGAGTTGGCCTGGGCCACGATTTCCTCCGCCACATTGAGCGGACGAGGGTCCTGGTTCACGTGATCGATGCATCTCTTGATGATCCATTGGCTGACAGTGACCAGATCGAGCGAGAGATGGCCATGTTCGACGAGCGACTTTCCCAAAAGACACGGGTGGTCGTTCTGAACAAGATGGATATAGCCGAGGCCGAGGAAAAGGCCGACGAGCTAGAGAAGGCCTTGCGAGCGCGAGGCCTGAAGGTGATTCGCACCTCAGCTGCTGCCCGTACCGGCCTGACAAAGCTCTTAGATCTTGTCGTCCTCGTACTTGAGCGGGAAGACCCCGCAGGTGAAGCGCCACCGACCCTGGCCGAGCGGCTGGCGGGAAACACCAAGAACAAGAAAAAGGCGATCCGCAAGGTGCCCAAAGCGCCGGCGGCGGGCGGTGTCCAGATTATTCGTCCGACGCCTGTAAACAAGCGGTCGAGCGTGACGGTGAAAGACGGGGTTTTCGTTATCGAGTCTCTCAAGGCGGCGCGCATGGCCACCATGGTTGACCCAGAGAACTGGCAGGCGAGGTCGCAGTTTTACGGCCACCTGCGAAAACTTGGCATCGTGCAAAAGCTTGAAGACCTGGGAATAAAGACCGGCGACACGGTCCAACTGGGCGACACTGAATGGGAGTGGTCATAGGGGCCAGGGTAGGGATTTTCGGGGGCACGTTCGACCCGGTCCACAACGGCCACCTGGCAAAAGCGACCGAGGCCATCGACATGCTCGGACTCGACCGAGTGCTATTTATGATCGCCGGTGACCCCTGGATGAAACGGGAAGCCGGCCAGTCTATTAGTTCGTCCCACCATCGCCTGGAGATGGTCAGGCTCGCGGTGGCAGGCGAACCGTCGATGGCTGTGGACGACCGCGAGGTGCGCAGGCCCGGCCCCACCTACACCGTCGATACGCTCGGCGAACTTGCCGTAGAGGGGGGCGACGACGAGCTATTCTTGCTGCTCGGCTTAGACGCCCTGTCATCGTTTCCCCGCTGGCGAAGCCCTCGCCGCGTACTGGAACTGGCGCAAGTAGTTGCAATAGAGAGGCCCAGCCCAATTCCCGGCCCTGACGCAGTGCCCGGAATCGGCGCATTGCCCGGCGTCGCTGCTTTGGAACAGGTTTCCCCCGGAGCATCCGATAAGGCACATGTGCTGACGGGAGTTCCGGCAGACATCAGCTCTTCAGAGATACGGCAGGCCGTTGCGGCCGGGAAGCCCGTCTCAGAGTGTGTGCCACCTGCCGTGGCGGAGTACATTGCTCGACACCACCTGTACACAAAGTAAGATCAGCGCAGTTATTGGGGGAGTAAGGGGAGTAAAAAGATGACTGAATCGATCGATATGAACGGACAGGTAGCCCTGGTGACCGGCGCGAGCCGGGGGCTGGGCCGAGGCTTCGCCCAGGCGATAGCCGGTGCCGGTGCTACGGTTGCGCTGGTGGCGCGCTCGGAGTCGGGCCTGAAAGAGACTGCCGCGGCTATAGAGGCCGCCGGGGGGCGTGCGATAACGCTTGCATGCGACGTTGTCGACCAGGACTCGGTAAACGCCACGCTCAAAGAGGCAGAGCGCCAGCTCGGCCCGTTGGACGTTCTCATCAACAACGCTGGTGTGGCGGGGCCGACCGGACCGGACTGGGAAATTGACCCGGCCGAGTGGTGGCGGGTAATGGAAGTTAACGTGCTAGGCCAGTTCTACTTCGCACACGCCGCAATGCCCGGCATGGTGGCTCGCGGCCACGGGCGCGTCGTAAACGTGTCCAGCGGTGCCGCCGGGTTCGCCAGCCCTGGCTACTCCGGTTACTGTGCGTCCAAGGCCGCCCTCACGCTGTGGACCGAGTGCCTGGCCGGGTCGGCGTCTCCGCACGGCGTCTCGGTCATGGCCTACCACCCCGGCACTGTCGAGACCGATATGACGGTCTACACCGCCGCCCGCCCTGACATTGATGTCCCAAACCCCATTGTCGAGGGCGTCCGGGATCTTATCTCTTCTGGCAAGGCAGACTCCATGGAGGACGCGGTGGCCTCGCTACTGCGGGTCGCAGCAGGCCTGTTCGATACCCTGCCGGGCCGCCAGATTGGCGTGAATGACCTGCCCGATGAACTGCTACCCAGGGCCGCCGAAATTGAAGAGCGTGGCCTCTACGCCGTGCGCGTAAACGAACTGGCCAAGTAGAGGTGCCGTCGGTATTTGAGGCGATGAACGCCCGGGCCAAGAAGATCGGAGGCCACCCCGACCCCGTCGCCCGCATATTGGAGCGCATCGACGAACTAGATGCGCTGAAGAGGGGCCGGTTCGTCCTTTCGGCCGACGGGCAGGAATCGGACTACTACTTCGACGGGCGGCTGCTCACGCTCGACCCCGAGGGCATACTAATGGTGGCGTCGGCCATGCTGCCGTTGGTGCGCCGCAGCGGGGCCGAGGCCGCTGCCGGGCCGACGATGGGCGCAGACCCGATCACGACCGCCGTGTCTTTACTGAGCCACCTGGACGAACGCCGCACCCTGGGCGCGCTTGTCGTGCGCACGTCCGCCAAGGACTACGGCACCGGCAAGGCCATCGAAGGGCGGCTTACGCCGGGCATGAAAGTCGCCGTCGTGGACGACACCTGCGCGTCTGGAGGCACGCTTGTGCGGACGATAGAGGCCCTGCGAAACGCCGACTGCGAGGTGACGGGGGTCTTTTGCGTACTGGACCGGCTAGAAGGCGGCGGAGAGACCGTCGCGGCGCAGGGGGTGCGGCTGACGTCGCTGGTGCAGGCCGACGCACAGGGCGGCCTGACACGGGCGTGAGGGCGGCCGGGCCCTAGTTCCCCCTAGTTCGTCAGCGACAGGTTCGCTGCGCTGAAGCCGCGTTCTTCGTCTGCCATGCGGGCGTCGTAGTCGATGAACGCCGAGACGGGGAAGCCGTCGACCGGGTGGAACTCGACCGGTATGGACTCCGCCGACTGGTCGATGGCTCCCTGCAACAGCTGGAAAAGACCCTCGATGGTCATGTAGCTGGCCAGCTGGTTGGCGTCCGTCACCGGCTCACCGCTCTCGACGAACACCGCCGAGACGACCTCGCCACCGGAGACCGATAGGGAGACGGGCGAGACCCACTCTCTAATGCAGAAACAAACCCAGTTAAATTCGAAGGTGTAATCGGAGGCCGAGTTCGCTGCCCACAGGGCCAGGGCCTGGTCTAGGACGGCCTGCGGGCCGCCACCTGATTCACCCCTGGTGGACTCCCGGGTCAGGCGGTCGCTCGCGGTGCGGCCAAGAGAGGTGAGGCCAGCGAGGCCGGTGAGCGGTTCGCCGCCAGGGGGCAGGGTGTCGGTCATGGAGACGACCAGGTCACCCTGAATGAACGTGATGATCGAGCCTATACCGCTGCCATTGGGCTCGAAGGCCACGCTGTCATCGCCCAGCCCTACGGAGACAGTCTGCCCGGTGAACCCTTGTTGCACCTCGGTAAACACGGTCTCGGCGTCTTTTACGGTGGCCAGGTCCATGACGGAGAACACGATCGCCGCGCCCGTTTCAGGGACCTGGAACAGCGTGATTACCCACTCGTCGATGGCTTCCACCGGGACCGGGGCTTCCGAGCTGTCGATGGCCTGCGGCTGGAGCTGCTCAACCGTCAAGGCGACAGATTCACCGATGACTGCGAGCACGTCCTGGCGGGTCAGGTGGCTGGTCGCCTCCGAAACGGGTTCCGTGCCAGTGTCCGGGGTCGGCTCAGGCGTGGAGACGAGGGTCACCTGGGTAGGCGTCGCCACTGCGGTCGGGTCGGCCGGGACTGTGACTACGGGCTCGGCCGCCGGGCTGGACGAGCAAGCGCCCGCGGCCAGGGCCATAACAAGCGCGGCAATCGCAAAGACGGCGTATCGGTTTAGTGACATGGGCTTTCCCCTCCGAAGGTTAAGACGACCGAGCGCCTGGGCAGGCATATAGAATTACTGCCGGGTTTAGGAGCCTAATTGACCGAGAACATTATCTCCCGAATACAGCAAATCGCAGAAGAGCGCGGTGCACTTCGCTACGGCGAGTTCAAGCTTTCTGCCGGCGGCACATCTAGCTACTACTTCGACGGGCGGTTGCTCACGCTCGACCCTGAGGGTGGGTACCTGGTCGCCAAGGCGTTGCTGCCCCTGGTGCTGGCGAGCGGTGCCGAGGCCATCGCCGGGCCGACCCTTGGCGCCGACCCTATCGTGGCGTCAGTCGCAACGGTCAGCCATGTGGAAGGCACACCGATAAACGCGCTCATCGTACGGAACCAGGCCAAGGGTCACGGGACGGCTCGCCGCGTCGAGGGCTCGGTTCGCGAGGGCATGAAAGTGGCAGTAGTCGACGACACCTGCACCAGCGGACGCAGCCTGTTCCTGGCGGTCGAAGCGCTAGAAGAGGCAGGTTGCGTGGTGACGGTCGCGCTCTGTGTACTGGACCGCAACGAGGGCGGCAGCGCCGAGGTTAAGCGCCGCGGCTACCCCTTCCATGCACTCCTCAGCGCCGACGGCGACGGCAAAGTAGGCCCAGTCTAGCTGGGCCTGGCCGTCAGGGTGACGGCGGCCTCTATTCGCTCGGCGCCCCGGAAGTAGACGATGGTGATCGTCTCCCCGGCCCTGTGGTTTATGAGGAAACGGGAAAGCTCGCCCGTGTTGTGAATTTCCACGTCGTCCATCATCACGATCACGTCGCCCTGTTGAAGCCCGGCCTCTGCTGCCCCTGAGCCCGGCACGGCTCGCTGGATAATTACCCCTTCTTCGACGGGGATGCCGTACTGGTTGGCCAGCGCCGAGGTCAGGTTGAACGGCGTAACCCCCAAGAAACCACGGTCGACGAACCCGGCGGCTATCAATTGCTCGGCCACCACCTTGGCGTCGTCGATGTTGATGGCGAAGCCTATGCCACGCCCTTCTTGAATTATTGCGGTGTTTATTCCAATAACCTCCCCGTGCTCGTTGACCAGCGGGCCGCCGCTGTTGCCGGGGTTGATAGACGCGTCTGTCTGAATGAGGTCGACGATGGTGTTCTGGGCGTCGGCCGAGATGGACCGACCCAGCGCACTCACCACCCCCTTGCTGACAGTAGGACCGCCGGGCAGGCCCAGCGCATGGCCGATGGCTATGACATCTTCACCAACTTCGAGATCGCCGGAAACGCCGAGAAAGGCGGGGAACAGGTCGGGCGCGTCGATGCGTATAACGGCCAGGTCTGTGGCGGGGTCGGTGCCGACGACAACGGCCTCCAGGCTCTCGCCGGTGTTCAGGGTGACGATTAACGACTGGGCGTTGGCTACCACATGGTTGTTGGTGAGGATGTGCCCGTCGGCGTCGAGAATGATGCCGGTGCCCACGCCGGAGCCGGGCTCGGGCTGGTCCATGAACCCGGAGTTGAGGAACTCGGTGGCGATGTGTACGACGGACGGCTTAAGGAGCTTGACCACGTCTACTGTCGATAGGACCGGGTGGGCGTCGGCCAACAGGATGGCCTCGGTCAGCCCGTCAGGTTCGATTTCGTCGACAAACGCGCTCTCGGCCGGGTCCCCATTGGCGTCGGCCAGGGCGACGGGATCGTCGACGCCAGGGCTCGCGGGCTCAGGGTCCTGTTGGACGACGACCTCGGCCGCCTCTTCGTTAGTGCTTGGCGCGACGCTCACTATGGCGACGCCGGTGGCGGTGGGCAGGGCCTGCAACTCGACCGTTTCTGCGGCGATCTCGGGGATGGCGACAGGCTCGTCGGTCACGGCGGTCCCACAGGCCGCGGCCACGAGCAATACCACAGCGGTCGCGGCAGTGAAGCGGGCTGCCCTGGGCAGGAAGGTGTTAAATGGGGTCATGTCGGCTCTCCGGAAGTGGGCTCTAACACTTAGATGCCGGTAAACACCAAAGCGTTAACAGCGGCTCGCTAACCACAACGCTTCAAAGAGTCCGCCGTTAGGAACAACAAATCCGAAAAGCCGTGCAATAGCCGGGCGAAGCCCGCGCGGAGAAGCCGATGAGGCGTGAGCCGAAGAGCCAAGAGCGAGTCCCGCGAGCGTAGAGTCAGTCGGGCGAGCACAGGCCAAGCGAGACAAAGCTCGCACGGAGAAGCCGATGAGGCGAAGCCGAAGAGCCGAGAGCGAGTCGGGCGAGCGTATACCTGAGCGAAGCCTCGTGGCCTCGCTAAGAAACCCTAACGACGACGACGCTTACGACGGGCTCGGCGAATGGCGCGAGCCTTGTCGATACGACCCTGTTCACCCTTGGTGCGGAAGAACCGGCGATTCCGGAGCTCCCGCATGATGCCGCCACGCTGGATGGAAGACTGGAAGCGCTTGAGAAGCCCTTCCCCATCCTCACCATCCCTTAATACGACGTAGGCCAAAAAGCCTTCCTCCTCGTGCAATGGCGGGGCCTAAAAAACCCCGCTGACAAACAAATGCGAGCGGCGCAGTGCCACTCGTGAAACTATTCTAGCATGGCCCAATGCTGGTCAGCACGGCGCAACTCTGGCTAGCACCGCTTTACAGGTACCCAGTCCCGTCAGGTCTTGACTGGAAAGCGGATGAGCGTCTTGAGTTCGTCCTCGGACACATCCGCCGGGTCGTCCAGGAATATCGTCTGCATCGGGCCTTCCCGCACGTGGCCCTCCTCGGCGGCCCATCGCAGCAGGACGCCAGACGAGTTATCAAGGTTTTCGTAGGCTCCTACGTGGACCAGCGTGGCGCAAGTAGCGGCCGGAAGAGTTTTGACACCTATCTGTCCGTCTACCGACTCTCGCTCGCGTACGGCCGCATTGGTCGGTATCCACACCTCCCATTCGAGGTCGTCTTCGTCGGTCTGGTCGGGGCCGTTGTTGTACGTCGCGCCCGGATGGCCGCCCAGTTCGATGGCCTGCCTGCCGAACCACATGGCCAGTTCGATCATCTGGGCGGGCAGCATCTCGTAGCTGCCGCGGGCGGCGATGTAGGCGACCTTCTGGGCGGGTACGTCCGCGAGGTGGGGAAGCTCAGAACTCGTCATCATGGCAGGCTAACATGCAGGGTGAGCGATGCTACAATCTGGGTTCTATCCAAACATCTGTTCAGGTGTTGTCTTGAGGTCTGTATAGCCGTTGCCGGGTAAGAAAAAAGCTAGCCAGGCCGCCCCTAAAAAGACGGCCACAAAAAGCCAAAAAGCCGCAGTGAAACGGCGAAAAGCAGACGCTTCCAATAATGGGCCCGTAACTGCGATTCGGGTCTCGGGGGCCCAGATCCCGGCGACGGGGCTCGGCGTGACTGAAGACGCGTTGGCCACCTTAGAGGCGGTCAGGAACCCGGTTAGCCCGTTGCAAAACATCGTCGTTAAGGGCGCGCGCGAGCACAACCTGAAGAACGTCGATGTAACGATTCCCCGCAATAAGCTTATCGTCATGACCGGCGTTTCCGGATCGGGCAAGAGTTCTCTGGCCTTCGACACCATCTACGCGGAGGGCCAGCGGCGCTACGTCGAGTCGCTTTCGGCCTATGCCCGGCAGTTCCTGGGCCGCATGGACAAGCCCGACGTGGACTACATAGAGGGCCTCTCCCCCGCCATTTCAATCGACCAGAAAGGGGCCTCGCACAACCCCAGGTCGACCGTCGGCACGGTGACCGAAATCTACGACTTCCTCAGGCTATTGTTCGCCAGGGTGGGCAGGCCCCGCTGCTACAAATGCGACCGCCCCGTGCGCACCCAGACTGTGCAGCAAATAGTCGATGCGGTGCTTTCTTTGCCCGAAGGCACTCGCCTGCAAGTTCTGGCGCCCGTGGTGAGGCGACGCAAGGGCGAGCATCAAGACGTGTTCGAGTCGGCCAGGCAAACGGGCTTCGTGCGGGTGCGCGTCAACGGCGAAATGCACGACCTGTCAGATGAGTTCGCTCTGAATAAAAAGAAGTGGCACGACATCGAAGTCGTAGTAGACAGGCTCGTCATCGGCGAAAGCGCCGACATAAGCAGGGTGGCCGACTCGGTAGAGCAGGCTATGCGTCTGGCCGGTGGCACCGTTCTCATAGACGTCATCGACGGCGAAACGCAGCTGTTTTCCGAGAACTTCGCCTGCGTCCACTGCAACATCTCCCTGGGAGAGATAGAGCCCCGAACTTTTAGCTTCAACAACCCGCACGGGGCTTGCCCCAAGTGCACGGGCCTGGGCTACAAGCTGGAGGTCGACCCCGACCTGGTCATCCCCGACCGCAAGCTCAGCCTGGCGAAGGGGGCCGTGGAGCCGTGGGCACGCAGCGGCACATCCAGCCCCTGGTTCGCCAGCTTGCTGGAGTCGCTAGGCACGTCGTTCGGCTTCGACATTGACGCGCCTGTGGGGAAGTTGGACCCTGATGATTTGCACGTGGTCCTGTACGGCACCGGCAGCAAAAAGGTCAAGATGACCCACACCACCCAGAAGGGGCGCAAGTTCAAGTGGACTACCTCGTTCGAGGGTGTGATCAACAACCTGCAGCGCCGGTACAAAGAGACCGAGTCCGACAACGTCCGCAACGACATTGAGCGCTACATGGCCCAGCGCACGTGTCAGACATGCGATGGCTTCCGGCTGCGACCGGAGGCACTGGCGGTGAGGATCGGCGGCGTGAACGTGATCGACGTTACCGACAAGTCGATCACCGCAGCCGCCGAGTGGGTGCGGTCTCTAAGAGAAGCCGAGAATCTGGTTGCCCCGGTCCCGAAGATAGACGCTTCGGCCAACGGAACTGGTGCCGAAGCTACAGGGCAAGACGACGACGAAGACGACGCCAATTACGATCCGCCGCAGCTATCTGCGCGCGAAATGGCGATAGCCGACCAGATACTAAAAGAGATTGCCGAGCGGCTCAGCTTCCTCGTCAATATTGGCCTCGACTACCTGAACCTGAGCCGAACCGCGTCGACCCTTTCAGGGGGAGAGGCCCAACGCATTCGCCTGGCCACTCAAATAGGCTCCGGCCTGATGGGCGTGCTGTACGTGTGCGACGAACCGTCGATTGGCCTGCACCCGGAAGATGACGAGCGGCTAATTGGGACGCTGAAAAGGCTGCGTGATCTCGGGAACACCGTATTGATCGTCGAGCATGACGAGGCCATCATGCGCGCCGCCGACCACGTTGTGGACCTCGGCCCAGGCGCCGGTGAACACGGGGGGCACCTGGTGGCCATGGGCACGGTGGACGACATCATCGCCGAGGAAAAGTCCTTAACAGGGGGATACCTTGGCGGCCGCCTGATGATTCCGCTACCCACTGAGATGCGGACTGGCAACGGGCTGTCCCTGACCGTAAAAGGCGCCTCCCACAACAACCTCAAAGACATTGACGTCGAGATACCTCTTGGCAAGCTGGTCTGCATCACGGGCGCTTCGGGGTCGGGCAAGAGCACGCTCATAAACGAGGTGCTGTACAAAGCCCTGGCCAGGCGCTTTTACCGGGCAAAGGACCGGCCGGGAACACACGAGGGCATTGAGGGCCTGGACAATGTTGACAAGGTCGTGGACATCGACCAGTCGCCCATCGGGCGTACGCCTCGTTCCAACCCCGCCACCTACACCGGCACCTTTACGCCCATACGCGAGCTGTTCGCCTCTATGCCCGATGCGAAGGTGCGGGGCTACAAGCCGGGCAGGTTCTCCTTCAACGTCAAAGGCGGGCGCTGCGAGGCGTGCCGGGGAGACGGCTACATTCAGATAGAGATGCAGTTTCTGCCGGATGTGACGGTGCCCTGCGAGATATGCGACGGGGCAAGATACAACCGGGAGGCGCTGGAGATCCACTACCGGGGCAAGTCGATTGCCGACGTGCTGAACTCCACGGTCACTGAAGCACTGGCCCTGTTCGAAAACATTCCGTCGATTAGGCGAAAACTCCAAACAATGGAGGACGTGGGGCTGGGCTACATCCGACTGGGCCAGCCCGCCACAACCATTTCCGGAGGCGAGGCCCAGCGGGTAAAACTAGCCAGCGA
>Ga0302135_10001890_pt1 | contig 12560 bp, 13 predicted proteins | sample CBN3_surface_MG_FD_203119 | JGI IMG/M metagenome (GOLD analysis project Ga0302135, IMG submission 203119) | Marine microbial communities from Western Arctic Ocean, Canada - CBN3_32.1 | ecosystem: Environmental > Aquatic > Marine > Oceanic | place: Canada: Western Arctic Ocean | collected... | reverse complement strand
ACTACCTCGACCATGAAGGCCGGCGCTATCACTTCGGCTCTGAGGTCGATCGTTGGATCTTTACGCGCGACCCCGACCGCTACAAGGATTACCCGTCGTTTACGGACCGGGAACTGTCCGGCGAAGTCCCGGAGGGACTCTTCGGTTTTCTCTCCTTCATGGGTCTTCAGCCGGGCTACGACTCGGGGACGGATTCCCGAAATTACGAGTGGATCAAGGATTACTACACGAAAAAAGAGGCCGCAGAGTGAGACAGAGACTCAAATTTCAAGCCCGCGCCGCAACCATAAGTTAGAGGGAGGCAGGCACCGTGTCTGGTCATAAGCTTCACATCGCCTACAATTTCGAAGGCGGTTACGAATACAAGATGCTCGCGGCCGATCCCGAGATCACCATGGACGAGTTTGCCCAATTGTGCGCAGACACCATGGTCGGCGTTGAGGTGCGTCCGAGGGAAGGAACGCTGCGGGTCCGCAAGCAAGAAGATAAAGAACCTCATCCTCGCGATATGAAGATCAGCGAGACCGACTGGATCGATGCCGAGCCGGTCGTCGTCTATTACGAATAGACAAACTCAAACGCCTTAGAGGAGAGCCCAGCTGATGGCGGAGCGATCGAAGAATATGGCGGGCCCGGTGATCCGCGCGGGCGATATCGCTCAAGCCGTTGCAGAGGCCGCCGAGATCGATAACCCCGGCAAAGATATTTTTGTCGAGGACCATGGGGCTTACTTGCGAATCGAGGCAGACGGCGGCCTGATTATCCGCGAGGAGACAGTCGCGGAATGTCTCGGTCGGCCGTTCTTGATCCGTGATCTCGAGATCAACCTGAGCGGCTTTTCAGGCTTCATCGATACTCAGGACGATTGTGCGCGTTTCTATCTGGAGAAAACGCTTTAAGCCTGCGCCGAATGCGCGCCGAAGGAGAAAATTATGGCGGACGATAAAGTCCCCCCGATGTCAAACCAGGCAGATTACGATCTTCCTGAAGGCGCCAAGCCGCTCAAGACCTGGAGCTACCTGGCGAGCAACAAGCGCCGACCGAGCGAGTACGAAGTCGTCAGCACCCGCCTATTCTATAACCGGGATGATCCCGACCGGCCCTGGGCAATCGGTCTCAATCAGCCGCTCAACGTCTGGTACAGGAAGTACGCCAACGGCTCACCACTCAGCCACGACGCCTGGGACGATTTCCGCGACCCCGACCAGATGACCTATCGGGCCTACACGGTGATTCAGGATGGCCAGGAAAACTACGTCGACGGATTGATCGAGCACAACGCCGGGATCGGCGACGACAAGGAATACCCGGACGACTGGACGCAAACTCTCGCGAGCCTTTACGCGCCGAGCCGCTATCTCCTTCACTCGGTTCAGATGACGTCGTCTTATCTTTTCCACATGGCACCGGCGAGTACGATCGGTATTTGCTCGGCCTTTCAGGCGGGCGATCAACTACGCTGGGTCGCACGGACGGCTTACCGCACGGTTGAACTGGCAAACAATCGCCCCGGGTTCGGCTTCAACGAGAACGAGCGGGCCCATTGGGAGGATGACGAAGCGTGGCAGGGCTTCCGGGAGCTCATGGAAAAAATCCTTGTCGCCTACGATTGGGGTGAGACGTTTACAAGCCTCTGCCTCGTTGCGAAGCCCGCCATCGACGAAGCAATTTTTCGGCAACTCGGGAATACGGCCAGAACCCAGGGCGATTCATTGCTGAGCCTACTTGCCGAAGCCGCCTTGCGCGACAGCGACCGGTCTCGTCGCTGGGCCGGCGAACTAGTCCGGTTCCTGCAGGAAAAAGACGGCAACCAGAAGCATCTCGACGACTGGGTCGCGAAATGGGAGCCGCTGGCCGATGCAGCGATCGAGTGTTATTGCGCCGCTCTGCCCGACAGCGAAGGGGCTGGCGACGCGGCGAAGCGAGACACGCGTATCTTCCGCAAAAGCCTCGGACTCTCGGCCTGATCGCTCCCGAGGCTTATCTCCCTAGAGCACGAGCGCGCACGCGGGCGTCAAGCGCCAGCGTAGGCTACCGCATCACGGATCGCCTGTTCGATACGCGCGTTGTCGGGAAGCCAGAGATCCTCCAGCGCAGGACTGAATGGTACCGGCGTGTGCGGTGCGGTAATCCTTTGAACCGGCGCCTTGAGCTTGCCGAAAAGCTGCTCGTTGACGAGGGACGATATGTCGCCCGCAATATTGCAGCGCGGCGTCGCTTCATCGATGACGACTACGCGGCCAGTATTCTCGGCGCTCTCCAGGATAGTATCCTCGTCGAGCGGCGAGGTTGTGCGCAAGTCGATAATCTCGCAATCGATGCCGTCCCCCTCCAATGATGCAGCCACCTCTTTGGCCCGGGTCACCATCAACCCATGGGTCACGATGGTGATGTCGCTGCCTTCGCGCACGTAGTTCGCTTCGCCGAGCGGAATGGCGTACGGCTCTTCCGGCACGTCACCCATCGTTTCGAAGAGCGCCTTGTGCTCGCAGAATATAACCGGGTCGTTGTCCCGGATCGACGCGATGAGCAGCCCCTTCGCCTCGTAGGGCGAAGAGGGAATGACGCATTTAAGGCCCGGAACATGGGTGAAGATCGGGTGCAGCGACTGAGAATGCTGCGCCGCCGCCCGCAATCCCGCCCCGATCGCGGTGCGAATGACCACGGGCGTGGTCGCCTTGCCGCCAAACATGTAACGAAACTTAGCGGCCTGGTTGTAGATCTGGTCGAAGCAGACCCCAAGGAAATCACAGAACATCAGCTCGGCGACCGGCCGGTAACCGGCACTCGCCGCGCCCACCGCCGCCCCGATGAAGGCGGATTCACTGATCGGCGTATCCATGATGCGGTCGCCGCCGTACTTGGCATAGAGGCCCGAAGTTAGACCGAAGGGGCCGCCCCAGGCTTCGTCTTCCATGTCGGTGCCGGCGCCGCCGACCACGTCTTCGCCCATGACGATGATTTTCTCATCGCGGGCCATCTCCTGATCGAGGGCTTCGATGATCGCCTGCCGGTATGAGATCTTGCGCGCCATGATTGTCTCTCCCCGGGTTCAGTAGCTGATATAGACGTCGGTGAGCAGGTCTTCAGGCCCTGGCTCGGGACTCGACCTCGCAAAGGCCACCGCACCCTCGATGAGCGTTGCGGTCTCGCCGTCGATTGCCGCAAGGGCATCGGGCTCGACTAGCCCCATCTCGGTCACCCGGCGGGTAAAGTTGACAATGCAATCTCTCGTCTCGCGAATTTTTACCATCTCCTTGGGATCACGGTAGGTCTGGGCGTCGCCCTCCTCGTGGCCGTAATAGCGATTGACCTGGCATTCGATCAGCGACGGTCCGCCGCCGGACCGCGCCAGCTCGATCGCCTCGCCCGCGGCCTCGTAGACGGCGAAGAAGTCGTGACCGTCGACAGTCACTCCCGGCATCCCAAAGGCTCCCGCGCGATCCGCCACATTGCCGCAAGCGACCGACCATTTGCTCGACGTCGCCTCGGCCCAGCCGTTGTTCTCGCAAACGAAGATGCAAGGAAGATTCCAGACTTTCGCAAGATTGAGGCTTTCGAAGGTCGTGCCCTGATTCGAGCCGCCATCGCCGAAGAAGGCAACCGCGACCCGACCGTTACCATCGAGCTTGGCGGCCAAACCCGCACCGCACACCAGCGGCGAGCCAGCACCCACGATGCCGTTCGCGCCCAGCATGCCCTTGTCTAGATCAGCGATATGCATGGAGCCGCCCTTGCCCCGGCACAGCCCCGTCACTTTGCCGAAAAGCTCGGCCATCATGCCTTCGACGTCGCACCCCTTGGCGATGCAGTGACCGTGACCGCGGTGGGTACTCGAGATCCGATCCTCGTCGGTCAGGTGCATCATGATGCCAGTCCCGCAGGCTTCCTCGCCGGCGTAGAGGTGGACGAACCCCGGCATATCGCCAGTCGCGAATTCTTTTTGTATTCGTTCCTCGAACTCGCGGATGGTCTTCATCATCCGGTAAGCGCGAAGCGCGTCGTCCTTCGATAGCTGCATGGCGGTTATCTCCCCGGTGGCCGCGCGTCTTGAGCATGTGGGCGTTGATGGAGTGTAGCCTATCCCAGAAGAAGTGAGCAATCCGCGAACTGCTACCTCTGGCGGTTTGCGCGCACCTCACCCATAATCACCTTCCGTTAAGACCCAGACATGGGAGAACAGTTATGGGACGGCTAGACGGCAAAGTTGCGATTGTTACCGGCGGCGCCTCTGGCATCGGGCGAGCCAGTGCGCTCCGGCTTGCCGAAGAAGGCGCCGGAGTGGCGATCACGGACCGGAATACCGCTGACGGTGAGATCGCAGCCAAGGAAATCACGGACGCCGGCGGCAAGGCGATTTTTCTCGAGCACGACGTCTCGAATGAGGACGAGTGGAAATCCGTGATCGCAGCGGTTCTCGAGCGTTACGACCGCCTCGACGTGATGGTCAACAATGCCGGGATCCAATTCTCCAAGTCGGTCGAGGACACGACCGTCGAGGATTGGAACAAGATCATGAACGTCAACGCCAACGGCGTGTTTCTCGGCACGAAATTCGCCATCGAAGCCATGAAGGAGAACGACCCGGCGGGCGGCTCGATCATTAACATGTCGTCGACCTACGGCATGATCGGCGAAGCCATCAACGCCGCCTACTGTGCAAGCAAGGGCGCGGTGATGAATTTTACCAAGTCGGCGGCCCTTCACTGCGGCAAGTCCGGCTACAACATCCGGGTCAACTCGGTCCATCCCGGCGCTGTGCGCACACCGCTCACCGACGTCGAAATCAACGACATTGTAGCGGCCAAGGGCTACGACAGCGTCGAGGAAGCGTTGGAAAAGGAATGGGCACCGATCCACCCGATCGGCCGGATTGGTGAGCCGATCGACATCGCCAACGGCATCGTCTATCTCGCCTCCGATGAGTCGAGCTTCATGACCGGCGCCGAACTAGTCATAGACGGCGGGATGATTGCCCAATGAGCGACCGGGTCTCGGGCAAGGTCGCCATCGTCACTGGCGCTGCCTCGGGTATCGGGCGGATGAGTGCGATCCGGCTCGCCCAGGAAGGCGCCAATCTGGCCATCACGGACCTGAATGTCATCGATGGCCAAAGCGCGGTCCAGGAGATCGTCGACGCCGGCGGCGAGGCGATCTTCGTCGAACACGACGTCACGAATGAGGACCGATGGAAAGCCGTGATCGCGGCGGTGCTTGAGCGGTTCGGCCGGCTTGACGTGATCGTCAACTGCGCCGGAATTAGTATTTCCCATTCGGTCGAGGACACGCCCCTCGACGAGTGGAATCAGATCATGAGCGTCAACGCGGACAGTGTGTTCCTCGGCACGAAGTATGCCATCGAGGCTATGAAGAGAAACGACCCGGTGGGCGGCTCGATCATCAACATCTCGTCGGCCTACGGCATAATCGGCGAGGCCTTGAATGCGGCCTACTGTGCAAGCAAGGGTGCGGTAATGAATTTCACCAAGTCAGCGGCCCTTCACTGCGGCAAGTCGGGCTACAACATCCGGGTCAACTCGGTCCATCCGGGCGTCGTACGTACGCCGATGACCGAAGTTGAAATCAACGAGCTTGTCGAGCTGAAGGGCTATGACAGCGTCGAGGAAGCGCTGGAAAAGGAGTGGGCGCCAACCCATCCCATCGGCCGGATCGGCGATCCAATCGATGTCGCCAATGGCATCGTCTACCTCGCCTCCGACGAATCGAGCTTCATGACCGGTGCCGAGCTTGTCATCGATGGCGGGATGGTAGCCCAATGAGCGGCCGGGTCGCGGGCAAGGTCGCCATCGTTACCGGGGCCGCCTCCGGCATCGGGCGGGCGAGCGCCATGATGCTGGCGCGGGAAGGCGCCAAGGTCGTCGTTACCGATCTCGCGGAACCCACCGGTCAGGCTACGGTTGACGCGATCACGGCCGAAGGCGGGGAGGCCGTATTTCTGCACCAGGACGTGACTGACGAGAAGCGTTGGAAAGAAATCGTCTCCGAGACGCTGAACCGATTCGGCCGGCTCGATATCTTGCACAACAATGCCGGCGTGCAAAAATCCAAGACCGTCGAGGAAGCAACGCTTGCGGATTGGCATTTTCACATGCGCGCCAACGCGCTGGGCATGTTCCTCGGCACACGGGAAGCCATCGGCGCAATGAAGAAGAACGGCGCCGCCGGCGGCTCGATCATCAACACCGTGTCGACCTACGGCATCGTGGGCGAAGAATTCAACGCGCCCTATTGCGCGAGCAAGGGGGCGGCGCGGAATTTTACCAAGGCGGCGGCGCTTCATTGCGGCAAGGCCGGCTACAATATCCGAGTCAACGCGGTGCATCCGGGCGCCGTGGTGACACCGTTGGCCGAGCAGGAGCTTTTCGATACGCTGGTTCTCACGGGCTCGGACGATGCCGACGCGCTGTGGGACGACTGGCGCGACGAACACCCGATCGGCCGACTTGGTCAGCCTGACGACATCGCCTATGGCGTGCTTTATCTGGCTTCAGACGAGGCAAGTTTCGTTACCGGCGCCGATCTGGTGATCGACGGCGGCTACCTCGCACAATAGACGGAGAAGAATCAGGATGTGCGGTCTATGCGGAGCCCTTGCGGGAGGACGACACTGGTCGGATGGCGCAGGGCGCGAGGGGTTCGAGGCCAGCGATAAATACCGGACCCGGCGCGGCGAGCGCCGACGGCGTACCGCTCTGATCAACCGGCTCCTCGCCCCTCAGGGTCTCACCATCGAGGATTGGGCCGGCACCAGCTACGTGCTGCATTCGAAGCGTGGCGCCGTGGCCGAGGTATTGACCCTGCCCGATCTCTGGCTGGCGATCGAGCGCGAAACCGGCGAGGCGATTGATCCGCTCGACCCCGGCCTTCTTGCCTCGGCACGCCGAGGCCTCAATGGTTGACCCAGCGCCCAAGACCGGCAACGAGATTGCCGTTCATGTGATTACGGGTTTTCTGGGCAGCGGCAAGACGACCCTGCTCCAGCAATTGCTTGATTCCCCCGACCTTGGCGACACCGCTGTGCTCATCAACGAATTCGGCGAAATCGGCCTCGACCACCTGCTCCTCAAACAGGTCGACGAAGACATCGTGATGCTCGAGAGCGGTTGTGTCTGCTGCACCATCCGGGGCGATCTCGGCGTTGCCATCCGCGACCTGCTCGCGCGTCGTGATTCGGGCGTTATCCCGCCGTTTCGACGCCTTGTCATCGAAACCACGGGGCTCGCGGACCCGGTGCCGATTCTCTACACGCTGATGACCGAGCCCGGCGTGAGCGAGCGGTGCATCCTGGACAGTGTGATCACGACCGTCGATGCAGTGAACGGCTCCCTGCACCTCGCCCGCCAGCCAGAATCGACCAAGCAGGCCGCCGTCGCCGACCGCCTCGTCATAACCAAGACCGATATCGCCAATCCGAGCGAAACGGCCGATTTAGAAGCAAGGCTTACACGCCTGAACCCTTCCGCCCGGATCCTTCAGGCACCGTTTTTCGAATTCGACGCGGAAGCGTTGCTTGCGGGCAGCACTTACGACCCGGGCGCAAAGGGCGCCGATGTCCGTCACTGGCTCGACGAAGAGGCCTATCGTGACGGCGGCGCCCATGACCACCACCACGCGGCGGACGTCAACCGGCACGACGAGCACATTGGCTCCTTCTGCCTCACTTTCGACGAACCGATCGACTGGACCGCCTTTGGTGTCTGGCTCACCATGCTGCTGCACCGGCGCGGAGAAGACGTACTGCGCGTCAAGGGCTTGCTCAATGTGGATGATGCGCTGGCGGGACCGGTCGTGGTCCACGGCGTCCAGCATGTCATTCATCCGCCGGCCCATCTCGACGCGTGGCCGGACGACGACCGGCGCTCGCGCCTGGTCTTCATCACTCGCGACATTGGGCGCGAAGAAATCGAGGCGTCGCTCTCGACCTTTAATGCCCTGGCGGACGCCGATACAGGCACCGGGTCCCCCGAGGCGTCGTATCAACGCCCGCGCACCTCAAGCGCCGGCCGCTCGATCGGCGGCCGCCCGGTACGCCGACCCGGTGCGCCGGCCTGGATGAAATAGTTACCGCGCCCTAGGGCAACGCGGTAACACCGCCATCGACGATCAGCTCGGTTCCCGTGATAAACGACGCCTTCTCGGAAAGCAGGAACGTGACCGCGTTGGCCATGTCATCCGCGTTTCCGATCCGGCCGATCGGCACGAAGTCCGCAATCGCCTTTTGCGTTGCATCGTCGTCGACCCAGCGGTCCTGCATGGGCGTAAAGCACGGCCCCGGATAAATCACGTTCGAGCGAATTTGATCCTTTGCGTACTGGATGGCGATCGACTTCGATAATGCGACGAGACCCGCTTTTGAAGTTTGATAGCCCTCCTGCGGAGCGGTGTCGCCGCGCAGACATTGAATGGTCGAAATATGGACCATGGATCCGCCGCCGGACTTCTGCATCAGGGGAATCGCATGCTTGGCAAACTGCAGCGGGCCCCTCAGGTTGATTTCCAGAACCCGGTCGAAGACATCTAGGTCGAGGCCGACCAGCCCCATATCCTTGCCGAACCACAGCACGGCAGCAGAATTGACGAGGTGATCCAGCCGGCCGGCTCGCTCGCAAGATTCACGAACCGTCTGTGAGACGAACGCATCGTCCGAAACGTCGCCAGTGACGTAGGTGACCTTGTCTCCATGGGCGTCCAGCTCCGTCGGCTTCTCTTTCAGATCGACACCGGTAACGGTGGCGCCGGCTTCGAGTAATTGCAACGCCGTGGCAAGCCCCATACCGCCACCGGCCCCCGTCACAATTGCGTTGTGTCCGGTAAAATTCATTCCGATCTCCCTTTTCTATTCCGTTGCGCACGGCAACCGAAGCCGGAGCCCCCAAGGTTCAGAATCCTTGGCCCATTCGCTACTGTCAAGCGCGTCAAAAGGGGGACAATACCCGCCTGTCGCGCTAGACTTTGGGCCGCAGGATAACCATGGAGAAGTTCGTGACAACCACGTCCGCTTCGCTCGATCGCTTCGTCCGCGATACCCCCGATGCAAAACTAGGAATCTGTACGGATATCGAGGCGCTCGAACGTCTGCTTGATGTCGATGGACGCACTCTCGTCGATGTCGGCTGCGGCGATGGCGCGCTTGCGCGCTTGCTCGCGGAGCGCGGCGCCGAGGTCATTGGTCTCGAGCCCGATACGGTGCAGGCAAAGCCGAACCTCAGCGCTCTCGCGACCCCCGGCGTTACCCTGATCGAAACTGATGGCCGTTCTATTCCCATCAGCGACGACACCGCCGATGGCGTTATTTTCTCGCGCTCATTGCATCACGTGCCTACGGCTGAAATGCCGGCGATGCTGGGTGAGGCCCGCCGGGTTTTACGGAACGACGGCGGCAGGCTTTACATCTTGGAGCCAATTGCCAAGGGCGAACTCTTTTACACCATGCAACCGTTCCATGACGAAACCGAGGTCCGCGCCGACGCCTACAGGGCCTTGAAGGCGCTGGTGCCCGGATTATTCGTGCGAGAACAGGAATTTGACTACACCCTGCCCGTCCGCTTCGCTAGTTTTGAGGTATTTGAGGAACGGATGGCGACTGGCGCCAGCTTCAACCGATACCAGCCCTCGGACATTGGTAGCGACGAGGTCCGTAAACGCTTCGAGCTAAGCCGAAGCGACGAGGGATACTGCTTCGCCCAGCCGATGCGGATCAACCTCCTGCAAACCGCTTGACCCTGGTGCGTGCGCGATAAAAATCGTTACACCTCGGGGCACATTGCCTAACATCCGCCAACCCGCCACGTGCGGATAATGCCCGCACGATCGATTGAACGGAGTTTTTCTGTGATCGATGCCATTCCCGAAAGTCGGCTAAAGAAGGTCCTCGCGGCGGGTGTCTTCACGGTAACCGCCGAGGCAGTTCCGCCCCTGTCGGGCGACGTCAGCCCACTGATCGGAGAAACATCGCGTCTGAAGGGGTTTGCCGATGCGGTCAACGTGACCGATGGCGCGGGCGCATGTGTCCAGATGGCGGCGAGCGCTTTTCTTGTACGCGAAGGGATTGAGCCGGTATTGCAACTCACCTGTCGCGACCGCAACCGTCTCGCCCTGCAGGCCGACCTGGTGGGGGCGTGGGCCCTTGGGGTCCGCAATATCCTGTGTCTGCGCGGGGACAATCCGACGGCGGGGGATCAGCCGAATTCTAGGCCCATATTTGACCTCGATACCCAGGCCCTGCTTGCGACCGCCACGCGCATGCGCGAAGAGGGAAAATTGCCCGGTCCCTCAAGCCGCGACATCGACGAGGCGCCCCGCTATTTCATTGGGGCCGCTGACATGCCTGTCGATCCGGAGTCCGGCTGGAAACCCGAAACGCTATCACGCAAAATTGGCGCCTGCGCGGACTTCGTCCAGACCCAGTTCTGCTTCGATATTGGAATTATGGAGCGCTACGCCGACTGTCTGCGCGACGAGGGGATTACCGAGAGATTGTCCGTGCTCATCGGTTTGGGTCCCATTCCGTCGGCAGAGTCGGCCCGCTGGATGCGCGATAATCTGTCCGGCGCCAAGATACCCGACGCTTTGGTCGACCGGCTCGAGGGCGCAGACGATCCCCGGGTAGAAGGCCGTCGCATTTGCATTGAACTCATGCAGCAGATGCGCGAGATCGACGGAATTTCCGGGGATCACCTTATGGCGCCTCGTCAGCGCGAAGAAATTCTAGGGATTATCAAGGATTCCGGCGTTCTCTCCGGCCGCGATACGTCGCTCGGTTAACCACCATGACGGATTCCAGGCCGCAAACGATTCACAGGGCGGACTATCGCCCGCCCGATTATCTCATCGACACCATCGATTTGGCGTTTGACCTTGGTGAAGCGACGACCCGAGTAACCTCGCATCTTACCGCGCGACGAAATCATGACGGCAACCGCCCGCTCGTCCTCGACGGCGTCGACCTCCGGCTGATCTCGCTTCGCGTCAACGGTAAAATTCTTGACGACGATTCGTACCGAGTGAACGACGAATCCCTGACGATCCCAGACCTGCCCGCTACTTTTACACTGGACGTCGAAACCGCAATCAGACCGCAGGACAATACGTCACTCGAGGGGTTGTACAAGTCTTCGGGCACGTTCTGCACCCAATGCGAGGCCGAAGGGTTTCGCAATATTTCCTATTATCTCGACCGGCCTGACGTCATGGCCCGGTTCTCGACAACCATAACGGCAGACAAGACGCACTATCCAGTTTTGTTATCGAACGGGAACCTCGTAAGCCAGGAAGAGCTTGGCGACGGCCGTCACCGCACGCGCTGGGAAGACCCGTTTCCCAAACCGTCCTACCTGTTCGCGCTCGTCGCGGGCAACCTCGTCGCGCTCGAGGACCAGTTCGTCACCCGATCCGGCCAAGACGTGGCGCTCCGGATTTACGTGGAGCCAGGCAACCAAGATAAATGCAACCACGCGATGGATTCACTCAAGCGGTCCATGGCATGGGACGAAGAACGATTTGGTAGGGAATACGATCTGGACGTGTTCATGATCGTGGCCGTTAGCGACTTCAACATGGGAGCGATGGAAAACAAGGGTCTCAATATTTTCAACACAAAATATGTACTGGCCGATATGGACACCGCCACGGACGACGATTTCGAGAATATCGAAAGCGTGATCGGTCACGAATATTTCCACAACTGGTCCGGCAACCGCGTGACCTGCCGCGACTGGTTCCAGCTAAGTCTGAAAGAGGGTCTCACGATCTTCCGGGATCAGGAATTTTCGTCGGACCTGGGATCTCGTGCGGTAAAGCGCATCTCCGATGTCACACGTTTGCGGGCGACCCAGTTCCCAGAGGATGCCGGGCCGACTGCTCATCCCGTGCGTCCCGATTCCTACATTGAAATCAATAACTTCTACACGACGACCGTCTATGAAAAGGGCGGCGAAGTTGTCCGAATGGTCCAAACCCTGATCGGACGGGAGGCGTTCCGCAAGGGGCTCGATCTATACTTTGAGCGCCATGACGGCCAGGCCGTGACGTGCGACGACTTCATCGCGGCCATGGAGAGCGCGTCCGGCCGCGATCTGACGCAATTTCGCCGTTGGTACGCCCAGGCAGGCACGCCACGGATCCACGTGGCGACGCATTTCGACAAAGCTAGGGGCAGCTACCGCATCCGGCTGAGCCAGAGCTATCCACCAACGCCCGAACAGCCTGAAAAGGAACCACTGCACATCCCCGTCGCCGTGGGGCTCTTGGATCAGCAGGGCCAAAATTTGCCCTTGCGGCTCGCTGGAGAAGCGTCGTCACCGGACAACTCGATCCGAATTCTTGAACTCACGGAGCCCACGCAAGAATTCGAGTTCACCGGGATACCCGACGAGCCAATCGCTTCCGTGCTGAAAAATTTTTCGGCGCCGGTAAAACTCGATTATCCCCGTTCGGAAGAGGAGCTTTCATTCCTCATGGGCCACGACCCCGATCCCTTCAACCGATGGGAAGCCGGGCAACAATATGCCGTCAATGTAATCCTTCAGCGATTGCCCCGG
>Ga0302135_10001889_pt1 | contig 12560 bp, 11 predicted proteins | sample CBN3_surface_MG_FD_203119 | JGI IMG/M metagenome (GOLD analysis project Ga0302135, IMG submission 203119) | Marine microbial communities from Western Arctic Ocean, Canada - CBN3_32.1 | ecosystem: Environmental > Aquatic > Marine > Oceanic | place: Canada: Western Arctic Ocean | collected... | reverse complement strand
CGTCTCGCACACGCACTGGAAACCGATGAACAACCCGCAGGGGATATTGCCCGACCATCAAAGTCAGTGCGCAAATCCCAAATTTGACCTGGATCAATAGATACTGCCGAAGGGAAATATACGTTGCGATGTAGGCTGAGAAAATAGCCAGCAAATATTGATGCGGTACAGATCACTAAGGTCATACCTATGAAACTCTTGGCACTCCGACGAATTAGTTTTGCACTTCTGACAGTCTAAATATTGGCCCCGGGTCATGCCGTGAGCCAGGACGGCGTGATCGGTAAGCGACTTGCTACCCAATGGTGCGCGCTTGCTATGATGTGGCCGGAGAGACACCCAGCGATACAGCTCCGGGTTTTCGTACACTCGCGGGCGATCCTAAACGCGACCGGACGTCGCTCCGGTTGTTTCTAATAAATCCGCATCCGCCGATGCCGCAACTGACGTTGAGCACGCAGGAGATTGATGATCTTGTCGCCTATATCCTGAGTTTGGCAAATGACTAGGCGAACAATCGGAGCACACCTTCGACTACAGTAGGTCGCGCAACATCGCAATGAGCGGGCGATCCGCTGGCGGCATAGGATAATCGCGAAGCCGGAGCGGACTTACCCATGCAAGTTCCTGCCTTTCCTGTGCTTTAGGGGTACCTTGCCAAACACGACAAACATAAAGCGGCATCAAAAGTTGAAACTCGTCATAGGCGTGACTTGAAAAGGTAAAAGGCGCAAGGCAACTTTGCTCCGTATCAATGCCAAGCTCTTCTTTGAGCTCCCTAATTAACGCCGCTTCAGGCGTCTCGCCATCCTCTACCTTTCCACCTGGAAATTCCCAAAGGCCCTCCATTGTCTTGCCTTCTGGTCGGCGTGCGATGAGGACGCGACCATCAACGTCGACGAGGGCGACTGCAACGACAAGTACAATCGGTCTGGCCGAAGTCACGAGCGCTTTTCAGCTTCGATAATCGGCATTGATCGATATGTAGCCATGGGTCAGATCGCAGGTCCATACCCTGGCTTTGCCGCGCCCTATACCGACATCGACGGCGATATGCACGTCTTTACCTTTCAGATGCTCAGCCACGGGCGCTTCGTCGTAGCCATCGAGGAGTTGCCCATTTTCGGTAATCGAAACACCGCCGATGGCGATAGAAAGCCGATCGCGGTCTGCCTTCTCGCCAGACTTGCCGACAGCCATGACAATGCGACCCCAATTAGCATCCTCGCCGGCAATCGCCGTCTTCACGAGCGGTGAATTTGCAATCGACAATCCGATCCGTCTAGCGGCACGGGCCGAGGCTGCACCAGCAACATCGATGGTGATGAACTTCTGCGCGCCCTCACCGTCCTTCACAATCTGTGTAGCTAAGTCGACAATCAGTTCGCTCAACGCACGCCGGAAATCACGCAGATGCCAATCGGTCATGCTTCGCACCAACTCGTGGGGCTCGCCCGCACCTGTCGCACATAACAAAACCGTATCGCTCGTTGAGGTGTCGCTGTCGACGGTGATCGCGTTGTAAGACCGGTCGGCGGCGTGGACGAGCAATTTTTGCAATACCGGCGCGGGTATCTTTGCATCCGTAAACATGAAACCAAGCACAGTTGCCATATCGGGAGCAATCATCCCCGAGCCTTTGGTAATGCCCGCAAGGGTCACGGTGGTATCGCCGATCCGCGCAGTCCGCACCGCACCCTTGGGGAATGTATCGGTTGTCGTAATTGCGTGTGCCGCGTCGGCCCAAGCGTCCGGTCCCAGCCCAGGATGGAGAAAAGGCAGCTTGGACGCGATATGATTGGCTGGAACAGGCTCGCCGATGACACCGGTCGATGCGACGAATATCTCGGTCTCAGGGCAGTCAAACAAACGCGCCGCAGCACCAACTGTCTCACTGACCGTTCGGTTACCTGCCAAGCCGGTGAATGCATTCGCATTACCGGAATTGACGACAATGGCGCGAACTTTTTCACCCCGCAGCGCATCGCGGCACCAGGCAACAGGTGCAGAAAAACACTGCGATCGCGTAAAAATGCCTGCAATCGCGCTACCAGGCGATAACTCGGCCATAAACAGGTCGCGCTTGCCGTTTTTCTTCAACCCACATGCCTCACCGACGATGCGCAGACCGGCGATTGGTGGAATTGTCGGGAAACTGTCTGGTGCTAAGGGTGACCGTGCAATCATGACAATTTTAATCCGAGTTTATTTAGCCCTATCTGCAGATGAACGCCCAGGGAACCAACCAACTGGCGTTACAGCGTCTCCGGCAATGATTCGTATTGCGCGTTATACGACGTTCGTCTTGATTTGCCGCATAATGCACAACCCAGCAACGCATACAAGAATTGCCTTCACGCAGACATATCTGCGCCGCTCAACGGTTCAACTATGACTTGGTGATCACGATGTTGCGAAAGCGTGACCCCGTCCCGAGATTGACAGAGCGCCTACGGGCGCTTATGTGAGTTTGCACTGGAACACTGTCAAACATTGTGTTCTGTCACTTTCGGACCGTTGTATTTATTGGCTTTTCAACGTGGTTGGTCCAATGATCACTGGTCGCCTCAAATTCCGCTTGGTTGTTTCAAATTCCGCGATGACGAAAATACATCAAAGTACTAACTTCGCTGCATTGCGGCGCCAGCCGTTCCCCCGGGGGGTTCGATGATTAGTAGCGTACTCAAACGAGTTTTCGGCTCCGCAAACGCGCGCATTATCAAAGGCCTTCAACAGCAGGTCGATCTCATCAATAAGATCGAACCCGAGTATGAGGCGTTGAGTGATGATGAACTCAAGGCTCAGACCGAAAAGCTGCGCGTCCGTCTAAGCAACGGGGAAGATCTCGACGAGATTCGCCCAGAGGCTTTTGCGGTCGTCCGCGAAGCTGCCAAACGAACGATCGGACAGCGGCACTTCGATATGCAACTGGTTGGTGGCATGGTGTTGCATTCTGGAATGATCGCCGAGATGAAGACCGGTGAAGGAAAAACACTCAGTTCGACGCTCCCTGTCTATCTCAATGCATTAACCGGCGACGGTGTGCATGTCATTACTGTGAATGACTATCTTGCGAAACGTGACGCCGCATGGATGGGTGAAATTTATAAATTCTTAGGCCTCAGTGTTGGCTGCATTCTCCACGGCGTTGAAGATGACGAACGTCGAGCGCAATACGCGTGCGATATCACCTACGGCACCAACAATGAGTTCGGCTTCGACTATCTGCGCGACAATATGAAGTTTCGCCTCGAAGAAATGGTGCAACGCGAATTTAACTACGCGATTGTCGACGAGGTCGATTCGATCCTGATTGACGAGTCTCGTACGCCACTGATCATTTCCGGACCAACGGAAGACTCGTCGGCAATGTACCTCGCTGTCGACGTGTTGCTGCCAAAGCTGGGCGAAGACGACTACGAAAAAGACGAGAAGCAGCGCGCGGTCACCCTTACAGAAGAAGGGGCGACGCGAATGGAGGAATTACTGACTGAAGCCGGTCTCTTAAAAGAAGGAGGTATGTACGAAATCCAGAATATCTCGCTCGTACATCACGTTAATCAGGCTTTGCGGGCTCACCAACTCTTCACACGAGACACGGACTACATCGTCAAGGACGACAAGGTCGTAATTATTGACGAATTCACCGGCCGAATGATGGAGGGCAGGCGGTACTCGGAAGGTTTGCATCAGGCGCTGGAAGCCAAGGAAAAAGTGCATATCCAAAACGAAAACCAAACTCTGGCGTCGATCACATTTCAGAACTACTTCCGGCTTTATCCAAAACTTTCTGGAATGACCGGCACGGCGATGACCGAGGCCGCTGAATTTGCCGACATTTACAAGCTGGAAGTCGTCGAAATACCGACCAATATGGACATGATTCGCATCGATAATGATGACGAAGTCTATCGAACAGGGCACGAAAAACACGAAGCGATCCTCGATCAAATTGCCGAATGTAACGAGCGAAATCAGCCCGTACTTGTTGGTACGATCACCATTGAGAAGTCGGAGGAACTTGCCCGCCTGCTTAAGGCGCGGAATATCGAGCACAAAGTTCTCAACGCGCGTCAACACGAGCATGAGGCCCATATTATTGCCGAAGCTGGAACACCGGGCGCTGTAACCATCGCAACAAATATGGCTGGCCGCGGCACGGATATCCAACTCGGCGGAAACTTGGAGATGCGGCTGTGGCGCGAATTGGAAGATGTCGATGACGAGTCGGTAAAGGCAAGTCGCACCGATGAAATCACAGCAGACATCGCAGCAAAGAAGGCGATTGTGCTTGATGCCGGAGGCCTATATGTCCTTGGGACGGAGCGCCATGAATCCCGGCGAATCGATAACCAGCTCCGAGGCCGATCAGGCCGCCAAGGTGATCCCGGTGGCTCGAAGTTCTTTGTCAGCCTAGAAGACGATCTGATGCGAATTTTTGGCTCGGAGCGAATGGATTCGATGCTTCAGCGTTTAGGACTGCAAGACGGTGAAGCAATTGTTCACCCGTGGATTAATAAGGCGCTGGAAAAGGCTCAACAAAAAGTCGAAGCACGCAACTACGAGGTTCGCAAACAGCTTCTCAAATTCGACGATGTTATGAACGACCAGCGTAAAGTCGTTTATGAGCAGCGTAAGGAATTGATGCGTGCGAGCGACGTTCAATCGACAATCACCGACATGCGCCATGAAGTCACAGAACTTCTCGTCGACAGCTGCATTCCTGAAAACGCCCTACCGGAACAGTGGAAGCTCGACACGCTTCACGAGGAATGCGTGCGCGTCTTCGGTCTCGACTTGCCAATCCATGACTGGGCCAAGGAAGAGGGCATCGCGGATCGAGAGATCCACGAACGCATCGTCTCAGAAGTTGATCGCAAGATGGCGGAAAAGGCAGCTACATACACACCAGAACTCATGCGCATCGCCGAAAAGAGCCTCCTACTGCAGTTGCTTGACCAGATTTGGAAGGATCACTTGTTGCAACTCGATCATTTGCGCCAAGGCATCGGTCTCCGCGCATACGCGCAGCGCGACCCATTAAATGAGTATAAGCGCGAAGCTTTCGATATGTTCCAAGCCATGCTGGCAAGATTGCGGGAATCAGTGATCCAAGTGTTGAGTCATTTGGAGCTCCAGGAGAATTCACCTGAAGAGAAACTCGAACAACGATCTTCCCAAGCCAAAATGGTTGAGACTCGAAGTGATCCAGCATTTTTGGGCGATGAAGAAGGTGAAACCGGTGCTCTGTCTGCGCGCCGCAAGGCTGCAGCAATCGTCGATCCAAATGATCCGTCGACCTGGGGCCGGGTTTCGCGAAACTCCGCCTGCCCTTGCGGATCCGGCCGCAAATACAAGCAGTGTCACGGCCAGGGCTAGCTCAGACCGTTTTTGCCCATTTCCATAAATTTCTCGCGGCGACGCGCGCGTAGCGTCCCGCCGTCGATCGGGAGCTGTTCGGAGAGAGCTATTTGTATGGAATCTCCTAAGTTGGAGATTGCCTCATCGGGCGACCGGTGAGCCCCCCCTAAAGGTTCAGCGACGATTTCATCAATAATGCCAAGCTCAAGTAGGTCCTCAGCAGTCAGTTTTAACGCGGCCGCAGCGACCTGTGCCTGATCGACATTGCGCCAAAGGATGGACGCGCAACCTTCTGGAGAAATCACCGAGTAAATTGAATGTTCAAGCATGAGCACCGTATTCGCTGCCGCGAGGGCAATTGCGCCGCCCGAACCTCCTTCGCCAATTATGGCGCTAACGAACGGCACACGAATTGCCAGACAAGATTCGATCGATCGGGCAATTGCTTCAGCTTGACCACGTTCCTCGGCACCAACTCCAGGATAGGCCCCGGGTGTGTCCACAAGAGTTATAACCGGGAGATTAAATCTATCCGCAAGTTCCATCAACCGACGGACTTTCCGATAGCCTTCCGGTCGCGCCATACCAAAATTATGCGCCACACGGTCACTTGTTGTGGACCCCTTCTCGTTGCCCACAACGACGCAGGAATAGCCGCGGAAACGTGCTAATCCGCCGTGCACTGCATGATCTTCTGCAAAGGCACGATCCCCGGCAAGGGGCGTGAAGTCGTCAAACAGGCGTTCGAGGTAGTCAGCTAAATGCGGTCGATCAGGATGGCGCGCAACCTGCACCTTCTGCCATGGCGAAAGTTTCTGATAAACCTGTTTCAGCTGCCGATCGACATTCGCCTGTAACCGCGAGACCTCATCGGCAATATTCACATCGCCAGCATCCGAGAGATGCCGCAGTTCCTCGATCTTACCCTCGAGTTCAGCGATCGATTGTTCAAAATCTAAAAATGTCTTCATGTTCCGCTTCGACACGTTGCCGGTTTCAGCGAGCAGTTCCTATCATACGCGACCATATATTGAAACGAACGCGCCCGACCGAGGGGTTCGGAAATTCTACATGTCCAGTTAATGACGTTTACCCGTTGCTTTCGCTAATGGATGCGCATCCTCAACAAGATGGCGCATTCGCTCATCCAGCACATGTGTGTAAATCTGCGTCGTCGAAATGTCAGCATGACCCAACATCTGTTGGAGCGCTCTCAAATCGGCGCCGTGAGCCAACAGATGGCTAGCAAACGCGTGTCGAATTACGTGGGGGCTGATGCGACTTGGGTCAATATCGCAGTTGTGCGCATGGACTTTAAGCATTTGGCCAAATCGTTGACGGGTCAGATGGTGCACGGGACCGCGCGACGGAAACAGCCATTTTGATAGCTTTCCATCTGCAAATACCCGTTCGCGAACCGACTCGTAACTCTGAAGCGCCTCGCGCGCACTGGGCGTTAGAGGAACAATCCTTTCCTTGTCCCCCTTACCACGAATTAACAAGTACTCCTTGTCCTGCAGTGTAGCAGCCAATGGCAATGCAATAAGTTCGGATACCCGCATCCCAGTTGCGTACAGCAACTCCAACAACGCCCGGAGGCGCATGTCCTCAGGCTTGTCACCAAATTTATTTTGATCGAGCAACTGCCTGACATCATCTTCGGTCAATATTTTAGGCAGCAAGCGGCCACGTCGCGGGCTATCGACCGTTGTCGATGGATCCTCATCACAGAGACCCTCCGCGTATAGAAAACGATGAAACTGCCGTACCGCTGAAAGTCGTCGGGCGCTAGTACTTGGGGCCAAATTTCGCTGGGACAAAGATCTCACGAAATTTCGCACATCCTTTGTTGCAGCCCTATTCGGAGAAATTCCAGACTGTCCAAGAAAATTAAAATAATCACCCAAATCCCGCCGATAGGCCTGGACTGTATTCGCTGCAGCACCTCGCTCAGCAACAAGCATTTCTAAAAATTTCTCTAGAAGCGGAGAAATTGCCTATAGCCCTGCAGCCAGCATGGCTTCTAGCGCGAGTGAACGCGCTTCAGTTTCCAAGCCAACTTTCCTCAACGCACCAAGCACATCGTGAAGATGCCATGGATCTGCACCATCTAGACCCTCTCGGCCCAACGCTAGAAGTCCAAGAAGGACTGTCTCACCAACTCGACCATTTTCGCTTGCCTCGCGCAAAGTTCGGCGTAATACCGGGTCTGCCACCAACGCGTTTGACCTGCTGATTGTGCCCAACAGCGAGTGCCAGTATTCCGGGTCAACGTCATAACCCAGTGCTTCAAACATCGCGAGACCAAGCGTCGTACGAGCGTCGGCGCTTTCAGGCGAAAGTTCACGCAAGGCAGATTGCCACGAAAAAAATGCTGCCGGATCCAACACAGCGACGTTGCTACCGCTGGCAACCTCAATTATTGCCCATAAGGCGTCAGCTGCGCGCTTCGCCACTGGATCTCGCAGCGTCTCCTGACGTAATAAGTTCAGCCACGGCTGCGCCGCAGCTTCGCGGTGAAGTGCCAATAGCGCACGTGTGGCATCTGCGGCAAACCATCCCAGTCCGCTTAAAGCCGGGGTTTCCAAAATCAGTGGTTCATAAAGCCGCACGGCCAGTGGATAGATATGATCCTCGCGCGCGAGTCGCCAAGCTTGTTGCAATACTGCGGCCTTTGCCATTGGCACGTTTTGCACGACCGCAGCCTGGTAAAGCAACGCGCGGCCGCGGGAGTTTCTCTGAGAATCGGCTGCGCTCAGCGCGTTATCAAGTTCTCCGGCCTTGAAGGCGGCGCCAGCATAAACCTGACCGAGACGCCCAGGGAGAACGGCCCCCATCACCGCTGCCCATTCAGCTGCGTCCAGCCGAAGTTCTCTGACCGCGTTCGGGCTTATGCCAATTGCGCGCAAAAGAGCGGGTGACCCGCGATCAAGCGCGTTCGGCGGAATATGAATATTTGCAGTCCGCAACATTGCCAGATGAAGTGGCGTTGCCTGCGTCAAACTATCAACGGTAACGCTGCGCCCGTTTGTCAGAACATCGACCAGCGCAAAGAACGCCGGATCATCGACATCACCACCCTCAGCGAGGAGGCTGGCACCCAATGAAGCGCCATCGACGTCACCTTCGAGTGCCTGGCAAAACACTAATGACCGCTGCCAAAATTCCTCAACAAGCCTATTTCCCTGACGTCGCACCACATTGCAGGCACCGCCCAAATCATTAAAAAGAAATAGGTTGTCAACCTTGGCGCGAAGCAGGTCTGGATCAGTATCTCGCGTCGGTGCCACACTCATAAGTTCCGCTGCGGCACCAATCAATCCCATTGCCTGCAGCTGCTCCACACGCATCGAAATTAGGCTTTTTTCCTCAGATTCGACGCCATCTCGAGGCGGGACAATCGACGTGGAGAGCAGAAGCCGGCGAGCAAGATCACGCATCGTCGGCGAACGAATGGCGATTGGTAGCTGAGGAAGCAAATTGTCTATCAAGGACCGCGGTGTCCCACGCCACATCTCCTGCCCGAACCCGCCCATATCCCTTTCCAATGTCCCAACAATTTCAGAGTCTGGAGTGGAGAGTTGATCTACCGTTATAGTCGCCGTCGACAATGTCGCGGAGCCTGGGGGTGATGCTATCGATGGCTTGCTTGATCCAACTTTCCCCCCGCTCGTTCCTCGCGGCGGCCAAAGTGAAACTGGTGTACCTTTCGGGATTGCCTGCTGCGCCACCAAAACTTCATCAACAACAGTCTGCGCGAACTCGCCAGCATCGACCGTGCTAAACGCAATATCTAGTACGAGCATCGCGACAAACACACCGCAAGCGAACCTAGCGTGGGAAACGGCTATCATCCAACACCTTCTCGACAGTCCTTGAAGGCGCAGGAATATCCCATGTCGCCAAAAATACACCGCCGCCACCGACAGCAACAATGATCAGGAATAATGCTAGCTTCGTCAAAAAGTTCATAGATCCCCTGTTTACGGCAATTGCCGTAGATGCGCCTGCGTCGAACGTTCTGATAGAAGCCCGACACCTACGCTAGACCTTGACTGTGGCAATTCTGCGGCAGTTTATAGACTAAGAAAGCGCGTTTCAACGACACGCCTTGTTTCATCTGGATGCGTCAACAACATCGAGCGGCACTAAGTGACTCCCAAAAACCCAATTACAAAGTTAATTACAAAGTCAATTGTCCTCATCGGCATGATGGGAGCAGGGAAGTCGTCGATCGGCCGACGCCTTGCAACTCGACTATCTTTGCCATTTATCGATGCTGACGCTGAAATTGAGGCGGCGGCTGGGTGTTCGATCGCAGAAATTTTCGAACGTCACGGCGAGGAAGAGTTTCGTGCCGGCGAACGACGTGTCGTCGCCCGGTTGCTGGCTGGAACTTCACATGTCCTCGCCACGGGTGGCGGCGCATTCATGAACGAGCAGACACGTGAAATAATTCAGGATCGTGGAATATCAATCTGGCTTCGAGCTGATCTTGACGTTCTTTTACAACGTGTATCGAGGCGAAATAATCGGCCGATGCTTCAGGCAGAAGATCAACGGGCAAGGCTTGCCGAACTGATGGAACAACGTAATCCTTGGTATGCACATGCCGATTTGGTCGTAGAGAGCACTGACGGTCCGCTGGAACAGACCGCAGATCGTGTTTATGAGGTCCTTGAGCAGTATCTAGCGGCGAACGAAACAAAATGAGCGACTTCGAACGAGTGGAAGTTGCCCTTGGCAACCGAACATATGACATTGTTGTCGGCAGCGGATTGATTGCCGAGGCAGGCGTACATATTGGTCCACTACTGCGGCAGCAACGCATCGTCGTCGTAACAGACGAGAATGTAGCGCCACTCTACCTGCCGACACTTGAACGAGCGCTGGCTTCGAACGAAATTCAAGTAGAGTCGATTATTCTACCGGCGGGCGAGTCGACAAAGGACTTCACACATCTAATCCGCTTGATCGAAGATCTCGAGACACGGGGTGTCGAGCGCTCAACAACCTTGGTCGCGCTAGGTGGCGGGGTGATTGGAGATATCGCCGGCTTTGCTGCTGCAATTCACCTGCGCGGAATCAACTACATGCAAATTCCAACGACAATGCTCGCACTTGTTGATAGTTCCGTCGGCGGTAAAACTGCCATCAACACAAAATTTGGCAAGAACTTGGTGGGTGCCTTTCATCAGCCCCAGCTTGTGATCGCGGACACCGACGTTGTCGCCACACTTCCTCGTCGTGAGATGCTAGCGGGCTATGCGGAAATCGTTAAGTACGGGCTCATTAATGATTCAAATTTTTTCACGTGGCTCGAGGGTCACGGTGCTTCCGTCTGCGATGGGTCAGCCGACGCACAACGCAAAGCAATCGTTTCAAGCTGTACAGCGAAAGCGGCAATCGTCGCTGAGGACGAACATGAGAGCGGTCAACGCGCGCTCCTCAATTTAGGTCATACATTTGCGCATGCGCTCGAGATTGAAACCGGTTTCAGCGATGCACTATTGCACGGCGAAACCGTTGCGATTGGCACAGTTATGGCTTTTGATTTATCAGTCGCTATGGGCCTGTGCCCAGCCGAAGATGCCGCCCGTGTCCGTCGCCACCTTGCAGCTGTTGGGCTACCAACAAGTCTTCGTCCGATGCAGGGTATCGTATGGAATCCGACCCGACTCATCGACCACATGTCATCGGACAAGAAAGTTAAGGACGGCCGCAATACGTTTGTCCTAGTGCGTGGAATTGGCGAGGCATTTTTGAGTACCGAGGTAATGCAGGACGACCTGTTCACCGTAATCGAAGGGGCGATTACATTATGATTGAAGATCCGTATATATCCGCAGCAATCATTTTTTTCCTTCTGCTTTTCTCAGCATTTTTCTCCGGTTCGGAGACTGCCCTAACTGCGGCGTCAGAAGGACGAATTCATCAATTGTCAAAAAAAGGCAATCGTTCTGCCCAGACCATATTGGCATTACGCGAAAAGAAGGAGCGACTGATCGGGGCCATTCTGCTTGGCAACAACGTGGTTAATATTTTTGCTTCCGTTCTCGCAACCGGAATTTTACTGCGCTACTTCGGCGACGCAGCAATTATTTACGCAACGCTCGTGATGACGCTTCTCATTCTCATTTTTGCTGAAGTATTGCCCAAGACGTATGCGTTTTGCCACGCAGACCGAACGGCATTGGCCGTCGCCCCTTTGGTCAAACCGCTCGTCATCGTTTTGGCGCCCGTAACACACGCGATTTTCTTGTTTGTACGGACGATGCTTCAACCATTGGGAATCAAGCTTAGTTCGGAACTCGGTGGCTCCTTGCATGAGGAGGAACTGCGTGGCGTCATTGATCTACACGAAGGCCCCGCACCTGAAATTCAGCACGAGCGCGCAATGTTGCGCAGCATACTTGATCTCGATGATGTCGGCGTTCAAGAAGTCATGACCCACCGCAGTACGGTCACAATGATCGACGTGAATGATCCACCAAAAAAAATTATCGACGACGTTCTAAACAGCCCCTATACGCGTATCCCGATATATCGAGATGACCCCGACAACATTACTGGTGTCGTGCATGCAAAAGATCTCCTTCGCGAAGTTCTTGCTCGCGGCGACCAAGCGGATGCTCTTGATTTTGGTAAACTTGCCACCGCAGCATGGTTCATCCCGGAAACAACAACGCTATTGGGTCAACTTCATGCCTTCCGCGAGCGGCGAGAACACTTTGCGATTGTCGTCGACGAATATGGTTCCTTTATGGGCATCGTTACGTTGGAAGACATACTTGAAGAAATCGTCGGCGAAATTGATGACGAACATGACATCGCAGCGGCTGCCGTCAGGCAACAGGCAGATGGCAGTTACATCACCGGTGGATCCGTTACGTTGCGTGACCTGAACCGCGACTATGAGTGGGAACTGCCGGACGACGAATCGACGACAATTGCCGGGCTGATATTGCACGAGTCGAGAAGCATTCCCAATCCAGGCCAAATCTTTACGTTTTACGGATTCCGTTTTGAAATTATGCGTCGGGTGCGTAATCAAATCACGCTAATTCGGATAGCACCTCCCTCTTCATTGCAGGCAAATTCAGCGAAACCTACTCATTAAGATTTACTGTTTGAGTGATCGCCGTCGACGTAATTGCACAATGTGCCAATTGTACCGTGCGGCGGCTCTGAGAGAGCGT
>Ga0302135_10001886_pt1 | contig 12570 bp, 13 predicted proteins | sample CBN3_surface_MG_FD_203119 | JGI IMG/M metagenome (GOLD analysis project Ga0302135, IMG submission 203119) | Marine microbial communities from Western Arctic Ocean, Canada - CBN3_32.1 | ecosystem: Environmental > Aquatic > Marine > Oceanic | place: Canada: Western Arctic Ocean | collected... | reverse complement strand
AAACTTGGTGTTGGACGTGAACAATGCTGAACCGCAGCATATGCAGTTGTAAGTGCCGTCCTCATGGTTGTCCCAGTAGACCCCGGTAAAGGGGCGCTCTGTACCCTTTTCACGAGTCACATGGTACTGCTCAGGCGTCAGTTTTTCCTTGTACTCTTGGTCGTTCATCACGCCTCCTTATCTCTCATCAAGGCTGGCCAATCACAGGCCCAGCTTGCCAGGGTTCAATAGCCCGTCCGGATCCACTCCACGCTTTATGCGCTGAGCCAAGGGTAACGCATCAGACCAGTCCATGGCAGCCAGAGGCGCAAGCTTACTGCCAATGCCATGGCAGTATTCAATGCCACCACCCATGGAGACCGCCATGGTCAACAACGCCTCAGAGGTGGCCGCAACCACTTCTGGTCTACCAGCCGCGCCCGCTTGCGGGTCCATGATAAGCAATGAGAAGAGTCCGGGGTGCGTCCACACCGCAGCCTCGCTGACAGTGAGACCCGCCGTAGCCAACGTCTCCTCCGCCCTTCTCTTGTATTCCAATACGCTGACAATGGGCAATGAGATGTGCAGATAGTCAGCGGCGCGCCATTCATTGCGCTGCCAGCGCTCCGTGGGCCGCAGGGGCTGTACGCGCTCCTTCCAGCGCTCAGCTGACGCGTGGCGGTCACGCCAGTAGCCCTCCGTAACGCCAGGGCCAAGGTCAGCCCCGCCACAGGCCAGAGCCTCAGCAACCGTGCGTTGGTACTGCGCCTCCACCTCCTCGTGGTAGCCCTCAAAGCCCAGATAGAGGACGCAACGGTAATCGCCAGCGCCGTCGGGCGGAGGGTCTTCCTCCGTCAGGTCCAGCACCGCGGGGGCGAGGCCTATGCTGTACAGACGCTCCACGGCGGGGAACCCCGCCTCGAAGGAGTCAAACCCAAAGGTGGCAAACCGGCGTTCCTCCGGCTGGGGGAAGAGCTGCAGCGTGGCCTCGGTGATGACGCCCATAGCGCCCTCAGCGCCTGCAAAGAGGCCGGTCAGGGAGGGGCCGCTGCTGGCCTGCGTCAGTGGCCCTGTGCGAACGATTTGCCCATCAGCCAGCACCACCTCCAGCGCGCGGACCTGCTTGCCCATGGAACCGTAGCGACCCGCACGATAGCCCACGCTGTCAGTCGAGATTGCGCCGCCAACCGTGGCGATAGATAGGCTCCACGGGTCGTGGCCCAGCATGAGGCCGTGGCGCTCCGCCTCCACGTCTAGGTTCTCCAGTAACACGCCGGGTTGCACCCGCGCCAGTCGCTCTCTGGGCAGCACCTCAAGAATGCCGTCCATGCCACGCATGTCCAGGGATATGCCGCCCTGCACGGGAATGACAGCCCCCATGACGCCCGTGCCGCCTCCATAGGGGATGACCGGCACGCCGTATTGAGTCGCTAGTCGCATGACCTGCGAGACCTGCTCCGTAGTGGTGGGTCGCACCACAGCGTCCACGCGACATTTCGTGAGGTTGTCTCGGCCAAAAAGACGCGACGGGCCTAGAGCGTCAAAGGAAAGCCGTTCACGGGTCTCATCATCAGTGGAGACGGCATCCGCGCTGGTGGCGTCCATGAGGGCGGACAGCAGGGCTGGGTCTAGCATGGGATTACCTTCTATATTACGAGTACAACGAACAGAAGGAGTGTGGCCTCGGAGCTACCCTTGCAGGTGCCACTCGGTGCCAGTGGGGGTGTCGGTGAGGGTGACGCCCAGCGCCGTAAGTTCGTCACGGGCAGCGTCTGCGTCCGCAAAGTTGCGCTCCGTCCGGAGGGCTTGGCGCTTGTCCACCAATGCTTGTATGCGCACCGACATCTCGTCTGAAACGGCGACGTCAGGCTCAGTATAGGTGAACCCCAGCACTTGGCCGCCAAGCTCACGCATGGTCTCTTGGGCGTCATTAACGCCCCTGCCCTGCTCCACGGCCCGGTTGATCTCATGGGCCAGGTCAAACAGCGCAGCGACTGCCTGGGGGGTGTTGAAGTCGTCATCCATGGCCGTCTTGAACCGCTCACGATATGCCGATGCGTCCAGTGCATCGCCAGTATTCTCCGGCCCCTTTAGGTTAACGGCCTGCCGCAATCGTAACGCGGCGCGTTCCGCCCCCTGCAACGATTCCTCAGAATAGCTGAGAGGACTCCGGTAGTGAGACTGGAGGACAAAGAGGCGGATGGCGTCAGGTTCAAACCGCTCTAGAGTCTCTTTCACCGTGACTAGGTTGCCCAGGGACTTGCTCATCTTCTCTTTGTCCAACTGCAACAATCCGTTGTGCAGCCAGAACTGAGAGAAGGGCGCGTCTCCGCCTTCAAACGCCTCGCTCTGGGCAATTTCATTCTCGTGGTGGGGGAAAATGAGGTCCTGTCCGCCGCCGTGTATATCTATGGTGGGGCCCAGGTAATGGCGAGACATGACACTGCACTCAATGTGCCACCCCGGTCGGCCAGGCCCCCAAGGGCTGTCCCAGGTGGGCTCTCCAGGCTTAGCCGCCTTCCACAGTGCAAAGTCCATGGGGTGTTCCTTGAGCTCCGACACTTCCAGTCGCGCGCCTGCACGCATGGTGTCCAGGCTCCGGTGGCTCAGCTTGCCGTAATCAGCGTTCTTGGTCACTCGGAAATAGACGTCGCCGCTGGACTCGTAGGCGTACCCCTTCTCAATGAGCCCGCTGATCATCTCCAGCATGCCCGGCACCTCTTGGCTTGCCTTGGGGTACTCATGAGCGCGGAGGATATTCAACGAATCCATGGACTGGAAGTAATCATCAATGAACTGCTGGGCCAGAGCTTCAACGGTCGTGTTTCCCTGGTTGGCTCGGTCGATAAGCTTGTCGTCCACGTCCGTGAAGTTCTGAACGTGTCGGACGTCATAGCCCAGGTATGTCAGGTAGCGACGCACCACGTCAAAGACGATGTAGCTCATGGCGTGGCCCACATGCACGGGGGCGTAGGGCGTCACGCCGCATACATACATGCGTACCTGATTGCCGGAGATGGGCGTGAATTCACGCTTGTTGCCTGTGAGGGTGTCCGAAATTCTCATGCAGGGGACCTAATTAGTGAGGCTACCGCGACCCCCAAGATGCCCTGACCTCCACCCGTAAAGCCCATGCCGTCCGTGGTGGTGGCCTTCACGCTCACGTCCTCAATGGCTATTCCCACGGCCTTGGCCAGAGCCTTGCGCATGGCGGAAACATGGGGTGTTAGGCGGGGTTGCTGGGCGACAATTGTAACATCGACGTTTTCCACCTGCCAGCCGTTCTCCCGCACCATTGCCACGGTACGCTCCATGAGTAGCATGCTAGAGACGCCTTCCGGATAGCGAGGGTCGTCCGCCTTGAAGTGCGTGCCAATATCACCGAGGGCCGCTGCGCCAAGGAGCGCGTCGATGAGGGCGTGGGTTGCCACGTCACCGTCGCTGTGGCCTTCCAGTCCGGCATCGTTGGGCACCGTCACGCCACCCAGGACCAGGGGTCTACCGGGGACTAAGGGGTGCGCGTCATATCCAATACCAACACGACTCATGTGGGTACCTCTCCCTGCTTTAATAGTGCCTCAGCCACGGCCATGTCTTCTGGCGTGGTCACTTTGATGTTGCGATAAGAGCCCGTGAACACGCGCACGGACACACCAAGGCTCTCCACCATCGCGGCGTCGTCAGTGGCATCCGCCGTGACCTCACGGTGCGCCTGCTCCAGCACATCGCGCCTGAACACCTGGGGCGTCTGGACTATTCGCAGGCTGTCGCGGTCCAATGTGGACTGCACGGCGTCACCAGCGTCCACAATCTTCACCGTATCCTTGGGCGGAACGCCAGGGATGGCAGCTCCGGTGGCCTTTGCAGCCTCCAGTCCGCGCGAAATGAGAGCTTCATCGACAAAAGGGCGCGCACCGTCATGGACAAGCACCCAGTCGCAAGGAGGTAGCTCACGCAGGCCGTTGGCCACGGAGTCTTGGCGACGTGAGCCTCCCGCACAAATGGAAGTAACCTTGCTCCAGCCCTGCCCTTCGGCAAGCTCTCGCACCGCATCCAGATTGTGCTTCGCTACCACAATAACAATCGCGCCCACCTGCGGGCTGGCTTCGAAAGCAGTGACCGTCCTAGCAATCAGCGGCACACCATTCAGCGGCGCAAGCGTCTTGTCGAGGCCATTCATGCGCGTGCTGGCCCCGGCGGCCACGACAATCACTCCGGCAAGCGTGTTTTGCGACTGTGTACTCATCACGAGGGAGCATACCACGAGAGGGGTAAATGATAGACTGCCTTTCCTGTACCACCCACCAAAGGAGACCAGCCAATGACCACCAGCGAACGCACTATGACCAAGGAAATCGCGGAATATATCGTCCGCGAGAAATTTGAGTCGCTGCCTGCCGAGGTGGTGCGTCTGGCCAAGCGATGTGTGGTGGACGGTACGGGCGTCATGCTGGCCGGTTCGGCGTCAGACTCAGGGCGCGTCATCCAGCGCTACGTGAGCGAATCAGCGACAGTCGGTGGCGCCGCAACGGTGGCTGGTACGTCAATCAAAGCACCTGCAAGTCTGGCTGCCCTAGCCAACGGCGTGGCCGCGCACGCCCTGGACTACGACGACACCCAGCTTTCATCAACATCTGACCGCATATACGGACTCATGACGCACCCAACGTCACCCGTGCTGGCGGCCACACTGGCCGTGGGGCAAGAGGTGGGAGCATCAGGCAAGGACGTAATAACGGCCTTCTCTACCGGGTTTGAGGTGGAGTGCAAGATTGCCGAGGCCATTGACCCGCACCATTATGTGAGAGGGATGCACAGCACCGGCTCTCTGGGTATCTTTGGCGCGACTGCGGCGGCAGCAAAGCTCCTGGGCTTGAACGTTGAGCAGACTCGGATAGCCTTGGGTATTGCCGCCAGTAAGAGCGCGGGCATACGCGTCAACTTTGGCACCATGACCAAGCCCTACCACGCGGGAGCCGCTGCTGAAAATGGCGTTGTGGCAGCGCGGCTGGCAAGCATAGGCTACGAGGCCAATCCAGACGGGCTGGATGGCGTATGGGGCTTCTTTCAGGTCACGGCAGGCGGCGGTGAGCCTGACCGCATCATAGGCAAACTCGGCAACCCCTACGCCATGGTGGATCCTGGCTTCTCCATCAAGCCCTACCCATGTGGCTCCATGGTGCATCCGGCTATGGACACCCTCCGTGACTTGGTGATTGAGGAAGACATCAAGCCAGAGCAGATAAAAGCCATCCGTTGCGCCACTCAGTCCCACGTCCTGGCTGGCCTCCGGTACACGGACCCGCAGGACGAGCTACAAGCCAAGTTCAGCATGAATTTCTGCCTGGGCATCATTGCGCTGCGGCGTAAAGCCGGAATAGCAGAGTTCACCGATGAGGTGGTGCTTCTCCCCGAGGTGCGCGAGATGATCCGTCGCGTGAACGCCTACGCCGACCCCAATGTGGAGGCGGAGGGCGCTGACCGCATGCGCAGCGTGGTTGAAGTGGAGTTGAACGACGGCCAGGTGTTGAGGCGGACGGCCACCATGTCACGCGGCATGCCCCAACGGCCCATGACACCTGAGGAGCTAACGGAGAAGTTCACGGACTGCGCCAGTGGCGTTATACCCACCGACCGCATAGCAAAGGTCTCTGAGGCTGCGTACGCCCTGGACGGACTTGCGGATATCAACACGTACATGGCGCTGTTGGGGTAGCTGGCGCTACTTGGCTTCGAAGTTAACCGGCAGCCATACCTCAAATTTGGTCTTGCCTGGCTCAGAGGTCAAAATAATGTCGCCCCTGTGCTTGTAGACCACAATGTTGTAGGTGATGTCCAGGCCCATGCTGGTGCCCTTCCCCGGAGGCTTGGTGGTGAAGAAAGCATCAAAGACGCGGGACAGGTTCTCAGGTGAAATGCCCGGCCCGTTGTCTTCCACGTCCACAATCACCCAACCGTTGTCATGACGGGTGCGCAGAGTAATTTGGCCCTGTCCCTCCATGGCGTCAGCAGCGTTATCTATCAGGTTGGTCCAGACCTGGTTAAGCTCACTGCCATAGGCCGTCAATGAGAAAGCAGGTGTGGCGGGTGCTGGGGGTCTCTAGATTGTGAGCACCAAGAACGCGGACTTCCATGCATCTCTCCGTCAGTCTTTTGGGCGTTGCAGATGATGAGAGGGACGACCTCTATTGTGAACGATTTGATAGCGATTCGCTAGGGGGCAGTAGTAAAAGAGGCCTCGCTCAGAAAAAGCAGGGCCTCTTTTACTATTGCCTGTCTTAGGACCCTGTTACGCAGACTTGGCCGTGGCCATCTCTTTTTTAGCAAAGGTCAGGCCGTCCGTGCCTGCGTCCACCACCACCACATCACCCTGTTGGAATTCGCCAGATAGGGTACGCTTGGCAAGCTCATTCTCCACGTGGCGCTGCACTGCACGACGCAATGGCCTTGCGCCAAACGCGGGGTCAAAGCCTTCCTTGGAGAGCCACTGAGCAGCGGCAGGGGTCAGTTCTATTGATATGCCCCGTTCCTCAAGACGCTCCTCCACTTCCTGCACCCGCAAGCTCACAATCTGCGCAATCTGCTCCTCCGCCAGCGGGTGGAAGGTGATGTATTCATCGACACGGTTGAGGAACTCCGGCCTGAAGGTCCGCTTCAATGATTCCTCCACGGAATCCCGCATCCTCTGGTCATCCGAGGCGGTCTGGCCCGGAACATGAAAGCCCATGCCCGTCTTCTGGAATTCCGCAGTGCCCAGGTTGCTAGTCATGATGACCACCGTGTTGCGGAAGTCCACCGTCCTGCCGTGGCCGTCCGTCAGGCGGCCATCCTCCAGAATCTGCAACAGCAGGTTGAATACGTCAGGGTGCGCCTTTTCAATTTCATCAAATAGCACCACGCGATAGGGACGACGACGTACGGCCTCAGTCAACTGACCGGCCTCGTCGTACCCCACGTAGCCAGGAGGCGCGCCAATGAGCCTGGAGACGGTGTGCTTCTCCATGTACTCAGACATGTCGATGCGCACCATGTTCTCTTCGTCGTCAAACAGGTACTCCGCCAGAGACCGGGCCAACTCCGTCTTACCGACGCCCGTGGGGCCCAGGAACATGAAGCTGCCCAAAGGCCGCTTGGGGTCTTGCAGACCCGCCCGAGACCTGCGGATGGCGTCTGACACGGCCTTGATGCCCTCATCCTGACCTATGACCCGCTCATGCAGCCGGTCCTCCATGTGGAGCAGCTTGTCGGCCTCGCCCTCCATGAGCCTGTTGGTAGGAATGCCAGTCCAACTGCTAATGACGCCTGCTATATCCGCTTCCGTCACCACCATCTTGGCGTGTTGCTCACCAACCGTGGCGTTCACCTCAGCGTCCAGCTTCTCTCGCAGTTGTGTGCGCCCCGCCTTGGCCTTTGCGGCTTGCTCATAGTCAGCGCGTTGCACAGCGGCATCTTCCTCTTCTTGGAACCGCTTCACCGCACGCTCCATGTCCCGTATCTCAGGGGGGAGGCTGAAGGAGTCCAACCGCAGCTTGGCCGCGGCCTCATCCATCAGATCAACTGCCTTGTCCGGCAACAGCCGGCCGGTAATGTAACGTGAACTGAGCTTGACCGCTGCCACCAGCGCAGCGTCGTCATACGTAACCTTATGGTGTTCCTCGTACCGTGGCTTCAGGCCTCTGAGGATTTCGATAGCCTCATCAACGCTGGGCTCCTCCAACCAGATGGGCTGGAATCGACGCTCCAGAGCGCTGTCCTTTTCAATGTACCTGCGGTACTCATCCGGCGTGGTTGCGCCCACCACCTGCAGCTCTCCCCTGGCCAGGGCCGGCTTCATGATGTTGGCCGCGTCTATGCCGCCCTCCGCAGCGCCAGCGCCCACCACCGTGTGGAGTTCATCAATGAACAGCACCACCTCTCGCTGGGCCTGTTTGACCTCGTCTAAAAGCGACTTGAGCCGTTCCTCAAACTCGCCACGGAACTTGCTGCCTGCAACAAGGCGGGGCATGTCCAGTGCCAACACACGGCGTCCAATCAATATGTCTGGCACATCACCACTGACGATGCGCTGGGCAAGCCCTTCAGCAATGGCCGTCTTGCCAACGCCAGCGCCGCCAATGATGACGGGGTTGTTCTTGGTGCGCCGCGCAAGCGTCTGCATGACCCTGCGTATCTCCACCTCTCGCCCCACAATGGGGTCCAGCTTCCCCTCAGCGGCCAGCCGCGTGAGGTCCACGCCGTAACGTTCCAGCGTCTGATAGCGGCTCTCCGCCCTGGGGTCCGTAACCCGGTGCCCGCCGCGTACCTGTTGAAGCGCCTGGTACACGCGCTCCCTGTCTATGCCATGCTTCAGGAGAAGGCGCGCAGCCTCATCTTGCTCATCAGCCGTGATAGCAATAAGCAGGTGCTCCGTGCCTATGAATTCGTCCCGTAGGCGGTCAGACTCCTCCTTGGCGGCCTCCAACACGTGAGTGGAGCGGGGAGTCGCGAAAATCTGCGTGGCCTCATGGCTCGCCTTGGGCGCAGCCTCCAGCACCTTACGCACCTCAGCCTTGACCGCTTCCACATTCACGCCAAGCTGCTCAAGTACCTGTACCGGCACGCTCTTGTCCGGCTCCAACAGGGCCAGCAGCACATGCTCAACGTCCCATTGGGTGTGGCTGAACTCTCTAACGAGATCTTGCGACGCCCCCAACACCTCTTGGGCCTGTTCTGTGAAGTTATCCATCTTCATGGCCATATCGCTTATCTCCCTCTCGTGGAACTTACACTTCGGTGCGACGGCTGGGACTCTGGCGTAGAGGCAAGCTCCTGAAGCCGTCGTTGCAGCGCCGACATTTGGGCTGACATACGGAGGATGACTTCAACCCCCGCCAAGTTCACGCCCAAGTCCTCAATCAACATTTTTATTCTGTGCACCCGGCGGATGTCCCGCTCTGAGTACAGCCGGAAGTTACCCTGGGTCCTTGCGGGGTCCACCAGACCCAGCCGCTCATATGTCCGTAGCGTCTGTGCGTGCGCACCCACCATGCGAGCGGCCACGCTGATCACATACCTCGGCTCAACGTCTGAGTCCTCTCGTGAGTCTTCAAATATTTCCCAAAACATGTCTTGCATCACATCACCCCTCACCTAGGCCCGGTTGCGACTGTCGCAGGTCAGCAAGCTCTTGAAAGAGCTCCCTCTCTCGATCCGACAGCTTCTCAGGCAGGACCACCTTGACCATTACGTAGAGGTCGCCAAATTCACCCTTGCCAGACCTGACCGGCATCCCCTGCCCACGGAGCCGGAATGTCCGTCCGTTCTGCGTCTCAGCCGGAGCGCTCAATGCAATTTGCGTGCCCTTAATTGTGGATACTTTGATTTCTCCACCCAACACGGCGTCAACCAGGGGAACCTGTTGCGTAACGTAGAGGTCATTCCCCTTGCGCTCAAACTGGGCATGGGCGGAAACGGTGATGAGCAAAGACAAGTCCATCTTGCTACTCTCACCCTTTCCAGGCACAGAGATACGCACCTTGGAGCCGGTGTCCACCCCGGCAGGAATGGTTACCTCAATACGGCGGCCATTCCCTCCTCTAATCGAGCCCGGAGGTAGGTCAACCAACCTGGTGGCCCCTTTGTACGCCTCTTCTAAGGTGATGGTGACAGGAACCTCCTGCACCTGGGGCTTGAACACATCCCCCACCTGGGTGCGTGTACGCGCCCCGGAGCCAAACATGTCTCCAAAGAGGTCACCCAAATCACCTAAGTCGTTTGAACCCCAGGAGAAGGTGGCCTGTCTACGGTTCCCCTGCCCGCCGCGGGCTCCCCCACTGCTCCGTGCAAAGGGATTGCCACCATGGCTCTGCTGCCGTATCTGGTCCGCATGGCGCCAGTTGTCGCCATAGGAGTCGTAATCACGGCGGGTGTCCGCGTGGGAGAGCGTCTGGTAGGCCTCGTTAATCTCCTTGAACTTGGACTCAGCGTCCTTGTTGTCAGGGTTAACGTCAGGGTGGTATTTCCTGGCCATGCGCCGGTACGCCTGTCGGATATCCTTCTCCGTGGCATCTCGTGAAACACCCAGAACGCTGTAAAAGTCCTTAGCCATGCGTGGTCTCTAATCCATCTGCTATTTGTGTCGTACTGCATTGAGATGCACACAACACGATATAGGATGCTGCGAAAGTATTTGATACGGTTATAATAATAACATTGATAGTTATTCAGTCAATGTTTGATTGGGTCGGGATGAAATTCGTCCAGGGTTTGGGCGCTGCCACCACCCTATCTAGCTTGACCCTACCTAGTTTGCTCGGTACCATGAATTATTACATCTGTTTCTCTGATGATTACGTGTCTGGGCGAGTGGCGAAGAAGGGAGCGGCGCGTGGCTAACACATTGGGCTTGAAGTGTCGTGAGTGCGGCCGGGAATACCCCCTGGAACCACTCAACGCGTGTGATTTCTGCTTTGGGCCGCTTGAGGTCATGTATGACTACGGCGCCATCTCTAGGCTCATCAGCAAGGAGAGTATCCAGGCCGGGCCAAACAGCCTGTGGCGCTACCATGAATTACTCCCCGCTGACTACCATGAGAGCGTGGACATCAACGCAGGCTTCACACCTCTCATTCGCTCCCGCAATCTGGCTAAGATGCTGGGGCTCAATGAACTCTACATAAAGAACGACAGCGTGAATCCCTCTTTCTCTTTTAAGGACAGGGTGGTTGCGGTGGCCAGCGCCAAGGCGTTGGAGTTTGAGTTTGACACCATTGCCTGCGCTTCCACGGGGAACCTCGCCTGCTCTGTCGCCGCTCATGCTGCCCGTGGCGGTATCAAAGCCTGCGTCTTCATTCCATCCGGCCTTGAGGCTGGCAAGGTGCTGGGCGCGGCTATCTACAACCCCGTCCTGATGTCTGTAGAAGGCAGCTACGACGACGTCAACCGTCTCTGCAGTGAGATTGCTGACTCTTACCCGTGGGCCTTCGTCAATATCAACATGCGTCCCTTCTACGCCGAGGGGAGCAAGTCCCTGGGTTATGAGGTGGCGGAGCAACTTGGATGGAGAACTCCTGCCCACGTGGTGGTGCCAGCAGCCTCCGGCGCTATGTTCACCAAGATTTGGAAGGGATTCAACGAGTTTGCTGACTTGGGCCTCGTGGGCCCAGTGCACACTCGCATGCACCTGGCCCAGGCCCGTGGTTGCGCCCCTATTGCAGAGGCGTGGGAAGAGGGCCGCTTTGTGATTAAGCCGGTACGGCCCAGCACCCTTGCCACCTCTCTGGCCATTGGCAACCCAGCCGATGGCTGGTACGCCCTCAAGGTCATTGAAGCGTCTGAAGGCTCCGCTGTTATAGCGGAGGAGAATGAGATTGCGGATGGCGTGAAGCTCCTGGCTGAGACTGAAGGCATCTTCACTGAGGGCGCGGGCGGCGTGGCCATCACCGGGCTCAAGCGGCTGGTGGAACAGGGCCGCATCAAGCCTGATGAGCCCACAGTGGTCTACATCACAGGCAACGGCCTAAAGACCACGGAGCTTGTGGCGGACGTTGTAAACCCATTCCTAATCAAGCCCACGGTTTCCTCTTTTGAGGCCGCCATGGCAAGCCGAACCAAATAGGTGATTACCATGACATCTCCCTCGTCCCCCGTCAGAAGAGTTAGGCTCACCTATGTTGACCACCTGATCAAGCAGCCAGTGGTATATGAACTTGGCCGCCAGTTCAAGGTAGTCACCAATGTCCGCAGGGCAGACGTTCAGGAGAACGTTGGCTGGATTATCTTGGAAATGGACGGCGAGGAAGATGAGATTGACCGAGCATTGGACTGGGTCCGATCCCTTGGCATACGCATAGACTCCGTCCTTGGAGACGTGGTAGAAGGCTAGTACCCCAGGTTACCTAGGCATTTAACGACCGACAGGAGACGATACATGAGCGCGACGGTACGCATCCCTGGCCCCCTTCGAAAAATCACCAACGGCGTCGAAAAAGCAGACGTCGAGGGCGCTGACCTCGCGGCTTGTATTGGAGAGCTAGAGTCCAAGTTCCCCGGTATTCAGGATCGTATGTTGGATGAAGCCGGTCAGTTGCGGTACTTCGTCAACGTGTACCTGAACGGAGAGGACGTCCGGTTCCTGGAGGGTCTCAACACGGCCGTCAGCGCTGGCGACGAGTTGAGCATTGTTCCCGCCGTGGCAGGCGGGGCGTAGCCCTCACCCCTTCCGCCATCCATCCACAAGATACGGCCCCTTCTTAGGAGCCGTAATTTGGTGTGCCATGCGTGCTATACGGCATCTCACTGTACTTGCAATCGTCAGCGCCAGCCTGGCGCTGACCGCGTGCGGAGCCAACGCTACCCCAACGCCTGCGGGCGCGGTGAGCAGCTTTGCAACCGCCACTGACTGGGTGGTGGGCCTTAACCGCTTCCCCTTTGCGCTGATTCGCCTTGACGGCTCCTCCGTGGACGGCGCGAGTGTTACTGTCCATTTTTCCTCTCTGGCGACCGACGGCAGCGAGGAGTTGAAGGGCAGCCAGGCAGCCGTTTTCCACCAGATTGAGGGCTCAACTGACCACTTCCACCCGGACGAGTCAGTGCATGAGCATCCTCTCTTCC
>Ga0302135_10001885_pt1 | contig 12571 bp, 12 predicted proteins | sample CBN3_surface_MG_FD_203119 | JGI IMG/M metagenome (GOLD analysis project Ga0302135, IMG submission 203119) | Marine microbial communities from Western Arctic Ocean, Canada - CBN3_32.1 | ecosystem: Environmental > Aquatic > Marine > Oceanic | place: Canada: Western Arctic Ocean | collected... | reverse complement strand
GTAGGGCCTCTGGGTTTTTTAACCAATAAAAGTCCTGAGCCTAAAAGATCATCAAGAGATCGTTCAGTAGGTATACTACCAAATTTCACATTGGTTACTGCATCTTTATCAAAAACAACTCTATTCATATTAATTACCCCTCAGACTAGATTCCACAAGAGAATACACTTCTTTGGCGTCCATGCTATCAGCATCAATTATTAGACTATAAGGACTCATGTCATCTAAATCAATATCATAAAGAATTCTATACCTTTCTTTATCATCCATTTGCCTTTGTTGGGATAATTGAAGTTGTGTTTCAAATTTCCCGCCTTCTCTATTTTGAATTCTTCGCGCACATTCTTCGGGGCTAACATTAACCCATACTCGGAGGCATTCTATTGCCATTGAGTGAGCCCACCAACCCGATAACCTACTTTCAATTACTTCTGAACCATTAGGATCTTGTAACTCTTTCTTGAGAATTGAATCGAGGGAACGATCCACATCTAAATCCTCTTTACAAAGATCACTGAATTCGCCAACAGTTAACTCCCTACGCTTTGCTTCTGAACGAAAAATATCTCCACCATTAACTGATCTCCAAGAATAATTCTCTACAATTGTCTTAACTAATGTAGAGGTTCCACTCCCAGGTGGACCACTAACTGTGATTTTGACCACAAACTCATCTCCATTCTATTCTACAAACTTCACAACGTAATTTACCTTTGGCAGTTCTATTAATGATATCTGAATCGCAGGATGGGCAAATAGTCCCTTTTTGTGGAGGGGCAACATGTTGATTCCCTCCTGTGCGTTTTAATGAATCGGGAGATGGAATACCAGTTTTCCTAGGACCTGCTCTCTTTCTTTGAGTTCGACGGGTCCGATTATCGGAACTAGATTTGGTTTTTTCTTCTTCGAGAAGATATAGTAGGGGTTCAGGTATTAGGTCCCCGGAAACGACTAGGGGGTGAGTTCGGTAACGCAATAGTTTTAGGTGTCTATCTACAATTCTTCCAAGAGGTGCACTCATTGTGATATATGTGGCAATCCATGCAGGAAATACCCACATAACTTTGTTTTCAAAACCCCACATCGGCTGCCAAGGTAAACTAACATAATCCACTCTAAACTCAAGAACTGTATCGGCCATCCAACTGAATATCCCTATAATAAATATCATGGTAAACATCATTGGTTTCATCATAGCTCCCTGCATAGCCATTTGTTCGGGCATCATTTCCATTTGTAATTTTTGCATTTTTTCTGTATGGGCGGTGTCTCTTGACATCCTAGCCTCACGCATTTGCTGGCTAATCTGTTTACTACGATGACTATGGTGGGCTTGTTTAAGAGGGTCCATAAAGAATGAACGAATGATTGTGTTGACAATCATTATACTTGAACCAAGAATAAAAACAGTTGGTACAAAGTATTCTTCAAGTCCTAAAGTACCATAAAGAAGCGGTTCTAAAGCTATACCTGCACCATCAGATAACGAAGTTCTGATACCTGGGAACATCATCAAAGACATCATCATCAAGAGTAAAAACAGCATTGGTAACATTGCTGAACCCATCCCAGCGGGCTGGGCATTACTACTGGGACCTGCAGATGCCATGATACGATGGCTTCATGCACATTGAATGAATACTTCGGTGAGTAAACGTCAAGTTTAGAAAGAAATTATTTGAAAGAATAGCCACAAACGACACACGTAGAGGCACCTATGTCAGTATCTGACATACAAATTGGACAACAATCCTCAAGTTCCTCCGATTCTGCTTCTGCCACCTTAATATCTGTATTATCGGAGTTTAAGGATGAATCAACTGTTTCATCTACTAAATTTAATTTATCATTCTGACTAATCGGGTTTTCTTTAATCACTTCCACTGGTTTAGATACAGGTACAGAGATTAAAGGAGTGGTAACTACTGAATCACCCCATTCAGGAACATTAGGTTCTTCATCAACTTCTTTGCCAAATGTAGCACCATGGAAATCTTGAGCATCAGATACCTTGTATTCAGCTTCAGTATCTCCTTGAATTTCATATACTACTTCGACTCTTTCATTTTTATCAATTCGGCCTATAAACCAAGTTACTTTATTTCCATCCCTAGCAGATTCTTTAGTAAATGATGAATCTTTTTCTCCGTTTATGGATGATTTAACTGAAGAGCTTTCTATTGAAAAAGTCCCAGGAACTATATCATGTAATGCCAAATCATCTAGAGCACTATCAGATGTATTGTGGAACATTAGTAAAATTTCATATCGGCCGGCACCGCCTCCAGGGAATACCTCTTTCCCAGTACTAATTTGTCTCCTTTTATGTACAACCCTGATGAGGGGGGGGCGTTCAACAGTTCTAGTTGCAACAGGGCCAAAACGCTCCATGCTAAAATCAGATCGAATCGGAGCAGATAAAACTTCGTTCATTGGAGACGGGTCAGGAGCATGGAGTGGATAACGAATAACCATTGTTTTCCCAGGCTTAAGTCCTAATCTAGATGAAGTTCCTACAGTTATCCTCAGAGCATGCCCAGGGTTATCTGGTGATATCAATTTCTCCTCTATTTGATTGCCATTTATTATTTCAATACGATACTGTTCGGCGATTAGGTCTGCACCTTCTATCTCAATTTGTACATTTTCAAGAGCAGGGGGGGTAAATATACCAGGAATATCATCTATAATTCTCATGACATTAATTGTGGCAGAACCGGTGTTTTCTATTGTTGTAGTTGCTTCTAAGTTTGAAGAAACATATGACTTAATTCGTGAGATATCAAACCTTTTGAGTATCGTTGCATCTAATATCGACAAACGTTGTTCTGAAACTTGTATTGAACCGGAAGATTTTACAGATACTCTTGGAAGTATGGAATACCTGACTTCTTGAGTAAAACTAGGTTGATCTTCTGATTCAACCCTTTTTTCCATAGATTCCCAACTGCCTTCAGGAGGTATATCTTGTCTAAGATCAGATACATCTAGAATTGGAGATTCTCTGCCTGCTAATCGAACAGAGGCTCCAGATAAAGATACTACAAAAGAGGATTTATTCTCAAAGACGCATTTACAATGCCAAACTCCAGGCCGATCATCTTCTTTGGCATTGACATAAGAAAACTGACGACCGGAACTTGAGACCTTTTCAAAGCCAATTCGAGAAACGGTGGATTCAGCATTGTATGTCACCACAGATTTACCAGTAGGTATTTTTTCAACACCATCAATAAAAATAGTAGGTAATATCACTAACTTCCTACTTTCTCCAACTGCCATCCTTCCAATTTCCCAAATTACAGTATTATCGTCTATGTTATACTCTGGAGAACTAGGTATTTCGAAATTAGGTGCAAAAGAACGTCTAAGAACAACATCAGTTAATGAAACAGAAGATATGTTTTCAATATCTATTGAAAATAAAACTTCTTGAGAGTTTTTTGAGAATACTAGGGACATACTGGGTTCTTGATCTCTCTCAGGATCGGTGTCAATCTTCTCCTTTATTTCAAGCATCCTAGGGCCGTTTGAATTGTAGGGAATTACAGTATCTTCAGTTGCATCTAATTCACGGACGGTAACGGTCTTACCACCTAAATCCGTAGCATCGGTATTAGAAAGCTCAATCTCGATATCCCAAGCACGATGTTTTTTACTGGGATTTTTTAATATTAACTCACCTTCGATTGTTTGTTTTATAGAACTGCCGTCAGGATTTATTAAAGATTCTTCAACCTCACTTAGAATTGCATGTAACTTATCTCCGGGAATTACATCGACCTCAGTAGAAGGACGTAAATGATGTGAAGATTCAGATACAGATGTAGATTGAGGAGAAAGTGAATCAAGAGCATTGGAGACACTATTGACTTCACTTATTGAATTAACAACTGTTTCCTCCTTCTCCCAAATATCAGATTCGTTACTTGAGCGAGCCGGATGAGAAGGATTGAAAACTGATAAATTATCTGAAAGGGACTTGGGATTATCTAAATTATCGAGATTAACAGAATCAACTGATTCACCAATAGGAGACGTAGAAGATTCTGCCAAATTAGGCGATGAAGTGATTATATCTAGTCCAGGAGGCAAAGGTGGGATCTCTAAACCAGGAGGTAGCGGGGGAGGGGGTGGAATCTCTAAACCAGGAGGTAGCGGAGGAGGAGGGAGGGATGTCACCTCTAAATCTGAGGATTCAGAGAGAGATTCAGCTAAATTAGATGGAGATGATGGATTAGAGATTAAATTATCAACTGCATTTCTGATATCTTCTGATAATTGATCTGATTCTTCGGCATCTACTTTATTTTCAACATCGTCGGTAGTCGGAGGAGGGGGGGGGAATTCAAATCCGTCGGGGAGAGGAGGGGGGGGCGGTAAATCATCAGACATCCCAAATACACCGTGCGAGTTGAACTATGACGTAGGTTAGATTGATTTAATCGTTCCTTGTTAGACATGTTCAAACAATGTGTGATACGAATGGTTGAATAATTAACTGCGGCAGGGCTAAACATGAGTGCTCAAGACGCGACCGCCCCACCAGTAATATTCGTAGTAGGGACAGCAGGTGCAGGAAAGAGTTCTCTTGTAACCGCTTTCCAAAGATGGGCGCGATTTCTGGAAATTGATGCATTGACTATTAATCTAGATCCGGGAGCAGAAAGAGTTCATTATGATCCAGAATTTGATGTAAGAGACCTGATTTCATTATCTGACGTTATGTCTGAATATGATTTAGGGCCCAATGGTGCGCAGATATTAGCGGCCGATTTAGTAGCCGCACAAGCGGAAGATGTCTTTCAAGAAATTGATGGTATATCTGGAGATATATTAGTTGTTGACACACCAGGGCAAGTTGAACTATTTGCGTTTAGAGAAGCTTCAAGCCATTTAGTAGAAGTCATTGGTCAAGGTAGGGCATGCCTAATATTCTTATTCGATCCTATGCTATCACAGACGCCTAGTGGTTTTGTTTCACAAATGCTTCTATCTTCAATTGTTCACTTCAGATTAGGCCTGCCCACGGCAAATTTCTTATCCAAATCAGATTTACTGGAGCCAGAGGTTTTAGAGCGAATTATTGAGTGGGGAGAAAATCTAGACGTACTAGAAGCTGCACTTTATGAGGAATCAGCGGCTCAAAGCCTAGATGCAGCACATTCAGGTCAAAGAGCGGAGTTTGCAATAGGGCAACTTAGAATGATGCAACATGCATCTATACAACCAGGATTAATTCCTTTATCTAGCGAAGAAGAAGAAGGATTAGCAGATGTGTTAACGTTTGCACAGTCACTTTTTGGTGGAATGGCAGATTCAAGAGATGGTTTTCAAGGAGATATTGAACATGAGTTATGATCTAGAAAAACGGGATTTAATGGCTATTGATGATTTTAAAGAAGATTTACCGGAAATAATTAATTGGGCAATTAATCTGAAAAATGACGAAGATCTTGCAGATAGTTTCAAACCTCTAGAAGGCATGACTATCGGTTCGATTTATGAAAAACCATCAACTAGAACAAGAGTATCTTTTGAAGTTGGAGTGAATAAGTTAGGTGGTCAACCTCTAACTCTTCTCGCTAATGATATACAGTTAGGAAAAAGCGAATCTATATCAGATACTGCAGCAGTACTATCTAGATACTTAGATGGAATAACGTACAGATGTTTCAAACATTCTGATGCAGAATTACTTGCCAGTAGTGCCACCGTTCCGGTTATCAATGCACTTTCTGATATGCATCATCCTTGTCAATCCGCTGCAGACCTAATGGCAATTACTGAGAATAAAAAAGATCTAGAAGGCCATATTTCATGGGTTGGTGACGGAAATAATGTATTACATGATTTATTATTAGCAGGAGTAGCATTAGGTCATGATGTAAAATACGCCACACCAGAAGGAATGGGGCCCAATAAAGAAGTAATAGATAGAGCAAAAGAAATCGCAAAGCAGACAGGGGCAGAAATAACCGCAACTTCTGACCCAATTGAAGCTGTGAATGATGCTGGAGTCATATACACAGATATTTTTGTATCAATGGGTGAAGAACATATGAAAGATAAAATTACAGCTTTTGAAGGGTTCCAAGTTAATGAAGAACTTGTTTCGTATGCCAAAGATAATTATCTATTCATGCATTGTTTACCCGCACATAGGGGAGAAGAGGTTACTGATGCTGTTATTGATTCGAAAAATAGTATAGTTTTTGATCAAGCAGAGAACAGAATGTGGGCACAAATGTCTCTACTAACTTACATGTGTAATCCAATTGCATGGGAAGCATATCGTGATTTATATTAATGCACTAATTATTAACCCTAAAAGAGATAATTGGAGAGATTTCTTAATTAGCAATTGAGCATTCCTATCTTCAGAATAGGCTAACTTTCTTTTAACTAATAATAACGCCATAACACCAGGAATAATTAATATTAGATGTTCTTTAGGAAATATGTCGAAAGCAAATGGTGCTAAAAGAGAAACCATAGTGAACAATAGTATTACCCAAGCAACCATTCGAGCCTTTTCTACACCTACTCTCATAGCAAGAGTATTTCTGCCCAGATCTCCATCTATATCTTCTATGTCTTTTATTATTTCACGGGCTAAATTATATGTAAAACCAATTGCAAATAATGAAATAACTCTCGCATTAGTGAAATCAAATACTCCTGCGGCTCCAAATAAAATAACCATCCCTACGGAAAGACTGATGGCAATATTACCCGGAAGTCCCCGATCCTTTAGCTTCAAACTAAAATTACTAGAAGATTCATAATTAACTAATAAAAATATTGCTAACAACCAAATTAAAATTGATGGGGCCCAATCTTCTAAACCATTCTCAAAATTTGTTGATATGTATCCCGCTAAAATTAAACTTAAGAATGAAATTAACATTAAGGACGAAGTTACAATTTTTGCATGACTAATGGAAATGGCTCCACTAGGAAGCGGCCGGTTGGGTTTATTCTCTCTATCAATTTCAACGTCTAGGATATCATTTAGAGCATTCCAAGAGCACATGAATGCCCAAACAGATAAACCATGCAAAATTGTAATTGAGGCGAAATTGCCTTGAGGGAGGTCACCTAAAGCTAGTAAAGATCCGAAAAAAACTCCTATTAATCCAGTTAATGAATTACCAAATCTGAATAAAGTAAACCAAGAACCAAGAGTGGACTGGTCATTCATGTTTGTCTTACTATACCATCTGACTTGACTGCTTCCCTAGGTGGTACTCATACAACTGCAATTTGAGTATGTAGTGACCAAAGGCAAACTGTGTAAATACTACCTCTAAACTGCCCTCTAATGTGACCTACTTTTTCGAAACGAGTATCTTTGGCTAAGATGTTACCAACCTGATTCATAGTAGCTCCCCATTTGAATCGAGTATTGAGGTGATCAAATATTTCTACTGTATTTGCAGTTTCATTTTCTTGAAGATAAACTTCGACTTCGTTTCTGAGCCTATTGGTTCGTGCCATTAAGCCACCTCCACAAGTTCTAATTTTGAATTTGTGTATCTAGAAACAAGGCCGTTCCATCCAGAAGAACTGACCTCAATAGTCTTAGAGTTCTTAGATAGTGGTTGCCAAGAGTCTAATGAGATATTACCATTAGAACTAACTAGAGAACTATGAGTTATACTTTTTCTTCTAATTTCGGTTTTATTAAGGCTAGAAAAAGACACTACTCTGCATGGTTCGGGCCTTTTCCTGTAAATAGTCACAGATTGCGTGTTAATTGTTATGCTCATGATTTGTGGTTTGATACTTAGCATATGAATGAACATAAGGGAGGCCTAACTAAAAGTGAAAGTGGACGGAATAGATTATGTGGCTCAAGCCACTCTTTTCTTAAATGAAAGTAAACTCGAAGGCGTACAAGGCTTGTGTAGTGTAGTGGTCCATCATGAAGCCCTCTCGAGGCTTCGACCCGGGTTCAAATCCCGGCACGAGCACCAATATTATAGTTAATTAATGACAATAATAGTCTTAAGCACCCCTTCGTTGGCGTAGTAAGGTCTGAATGCGTGTAGAGCAAGATGTAAAACTAACCTTTGAAGATGTACTAATACGACCTAAGCGCAGTACGCTGGTTTCTAGGTCTGATGTTTCCTTGGAGAGAGAATTTAAGTTCAGACATTCATCTACAATGTGGTCTGGCGTACCTATAGTATCTGCAAATATGGATACAACCGGATTATTTTCAATAGCTAAAGTATTACAAGAACATAAAATGATAACATGCTTACAAAAATTCTATGCTACTAGAGAATACGCATCTGCATGGAAAGATGGGATTGATCCTAATTTCATTGCTGCAACATGTGGCTCTACTGAAGAAAGTTTGACTCTTCTAAAAAGAAAAATGGCTACAAATCCAAATATACCATTCATTTGTATTGACGTTGCAAATGGATATAGAGAAATATTCTTAGATTTCGTAAAAACTGTTAGAGAAAACTTCCCTGAGAAAATAATTATTGCTGGCAATGTAGCAACTAGAGAAATGACGGAAGCACTAATTCTCGCAGGTGCTGACGTAGTTAAAGTTGGAATAGGTCCAGGTTCAGTATGCACTACAAGGAAAGTTGCAGGAGTGGGTTACCCTCAACTAAGTGCTATTGCAGAGTGTGCAGATGCAGCACATGGATTAGCGGGCCATGTCATGGCTGATGGGGGATGCTCGTCCCCTGGTCATGTTGCAAAAGCATTTGCTGCAGGAGCAGACTTTGTAATGCTTGGAGGAATGTTTGCAGGTCATGATGAATCCGGAGGAGAAGTGGTAGAAGGAGTAAATGGAAAAATGTACAAATCATTCTATGGCATGTCATCATCAAAGGCCATGGAAACTCATTATGGAGAAGTAGCTAAACACAGAGCACCTGAAGGTAAAGAAGTAAGAGTACCATATAGAGGCCCTCTAGCAATAACCATACAAGAAATTCTAGGTGGAGTGCGTTCTGCTTGTTCTTACGTAGGTGCACGTAGAATCAAAGATTTACCTAAGTGTACGACATTTATTAGAGTGACACAGACTACTAACGAAGTTTATCAACGATTTAATGTAGAAGAATAAATAAAATTTAGCAAGAATTTACTTGCTCCCAAAATTCTTCCTTTGACTGTCCTTGATCTTGACCGACTTGCTGGTTTTCAGACTCTGAGTATTCATAATAGGTCAAACTAGTTAGAGGATCAGTAGTCGCCCAAAGAGAATCTTGAGACGTGATGACTTCAAATACATAACATCCATAGTCATTTATTTCCATTTCATCTACGGGGATATACTGCATACCGATATTTACATCTTCAACAGAGCCATCAAGTGGTAGTTCTGAACCAAAATCACCAATATTTACAAGACTCCCCGAACCATAAATGCCATCCATTGAGTCCCATGATGCTTCTCCATTAATTACGCTAACTTCAGGGTAATCAATGGATATACTAGAAGAATCGATATTTTCATAGTACAGAGTTGCTTGAACATTATAATCTGAGTGAATAATTCCACCTGGGCGATTATTTGAACCCATAGAATCAATACCTGACCAAGTTCTTAGCCCGATGCCAAGAATGCATCCGTCATCATGATCATCACAATCAGCACCTGTACCAATCGAACCTAATGCATCTCCTTGGACCTCGGTAATAGTTCTCTGTAATGAGGAATCAGTTAGAGTATAGGTTAAATCTGAATCTCCTGATACAAATTCTATAACATATTGATTACCTGCATCTGCATTACCTGAATAAAAGTCTATAATATTCAGCGAAAGAAAACCATAGCTCCCTATGCCGTCTTCTCTATCAACAGAGAAAGAGACATCGCCACTCCAAACATTAGTGCCATCATAATTGATAGTAATATCAGCAGAGCTACTTGAAGACCCGAATAAAGAACCTGATTCTCTAATTTTCAAAACAATTTGAGTTGCATCATCTGTTAACTCATCCCCTACTATTGTTAGACTGGATGAATTTAGGCTTGTAATTGCATAGGGCGTCGCCAACATTAGTATACAAAATACGGCTATAGCACCGGTTTTCTTACGATCAAAGGTTATCCACAAAAAGAAAAATGAACCTAATAATAGAAGAATAGGAAATAATAAAGCACCAGGATGTTCTTGTTGAAACTTAGGAGCTGAAGTAATAAATCCTGAAACTAAACCCATTATTGCTAAAATTAATCCTGCTTTCAACCCGTTGGAATTCAATAAAGATGAAAATCCCTCGGAGGAAGGTGTTGCAGGTTCGGATTGAATCTCTGCCTCAATAACTGTCCCAGTTTTTTGTTCCAGCGCTTTCTTTAGTAGTCCACCATCTGTCATCTAAGCCACCTCTCTAATCTATCACGATAAATAATGAGTTATCAACCCGTTGACTAATAGTGCTGAAAAAAGGCTTTTAATCTAATAATTAGAATAAACGGGAGTCGAGGACTCTGAGAGTTTCATCATCGTCATCGTATTCTTCTTCATCCACTCTGAACCTACCAGCAATTGCTGCGGCTGCAAGTGCAGTAATCATTGTAGTCCCTATTAACTCAAATCCGGGAAGATAAACTCCACGAATGTAAAGAGTTACAGATTGTATCTGTGAGTTTGGAATTCCTTCAGTACGTACTGAATAATCAGAAGTAGCTTTGAATTGTAAATTGTAATACTTATCAGTCCATCCTTGATTCTTAGGAGTACGGATCTGAACCCTTACTTTCTCAGGGGGAGACTTGGACTCAATCTCTACATTAACAAGAGGTAAACTCAGAGTGAAACCTTCATCGTTTAACTCATCATAGTTTGCAATTTCAATATTCATCCTATCTAATGCGTTACCGTCATTGTAAACGTCATATGTAACCATATAATCTACTTTAGGCCTTAGTTGGATGAAAGCTAATTCTGATGCAACTCTTAATCGACTAAATTGTTTAACAACAGCTAGCACCTTGTAAGTAGTAGGAGTTCCGGGGTAGGCTACTCCATTAGCTTGCGATACTGTAGCAGTGATTGAAACCTGATGTTGCCCTTCAGCCATCTGTAAATCACCTCTCAGTATAACTTGGAAAGCAGTTGTAAGACCGGCCCCTACAGTCAATGAGGCTGGGCCAGCATTAACTAATGCCCCGGACTGAATTACCATTTCCACCTTTACTTGGTGCGCAGAAGGATTTGATAAATCACAATTCACAATTGATGTACGAGTTGAACCAGGGTAAGTCTCAATTGCTTGAGGGTTTTCACAGGTTAGAGATACGTCTGGAGTGATACCTTGAGCATGAACTGCTGCTGCTCCCGCCCACATACTTAGAAAGTAAACTGCCAGTAATATTAGGACTGGCCTGACTGAACGGGCAGATGTCATAGTTCCAATCCCGTGTGAGACTGTATTTTAGGGTTCTCACTAATAGAGCATGTAAAATCAACAAACAACAATAGAAATGGAAAAATGGATAGTAAAGAAAACAACCGAAATAAGGCGAAAAAATGGTGGACCCGACCGGATTTGAACCGATGGCCACTCGGTTATGAGCCGAGCGCTCTAACCAACTGAGCTACGGGTCCTTGTGATGACTCGAATGGGACCTAAAGATGAACCTTATTATTGGGAGATATAAGAAATTATTCAATAATTATTTATTTTTTAAATACATAATACCCTAAAAAGGCTAGAATAATCAGTAAAAATATTATGGAATTATACGATTCTATACTTTCGGAACGACTAGAATCGAATGGATATAAATCAGCATTATCTCCCACACCATCTGAATCAGAGTCAAGAGTTTCAGACTCATCGAGAGGGAAGGCATCGGAGTTATCACCTACACCATCGGAATCCGTGTCAATAATTTCGGAACCATCAAAAGGGAATAAGTCAAAGTTGTCCCCTACACCATCTAAATCAGAATCATACCATTCATTCTCATTCATAGGAAATATGTCAGAGTTATCTCCAAAACCATCTGAATCAGAATCATGCCATTCATCCTCATTCATAGGAAACTGATCAGAGTTATCTCCTACACCATCTAAATCAAAATCATACCATTCATTCTCATTCATAGGAAATATGTCAGAGTTATCTCCAAAACCATCTGAATCAGAGTCAAGAGTCTCAGAATCATCAAAAGGGAAAGCGTCTGAATTATCTCCTATTCCATCTAAATCACTATCAATAAATTCGAAACTGTCATTAGGAAACTGATCAGAGTTATCTCCTACACCATCTAAATCAGAATCATACCATTCATTCTCATTCATAGGAAATATGTCAGAGTTATCTCCAAAACCATCTGAATCAGAATCATACCATTCATTCTCATTCATAGGAAATATATCAGAGTTATCTCCAAAACCATCTGAATCAGAGTCAAGAGTCTCAGAATCATCAAAAGGGAAAGCGTCTGAATTATCTCCAATTCCATCTAAATCGGAATCATACCATTCTGAAGAATCCGTGGGGAATGCATCGATATCGTCGTCATATCCGTCGCCATCAAAGTCGCCATTAACATCATCACAAATATTACCCCAAATGTTTTCAG
>Ga0302135_10001884_pt1 | contig 12576 bp, 10 predicted proteins | sample CBN3_surface_MG_FD_203119 | JGI IMG/M metagenome (GOLD analysis project Ga0302135, IMG submission 203119) | Marine microbial communities from Western Arctic Ocean, Canada - CBN3_32.1 | ecosystem: Environmental > Aquatic > Marine > Oceanic | place: Canada: Western Arctic Ocean | collected... | reverse complement strand
TTTACTTCTGGCTGATCTTTGTCGCTCTCTATGTAGATTTTCCCGTTTGCGGCCAACCAGTTTTGCTTTTGCAACAGTCTACACAATTCATCGTGAAGTTCGGCCTTAAAGGGCGGGTCGAGGAAAACAATATCAAAGGGTCTTGTCACGGCTCGACCGAGGAATTCGCGCGCATCTTCATGCAAAATCTCGGCACCGGATGCACTCAGCGATTCGGCATTCGCGCGCAGGACTTTCACAGCCACGGCAGAGCTCTCCACAAACACTGCCTCCAACGCTCCACGCGAAAGGGCCTCCAGTCCCAAAGCGCCGGTTCCAGCGCAAAGATCCAGACACCTGGAGCCATGAACGTCGGGCTCCAGCCAATTGAACAGCGTTTCTCTGATCCGCTCCGCGGTCGGGCGCAACCCGTTGACATCGGCAATAGTCAAAAGACGACTACGCCAGTTTCCCGCTACAATACGCAGCTGTCCCGCTGGGGATTTTTTCTTGCCTGCTGATTTTCGGGCAGCCATCGCCAGTGCCTTTAAAGGAGCTTCAAGAAGAACGTATAGCGATGTTTGGAAAAAAAGAAAAGCCCGAAGAACGAGAAGGCTTCATTAAACGCCTGCGGTCTCGCATCAACCGAGGCGACAACTGGCTGACGTACGATCTCGCCGACCTCGTTCCCGGCGGACAGATTGATGAAGAGGCCCTTGAAGAGCTCGAGGCGCTGCTGATATTGGCAGATGTCGGCGTCGACACGACTGAATTCATTATTGGGGATTTGCGAAAAAGTCTTGCTCGCAATGAATTGAAAGATGTTGATGCGCTCCGTTCGGGGCTCCAGCGCTCATTACTCGGCATCCTGAACCCGGTCGAAAAACCGCTTGATATTCACAAAGGTGACGGGCCGTTCGTGATATTCATGGTGGGAGTTAACGGGGCGGGGAAAACGACGACTATTGGCAAGCTGGCCCGGCATCTGCAGGACAACGGCTACTCCGTCATGCTGGCCGCCGGGGACACTTTTCGTGCGGCTGCTATCGAGCAATTGCAGGCCTGGGGCGAGCACAACAATGTTCCCGTCATTGCGCAGCAGTCAGGTGCGGACCCTGCCGCCGTCATTTTCGATGCCTGGCAAGCTGCGAAGGCTCGCGACGTTGACGTCTTATTGGCTGATACTGCAGGTCGTCTACAAAATCAGTCTGGACTGATGGACGAGCTCGTCAAGATGAAGCGAGTCGTGGGTCGTTATGATGAATCCGCACCGCATGAAATGATGTTGGTACTGGATTCGAGTCAGGGGCAAAATGCACTTGTGCAGGCAGAGAAGTTTCATGAGGCACTCGGCCTGACAGGTATTACTGTTACGAAGTTGGATGGCAGTGCGAAGGGCGGCATTCTGTTTGCTATCGCGAATCGTTTACAAGTTCCGGTGCGCTTTATCGGTATAGGCGAAGCTGTCGATGATATGCAGCCTTTTCGCGCTGAAGAATTCGTCGACGCTTTGCTATCGTCCGGGAAAAAGGAACAAGATCTGAAATGATCCATCTCGATAGTGTTACGAAGCGATTTCCGGGCGGACAGGAAGCCCTCTCCGGACTTAGTCTCTCGGTCGACAAGGGCGAGATGGTTTTCGTTACCGGGCACTCGGGCGCGGGCAAGAGCACATTGCTACGACTGATTGCGTTGATCGAGCGCCCAAGCAGCGGCGAAGTTGTTGTCGATAAGCAGAACACGAGGCGCGTAAAGAGGCGCAAGATCCCGGCTTATCGTCGGCAGATCGGTATGGTCTTTCAGGATCACAAACTACTCTATGATCGCCCGGTGTTCGACAACGTCGCATTGCCTTTGATAATTGCAGGTGTGAGTCATCGCGACGCCGGACGCAGAGTCCGCGCCGCGCTCGATCAGGTCGGTCTGCTCCACAAAGAAAAGCAGAATCCCCAGACATTGTCGGCCGGAGAACAACAACGTGTCGGCATAGCGCGAGCGATCGTAACCCGGCCGAAACTTCTCATCGCAGACGAGCCGACTGGCAATCTGGACCCCGATCTTTCTCTTGAGGTAATGAGAATATTTCGTCGCTTTAATGAGGTTGGCGTCACGCTTCTTATCGCGAGTCATGACATTTCGCTCATAGATAGGCTTGGCTGTCGCAGAATTGCCTTAGAAAATGGAAAGCTCCAGCAGGAGGTTGATCCGTGGCCGTGACACGCAATTCCGATGCGGTCGCTCCTGTTCGTTGCTCGGGTGCGTTTTCGATTTGGCTAACTCGCCATGCGAGTACGTCGTTAGGCGCACTAGGCAAGCTGTCTCGGCAACCTTTTGCCAGTCTGATGATCGTTCTGGTCATCGGAGTCACGTTGGCTCTACCCGCAGCGATCAATGTTATCGTCAAGAACACACAGTCGGTGATCGGCGGCTGGAGCAATGCTCTTGATTTTTCCGTGTATCTGAAAATGGATCTATCAGTTAGCGAAGCAGAGGTACTCGCCGGACTTATCGCTCAACGTGCCGACATTGAGTCGGTCGACCTGGTCACCTCAGAGGATGCGCTGGCAGAATTCAAACAACAATCAGGATTCGGCGATGCCCTCGATCAGCTAAGCGACAATCCGTTACCGCATGCTCTCGTCGTGCACCCAGGCCCGGGAAACACCAGTGCGTCGTTAACGCTCCTACAGGAGGAAATCGGCAATCTGCCAGAAACTGAGTTGGTGCAGGTCGACACGGAATGGGTGCATCGCTTTCACGCCATACTCAACATAGTGAGACAGGCGATTGCGATAGGCGCCGCTTTGTTGGGCATCGCTATCGTCGTGATCATCGGCAATACCATCCGCCTCGATATTGAAAACCGCCGCGATGAAATTGAAGTTACGAAGCTCATCGGCGCCAGCAATGCTTTTGTTCGTCGACCGTTTCTCTGGACTGGCTTCTGGTACGGCTTGCTCGGCGGATCGTTCGCCCTGTTGCTCGTCCACTACGGCCTCTACCTGTTGAAGGAACCAGTCACTCGCCTCGCCGGTCTTTATCAGGGCGAAATTGCCGTCGCGTCGCTGAGTTTTGCCGAAAGCTCTGCGATCGTTGGTGGCGCTGTGTTCCTTGGACTGTTCGCCTCCTGGACGACAGCCGCTCGGCATATGCGACGAATCGAGCCTAAATAGACTCTCTTATTAAACATAATCCTACGCGCAGGCAGCCCAACATCAGGTTTATATAAGAATATTCCTGAATAATATCCGTAACTTATGCTATTTGTTAGCACTCTGTACCAACGAGTGCTAAAATCGAGTCTCACAAACGGAGGACCTACATGACAAGCGCTGTTGCGAAACTGAATCACGACCTTGTCCTGGCTGGACCGGTAGGCAGTCTTGACGCTTATATTCAGGGCATCGGCTCTATTGATGTTCTCAGCAAGGAAGACGAACAGGCCCTCGCCCGACGCTTGCGCGAGGACGAAGACCTTGACGCCGCGCGCGACCTGGTAATGGCGCATCTGCGCTTCGTTGTACACATTGCAAAAGGCTACACCGGCTACGGGTTGCCACTGAACGATCTGATTCAGGAGGGCAACGTCGGGCTCATGAAGGCGGTCAAGCGCTTCGATCCTGACTACGACGTACGCCTGGTGTCCTTCGCTGTTCACTGGATTCGTGCCGAAATTCACGAGTTTGTTCTTAAGAACTGGCGCATCGTTAAAGTTGCGACCACCAAAGCGCAACGCAAATTATTCTTCAATCTTCGCAAGAAGAAAAAGACGCTTGCCTGGCTGACGGATGCCGAGACAAAGGCAATCGCCAAGGATCTGGGCGTTAAGCCACAAGAAGTGACCGAAATGGAAAAGCGCCTGCACTCTCGTGATGCGATTTTCGATCCGACACCCGACCTTGATGATGATCGTAACTTCACACCGGCGGCCTACTTGCCGAGCCCGGATGCAGATCCGGCGAAGCAGGTTGAGAAGGCAGACTTCAATGAAGATGCAAGCACGCGAATGCACGCTGCTCTCAATATCCTTGACGAGCGTAGTCGCCGCATTCTTGAAGAGCGGTGGCTGACCGAAGACAAAATGACCCTGCACGAGCTCGCCGCTGAGTACGGCATTTCCGCAGAGCGTATTCGCCAAGTTGAAGTCAATGCGATCAAGAAACTTCGCAACGCGATGGCCGTATAGGAGCGCGCCCTGCGCGCGACAGTAGCGCCCGGAACGAGAAAAGCCGCTCAGTGAGCGGCTTTTCTACGTCTGTTTTCTGTGATCTTGAGCACCCGGATAAAACCGATCAGGTCAATCGAATGGCCGTTAAAATACTGCTAAGGCCTTACTTGTAGACGTGTGTACGTATCGAGTATTTTACAACCGCTGACAAAAACCGTCATTACGGTCATTGCCAATATAAATTTGTTCGATCTGATGTTCATGATTAATCCTCTGGTTATTCGAATTTACGGGTGCATTGTATGCGTTTGCTACCTGAACACAGACTTAACTGACGCCCTTATGTTCAAAAAAGTCACTCCTGTTCGCATTTATGAGGACTGCATCACAATATTGGCGCCACAAGGTAGAATGACCCGCCCGCCACGCGAGAACATACTGTGACCAACACTGACAACTGGCTAGACCGCTATGAAAAATCTCACGCAGAGCTGACCAACCCGGTCGTCTACTGGGCGGCTGTGCCGATGCTGGTAGTGGGTTTGTCCGGCCTGATGTGGGCGCTGCCGGTTCCCCTCGAATTCCAGAAAATCTCCCCACTGCTCAATTGGGGTAGCGCATTTTTGATGACCACCGCGATCTATTACTTCATTATCTCGTTGTCGCTCGCGATTGGTCTACTGCCGTTCCTCCTGGGCCTCGCTTCTGTCCAGATGTGGCTGACTGACTCCGCCTACCCGGCACTAGCCGTGTCACTGGGCCTACTGGTCGCCGGGGTCGCGGGACTTGCGCTCGGTCGCCGCAGACCATTGCGCCGGGCTCTCCAGGACCTGCAACTCATCATGCTCGGACCTGCGTGGTTGCTGTCGGTTTTATATAAGCGTTTCGGAATACCCATTTAGTCATATAAAATCGACGCCCCTAGCCGTCTCAATCATCTCAGGAATACGCCCGTGAGCAACAATCTCGATCCCATGGATCTCTACGATATCCGTTCGGAATTAACCGAAGAAGAGGTCATGGTCAAAGACACCGTTGGCCGCTACGTCGACGACAAAGTTATCCCGTTGATGCGCGAGGCCTTCGAGCAACACGCGTTTCCACGCCATCTCATCACAGAAGTTGCCGAACTCGGTTTGCTCGGCAGCTCGATTGACGGCTACGACTGCGCCGGCCTGAACGGCGTGAGCTACGGTCTGATCTGCCAGGAACTGGAGCGAGGCGACAGCGGCCTGCGCAGTTTCGTTTCAGTACAGAGCAGTCTCGTGATGTTTCCAATTCACGCGTATGGCTCCGAGGAACAAAAACAGCGCTGGTTGCCAGCAATGGCACGCGGCGAAGCAATCGGCTGCTTTGGCCTGACAGAATCACACGGCGGCTCGGATCCAAGCAACATGAAAACGCATGCGAAACGCGACGGCGATGACTGGATTTTGAACGGTGCCAAGATGTGGATCACAAACGCCACGATCGCTGACGCTGCTGTTGTCTGGGCTAAAACGGAAGAAGGCGTCAAAGGGTTCATCGTCGAAAAAGATATGCTTGGTTTCGATTCGCAGGAAATCGAGAACAAGTTTTCTCTTCGCGCATCGGTCACGGGTGCGTTGTTCTTTGACAATGTTCGTATACCGGAGGCCAGCGTATTGCCCAGCGTCTCCAGCTTAAAAGGCCCGCTGAGCTGCTTAACCCAAGCGCGCTACGGAATTTCCTGGGGCGTCATTGGCGCCGCGCAGGCTTGTCTTAATGAAGTCCTGAATTACACGCAGGAAAGAGTTCTTTTTGGACGCCCAATCGCCAATACCCAGGCCATCCAGATTCGGCTGGCGGAGATGAGTCGCCAGATTACGACGGCACAGTTACTGTCTTTAAGACTTGGGCGAATAAAGGACAACGGCGAGTTGAGCTCGACGCAGGTGTCTCTTGCGAAATGGAATAACTGCAGGGCCGCGATCGATATCGCTCGTGATGCACGCGATATTCTTGGCGGCGCAGGCATTAGCGCAGAGTACGTCCCCATTCGCCATATGTTGAATCTAGAAAGTGTTATCACCTACGAGGGCACAGAAACCGTGCACCAACTTGTCGTCGGCAAAGAGCTAACCGGCGTTAACGCCTTTTGATGCGCCTGGCGTGAGCACTCCGAGCTTGATCACGCCAGACCTACCGCAGAACAAGGATATGTGGCGCATCGCTGCACCCATGATTCTCTCCAATGTGCAGACGCATTGGGTCGACGGCTGCTTCGTCGGGAAGTGGGAAAACGTAGATGCCCTCAACCCAGTCCTTACTGGTGTTGAAAAATTCCTGGCGAACAGATACTCGCGTAATGAGGCCGCAGATTTTCATGTCGACGTCTGTGTTCAGGAGTGTCGCGGTGGAGTAGCCATTGGCCATCCTTAGCAACAAGCCACCGGACTGCACCTCATCTGGGGTCGGGCTTCTCCGCTTTGGCGGTCTCCGGCCCAAAAGCGAGAACGCAAGTCAGAACGAGCGCCCAAAACCATGACTTGAGATCCCTTTTGGTGGGCGATTTGATAATCGATTGTGTCCGTTGCATGTTGACCTTCCTTGTGTGCCTTTTTTGATCCTGATAGTTATTAGGCGTCGCCCTGTGGACCGCGACATGGCAATACACCGACGTAATGTGGCAAATTGTAACTATAGGAATGGGAGTTAACGTGGCAAAACGCATCGCTATCATCGAAGACGAAGCAGCAATCCGGGACAATTACTCGGCGGCGTTCCGCCGTGAGGGTTATGCGGTTGATGCCTTTGACGCTAGGGGCCCTGCGCTCAATGCCTTTGACAACCGCCTGCCGGACCTTGTGGTTATTGACATAAATCTCAAAGACGATGTCGAAGGCGGATTCGAGTTATGCCGGGAGCTACGTGCTCGTTCCGCAGACCTGCCGATTATTTTTCTGACGGCGCGTGACAGCGAGTTTGACGCGGTATCCGGGTTACGACTTGGTGCGGACGACTATCTGACAAAAGACATCAGCCTCCCGCACCTGATGGCTCGAATCGCGGCGCTTTTTCGACGCCTTGAAGCGATGCAAAAACCGCAGGGCGTTGACAGTCGTCTGCAACGCGGTAATTTGACCATCGACTCTGAGCGCATGACCGTGCACTGGCAAGAACAGGTCGTCGCTCTGACGCTGACGGAGTTCTGGCTCGTTCATGCGATGGCGAGGTATCCCGGGCATGTCAAAAACCGGCAACAACTCATGGACGCGGCGCAGGCAGTCCTTGATGACAACACCATCACCTCGCACATTAAGCGCATCCGGCGAAAATTTATCGCCATCGATGATCAATTTGATGCCATAGAAACGGTCTATGGCATGGGTTATCGCTGGTTGAGTAATTAGCAGGCTGTGACTCTCAAACGCCAGCTACTTCTGATCAGCTTATTGGCGTTGATGTTGCCGTGGGCAGGATGCGAGTTCATTCGCGAAACCGAATCCGCACTACGTTCAGGGCAACAACAGATGTTAGCGGGAACCGCACGCGCATTGGCCAATTCGATGTCGCAGTATTCGGAGGAGTATCCGGATCAAGTCGTAGGCGGACTCGCGAGTGAGCAACTATTTTTACATGCGCTTGAGAAATCACCACGCATCAACGGGTATTTCGACGACTGGCTCCTGGACAGCGCGTCGCTGCGGTCAATCCGCGGTACTGATGGTCCCATTCGATTCGCACTGGGGTCCCACGGTCGAATGATCTATATCTACGTCGAAGTTCGCGACAAAAGCGTGGTCTTCGCGAATGCGCAGACATTGATTTTCGATGACGGACCGAGCTTCGCTGATCGAGTCACGCTTGTCAGCAGCAGTCCGCCCTATCTTGAGGAGCGATTTGTGTTTGCGGCCGAAGCGCCCGGCGCCATCGTCAGCTACAAACAGGACAGCTATGGTTTCGCTCCCGAGACAGCGATCAGCGCCCATTGGCAGGATGTGCCTGGAGGCTATCGGGTCGAGGCCAGAATTCCTGTCGAACTACTGGGCACGCATCTCGGAATTGTCGTCAACAACACGGCCGATAAAGGCGTATCAGCGGCACGCATCAGCAGCTACTCCGGGCCGATGCCTTTTCCGGTCGCGAAGCAGTCACCCGAGCTTACGACGCTTGCGAGCAAGCTCGTGCAGCCGGGAATGCGTATCGTCGTCACCGACGCATCGGGCTGGCGCTTGGCGACGACTGGGGAGCTGCCTTCGACGACGTCCGCGAGCTCCTTCGGAACGGCCTGGTCGCAACGGATCTACGAGCTACTTGTCGAAGCTGGTAAGGAGGCGTCTTCGGCCGAGCCTGATCCTGCCGGCCGGGAACAACAACCCTATGTAAGCTCAGCCCTTGGCGGACGGGAAATGGCAGGTTGGTTTCGCGGCGAGGATAACGGGCGCGCCATCGTTGCCGTTGCCTCGCCAATCACCAATGGTAATCAAGTGCTGGGTGCCCTGATCGTGCAACAGGGGACTGACGCGATACTGAGCTTGCGTAATGAGGGTTTGGCTCGCCTGATAAACGTTACACTGATTGCCACATTGCTCGTTGCGGCAGCGTTGGTCGGCTATGCCTCGTGGCTCTCACGACGGATTCGCCATTTGTCGGTCGCAGCCGTCGACGCACTTGAAAACGAAACGCTTCACGCTGCCTTGCCGAGCTCTTTGGCTGGCGATGAAATTGGTGACTTGTCACGAAGTTTTTCATCGGTGCTGATGCAACTGGGAGAGTACAACGCCTATCTGCGAACGCTAGCTTCAAAGTTATCGCACGAGCTGCGTACGCCGTTAGCCATCGTTACATCCTCGCTGGAAAACCTCGAACACGAACTACTGAACGAGGCATCCGCCGGTTACACGACTCGAGCCCGCGAAGGCGCTGACCGCTTGCGGCGCATACTCCGTGCGATGAGCGAGGCCAGTCGCGTTGAGGAATTAATGGCGCATGCTGATCCCGAGTCGTTCGATCTGCGGTCCGTTCTGAAGTCCACGGTTATCGCTTATCGCGATGCCTATAACGAACGGCTGTTTGAATTCGATTGTGATATCGAATCGGCGCCAGCTATCGGCTCACCGGAACTACTCATTCAGATGCTCGATAAGCTTGTCGACAATGCCGTCGGCTTCAGCTCAGCCGGGGACACAATAATGATAGGTCTCAAGGAGGATCACAGTGATTTCGTCCTGTCGGTGATGAATCCCGGCCCACCACTTCCATCTCGCATGCGGACGCAGCTGTTTGACTCAATGGTGTCTATGCGCGAGAACGAGAATTCACGTCATCTGGGTTTGGGCCTATACATCGCCAAACTCATCAGCGAAGGACACGGCGGCCGCATTAGCGCCAGCAATGTAGACGGTGGCGTAGCGTTTGAGGTGCGACTTCCGGTTGACCATTCCTGATCAACAGGGCTGATCAGGATTCGAGATAGCGAACGATCCCCGCCGCAGCCTCGCGGCCCTCGTGAACGGCAAGTACGACCAGATCCGAACCTCTGACCATGTCGCCTCCAGCAAAAACCTTCGGATTCGTTGTTTGAAACGCAAATCGTCCAAGAGACGCCACACGTACTCGGCCGCTCGGCAGGGTCTCGACTGAAAAATCGTCAAACCAGGATGGCGGGTTCGGTCGAAAACCGAACGCGATAATGACTGCGTCCGCCGGCAGAATTTCCTCGGTACCAGGAACCGCCTCCGGTCTACACCGCCCATCTGACCCTGCTGCGCCCAATTGAGTTTGGATAAGCTTGACGCCTTCGACGCTACCGTCACCAATGATTTCCAGTGGCTGACGGTTAAACAGAAATTGCACGTTTTCTTCTTTGCTATTCGCCACTTCGCGGCGCGAACCAGGCATGTTTTCTTCATCACGGCGATAGGCGCAAATCACGCTCGCCGCACCCTGTCGAATCGCCGTACGATTGCAATCCATTCCGGTGTCGCCGCCGCCCAGAACCACAACGTTCTTGCCCTCGAGATTCGTAAACGGCGTTTTCGGATCGTCGTAACCGAGCTCGCGATACACGTTTGAAACAAGATACGGCAAGGCTTCGTGGACGCCCGGCAAGTCTTCGCCAGGAAACTCGCCTTGAACATTATCGTAGGTGCCCATCCCGAGAAAAACGGCGTCGAACTCATCGAGCAAGTCCTGAAATGCCTTGTCCTCACCGATGCGGGTGTTCAATACGAACTGCACACCCATACCCTCAAGAATTTCGCGCCGTTGCGCGACGATGCGCTTTTCCAGTTTGAACGGCGGAATGCCGTAAGTCAGCAGGCCACCGATGTCCGGGTAGGCATCGTACACGATCGAGCGCACGCCGTTGCGCGCCAAGACATCAGCTGCGGCAAGTCCTGCCGGCCCCGCGCCAACGATCGCTACCCTTTTGGTTGTTGCTACGACATTCGACATATCCGGGCGCCAACCCTGCGCGACCGCTTCGTCAGTAATATACTTCTCTATGCTGCCAATACTCACCGCGCCATTCACTTCATGTAAGGTACAAGCGCCTTCACACAATCGATCCTGGGGGCACACTCGGCCGCAAATTTCGGGAAGCGAGTTCGTCTGATGCGACAGCTCGGCCGCCTCAAATAGCTTTCCCGCTTCGATCAGTTCAAGCCAGTTTGGAATGTAGTTGTGTACCGGGCACTGCCATTCGCAATAAGGATTGCCGCAGGACAAACAGCGACCAGCCTGCGCGGCGGCGTTAGCGCCATCATAGTGGCCGTAGATTTCGCCGAAATGTTTGACGCGAGTCTCTACGTCTTCTTTGCCCGGGTCGCGGCGCGGTACTTCCAGGAATTGCAGTGGATGTTTCGGCATCAGGCGGCGCGTCGCAGCGATTCAATGAGCGAACCCAGTTCAGTTGCTTTGGGTTTTACCACCCAGAACTTCGGCAGGAACGTTCTGTAGTCGTCTAGTATTTGCTCACCCCATTCACTGCCCGTTCGCGCAACATGCTCAGCGATAAGTGCACGCAGGTGATGCAGGTGCGCCTCCATGCTCTCTGATGTAATTCGATGAATGTCGATGAGCTCATGATTGTATCGATCGACAAAATCGCGATCAATGTCCAGCACATAGGCGAAGCCACCGGTCATGCCAGCACCGAAGTTCACGCCACTCTGCCCTAGAACAACGACGACACCATCGGTCATGTATTCACAGCAATGATCGCCTGCGCCCTCAATGACGGACGTTGCGCCAGAGTTTCGCACTGCAAAACGCTCGCCCGCCTGGCCCGCCGCAAAGAGCTCGCCGCCGGTTGCCCCGTAGAGGCAGGTATTACCAATTATCGCGGTTTCGCGGACCCGATATTCGGCCTCCGATGGCGGAAAAATAACGATTCGGCCACCGGCCATTCCCTTGCCAACGTAGTCATTGGCATCGCCCACTAACGTCATGTTCAATCCCGAAATATTCCAGGCACCAAAACTCTGCCCCGCAGTTCCTCGCAAAGAAATCTCTAGTGGATTATCACGCATGCCTTCATTGCCGTGACGGCGTGCAATCTCACCTGCCAATCTTGCACCAATCGAACGGTGAAAATTTTTCACTTCGTAAGCAAATTTACCACCGCTGCTGGATTCTATCGCCGCTAATGCGTCTTCGAGCATTTGCTCGGCAAGCTCACCCTTGTCTAAAGGATTATTGCGAAGATCAGTGCAGAACTGGGGTGCATCGTTGGCCAGACCCTGGTCAGAAATTATCGGGCGCAAATCCAGGCGTCCTTGCCGATCAGTTTCACCTTTTTGCAGGTCGAACAAATCAACGCGACCGATTAGCTCTTCCAGACTACGAACGCCGAGCTCTGCCAATCGCTGCCGAACTTCCTCGGCGACGAACGTGAAGAAATTGATAACCATTTCCGGCAACCCGATGAAATATTCACTTCGCAAAACATTGTTTTGCGTCGCAACACCGGTCGCGCAATTATTCAGGTGGCAAATTCGAAGATACTTGCACCCCAACGCCACCATAGGGCCCGTTCCAAAGCCGAAGCTTTCCGCGCCGAGCATTGCTGCCTTGATGACATCAAGGCCTGTCTTTAGACCGCCGTCCGTTTGCAGGCGAATTTTGTGGCGCATCCCATGTTTACGCAACACCTGATGGGTTTCGGATAGCCCGAGCTCCCACGGGCTGCCCGCGTACTTCACCGAACTCAAAGAACTCGCACCCGTGCCACCGTCGTAGCCGGAGATCGTAATCAGATCCGCGTACGCTTTGACCACGCCCGCAGCAATGGTGCCAACGCCGGGCGCTGCAACCAGCTTCACGGAGACCAGTGCTTTCGGGTTAACTTGCTTCAAATCGAAAATGAGTTGCGCCAGATCTTCGATCGAATAAATGTCGTGATGCGGTGGCGGCGAAATGAGTCCAACACCGGGTTTTGCGAAGCGCAACTTCGCGATCATCTCGTT
>Ga0302135_10001882_pt1 | contig 12584 bp, 8 predicted proteins | sample CBN3_surface_MG_FD_203119 | JGI IMG/M metagenome (GOLD analysis project Ga0302135, IMG submission 203119) | Marine microbial communities from Western Arctic Ocean, Canada - CBN3_32.1 | ecosystem: Environmental > Aquatic > Marine > Oceanic | place: Canada: Western Arctic Ocean | collected 2017-09-15 | reverse complement strand
CTCCGGCCCGTGTGCAACCTGACCGGGACGGTTCTCCACACCAACCTAGGACGCGCCACCCTCCCACGTGAGGCGATTGACGCCGTTGCACGCGCGGCACAGCAGCCGACCAACCTCGAGTTCGACATCGATCGCGGCGTGCGGGGAGACCGCGACAGTCACCTCGAGGCTCTCCTGTGCCGCCTGACCGGCGCCGAAGCCGCCACCGTCGTCAACAACAATGCCGCCGCGGTCCTGCTGGTGCTCAATGCGCTGGCGCTCAAGAAGGAAGTGCCCGTCTCCAGGGGGGAACTCATCGAAATCGGGGGGTCGTTCCGCCTCCCCGACATCATGGCGCGCGCCGGTTGCCGACTCCGAGAAGTTGGCACGACCAACCGCGTACACCTGCACGACTATGCGGACGCCATCGGACCGCGCACGGGTGCCGTGATGAAGGTCCACACGAGCAACTACGAGGTCGTTGGTTTCACATCGGGGGTAATCGAAGGGGAGATCGGGAGTCTCTGTCACGAACGCGGCGTGCCATTCGTGGTGGACCTGGGGAGCGGAACGCTTGTCGACCTCCGGCGGTTTGGCCTGCCACACGAGCCTACGCCAGCCGAATCGCTTGTCAGCGGCGCCGATGTCGTTACCTTCAGCGGCGACAAGCTGCTCGGCGGGCCTCAGGCAGGCATCATTGTGGGCCGAGCCGATGTCATCGCGCGCATCAGGCGCAATCCACTGAAGCGGGCGCTCCGCGTGGACAAACTCACAATCGCGGCGCTCACTGCCGTCCTGGATCTCTACCGAGATCCGGACCGGCTCGCCGAACGGCTACCGGTTCTCCGGATACTGACGCGACCGATAGCAGAGATCCGTGGCGCGGCACACCGGCTGAGGCCGCTTCTGTCGGACGCGGTTGGCGAAGTGGCGGAGGTTCGGGTTGTGGACTGTCACAGCCAGGTCGGGAGCGGCGCGCTACCAACCCAGCATCTGGCGAGTAGTGGACTGGCGATCTCGCCACGCACGAGCCTCCGCGGAAGGGGCGCAGCGGTCGAGCGCATCGCCGCACGATTTCGTGCGCTCCCCATGCCGATCATCGGCAGGATCCAGGAGGGGGCCTTCGTGCTGGACCTGCGCTGTCTCGAGGACGAATCCAGCTTCGTGAACCAGCTCTGGGCGCTCAAGAACTGAGTCTAACGCGTTCGACCTCGTCAGCCTGTGCCACGACGGTGCCGATGATGGCACTCTCGATGTAACCCAATGCGCGCAGCTCGGCCAGACACGCGGTCGTCGCCGCTGCCGGGATGCCGGCCAGCAGCCCACCCGCCGTCTGGGGATCAAATAGCAGGGCAAATCTGGGCTCAGACGCTAGGCCCTTCGGGTCCTCGATCGCACGACTTGCGCGAATATTCTGCGGCTGCAGCGAGCTCAGGAAGCCCAGGGCCACGGTCTCCTCTGCGCCGGCAAGTACCGGAAGGTGAGCGAGATTGACCTGAGCGTTCACCGACGACGCCCGAAGCAATTCGACCAGGTGGCCCAGCAGACCGAACCCGGTCACGTCCGTGCACGCGGTCGCTCCGTGCGCGGTCACGCAGCGGGCTGCGTCGCGGCTCGACTGCAGCATCGAATCAATTGCAGCGACAATCCATCGGCCTCTGGCCCGATGCCTCATGTCCGCAGCGAACAGCGTGCCCGTGCCAATCGCCTTTGTCAGGATCAGGGAGTCGCCCACCTGCAACCCTGCCTTGCGCAACACGCGGGCCGGGTCCACGACACCGTTGACCGCGAATCCGAGTGCCAGTTCCGCTCCCTCGCTGGTGTGTCCACCGACGAGAGCAGCGCCCGCCTTATCCAGGACAGCGACGGCCCCGGTCAGCAAGTGCGTCAACATCTGCTCGGTCTTGTCCTCGGGTCCGAATGGTACCGTCACGATCGCCAACGCGGACTGTGCAGTGCCACCCATCGCGTAGACGTCGCCAAGCGCATGGTTCGCGGCGATCTGGCCAAAGACGTACGGGTCGTCGACGATGGCCCGGAAGAAGTCCACCGTCTGCACGATGTCCCGACCGGCCGGCACACGGAGGACGGCCGCGTCATCGGGCGCTGCAATCCCAACGACGACATCGTCCCGAGTCGAGGTCTGCACCTGCCGTAGCACCCGGTCAAGCACCGTGGCGCCGACCTTCGCACCGCAGCCGCCGCAGCGAAACGACGAGTCCGAGATTGACGACGCTCCGTCCAGGTCGAGACCCCGCCCACCGGCACGCGGGCGGTCCAGCTCGGGCATGTCCGGCAACTCGTTAAATCGGCGCATGAACCGGCGATCGATCCAGCTCTTCCAGAACCAGACCCATTCGCCTTGAAACACGAACGACCCGCGTGCAACCACCGCATGCCGATTGCCCGTGGACACCAGGCTGAGGAACTTCCGTCGAGGTCGATAATCGGTCAACGCCCTGCCCCGAAGGGCGGCGCGCAGGTTGTCAGCGAGCGGCCGCCCCTGACGAACCGCGAACACACCCGACTTCGGCCGTGGGTGGCCGTCGACCGATGCAACGTCACCCGCAGCGAAGATGTGCGAGTGCGACACCGATTCAAGTGTGTCCCCAACGCGGACGAAGCCCGCGCTGTCGACCCCCAGCCCGGATGCCGCCAGCCACGGAGCCGCACGAGCATGGGTCGCCCAGAAGATCTCGTCGGCTGCATGGACCAGCCCATCTGCAGTGCACAGTTGGCCGGCGCGTATCTCCGTCACCGCGCTGCCCACATGCACCTTCACGCCGCGGTCTCCCAAGACACGACCGAAGATCCGACGCACCCGGTCGTTGTACGTCGGGAGGATAGTTTCTGTATCCGTGTATAGCGCATAGTGTAGGTGCGTGTCGCTCCTGCCCTCGCCCGCCAGCAGCGTGCGCAACCTCCACTGGATGGCGAGCAACAGTTCCACACCGCCGGCGCCACCGCCCACAACTGCAATGCGGCGGAGACCGGTAGCCGTTCGCAACCGTTCCTGAACATCCATCCAGCGATCGAGGAAACGATCGATGGGCTTGACCGGCGTCGCATGGGAGGCGACACCAGGCACCGTCGCGTGCGGCGTCGAGCCGATGTTGATCGACAGCACATCGAAGGCAATCGGGGGCCGTTCACGAAAGAGCACGACCTTCTTCGACGGATCCAGGCCGATGGCCTCGTCGAACACCGCTCGTGCACCGGCGAACCGGGCCAGCCTTTCGAGGTCGATATGCGCATCATCTGGAGCGTAGTGACCGGCGATGAGCCCTGGCAGCATCCCGGAATACGGAGTGTCGACGTGGCGAGACACGAGCGTGAGCCGAACCCCAGTCACCGGGCGCATGCCGAATTGCTTCAGTACCGCGACGTGACTGTGGCCTCCCCCGATGAGGACGAGGTCCTTGACGATCGGCACGTCCGAGTTCACAGCACGATCCGCGTATCACCGACGCGACGGGTCACCCGCTCGTCGTCGAGATACTCCAGCAACGGGATGGCATGCTTTCGCGTCACGCCGTAACGTTTCTTGAACGCGGCCACGTCGATGGATGGTTCGTCCGACGTCTTGAGCGCCCGCACGTCCTCCTTCAAGCGTGCCAGCGCTGACGACGCGAACACCAGATCGCCAATGCGGACCACCACGTCCCGACGAGCCAGCAGCGCCGTCAACCGATTAATCAGATCGGGCGGCGAACCAGTTAGGCGCGCAAGCGCGCCGCAATCTGGCGGTGTCAGAGCTGCGGCATCGACGGCCTGCACGATCGCATCGCTGACTGCCGCGTCCTCGGCTGTGAAGGCGACGACATGGTCCGCGAGCGCCATCCGCTCGCGGCCCCGGATCCGTCCACGTCCGTCCAGTTCGCTCAGCACGTGCGCGAACACCGCCTGCGATGATCCGGCGAACAGCCGCCTCCGTAGTTCTTCCCTGGACATCCCCTCTTCTGCTGGATGCTCGGCATGGTACGCGGCCAGGGTCGTCAGGACGCTTTGCCGAACCGCGGCCAACGAAGACGACGACAACAGCAGATCGCCGATGCGAACGGCGTCGCCCGTCTGCCGGAGATCGCCGATGACCCGTTCGGAGCGGGCGCCATACATCGCGAGGCGGCTCGCCATCTGCGTCACGGTAAATCCGACGAGACCCGCTTCCTCGATCATCACCATTGCAGCATCCCTCGAATCGGCCGAGAAGTCCTCGAGCCGTCCGGCGCGCATGCGACCGGCGGCAGTCCGCGTTCCTCGCGGCGACGGCGCAGGATCGAGCACGACGCCGCCGCCGATGGTCGACGCCGGCGAGTATGTGCGGAGAATAAATCGATCGCCTCGCGTCAGGGTCGCCGGCGCCTCCAGATGAAGACGCACGGTCGTCGTCGCTCCAGCCTGCACCTCGGAGCCCGTCGAACACACCACGCGGCCAAGCAGCTCTCGCGTGCCATGGTGGAATCGTACGCGCCCTCCATGCTTCAGGGCTCGAGCCGATGGCAGCAACTCTATCTGCGCGTCGATTCGGCGTGAGATGGTCACTGCGTCCGGAACGGTCAGCGTGTCACCTCGTGCAACATCGCCGACCTCGGTTCCGCTCAGATTGACCGCGACCCGCTGTCCAGCCAGTGCCTCGCGCCGCTCCTCACCGTGAACCTGGAGACTCCGCACTTTCGCCTGCCGGCCGGCAGGCTTGACCACGAGGTCGTCGCCCATGACCAGGCGACCGGTGTTCAAGGTCCCCGTAACGATGGTCCCGAACCCACGCAGCGTGAAGACCCGGTCGATCGGAAGCTTTGGGGGACCGTCAACGGGCCGCTCCGGCATGACCGCGGCCAGCGCTGCCAGTAATCGCCGAAGTTCGGCGATGCCGTCGCCGGTTCTCGCGGAGACGGCCACGACGGGGGCACCGTCCAGGAAGGAGCCGGCAACCATCTCCTCCACTTCAAGACGCACCACCTCGAGCATCGATGGGTCCGCAAGATCTGATTTCGTGAGCACGACCACGCCCGCGGGCACTCGGAGCAGGCGACAGATATCGAAATGCTCACGAGTCTGGGGCTTGACCGACTCGTTGGCTGCCACGTGCAGCATGAGGAGATCCATGCCGCCGACGCCCGCAAGCATGTTCCGCACGAAACGTTCGTGGCCCGGCACGTCCACGAACGACAGCGTGACGCCGTTCTCGACCGTGTGCGCAAAACCCAGGTCGATCGTGATTCCGCGCGCCTTCTCCTCCTGCAGGCGATCCGGATCGATCCCGGTGAGCGAGAGTACGAGCGCACTCTTTCCGTGATCGATGTGCCCGGCTGTGCCGACGACGACGTGTCTCATCTCGTTACGAGAGTATCGCCGACATGGTGGAATTCGCCGTTCCGCATGGCGGATCGCCCCTTCTCAGCGACCCCTTCGCCTCGCGCGGGCCCGCCTTGCACCCACGGCTCGCGTATCATCTCGATAGCACACAGGGAAGCGAACGGGGCCCGGTGGCCCTCCCGGTCTTCAAAACCGGTTTGCTCTTCGCCTTGGCGGGGAGGCTGGGTTCGACTCCCAGGCGCTTCCGCCACCCAATAGGCTGAGGACGAGGAGCGATGACCTGGCTTGACCACGCCACGAACGCGTCGGCAGTGAGGCGTGCCAGCGCCGTCGCGACAGTGGTGGGTACGATTCTCGTGCTGATCAACCATGGCGATGCACTGCTCCAGAGCAATCTGACCTGGAGCCGGGCGCTTCAGATCGCGTTGACGCTACTCGTCCCGTATTGCATCTCGACATACTCCAGCGTCGCCGTCCTGCAAGAGATGGCTGGCCCCGAAACGGGGCGGCCCGACTAGTAGTCCGGAACCATCCAGATCACGGAAGCATCACGAGCATGACTCACACGCAAAGGTGGATGGTTTCGGTCGTTGTCACCGCGGCCTTGACCGTGCTCTGGTCACCGACGACGACTATTTCTTCGGCGCAGACAGCGCCCAGCCTTGAGCCGACCCTCGTAGCCCGAGCGATACAGCCGGGCGAGGTCGTCCGCGTGGACGTGATCTGTAAATGTCGTGGTGTCGCTCCGCTGGCCTCGGTGTTCGATCTCGACATTCCGCTGGCCCTCTCGCCTGACCGGACGCGCTGGCAGGGACTCATCGGCATCGATGTTGACGTGGCCCCGGGAGAATACCCGCTGGTGTTGACCGCGCCGCATCTGGAACCTCAGCCGTTGCACAAGACCACGCTGCGGGTACAGCCCAAGAAGTTCCGAACCCGGACGCTACGGGTCGCCCCCCACTACGTCGATCCGCCACCGGACCAGGTGAAACGTCTCTTGCGCGAGGCGGCGCTGCTCAAGGACATCTACGAGACAGTCACGCCCCGTGAGTGGGACCGCGCCTTCGCGCTCCCGCTCACGACTCAGCCGAACCACAATTTTGGTTCGCGCAGCGTGTTCAACGGCCAGCCCAGAAGTCCACATGCCGGAATCGATTTCAGCAGTCCGATCGGCACCATCGTGAAGGCGCCGGCAGCAGGTAGGGTCGTCCTTGCTGACGATCTCTATTTCACCGGGAATACCGTCGTCATCGATCACGGTGGCGCGGTGTATTCGGTGTTTGCGCATCTGTCTGCGCTGACTGTTGCAGGTGACGACACCGTTGAGCCTGGAGCGACGCTGGGTCGCGTCGGCGCGACCGGGCGCGTGACGGGGCCCCATCTGCACTGGAGCGTCCGGCTCAACGGCGCGCGCGTTGACCCGATGTCGCTGCTCGTGGCCACGGAGAACTGAGACTCCAGGCGCCCGTCGAGAGCGCGCACTCGGTCCCGTCGCGTAGCGAGGTGCCGGCGGCGTTCGGAGACGCCGCGCGGCCGTCCCGGTCGACAACCCGTCCTCCGAGTACCACCGTCCCGCGTCCGACGCGGTGAAGTGACGAGCGAATCGCTACTTGGCTACGCCGCCGAGCGTCCGAAGGAGGGCGGCCGTCGAGGGGCGAGTATAGACCATTCCCGCGGACTCATAGCCGTCGGCGAGCTTGGTCGGTGTCTCCCCGTTCTTGTTCCTGGGATTCACCTCTGCACCGTTGTCGTAGAGGAACTGGGTCACCGCGTCCAGCCCCTGAAGCGCCGCCGCATGCATCGCGGTCGTTCCAGAAAAGTTCGCCGCGTTGACGTCATGCCCGAGTTCCATACACAACTGCATCGTCGCCACGAGTCTCGACTCCGGAATCATGGTCTCCGAATCGACGCGTGCCAGCGCTACAGCGATGAGTGGTGTCGTGCCGTCATTGGCGCCAAGCATCGGGTCGGCGCCCTCGGCCAGTAGCAAGCGCATCACTGGCACGTCCGACGATACCGCGGCCAGATAGAACGGCGTGGCGCCCGTCAGATACTTGGCAGGAAAGATCGACCCGCCGAACCGTGGCGGAGGCCGCTTGATCACGGCATCGATGTCCGCACCGTTCGACAGCAGCGCCTTGATCAGGTCGGCCTTGGCCTCGAACGTCGGCACGCCCGCCAGCACGGACCACTCCTCCTCAAGCTCCGCCGCTTGCGGAGAGAAGATGAATTCGTGGCTGAAGATCGACTCGAACGTGCCGGCGGCCCAGTGGAGCACGGTATACCCTGGCCTGCTCGCGTTCGGATCGGCGCCAAGAGCCAGGAGGTGTTTCGCGAACGGAAGGTGGCCACGGACCACGGCGATGTGCAACGCCGTCGTACCATCCTTCGTAGTCCCTGCCGGGTCCGCACCCTTGGACGCCAGGTACTTCGCCATTTCGATATTTCCGGCGCGTGCAGCGAACAGGTAAGGAGTGAAACCGTCCTGCGACCCGGTAGTCACGTCCGCACCAGCCTCCACCAGCGCCTCAACGACGGCTCGATGACCCTCGGAGATGGCCCACATCAGGGCCGTCTGCCCCATGTTCGACTCTCTGCCGTCGATGGCGGCGCCACGGGCCAGCAAGGCGTTCACGACCTCGACCGAACCGGACTGTGCGGCGGTCATGAGCAACGTCTCGCCCTCGGGGAGAGCCACGTTTGCATCGGCACCTGCCGCAAGCAACCGGGAGACGACCTGGGCGCTACTGTTCTGGCACGCGAGAAACAGCGGCGTGGCCCCGTATTCGTTCGCCGCATTGACCTTGGCACCCGCCGCGACCAGCAACTCGACCAATTCAATGTCGCCTCGATAGGCCGCCCAATGCAGGGCTGTGGCGCCATCCGGCTGGGGGACGTTGACGTCGACGTTCTGCGCAATCAGCGCACGAATGGTCTGAATATCGCCCCGACGGGCCGCATCAACAACCGGCTGGTCGCTGGCCGCAGTCACCGTGGCTAATACGAGAAGCGGCAGCACCCACGTGAGGCGCAAGGTTCCGGCTGTGAACACTATTTCGATCCTCCGTCAGCTAAAAGCGATAGTCTGAGCCAATTGGGCATTCTATACTCGCCACGTACCGGCGGCAGCAGAAATAGCAACGGCGGACGACCCACGAACAGGACCGAAACATGGCCACGATGACACGAAAGACGGCGTGCCCGTTTACGGCATTGACTCTGGGAATCGGACTAGCGATTTCGACCGCTCCCTTCCTGCATGCAGCCGGACAGCGTGGGACTGCCGCCGGTGCCGCCGCGACACCCGCCGAGCAACGTGCCCTTGTCGATCAGTACTGCGTGTCGTGCCATAGCGAACGGGCGAACGTTGCCGGCTTGAACCTCGACGCGCTCGATCTGGCGCGCGCCGACACCAACGGCGCTCTGATGGAGAAGATGGTCCGCATGCTGCGCACGGGGTCGATGCCACCGGCCGGCGCACGGAGACCAGACGATTCCGTCCTCGACGCGCTTGCAGGGTGGCTGGAATCCAGCCTGGACCAGCACGCCGCGACTTCGCCGGATCCGGGGCGCCCCGTTGTCCGGCGCCTCAATCGAACCGAGTACACCAACGCTGTCCGCGATCTGCTCGGCCTCGAGATCGACGGCAAAGCCATGCTACCGACGGACAACTCTGGGCATGGCTTCGACAACATCGGCGAGGTTCTGACGATCTCGCCAGCATTGATTGAGCGCTACCTCATCGCGGCGCAGACGATCAGCCGGAGCGTGGTCGGGGACGCGACGGTGCCTCCGGTGGCCGAAACCCACAAGGTCCCGTTCCTCATGCTGCAGGAGTCCCGCATGAGCGAAGACCTGCCGTTCGGGTCGCGCGGCGGGACGGCCTTCAGACATCAGTTCCCTGCAGACGGCGAGTACGTCGTCAAGATTCGGATGCAGCGCCCATCGATGAACCGCGGCGTCCGGGGAGAGGGACGCGTGAACAACGTCGATCTCCGGATCGATGGCAAGCGCATAGAACTGTTCACGATTGGCGGCAAGGCACAGCAGCAAGGCTTCTTTGATCAGCCGGAGGAGATCGACGAAAACCTGGAAGTGCGAACTCCGATACCAGCCGGAGAACATTTGGTCTCGGTGTCGTTCCAGCGCGCCAACTTCCAAATGGAGGGCATAGGCCCGGAGCATTTGCCAACGACCAGCACCGGATATTCGAATGCCAGCCACACCTACTACTCGAACGGACGCATCGAGATGGGCGTGGATAACATCGTCATCACTGGGCCGTTCGACGCGAGTGCGCCACAGGACACCACAGGGCGAGAACGTCTCTTCGTATGTCGGCCGACAACCGTGAACGACGAGGCCGCCTGCGCCCGCACCATCACGTCCACACTCGCCCGCCGTGCGTACCGACGGCCGGTGACCGACACCGAGGTAGACAACCTCCTGAAGTTCTACAACGAGGAGCGAAACGCGTCGGGGTTCGATGACGGCATCAAACGAATGGTCGAGCGGGTGCTGCTGTCTCCGGATTTCCTGTTCAAGGTCGAGGCCGACCCGAAGGGCACAGCGCCGGGTCAGGCGTACTCCGTAAGCGACGTCGAACTCGCCTCCCGGCTCTCCTTCTTCCTCTGGAGCAGCATTCCAGACGACGAACTACTCGACGTGGCCTCAAAGGGCCAGCTGCGATCGCCGCAAGTCCTGGACGCACAGATGCGCCGCATGCTCGCCGACCCGCGGGCCACTGCCCTCATCAAGAACTTCTTCGGCCAGTGGCTGTTCCTGCGCAACATCGACCTGGTGAGGCCGGAACCCAAGGCGTATCCCGAGTTCGACGAGAGCCTCCGGGCGGCGTTTCGGACAGAGATGGAGTTGTTTCTCGCCAGCCAGCTCGAGGACGATCGAAGCGCGCTCGAGTTGTTGACGGCAGAGTATACGTTTGTCAACGAGCAACTCGCGAACCACTACGACATTCCGGGAGTGTACGGGGAGCGCTTTCGCCGCGTGAGCCTTGTCGGCAGCCCGAGGGCTGGCATCCTTGGACAGGGTGCGCTGCTCACGGCAACGTCATATGCCAACCGCACGTCGCCTGTGAAGCGCGGCCAGTGGCTCCTCGAGAATCTGCTCGGGACACCGCCGCCGGCCCCGCCGGCCAACGTGCCGCCGTTCCCGGAGACCGAGGAGGGCAGCGCGCCGAGATCAGTCCGCGCCAAGATGGAGCAGCACCGAAAGAACCCGGCTTGCGCCTCCTGTCACAACCGAATTGATCCGCTCGGCTTTGCGCTCGAGAACTTCAACGGCGTCGGCAAGTGGCGCGACACCGACGCGAACGCGCCGATCGACGCATCGGGCGCGTTCCCCAACGGGACCACGTTCAACGGTCCCGCCGAATTCCGGGCGGCGCTGCTCGAGAAGAACCGTCACGCGTTCCTCGGCACGCTCACCGAGAAACTCGTGACCTACGCGCTGGGTCGTGGCGTGACGCACACCGACATGCCCACCATTCGCAAGATTCTGCGTAAGGCTGGCGAGGACAACTATCGCTGGTCGTCGCTTATCCTCAACATCATCAGGACCGACGTATTTCAGATGAGGAGAGCTGACTCATGATCGTCACCAAGAAGCACCTGGCCCGTCGCACGGTAATTCGCGGCATGGGTGCAGTGCTCGCGTTGCCCCTGTTGGACGGCATGGTGCCAGCCCTCACGGCCACGCGCCTGACGGCCGCCAACCCGGTCAAGCGATTCGGCGCCGTGTACACGGGCATGGGCATGAACATGCCGCTGTACACGCAGGACGGCACCGGTCCGTTGCAGATCACTCCGATCCTTGAACCAGTGTCCGGATTCAAGGATCGCATGACGGTGATCCGCGGGCTCGGAATGAAGAACGCCGACACGAGTTCGGGCGGTACAGGCCAGCATTCGAGGATCGGCGCCTGTTGGCTGACCGGACTTCGGCCCAAGAAGACCGAGGGCACCGACCTCCAGGCCGGCGTCTCGATGGACCAGATCCTCGCAGAACAGCTGGGCCAGGAGACGCAACTGAAGTCTCTCGAGCTGGCCATCGAAACGCCGGGACTGCTCGGCTCGTGCGAGTTCGGCTACACCTGCGCATACACGTCCACGCTGGCGTGGACGACGCCGTCGACACCGCTGCCGATGGAGGTCAATCCACGCCTGGTGTTCGAGCGGTTGTTCGGTGCCGGAGACTCCACCGATTCCCGCGCGCGCCTCGCGCAGAATGCGCGAAATCGAAGCATCCTGGATGCCGTCACCGAGGACATGTCGGCTCTGGAGAAGAAGGTCGGCACGGGCGATCTGGCAAAACTTACGGAGTACATGGACTCAGTTCGCGACGTCGAGCGCCGTATCCAGAGGGCCGAGGAACAGGCCGACGTGGAGTTGCCGGTCGTCGAGAAGCCGATGGGGATTCCGCCGACGTTCGAGGAGCACGCGAAATTGCTGTTCGACCTGCTGGCACTCGCCTATCAGACGGACCTCACGCGAGTCGCGACCTTTATGATGGTGCGCGAGTTGAGCCTGCGGACCTATCCGGAGATCGGCGTGGCGGATCCGCACCACCCGCTGTCACATCACCAGAACAACCCGGAACAGATCGCCAAGCTGGGCAAGCTCAACGTCTTCCACATGAGCCTGTTCAACCATTTCCTGGAGCGGATGGCCTCCACGCCAGACGGCGACGGTTCACTCCTGGATCACTCGCTGATCCTGTACGGATCCGGGATGAGCGACTCGAACCTCCACCTTCCGCGAAGCGTCCCGACGATTGTCGTCGGCGGCAAGGAGTTCGGTCTCAAGGGAGGGCAGCACATCCGAGTCGACGACATGACCAACACCCAGGAGGTCGGCATCGCCGGTGAACTCGGGACCGACGTCCCCCTCTGCAACCTCCAGGCGACCCTCATAGATCGGATGGGCGGGAAGGTCGAGCAATTCGGCGACAGCACCGGCCGCGTCAACCTGCTTCCACTCTAGAATCACAACCTCCGGCTCGCGCACCAGCGCGAACCGGGGCACCTCCCCCGCGGGCTCGTAGGATCGTCGCAAGTCGTGACTCAGGACGGTCAATTGAAATCACATCGCGCGGTTGTTGCCGCCGCACTCGCGTCGACGCTATGGGGTCGAAGCGGCGGCGCTGCCGAGGTCACGCACGTGGAGGCACGGCCCAGGACGCCTACGATTGTGATCGAGCCAAGCGAACATGCGCTCGGCCTCGGTGGTCTGCTTTTCATTGATTTCACGACATCTTGGCGTGGCGGCACGCGC
>Ga0302135_10001881_pt1 | contig 12587 bp, 8 predicted proteins | sample CBN3_surface_MG_FD_203119 | JGI IMG/M metagenome (GOLD analysis project Ga0302135, IMG submission 203119) | Marine microbial communities from Western Arctic Ocean, Canada - CBN3_32.1 | ecosystem: Environmental > Aquatic > Marine > Oceanic | place: Canada: Western Arctic Ocean | collected 2017-09-15 | reverse complement strand
GCCGCCGAAGCCGTGCGTTGGTACCACCGGGCCGCAGCGCACGGGAACATCCGGGCACTCTACGCACTCGGGATTGCCTACGACACCGAACGGGGCGTACCCCAGGGCCTGCGCGAACTCCTGCGCTGGCACCTCCTAGCTGCGGCGCCTGCATCTGCCCAGCCTCTCCTTCTCGCAACTCCTCAGCCGTAGCGGTTCGGGCAGGGTCAGTGTTCGTCTAGCGCGTGGATGGCTGAGTTCGAGAAACGGCGACAGTAGTGGCCCCGCCAATCTGCCCACACTGCCGACAGTCTGCCTCGATGATGCACCTCGTCGTCAGTGGTCTGTATTCGCCCGAGAGCCTGTACCGGCATGCGACGACGATGCTGGAGGCAGGAGCACCTTCGGGTGAACCGAACGCGTGGGTGTGCCATGCGTGCGAAGTCGAAGGGCGATTGGAGCAAGACCTCAGAGCAGGTGGCTAGTCTTGGGGAGCTCTAAATATCTACTGTCGTCCGATGATGCTGAACGCCCAGGAAGTCACGCCCGTCGACGGACTTGGTCGATGTGGAGGCCGACGTTAGTGCACTCGATCCAGTGTTCCTAACGCCTGGCGGTCGCGCGTGTTCCAGCTCAGATGCCGGCCAACCTACCGGTGCTGTCACCGATGGTCTTCAGGTCGCGCGCGCCAGCGAGATCGCTGACGTTGAGCAACAGGTTCGAGACCGGTGTCGCGGTTTCGTATTGCAGGTGGCGCCCGCCCTTCAGTGATCCCGAGGCGCCGCCCGCCAGCAGCAGCGGGAGCGGGTAGTGGTTATGGAGATTGCCGTTACTCATCCCGCTGCCGTACATGATCACCATGTGATCGAGCAGCGAGCCATCGCCATCAGGCGTCGCGCGCAACCTGTCGAGATAGTAGGCAAACAACTGGGCATGATACGCGTTGATCTTGCCCATCTTCTCGATCTTTTCGACGTCGTTTCCGTGATGCGATAGTCCGTGGTGTGCTTCTGGGACGCCGATGTGCCCATAGGACCGATAACTGCCTTCACGCGCGAGCAGGAACGTAATGACACGGGTAATGTCTCCCTGATAGGCGAGCACTTGCAGGTCGAACATCATCTTTACGTGGTCGTCGAACGCCTCGGGGATGCCGACAGGCGCCGCCGGCAGGTCGAGCGCCCGATCCTGCTGCGCCTCCATCGTCAGGATTCGCCGTTCGAGCTCGCGGACGGCGTCCAGGTATTCATTGACACGCACGCGGTCCCGTGTGCCGAGGCTCCGTTCCAGGCCGGCAATCTCGCCGATCACCGAGTCGAGGATGCTGCGATCTTCGGAGAGTTGCGCCTGCCGCATCTCTGGCCCTCCGCCATCGCCGAACATTCGTTCGAAGACGACGCGCGGATTGATCGCGGACGGCAGCGGCGAGGATGGTGTCCGCCAGGAGAGTGTGTTGAAGTACGAGCATGCGTAGCCAGATTCACAACCCCCGAGGAGGGTGAAGTCGTCCACGGCGAGTTGCAGTGACGGCAGCTGCGTATCGCGTCCGATCTCGTTGGCGACGATCTGGTCGAGCGTGGTGCCGGCTTGCGGCGCCGTCTCGGTTCGCTTCGGATGGACGGCACTCAGCCACGCGGAACACGCTCGAGCATGGTCCCCGTTGCCGTCGCCCTGAGCTTCCATTGGCCGCGACCCGAGCCCCGACAACACCACGAGCTGGTCCGTGAAGGGTTCGAGCGGCTTCATGATGGGCGCCAGCTCGAGTGCCGTATCCTTTCCGAGCGGTGTCCACGTGTCGAGGATGCGTCCGTCGGGCAGTTCGAGCTTGATCACGACGCCGTTCGGCACGTAGACGAACGAGAGACGCCGCGCGGGCTGGGCCGCCGTCTTCGACTGCGCCGTCAATGCCGGAACCATCGCGTCGAGCAGCGGTAACGCGACGGCTGCACCCATTCCTCGAAGCATCGTGCGACGCGGCAAGAACCGCTTGGTGATGATCATGAAGCCATCTCCCTGAACCCGTATTGACTGCGACCGTGAGGCACGCTCAGCTCCCGGTCATCTGGAACGGCACGCTCTCGACGATACCGAGGACCAGTTCGCTGAAGCGGTATCCTTCTGGCCTCCCTCTGCGCTCGATCACGCGCACGGCCGGCGCGTCATAGTATTCGAGGCCTCGGCCGAGCGCGTACACGAGCAGCTTCTCGGTCATCGCCCTAACGAACACCCCGGGGTCTTCGAGCAAGGCCTCCCGAAGGCCTTGCGGGCCTTCGAACGTCCTGCCGTTCGGCAGTGCGCCACGCGCGTCGATTGCGGCGGTTGCCTCGGTCCGGTGGAGCGCGCCCGCCGTGTCGATGACGACTCCGGCATCCGCATCGCGCCAGCGGCCGATGGCGTCGAAGTTTTCCAGCGGCAGCCCCAGTGGATCGATTTTCGAATGGCAGCTCGCGCACACGGGGTTTGCCCGGTGGGCGACCATTCGCTCGCGCATCGACAGCACCGTTTCGTCTGGGTTGTTGTCCTGGAGATCCGGCACGTCGGCCGGTGGCGGCGGCGGTGGCGCCGCGAGGATGTTCTCGAGTATCCACTTGCCACGCGTGACCGGTGAGGTGCGCGTCCCGTAGGAGGTCACCGTCAGGATGCTGCCGTGGCCCAGAAGGCCCCGGCGCCGCGGGTCGGTGACCGGAACGCGGCGGAAGTGATCGCCCGTCACGCCGGGGATACCGTAGTGCCGCGCCAGCCGCTCGTTGACGAACGTATAGTCTGCGGACAGGAGGTCCAGCACGCTGCGGTCCTCGTGAATCATGCTGTCGAACAGGAGTTCCGTCTCCCGCAGAAACGCCTGGCGCAGGTTGTCGTCGAAGGTGGAGAAGATGCGGGGGTTGGGCGTGGCGCTGCGCAGGTTGCGCAGGTACAGCCACTGTCCGGCGAAGTTCGCCACCAGCGCTTGCGCTTTCGAGCTGGCCAGCATCCGCCTGACCTGTCGATCGAGTTCGCCCGGATTGCGCAAGGCGCCGCGTTCGGCCACATCGAGCAGTTCGTCGTCCGGAATCGAGCTCCAGAGAAAGAATGAGAGTCGTGAGGCCAGTTCGACGTCCGTGACCGGCGCGACGCGCCCGGGATCGGTCGGTCGCTCGAATCTGAATACGAACTGGGGACTGGCCAGGATCCGCCTAATCGCGAACTCGATACCCTCGTCGAAGGTTCGATCGCGGCGGCCGGTTTCATAGAAATCGAGGAGGACGGCCATGTCCTCTCCGGTGACAGGTCGACGGTATGCGCGGCGCGCGAGCGTCGAGAGGATCGTGCGGGCGCAGGGAGTTTCGTCCGCAGTTTCCGCCGGGCGGCACACGAAGATCCGCTGTCGGCTGGCGGTATCCGTTGCGGGCGAGTCGGCCAAGTCCTCGAAGGGGCCGCTGATGACCAGGTTACCGATCAACGGCACGGCACGGAAACGGCTCTCCGACAGCGCATCGGTCTTCTTGAGGAAGGTCGCGTCGACATCGTGCGACCCTGCCGTGACGGGCAACCGGATGACAAGGTGATCGTCCGCGTCGACCGTCACAGCGGCGGCGTCGAGACCAGCTGCCTTGGCATACTTGCCGCCACCCACGGTGGCCAGCATCAGGCGCACGCCATCGAGTCCGATCTCGACCTCGTGTTCCTCTTGCATGCCGGTGACGACCTCGTTCACGTTCCGTGCGAGTCTGACGCGAATCTCGTACACGCCGTCACGCGGGAAGAGATGCACAACGCGGATGCCCCCGCGGGTACCGAACGCGAGGTTCTCGAAGCGGTTCGCTTGTCGAAGATCTGAGGGGACACGGTAGGTGGCGGCCCGGGCCGGGACATCGCCGACGCCCACTGCCAGTAGGCTGATCTTCCGGGCGGCGTTTACATACTGCTCGAGCAGCAGCGGTGACACCCCGAGCGTATCGGCCACGTTGTCGAACCCGTGGGTGGAGTCGTCCTGGGGCAGCAGGGCAGACGTGTCGATCTCCAGCGACAGAAGATCCCGGATGGCATTGGCGTACTCCGCGCGGTTCATCCGGTGCAGTGCCGGTCGGCCAGGCTTCGGGTGAACCGTGGCTTCAGAGTCCAATGTCTGCTCGAGCCAGTCGGCGAGCACCGCGTAGGTCTCCTGGTCCGGCCTGGGGCTGCCAGGCGGAGGCATTTCTCCCGTCCGGAGCTTCCGTACGACCTTCTCCAGGACCTCGCCGTGCGACACCGCATCCGCAAGATCGACATCTTCGAGCGAGAACTTGGCTGTGCGCAGCCGGTCGTTGTGGCATGAGAGGCAGTAAGTGTCCAGCACCGTGCGATGGCGCTCAGCAGCCGGACCCTGGGCCGCGGCCGCGGGCAACGGAATCAGCACGGCGCATGTGACACAAGCCAGCGCAGCACCGAACCTCGTCAAGCGTTCATTCATTGGCGGCGCACCCACGCTCCAGGACATCCGAAGCCATAAGCCCAGATTCTACCGGCCATTCAAGGATCGGTACGACACATTTCGAGAGGCAGCCTCCCGGGCTTCGACGCGGGTTGCGTTCGTGAACCGCGGTGTGACGACGCCGGCGTTCCCGTAATACACTCGGCAGGAACACCGGATGAGATGGGCCAGCGCCGAGCGGTGGCAGAGAACTGGGGCATTCTGGATGATTCGCAAGACGTGTCTACTGGTTGTGTGCGTGCTCGCCGCCTCCCGTATGGCATGGGCGGGCCCCGAGACGCGGGTGGCCGACGCCGCCCAGCGAAAGGACGTGGCCGCGATGGCCGCGCTGTTGCGCGAGCGCGTCGATGTGAACGGGCCGCAAGCGGACGGCACGACTGGGTTGCACTGGGCAGCTCACTGGAACGATCTGGCGATGACCCGCTCGCTCATCGCCGTGGGTGCCGACCCGAGCCTTGCGAACCGGCACGGCGTGACGCCGCTGGCCTTGGCGTGTGAGAACGGTAGCGCACCGGTGATCGAGGCGCTCATCGATGCCGGAGCGAACCCGGAGGGGTCCGGCACAGGCGAGCCGCCGATCCTGGTGGCCGCTCGGACAGGCAACGTCGATGCAGTGAAGACGCTGGTTGCCCACGGGGCGAATGTCAATGCCATCGAGGACTGGCGCGGACAGACCGCGCTCATGTGGGCGGCAGCAGACGACCACGCTGCCGCCGTCCACGCCTTGCTGGAAAGCGGTTCCGACGTGCACGCGCGTTCGAAGGGTGGCTTCACCGCGCTGCTCTTCGCCGCGAGGCAGGGTGCGCTCGACGCGGTGCGCACGCTCCTCGACGGAGGCGCCGCGATCGATGACGCGCTCCCGAGCGGGAGCACGCCGCTCGCCGTCGCGATCAGCGCCCTGCACTACGAGGTGGGGGCGTACCTGCTGAGCCGCGGCGCGAGCGTGCGCCAAGCGGACAAGGCGGGGCTCGTGCCGTTGCACGTGCTCGTGCGAGCGCGGAATCCTGGTGCCACGGCACCGTTGCGCACGGGGAAGGGCACGGTCGACAGCCTCTCGCTCCTCGAAACGCTGCTGGCCGCCGGCGCCGATCCCAACGCAAGGACCGCGGCCGTTCCGAATCGTCCCACCAACGAGCGCGCCATTCTCATCGATGTTCGGCTGAACACGGGCGGCGCCACTCCGCTGTTGTTCGCCGCCAGGGGCGCCGATGCTGAGGTGCTTCGTCTACTAGTCGCCGCAGGCGCACGACCTGACATCGCAACGCTGGAGGGCGTGACCCCGCTGATGGTGGCGGCCGGCGTCGGCTATGTAGAAACGAGCGATGCCGGCGCGAACACCGAGAAGGAGTTGCTCGAGAACGTGACCCTGCTGCTCGACCTGGGCGTAGACATCAACGCCGCGAGCGAGCACGGGCAGACGGCGCTTCACGGCGCCGTGTACCGAGGAATCGACAACCTCATCCAGCTGCTGGCGTCGCGCGGCGCGCGCTTGGATCTCGAGGACGAATACGGCCGGACACCGCTCTTGCTGGCCGAGCAGGGATTCAACAACATGGGCCACTACCGTCGCGAGGATCAGGCGGTGCTGCTGCGCACCCTGTACGCCGTCCGCTGACCTGCCGGCGTGCCGATTGGTGGTTGACAGGCGACCGTGGAAGCACTCGACGGGACCGCGCACCGCACGGGGAAAGGCGCGGGTGTCTCGCAAGGCCTACCGCGGCGGCGAACGACCACGGTGGCGCGCTCTCATGAGAGACCTCAACGCGCTGATGCGGGATCAGCGGGCGATGCTTAAAACGTTCGGTGAGAAAGGTTAGATCTGGCCCACACCCGTTGACACCGTCTCTCCTCACGCCGCCCCCTGTGCGTCCTGATTCATGGATCTGACGACTCTAAGCAACACCCGTACTCTTCCGCTGACCCTCCCTCCGCTTGCTACTACGCTCTGTGTATGCTGAATCTTCGCAGGGGCGTGGTCGGGATGGCGGCGATGCTGCTGGTGAGCAGCGTGGCAGGCTGCGGCGCCTCTTCGCCGACAGCACCCACATCAGAGGAAACGCCGTCCACGAACGGATCAGAGGAAACGCCGTCCACGGGCGGGCCGGACACCGGTCCCATGGTCGATGGCATATCGCTGTCTGAACTTCCAGCGACACAGACAATGGTCGCGATGCCCTTCGATCCGGCGGCGGTGACGCTCATCAGTCCATTCAAGCCCTCCCATACCGGCATCAATATCTATACGGTCTCGGGTGGACGCTTTCTGAGTCCCGGAACCGGGATTGTTACTAAGATCGAATTAAACACAGGCAATGGGCTTCCAGGAGGAACGAACTACGGTATCCGGATTCATCTCACGAGCACAGGCCTAAAGGCCTGGTACCATTTTGAGATTAATGGCTCGATCTCAAATCAGACTCAACGAGACAACATTTTCGTCGCACTCGGCGATCGGGTCACCGCTGGCCAGCACATTGGCAACCTCGTGTCTCTAGGAGAACATGCCCACGTTCACTTTGACATATTGGATGCCGGAGGTCGTGCCGCTGTTCGGTGCCCGCTCGTGTATTTCTCGTCTGCCGTGGCCACGGCCTGGGAGGATCTGTACGATGCGAAAATTCGTGAACGTGATGAAGAGCGCATCAAAAACAACCGAGGAAGCGTTCCTTCGTTGCCTGACCTTTGCAATGAGGTTGACACGCCGAATTGATAGAAGCGTTAGGCTCGCCAGCACTTCGACATAGAGAAGCAAACGGCGGTGCTGGGTTGGCGTGAGGGGTGCCACCACGACAGAATATCCTGAGCCAGATCAGAATCGCTTTCCCGTTCGCGATCCCTCGCAAGAACGTCCTCATCTCCCCCGTCGGCGAGAGCTGACCTGAGGATTAGATTGATACCAACCAGTTAGGGCGCAGGAACTTGACGCCGGGTCAGGCCAGCTTGCTGCGTGGCCGTCGCTACGACCGGACGAAGCAAACGAAAGGTGGGGACAGAAACTCAAAAGGCCACAGTGACCCATTGATTGAACCCACTGCGGAAACATTCGCGAAGGAGCAGAGTGTTAGTGCGAACACAATGAAGCGAGATGGTACATTCGCCGCTGCCGTAGACACGCTGCGCGACTATCTGCCAGACATCGACCAGCGTGTCATGTCTGGTGCCCTCTCACCCGGCTCTGTCCGTTACTTGCGGCCGGTTTGTGGCCGGGGGCTGGTAGGTTTCTTCTGCTGCTCCTGCTTCTTCGACTGCTGCTGCTTGTGACTCTTGGCCTTATCCTTCTTGCCGCCTTTGTCTCCCATGGGGGCATTATGGCTTATCCCCGCAGATATCCACGATCAAGCCGGCAGGCTGCGGGGCGGGGCGACAGCACGGCAAGAATTCCGTGCGGACTATGCCCAGGCAGGAGCGGCAACGAATATTGTCCGCGATCGCCAGGGACACGACGTAGTCGCTGGCAAGGCGCCGTGGTCGAGGTGAAGACTAGCGCCTCTGTCGGCCCTCGCGATGACCAGCGGATCGAGGGTTGCTCGGCCCACAATCCAGGAACCGTGCACCAAGGCCGAGCTAGAACGCGACGTTCATGCCAACGATGAAGACGTTTGACGACGCGGCGTTATCGCTATGCGTCTGGCCAGGGCCCACGTTCGGGCCACCGCCACCACTGATGAAATTGAGCGGCGCATAGCCGTTCACGCGAATGTACTCCCCGAACAGCTTCGCCGTTGGCACGACATACGCGGCGAGCCCGAGCACGAGCTGATCCTGGTTATCCCAGGGAGCACCATCGGGCCCGGCCACAAACCGACTGAAGTCCGCTGAGAGATCGACAGGGGTGGCACCGAGCACGACACGGTAGCGTCCACCCACGTCAAAGCTGGAGACCCGGTGGGCAGCGAACTGCAGGATGGCCGGATTGAAAGTGCCGGGCCACTCCTTGATCGTCTTGGCGTATTCCGCGAGCACCGTCAGATTGCCGGCGGTCAACACTGCGTAGACATCGAACGCGGGATTGTTGTCAGCACAACCCGTGAAGTGCTGGACCGGGAAATCCTGACAATACGCGCTCCCGCGTTCGTAGCTCCCCCCGAACAGCAGATCGGATGCGTCGCTCTCAAGGTCGACCGTGTAGTTCAGGTCCACCACGAAGTTATTGAGCAAGCTCGGAACAACCGTGCCCTCAACCGGGGTGTGCGTTGCTCGGAACTGCGCGCCACCCTGGACAGCCATAAAGGAGGCGTTCAGCCCGTGGGCAACATAGCCGACCTGCGCCCCGTAGGCGAGTCCCCCGAAGGCATGCCAGACAGTGGAGTTCGTAAACGGGTTCACGGTGTCGGTCCACCCAAACGGGGTCGCCATCTTGCCAAGGCTGACGTAGACCGGCGACTTCTCCAGGTCCCCAAGCAGGATATAACCCCGACGCAACTGCACCTGATTTCTGGCAAGTGCGGTGATCGTGCCCGCCCCGAAGCTCTGTTCCGGATCGTAGAGCAGTTCCATATGGGCAGTGACCCAGGACCCAGCCGTCCCGCTGATACTCAACTGCGCGGAATGAATGACCGCCTCTGATGCGTCGGTGCCCACCTGGTTACCCGACGTCGGGTGCCGCATCAGGTAGCCGAACTTGCCCGCAGTATTGCTGGAGTGGTAGTCAACAATTCCCGTGACGGCGGCACCAAGGGTGACCGAGTTGTCAGCGATCTCGCCGCGGCGTTTGTTCTCCAGCAGCAAGAGCTGCTTGCGGTTGATGTTCGTCGTCGGATCGAGCATGTCGTAGCTGTAGCGACTGTTGATACTGATCGATCCCTTATTCCCGTCACTGGAAGCATCCTGGGACGCTTCTTCGGACGCCGCCTCGTTGTCCTCTTCGGCCTGCAGCAGTACGGGCATGCCTGTCCCTATAACCAGCATGAGGCAGACCATCAACCTCCCTGACCCGTACATCGACATTGAACGCCAGCGCGATGCTTTTCTTTTCAACACGCACTCTCTCAGTAAAAGAAGGATCGAGATTTCAAAACCTCACGAAACTCAATCAGGTCAGTTGGACTCGGCCGCACTCATTCCGGTGTACACGAAGCGCTGAATACGACGCCCGTCCACGCTCTCTCCCACGTACATGTTGCCCTTCGAGTCCAAGCCCAGCATGTGCGGCGCAATGAAGCCACCCGTGTGATGGCCGCCCTGGCCGAAGGACCCGAGAATCTGCAGGTCAGAACGGCGAAGGATCCAGACCCGGTGGTTGCCGCCGTCCGCGACGTACAGGAACTGCTGCTCCGCATCTCGTGAGAACGCGATGCCGTCTGTCGTGCCCGCGCCGCCGCGCGTGCGGGGTTGAATCTGGGCCTCCGAGACGAATGTGCCGTCTCGCTGAAACACCTGGAGCCGGTTGCTGCCGCGGTCGCACACGTAGAGCAAACCGTCGCTACTCTGATTGATGCAGTGGACGGCCTGCATCTGCCGTGGCAACGGCTGGTCCGGGTCGTAGGCGTACGGCCCGTCGTCAGGGGTCTCGCCGTAAGCGCCCCAATGCCGTTTGTACGCACCGGTGTCGGCGTCGAACACGATCACGCGCCGGTTCACGTAACCGTCCGCAATGATGACTTCATTGGTCTGCGGATCGACCACGATGCCGGCCGGTCCCCCAAGGCTCGTGGTGTCGTTGCTGCCGGCGCCCTTTGTCTTCTTCCCGATCTGCATCAGGAACTGCCCGTCACGTGTGAATTTGAGCACCTGACCCTCGGCGTTGTCGCTGCTCGAGATCCAGACGTGGTCTTTGTGGTCGATGTAGAGCGCGTGCTCCGTGGCGGGCCAGTCGTAGCCCTGTCCAGGGCCACCCCACGACTGGACGACGTTCCCGTCCTGGTCGAATTCGACAACGGGCGGCGCGGCCTTACAGCACAGCGAGCGCGGCGGGTCGGTGCCTGCGCCGTCCTCCCACTGCGACAGGGAACTCGGCACGTGGAGCAGCCAGATGTGATCGCGGGCGTCCACGAAGACCGCGGCTACCCAGCCGAATGTCCAGGCATTGGGCAATGGCTTCGGGAAGTACGGATCCACCTGAAAGGTTGGTATTGATGCCTGCTGCGTAGCCGCCGGGACTCCGGACAGGACGGCGCCTGCGACGATCGCGAGCGCCACGATGATTCGCTGATTCATGATGGTTGCCTCGTAGATGCGTGATCCGAATCTGGCATAAGCGCCTGTTGACCAGCGTATTGGCGGTCCAACGGGCTGGGTTTGGACAGAAGATTTCGTCACGGAGCCGGCGCGTCCCCTGCCGGCTTCGCGTTGGGCTGGTATCGGTTGCGCTGTGCTCGTGAGCTCCGTATCGTCCGTGGCTAGAAGGTCACCCACATGAGAATACTTCCGTTTTCGTCGCCCTGTACCTATGTGCGCTTCCTGCGTCAGCCGAGCAGTCACCCCTGGCGGTTCGGTCGAGAGCTTTCTCGATCTGCAACGCACGCTCAGGCCCATCGTCGAAGTCACCTACTTCAGTAAGGCGCAATTGCGAGAGAGGTATTCGCTGCTGGCATATGCCTCTCTGACTTCAGGGTCTGTTCTCCATTCGCTCATGGGCGTATTTCTGCCAAACCCGCCCATGTTATAAACCGACTCAGTTGCCGCTTTCTCAGCGACCTCGAACATTCGACCGAGTTTAAAGTCGTCAGTCGGCCCGGCGGCGTTCAAGTGAAAGCGCATGGGCACCTTCTCCTGCATGTCCTCCTCGCTGATCAAGCCGCGTCGTGCCGCTTCTAGGAACTGTTTGCCAGCGTCGTAGCCAAGCTGGAAGAGTCGCCTCGTCTCTTCTTCTGGCTGATGAGAAAACCCGGAATAAACCGAACACTCGAACGCACTCAACACAAGGGCGGCTAGGTCGCCGCTTGGCGCTGCGTCCACCGCTTGGCCCAACAGTGGTGTCCTGCCACAACAAAAGACCAACGGCCCGGCCAGTAGGAGCACGAAGCACCGCGTCACACGAGGCTACAATGCCACTCGCCTGAAGGGTTATCAAGGCCATTCATTTGCCCACGTCGCTGGGCCCCCTGAACTCAGTCTCAACCGCTTAATTGTGAAGATAAAAGATGAAACGACTCGCCATGTAAGATAGCAAGTCTTCAGAGACCAATATCTTGCAGGCATTGATTGGCGGAGAGAGTGTCTGCCGCATGCGACTCATAAGAGCCTGACTCGTTAGGCCTTATCCGATCACTGCCGCACGCGTTCCCACATTCCTACCCACAATAGATCCGCCGTCAGTCGTCGCTGAAGCGCGTCAGGCCGCTGACCACGCTCACGCCCCACGGAATACCTCACGCCAGATCGGAATCGCTTTCCGAACCGCCGTGCCACCGATATCCCGGCTCATATTCCGCGTCGGCGACAGCCGACCTGGAGAGAGCAGTAGCCAGCTTTACCTGGAATGACGCCTCGCACGCTGCCTCGCGGATTCTTGTCGGCGGGGATGCGCGCCGTATCGGCGATGACTCACGCGCTCACCGGCTCTCTTGTGATGGCGTCAATCTTCGCAGCGAGAATGAAGTCACTCTCGGTCAACCCGTCGATCTTATGCGTCCAGATCGTGACGCCAGTTCTGCCCCACGCCAGAGCTATGTCGGGGTGATGGCCCTGCGCCTCTGCAATCGCGCCGACGGCGTTTACGAAGGCCAGCGCGCTGGTGAAATCGGGGAAGGTGAAGTCCTTCTTAAGATGATGATCGCTTACGACTGTCCAATGATCGATTTGCGCCGCAAGCGGGGCAATCTCGTCGGCGGTGAGGGCGGCGCTCCCGCCTCGGCACGGTACACAGCTCTGTTCAGACAGTGACATCACACCCTCACCGGCCGTGCCACCATGGACACACTTGGCCGCCTGCGAACCATTGTGTGCTTATGCATCATGAGCGGAGCGTAACAGAACGGGGCGCGTGGTGCTGTTTCCGTGCTAGGCGCTGACCGTCGGCGACAGTGCGGCAGGAGGCGTGTCGTCGCGAGGGGATGCCTCAAGCCAGATCGGAATCGCTTTCCGGTTCGCGATCCCTCGCAAGAACGTCCTCATCTCCCGCGTCGGCGACAGCCGACCTGGACCCGCCAAGTGTCGTAGCTGGAACGCACGACGTCTGTAGTACGAAATAAAAGGGGCGCGGGTATATCGCTGTGGG
>Ga0302135_10001878_pt1 | contig 12593 bp, 11 predicted proteins | sample CBN3_surface_MG_FD_203119 | JGI IMG/M metagenome (GOLD analysis project Ga0302135, IMG submission 203119) | Marine microbial communities from Western Arctic Ocean, Canada - CBN3_32.1 | ecosystem: Environmental > Aquatic > Marine > Oceanic | place: Canada: Western Arctic Ocean | collected... | reverse complement strand
CCAATATCCCCAAGGTTCTATGGACTTCCCAACTCGCGCGCGTGGTCAATGCGGCGGTGAAAGCAGGCGCCAAGGTGGTTGGCTTCGATGTCATATTCCCGACCACCGCGTCGACCTACCTCAAAGGCTTCGATCGTGATTTCCTGCTCGCCCTGCGGGCCGCTTCGAAGAACGGCAAGGCCGTGCTTGGCAAAGTTCAGCACAGCGAAAAGCCGATCGCACCATTTCCGGCGCAGAGCTTCGCGGTTGGCCACCACCGCAACATTCGCGCCCTAAACCTCGTCGAGGATAGCGATGGCATCGTTCTTCGCGTGCCGCTGTTCTTGGCCAGCGAAACCGCCAGCGGCATCCGCTGGGACCCGTCGATGGCGCTGGAACTCGCGCTTCGCGCACGCGGCCTTGATGCCAGCAATGATCGCGACCGTCTGCGCTTGGGCGACTACGACGTACCTGGCGCCGATCGCAACGCCCTCGCCATCAACTTCGATACCGCCCCGGGTTCCATTCCAATTTTCTCGCTCGCCGATATCTACGCCTGTCTCGATCGCGGCCCCGGTGATTTTCTCAACGCCCATCTCGCCCGCAAGGTCGTCCTCATTGGCACCGTGCTCGATGTTGAAGATCGTAAGTTAACCTCCATGCGATTAGCGACGACGCCCAATCCGGGCGGGTCCGCGCCGCGTTGTGCCCTTTCGGATTCGGCCCGCCCAGCGGTCGGTGGCGCCCGCGACACACTTCCCGGCGTCCTCGTGCAGGCACAGGCGATCAACAATCTTATCTTGGGCCAGGCGCTGGAGGAATTCCCGCCGCTGCCCTATGCGCTGCTGGCGCTACCGCTTCTTATCCTCACCGTTGCGGCCGTAATGGGAATGAAGCCGAGTTCCGCCTTAGTCGTGGTCGGCGTATCCGCCGTGGTGTGGGTCGGGTTGGCAACGACGCTGTTCACCGGCAGATTAGTACTGCCGCTGATTGACCCGTTGGTCGGCGCAAGCTTTGTCTACGTTGCGACACTCGGCTACCGGTTCGCTATCTCCGACAAGGACAAACGCTTTCTACGCTGCACTTTCGCGCTCTATCTCGCGCCAGCGGTGGTCGATCGAATGGTCGCCAATAACGTGCGGCCCGCGCTGGGCGGCGAGACCCGCGAGCTAACCGTTATGTTCTCCGATATCGCCAAGTTTTCGGCCATTTCCGAAGGTCTGGCGCCTTCCGCGTTGTTGGCGTTCATGAACGAATATTTGTCGGCGATGAGCGACATCATCGAGGCGCATGGGGGCTTCGTCGACAAGTATATCGGCGATGCCATCGTCGCCGTATTCGGTGCCCCGCACGATGATCCCGACCATGCAACCCATGCGGTTGAGGCCGCGCTCGCCTGCCACGCCCGACTGCAGTCCATGCAATCAGACTTTACGCTCCCCGGTAATCCCGTGGTATCGGCGCGTATCGGTCTCAACACGGGCAAAATTCTGGTTGGTAATATGGGATCGCGACGACGCCTCAACTACACAGTGATGGGCGACGCCGTGAACCTGGCGTCGCGCCTCGAAGGCGTGAACAAAGTCTACGGCACCACTCTGTTAGCGAGCGCAGATACGCGCTCACGCTGCCAAAGCCATCTCCTCTTTCGTGAGATCGACCGTGTCCGCGTGGTCGGGCGCGAGGGCGGCGTGGATATCTATGAGCCGATCGGCATCGCCGGGGAAATTGCCAACCGAGGCATGTATCTAATCACCCAATTCAGCGAGGCGTTAGCCGCCTACCGAGATCGACAATTTTCCGACGCCGCGAACGCGTTCGAGAAGCTGGCTGCGGATGGCGATAGCGCCAGCGAGGTTCTCGCGAAATTGGCTCGGCAGTTCGAGCATGATCCGCCGCCGTTGGATTGGGACGCGATCAACACGCTCGAAAGCAAGTAGGCGTGCGAACCAGTCCGGCGGGGAATCGATGTTGCGAAACTTACCTGAGTGTATTTAGGTGCCGCTATGGACATAGATAGATCGAAACCGGCCCTGGTCACGGGAGCGAACGGCTACATCGCTTCCTGGATCGTCAAACGCCTGCTCGATGAGGGCGTGACCGTCCACGGTACGGTTCGCGATCCATCGAATGCCGCCAAAACAAAGCACCTTAAACGGCTCGCGGATAGCGCGCCGGGCGACCTCAAGCTGTTCGCCGCCGACCTCACCAAAACTGGCTCGTTCGCAGATGCGATGCAGGGCTGCGGGATCGTGTACCACACCGCGTCCCCCTTCGAGATACGCGACATCAAGGACCCCGAAACGGAACTCATTCATCCTGCGGTCAATGGCGTGAAGACCGTGTTGGATAGCGCGGGACAAACCGAAAGCGTAAGCCGGGTTGTTCTGACGTCAAGCTGTGCGGCGATCTACGGCGACAATCGGGACCTACAATCGGCGCCCAATGGGGTTTTCACCGAGGAGATCTGGAATACCTCGGGCAGCCCCACGCACCAGCCCTATTCCTATTCCAAAACACTCGCCGAGAAGGCGGCGTGGGACATCGCCAAGGTGCAAGATCGATATGATCTTGTGGTCATCAATCCCGCTTTCGTTCTGGGACCGTCATTGCTCGGCAATGCCGACGGGGTCAGCAATCGGTTCATGGTTCAGGCTGCCGACGGCACTTTCAAATCAGGGGTGCCCGATCTCGCCTTTGGTGTAGTCGACGTGCGCGATGTCGCCGAGGCCCATTTGCAGGCCGCCTATACCGATGCTGCCAATGGCCGCCATATCCTGTGCAGGGAAGGCCGTTCGATCCTCAGTATGACGAATGTATTGCGGGAGCGCTTTGGCGACACCTACCCCTTCCCGAAAAAGACTCTGCCGAAGTTCATGGTGTGGCTAGTTGGACCGTTCGTCGGACTCGCGCGCGATTTCGTTTCTGCCAACGTCGGTTTCCCTTGGAAATGTGACAACACGCGCAGTCGCGAGCAGCTTGGCATCAACTATCGTCCGATCGAAGACACGCTGTGCGAACACTTCCAACAAATGCTCGACGACGGATTCGTGAAGAAACGGGGATAAGACCAACCATGGCCGCCCGCCCTATCATCATCGATTGCGACCCCGGGCAAGATGATGCCCTGATGCTGTTGCTGGCATTGGCATCGCCCGACGAACTTGACGTGCTCGGGATCACGACCGTCGCCGGCAACGTGCCCTTGGAACTTACGCAGCAAAATGGCCGCTTGATCTGCGAGATGGCCGGGGCGAGCGAGGCGTTGGTGTTTGCCGGTTGCTCGCGACCGCTGGTGCGCGAGCTCGTCACAGCAGAAAACGTCCACGGCAAGAGCGGGATCGATGGGGTCGATATCTACGAGCCCAAACTACCGCTGCAATCTCAGCACGCGGTCGATTTCATCGTCGATACGCTGCGTGCTGCCGATGACGCCTCAATAACCTTGGTCCCAACGGGTCCACTGACCAACATCGCGGCGGCCTTCGTCAAAGAGCCGGCGATCATCCCCAAAATCGATGAAATCGTGTTGATGGGCGGCGGTTTTCGCGAAGGCGGCAATGTCACGCCGGCGGCGGAATTCAACATCTATGTCGATCCCCACGCCGCGCATGTGGTGTTTACCTGCGGGCGCCCGATCACCGTGATGTCGCTCGACGTCACCCACCAGGCGTTGACGACGCCAGCCCGCCTCGAGGCGATCTCAGCGGTTGGCACCGACCTTGCGCGCACGGTGCGCGAGATGCTCGATTTCTATGACCGCCACGATATGGAAAAATATGGCGGCGATGGCGGTCCTCTGCACGACCCCTGCACGATTGCATTCCTCCTGCGGCCCGAATTGTTCACCGGCAAGCAGGTCTACGTAGCGGTGGAAACCGGCTCGGAGCTGACCATGGGCGCGACGGTGGTTGATTATTGGGGCGTTACCGGCCGGCCGGCGAACGCGAATTGGATCCACTCGATCGATGCGGATGGCTTTTTCCAACTCCTGACAGAGCGTCTTGCCCGGCTGTGATTACCGTTTTCGGCTCGATTAATCTGGATCTGGTCACCTTGGTCGCGCGTCTGCCGGGCCCCGGCGAGACCATCGCCACCACCCACTACGACACCTACCCCGGCGGCAAAGGCGCCAACCAGGCCCTCGCCGCCGCCCGGGCCGGCGCGCAGGTTGCGATGGTCGGCTCGGTCGGCGAGGACGATTTCGCGGACCTGGCGCTGGCGCCCCTCGAAGCGGCGGGCATCGACATAACCGGCATCGTTCGCCGCCCCGGTCACACTGGCATCGCCATGATTTCGGTCGACCCCAGTGGCGAAAATCAGATCGTCGCCGCCAATGGCGTCAATCTCGATTCCCTAGCCAGCCAGCTCGATGAACCCCGCGCGGAGACCACGCTGCTCCTACAGATGGAAACCCAGGCCGACGAAAACTGGATCGCGATCCGCGCTGCCCATGCCCACGGCGTGCGAACCATCCTCAACGTCGCGCCGGCCGCGCCCATTCCCGCAGATATCCTCGAAATTCTGGACGTCCTGGTAGCCAACGAACTGGAGGTTGCCATCGTGGCTGGTGATCTCGGGCGCGCTGGGAGCGGGTCCGACGACGCGGCGCGGCACCTCGTCGCGGCCGGCGTGGGCGTCGTTATCGTCACCCTGGGGGCAGCCGGCGCGGTCGCCCACACGCCCGAGGCAACCTGGAAGATTGGCGTGCCCAACGTCGCGGTGGTCGACACCGTGGGCGCCGGCGACAGCTTTGTCGGGGCGCTCGCGGCCGCCTTGGATGGCGGGGCCGACCTGGGGCTTGCGTTTCATCGCGCGGCGATCGCCGGCAGCCTCGCCTGCCGCCGGCTCGGGGCGCAGTCGAGCATTCCCGACGCCGCCGAAATCGACGCCTGGGTGCCGCGGCTCGATCCGCCAAACCAGCGATATCTAACCCTTGGCGAGCAACGCTAGGCGATCACCCCAGCGGCCTCGAGCGCATCGCAATCATCGGCGTCGTAGCCGACTTCGCCGAGCACCGCGCGGGTGTGTTCCCCGTAGTGCGGCGCTAGGGGAAATTCACTAGACGTATCAGGCAAATCCACCGCCTTGGGCTGCATGCCGACCACGGTTCCATCGGGCAGCCGGGTGCGAGTCATCCGGTCGCGGATATATTCCATGGAATGTACTTCGCGGAGGTCGCGGATCACCGCGTGGACCAATTTGGCGGCGCTGAGATCGGCAACAATTTCGGCGGCCGTGTAGTTGCGGGTGATCTCGCCGATCTCGCGCCACAACGCGTCACGATCGCGCTTACGACCTTCGATCGTCGCCCGCAAGTCGTTCGCAACCGGTGCAAACATTGGGATTTCAACGAATCGGTGCCACTGGATATCGTTGCCGATGACGATAAAAACGTAGCCGTCGCAAGCGGTATAGGTGCTGGAGGGCACGAAATTGCGTTCGGCATTTCCGTTGCGGCGATAAAGCCAGGGATCGTCACCGAGATCGATCAGCGGCATCTGCGCGATCAGCCATGATGCCGCGGCCTGGAACATCGAAATATCGATGCGCTGCCCGTGCCCGCTTTCGGCCCGCTCGAGCAGCGCCCGCATGACGCTGGAATAGGCTTCGTCACCAGCCTTGAGGTCGACCAGGGGGACACCGACCAACATCGGCGGCCCGCCGGGGTGGCCGGTCAGTTCCATCAGACCGACGCGGGCTTGAATCATCGGATCATAGCCTGGCGTATCGGGGAATTCCGGGCCCATCGCCGAAATCCCGGCCCAGATGATGTCGGGCTTGATCGCCCGCAAGGTGTCGTAGTCTATGCCGAGCTTGGCGTAGCGCACCGGCAAGGTGTTGCAGCAGAACACATCGACATCGAGGGTTTTGATAATGCGGTGCAACGCGGCGTGGCCCTCCGGCGTCTGCAGGTTGAGCGCGATCACCTCTTTGCCGACATTGGGCGCGATGTAGTAGGTGCGGCGATCGCTGCCGGCGACTTCGCCGCCGACATAGCGATTGGGATCACCGGGCCGGTCGGCGCCACCGCTCGGCGTCGCTTCGATGCGAATTACACGCCAGCCGAGCTGGACGAAGCGCAAGGTGCAGGACGGCAACGACAGCGCCTGCTCAAGCGAGACCACCGTGCGCCGCTTCATGTGCCAGGTTCCTCATCGTCAAACGCGACCACTACTTCAGTCGCGATCCCGCCCTCCGGCGTCACCGTCCAAAGCTCGGCGCCGCGACCATCGGCGGTCAGCCGCCCGGCAAGGCCCACCGAGGCGTTGTCGAACAGCGGTGCCTTGGCCCGCATCATCAGCGAGCCGATCGTGCGCGCAGGCGCGCTATCGCGCAACAACTCTAGCAGCAAGACCAGGTGCAGTGGACCGTGGACCACCAGGCCGGGATAGCCCTCAACCCCGGTCGCATGGGCGCGGTCGTAGTGGATGCGGTGAGGGTTGAAAACTAACGCCGAAAAGCGGAACAGCATGACCGCATCGACCGGTACGCTGCGTCGCCATGCGACGTCGGCGGGAACCGGCTCGGCCGCCGGCAGCGGGTTAGATTGACCGGCAGGCACCGCCTCACGGGCGACGATGTCGTATTCCTCCTCGGTTGCCAGTGTGTCGTCACCGGTCCGAAAGACGCGGTTGATCACGGTCGCGAAGATCAACGCCCCGGTGCGGCCCTGCTTGGCATCGAGCGACAGAAGTTCACTCTCAAGCCGAACGGAATCGCCGATCCGAAGCGGCGCATAGAAGCGCATCCGGGCGCCGGCAAACATGCGCCGCGGCAGCGGCAGTTCAGGGATGACCTCGTAGGCTCGCGGCAGTCCGTCCGGACCCAAGGCGCCCGGCGGATCGGTCGCCACGCAATAAAACATATGCCAGGCCGGCGGTAGCGAATCGCCGACAACCGGATCGCCCGGCCGGCCTAACGTCGCCAACACCGCCCGCGCTTGCCCTGGGGCGACGATGTCCTCGCGGATCAGCTTCTGACCAATATGGTCCCGAAGCTGTTCAACATTTGGTTTCAACTCGAGCCCCTCGCCGCGTCTCACCCCACGTTGATCCATGTCGTTTTGAGCTGGGTGTATTTTTCCAGGGCATGCAGCGAGCGGTCGCGGCCGAAGCCGGATTGCTTGAAGCCGCCGAATGGGGTCGACATGTCGACGGCGTCGTAGGTGTTGACCCATACGGTGCCGGCCCGCAAGCCGCGGGCCATGCGATGGGCGGTGGTGATATCGCGGGTCCACACGGCGGCGGCGAGGCCATAGACGGTGTCGTTGGCGATCTTGAGTGCTTCTTCGGCGTCTTTGAACGAGATCGTTGCGAGCACCGGGCCGAAAATTTCCTCCTGGGCGATCTTCATCGCGTTATCGACCCCATCGAACAGGGTCGGCTCGATATAGGAGCCGCCGCTGTCCTCGCGGGCGCGGTTGCCGCCCATCTTGAGGGTGGCGCCTTCGGCCGTGCCGGCCTCGATATAGTCCATCACACGGTCGGTCTGGTTGGCATCGACCATCGCGCCCATGTGGGTTTTGGGGTCGAGCGGATCGCCGGGCTGCAGGCGCTGGCCGACGCCGATCACCTTTTCGACGAACTCGTCCTTGATCGATTCCTCGACCAGCAGCCGCGAGCCGGCATTGCAGACCTCGCCCTGGTTGAAAAAGATACCGAAGGCCGCCGCTTTGGCCGCGGCGGCGAGATCGGGTGCATCGGCCATGACGATGTTGGGTGACTTGCCGCCGCATTCGAGGGAGACCTGCTTCATATTCGATTCGCTGGAATATTTGAGGAACAACTTGCCCACTTCGGTCGACCCGGTGAAGGTCACGCAGTCGACGTCCATATGGCGGCCGAGCGCCTGGCCCGCGGTTTCGCCATAGCCGGGCACCACGTTTAAAACTCCTTCCGGCAGCCCGGCTTCGGCGGCGAGTTCGGCAATCCGGATCGCCGTCAACGGTGATTGCTCGGCCGGCTTGAGCACGACGCTGTTGCCGGCGGCAAGGGCGGGACCAAGTTTCCAGCAGGTGATCAGGAGCGGGAAATTCCACGGCACCACGGCGGCGACGACGCCCACCGGCTCACGGGTGAGCAAGGCGACGGCCGACGGATCGGTCGGCGCAATCTCGTCGTAGAGCTTGTCGATGGCTTCGGCATACCAGGCTATACACCCGGCCGCGCCGCCGATATCGACGGTTTGCGAATAGCGGATCGGCTTGCCCATATCGAGCGTTTCGAGCAACGCCAGTTCAGCGCGGTTGGCGGACATGAGATCGGCGAATTTCTTCAGGGTGCGTTTGCGCTTGGCCGGCGCGAGACCGGCCCACACGCCGGCGTCGAACGCGGTGCGGGCGGCGGCGACGGCACGGTTGACGTCTTCTTCGTCACACGCTGCGACCGGCGCCAGCACATTGCCATCGATCGGACTCACGCAGTCGAACGTTGCGCCACTGGCCGCCTCGACGTAGCTGCCGCCAATGAAGGCTTGGTTGCGGATGGTCAGGGCCTCGGCCTGATTGCGATAATCCTCGGCGGTGAACGCATCGGCCATATTCTTCCTCCCGTTTAGGAACCCTGAAAACGTGTGGGGTTAGCCACTAACTTAGCGTCAACGCAAGCGGTTCGGTACACCCTGTTAGCCTTGGCCCCGCAACTGCTAGGTTGCTCCGATGCGCGAGGCGCTTCCCCACCTAGCGATGATCCTGGCGGTAACCTTCTGGTCATCCTCGTCAACCGCCATCAAGTTCATTCTCCCGGTCATTCCGGTGTTCGAAGCGGTGTCGTTCCGCTTCGTCATCGCTGCGGCGTTGCTATGGCTGGTGGTGCTCGCCGCACGACAACTGCGGTATCTCAAAGCCGTGGGCTGGCAGCCATATTTTGCTGGCATGATCGATCCGGGCGTTATCGCCATCATGGCCTATGTCGGGTTGACGATGACCACCGCCGTGCATGCCGTGGTGATTTTCTCAACGATGCCGTTGCTGGCCTCGGTGATCGGGCGGGTGTTCCTGAAGGAGCCGTTGACCCTACCGGTATTCGGCGGCGCCCTGCTCGGCCTCGGCGGTACGGTGTTACTGCTGTCGTCGTCGCTGGTGACCTCGAACGCCTCGCTAATCGGTGATGCGCTGCTGATCGGCGCGGTCATCTTGGTGTGTTTCGCCCAGCTCGTGCTACGCCGAGTCGCTCGCGACCGCGGCCGGCCCATCGTCATCACCGCGTTAATGATCAGCGGCGCCGCGACGATTGGACTGATCGCGCTCGGCATTTTTGGGACGACCCGACCGTTGGCCTGGATCGAGTTCGCCAACACCGATATTTGGCTGGTGTTTCTCTACAGCGCGACGGTGATCAGCGCCGCCGCATTCTTTTTGTACAATTTTGCTTTGCGGCATATGCATATGGGCCGGGTTAGCCTCTACTCGGTGCTTCAGGCACCGCTTGGCGTGTCGTTGGCGGCCGCAGTGCTTGGTGAGAGTGTCAGTGACGGCGAGATGGCTGGTATTGCGCTGGTCATCACCGGTGTCGCGCTGCCAGCCCTGCACCGCGCAATCCAACTCCGCCGGGCTGCATCGTAGAAAGGGATAAACGTATGGGTGTAGGTGTGGGGTTAAGTTTAGCCGACTTCCCGTTCTCGGGCGCCGAGCCCTTTTGGCGGTGGGTGCAGCTGTGCGAAGACGGCGGCATCGATTCGATCTGGCAGACCGACCGGCTGGTATCGGCGCAGCCGCACTTGGAATGTATGACCGTGATGGCCGCCCTGGCCGGGGCCACCAAGCGGGTCAAGTTCGGCATGAACGTTGCGTGTCTGGGCTGGCGCGAACCGGTGCTACTGGCCAAGCAATGCGCGACGATCGATCTGTTAAGCGGCGGACGCCTGCTGCCTGCCTTCGGCGTCGGCAGCCCGCGGGGCCCGGAGTGGCAAGCCCTGCGCCTGCCGCCCAAGGGTCATGGCGGGCGTATCGATGAAGCTTTGGAGATCCTCAGGCTGTTGTGGACCGAAGACAGCGTCGATTTTGACGGCGAGCACTATCAACTCACCAACGCCCGGATCGATCCCAAGCCGGTGCAAAAACGATTTCCCCTATGGATCGGCGGCTCAAGCAAAGCCGCGGTGCGGCGCACGGCGCGCCTCGGGACCGGTTGGCTCGCTGGCACCTCGACGCCGGGCGAAGCCGCCCGCGTGGTCGCCGATATAAAGGTGGCCGCCGCGGCCGAAGGGCGTTCGATCGACGATGACCATTTCGGCGCCGGCTTCGGATTTCGATTTGGTAGTTGGGACGATCCGGTAGTGCAAAAAACCGCCGCGTATTACCGCGACCTGATTGGATTGGATCCCGCGGAACGGATCGTAGTCGGCGGTGCCAAGGAGATCCTGGCTCGCATTGCTGAGTTCGTAAAAGGCGGCGTGTTCAAATTCGTGCTGCGGCCGCTCGGCGACGGAAACGACGAAGTACTCGACCAAACCCATCGCTTCATCGACGAGGTTCAACCGGAACTGTACCGCCGCAACTAGTGCGGATTTTCTACTGAGGCGGCGGAGTCGAGCGCGCAATAGGCCTTGATTTGATCTCGCTCAGGCGCGTTTGCTGTGGCGGTCAGGATGCATTGGCTCGACCTTACGACGACGCTTCTTTTCATCATTTTGGCGGCCGAGATTGCCTTGGACGAAGGCGACGAAATCGTTCTTGTTTGCGGCCTGGACCAGGCCGTGTTTGGCGACGGCGTCGGCATGCTCGATCAACAACGCACGCGCCTGGCGCACGCCTGCCATAGCGGCTGCCTGGAATGCTCCGGAGGTTTTATCCAGCACGATAATTCTCCCTTACCAGCGCAGTATGACTGGATTCAGGGAGCCCGGAAAGGCGCGTTACGCCCAGATATTAGTTAAAATGTTCTTAAGGTTAAGGCGCCTTTCAGGCTGGTGGCGTCCAAGGTTAATGGGCGACGGCGATTAGACCTCACAACCAGAGCGGCAGCGCAACCAGCGCAATCGTGGCGCAAATTGCGAATGCAATAAAGCGAAACGTCCGTTCGTCGGCGCCGCGAAACAAGCGTACGCCGATGCCGATCGCCAGCGCGTAAATCGGAATTATCAACAAGGCCTGACGGCCGATCTCAGCGCTAAACATATCGTTGGCCCAGAAAGTGAGCCCGGTAACGACCGACATCAAGCCAAAGAAAGCCAGGATGTTGGCACGCACGATCAGCGCGGTTGCTTGGCCGCCTAGCCAGAGCAGGATGACCGGCGGGCCGGAGAGACCGGCAATGCCGCCAAAAACACCGGATACGCCGCCGATCGCCACGGTGGCCGGCCGCGACGGCGCGCGCGTGTAGCGCCACCCGCTCGCCATGATCACTAGGATCGTCAGCACAGTTATCGAGATCATCCAGCGCAGCACGATCGGGACGACCACGAGCAGGAGTTGGACGCCGACCGGCACGCCCAATGCCGAACCTGCCAACAGCGGCACAATCTCCCGCCAGGTGCATCGACGCCATGCGTCCACCAGCAGCGGTAGCGTCGCGACCACATCGAAAATAAACATCTGCACCACGGCGATCTTGGGCTCATAGAGCGCGCTCGCCACCGGGACATAGACCATCGCGGTGCCGAACCCGGAAAATCCACGCACGATGCCGGCAAGCGCCGCCGCCGCCACGATCCACAGGAAGCGATCGTCTATGACGCCCAGCAGGCTGGCGATATCGAACACGGATAATCCGGCGTTGCGACGGGTTAAGCGCCGCTCAATTAGCGCGGCAATGAACCGCGATGGCGGCAATCACGACATCTGCGGCGGGGCGTGGCGCTGATTGCGGGTTTGCCGTGAGATAGGCAGCCACGGCGTCGACGATTTCAACGTCCGACATCTTCGGAATACAGCCATCCAAAGCGGTCTCGCGCGCGTCCGACACCGCGCCGCGGTACAACGCCCGCCCATGCGCAACGCCAACGACGTAGCCGAGTTTCCAGATCTGCCTTAGCGATTGATACTCCGCCGCGGTCAGAGCGCTGGCCTCGCGGGTGAAGGCGCTCGCTACGAGGAACGTAGCCAGCAGGATCGTCGAGGATTTCATCACAAATACCTGGTGATCTAACGCTGCGCGAGCGTTCAATGGTGTTGATTTCGGAGCAGGCATCGGGCCTGCACGCACAGTGAACATCTGCACCCAGCATTTGATCCGCAAGTTGCGAATCCAAGGGTATCCACCAAGTAATTAGGTGGTTTACACAGATTGTCTAGGGTTTCGTTAGTGCCTATCTAGGGGAATAGCTTAGGAACCATTCACGGATTGATCAGCGTCCGACCAAAGAAGTAACAGAGATGCACCGAAATATTCTATCGATTATCACGATCTGCTCGGCTTTAGCCATAAGCCAATCGACGCTCGCCCAGTCATTCGCTGCGACGACCGACGTCGGCGGCATTCTCCGTGAGGGTATCCAAATTTGCGGCATTGAAACCCAGCTCCGCCGGTCGCGGAATGGCGCCGAGGTGTTGCACAACATCAATTTTCTGGGCCCTGAGACGCCGAGCCCGGTCCAGCTGGCGACGATTGATCAGCTCGCGGCCGCCCTGGTTATGCCAGGCGCAGACATCTGCCTGTCGCAGTATGCTTACG
>Ga0302135_10001877_pt1 | contig 12595 bp, 10 predicted proteins | sample CBN3_surface_MG_FD_203119 | JGI IMG/M metagenome (GOLD analysis project Ga0302135, IMG submission 203119) | Marine microbial communities from Western Arctic Ocean, Canada - CBN3_32.1 | ecosystem: Environmental > Aquatic > Marine > Oceanic | place: Canada: Western Arctic Ocean | collected... | reverse complement strand
TGGAAGCACGGGCGATGCACGGCCAGATGCCAGTCGTGTGGGATCGCGCCCACGACTATCAGGTGTTCGACCCGTGGGGAAACTGCTGGATCGACTTTACCAGCACGATTTTCGTTGCCAATGCCGGGCACGCCAACGAGCGAATTGTTGCCGCAATTCGGTCGATGCTCGACAAGCCCCTTCTGCACACCTACAACTATATGCACCCGGCGCGGGCAGACTATCTGGAGTACCTGGTGGCGGCGGCACCCGCCCAGTTCGAAAAAGCGTTTCTGCTTTCCGCCGGCACCGAGGCAACCGAATGTGCGATCAAGTTGATGCGCATGGATGGCCAGGTCAAGAAGAAGCGACGCGGGATTATCCTCGGCTTCGAAGGCAACTGGCACGGTCGCACGATGGGCGCGCAATTGGTCAGCCATCATCCCGATCAGAAAGAGTGGATCGGCCACGACGACCCGGACGTCTTTCATTTGCCGTTCCCGTATCCGTGGATTGATGAGGCGATTGACGACCCGGCCGGCTTCTTTGAGACGTCTATCGATGCGCTGATTGCACGAGAGGGGATCGACCCGGGACGAGATATTTGCGGCATCATGCTTGAGACGTTTCAGGGCTGGGGTGCCGTCTTTTACCCGGACGACTTTGTTGCATCGGTCTGTGACTTCGCGAAATACCACGGCATCCTCGTGGCTTTTGACGAGATGCAAGCGGGTTTCGGCCGCACGGGGGAGCTGTTTGGATACATGCATTACGGCGTGGAACCCGACATCCTTTGCTGCGGCAAAGGCGCGAGTTCGTCGCTGCCGCTATCGATTGTGCTGGGTTCCCGTGAGGTTATGGACCTGCCCGCCGTTGGCTCGATGAGTTCAACGCACTCCGCCAATCCGCTTGCTTGAGTGGCGGGTCATGCCAACCTTCAGGCCCTGCTTGAGGATGGGCTGCTCGAACGCTCCCGTGGGCTCGGAAAGCGGCTGCACCAGGGACTCCAGGAGATCCAGGCGGGCTACCCACAGATGATTCGCCATGTTCTCGGCAGGGGCATGATCGCCGGCGTCATTCTTGAGGACGAGGACGGACCGCGTTCGGACGTTGCGAGCAGGGTCTGTGAACTTGCGATGCGAAGGGGGTTGTTGTTGGTCCATACAGGTCGTGAGTCCATCAAAATTGGTCCGCCGCTCTCGATCCCGGAAGCCGCGCTCGATGAGGGGCTTGCCGTGCTCGATGAGTGCATAGGCGACGCCCTTGCGGAGCAGAACGACTAGCAGGCTGCTCAAAAGCAGCCGCTAGCTTTGCAATGGCCCGTTTCCGTCATGTCGGTCTGGTCGTCCGGGACCTCGCGGCTGCCGAGCACTTCTTCTGCGGCTTCCTGGGCTATGAGGTCCGCTCGCGTCACGCGACGCAGTCGAGCGCGTATATCCGCACGCTGGTTGGTGAGCCGGGCGCAGAGCTTGAGGTTGTGATGGTGGAAGCTGCGGACGCGAGCCTGGTCGAACTTCTGTGCTATCACAATGAAACTGATGGGGCGGGTACCAGAGCGCCCACTCGCGCGGCGACCCCGGGTTGGAATCACATTTCGTTAACGGTGGACGGCCTGGACCGACTGTCGGAACGGGCATCTGCTTTTGGCGTACAATTTTTCGCGCCGCCACAGTCGTCAACGGATGGAAACGTCCGCGTGGCGTACTGCCGCGGCGTCGAGGGCGTGATCTTCGAGCTAGTGGAACTGGCCCCTGCTGGATAACTCAGTGCGAGCGCGCGGCAGGCTATGCCCGTGTCACGGACAGCTCAGGTCCCGGCCAACTCGGCGGCCTGGCGTTGGGCTGAGAGTTCCATGGTCGTCAGCGTCACGCCAGATTTGTTGAGATCATAACCGGTGATGTTGATTGCTCGGATGAGATATCGGCTGACTGTGCCGTCTGCGGCCGTGTCCACGTCGAGCACATTGATGCATGCGTTATCTTGCTCGATGGACATACCTCCCGTGAAGGCCAGCCCCATCACATGGTTCAGTAGCCTGCGGTTGACCGCGCCGTGCAGCACGAGGAGCAGCGTCGACCAGTTGTCCTGGGCGACAATCGCGTCAAACGCAGGGGGCACGCGCGCCGAGAAGTCGCTGAAGCGTTCGCCACCGATGAAGCGTGCCCCGGCAATCTCAGCGCCCGCCCATGGATTCGCGATATGGGCGATCCAGTCGCTGTCAGCAACGTCATCGGGGCGTTCGCCGCCGCGAATCTCCTCGAGTTGTGGCTCGATCTCAAGCGCCGTCTCGCGGCTGCCGAGGATTGCGCGGGCAGTCTCCACCGTGCGTGGCAGGCCCGAGCAGATTGCGCGGTCGAAATCGATACTCGCGAGAATCGCCGCCTGTTTGCGCGCCTGGACACGGCCGAGGGGCGAGAGCGGCACCTGGCGCGGGTCGGCGGCCCGGACCAAATTGTCGTCGTAGTAAGCGGCCTCGGCATGCCGTAGCAGGTAAATACGTCGCCTTGAGGGTGTTACGAACACGCGTGCTCCATAAGTAATAGGGATCCTCGGACCATGCACGAAAGTTTGAGCCCGGCCAAGTTGCATCGTCAGAGTTGCGGATGGGACTGAATCCCGATTTCATGGAGCGGGACTGATGGGCTTCTCTGGACTGATGGAGCTCTCTGGATTGATGGAGCTCTGGATTGATGGACGGAGATTGATGGAGGTTTGATGGCGGTGCAACGTTTCGGGTGTGCCCTCTTCGGGTCTTGAGTGGCGCCTGGTGTGGATGACAAGGGGATTTAGACGACGGACACAGGTGAGACACCAACGGGTTGGTGGACGCGGGCGGGCAGTCGCTTCGTGCCGCGCAAACAGTCGGCGCGCGGGTCGCTCGGCATGGTCGTTACCAATCATCCATTGGGGTCTGCGGCGGGCGCAGAGATGTTGACGCTGCCATCGCGTCCCTGTTCGCCCTGACGGTGGTCGAGCCGATGATGATCGGTATTTTCGGCGCCGGAATGTCGACGATTCGTCGCGCGGATGGCGAGTTTGCCGCGATTAACAACTATGCCGTTGCACCGGCGGCCGCGACGCCCGACATGTACCAGACAGTTTCGGATAGTTGGCCAGTTCCAGGAGGTGCTCGCGCATCATGACTTGCCCGTGGATGCCGTCGAGCTTGAGCTGACGGAAACAGGCGTAATGGAAGACCCGGAGAAGTCGTTGGAAGAATTGGCCGAGTTGCACGAACTTGGCGTCAAGATCTCGATCGACGACTTCGGCACCGGCTACTCATCGCTCGATTACCTGCGCCGCCTGCCACTTGATCTGCTGAAGATCGATCAGAGCTTCACCCGGGGCATCGGCAACTCGGAACACGACGAGGAGATCGTACGGCTGATGATCAAGATGGCACATGCGATGGGGCTGAGAGTGATCGCCGAGGGCGTTGAGACTGAGGACCATCTGCACTTTCTCAAGGACAACGAGTGCGATCTGGTGCAAGACTATCTGTTCAGCAAGCCGTGGCCGGCCAATGAGCTTGCCAGCCTGATCCGGGACGACGAGGCGGGGGTCGACAACCTCGTGACGCGCCACCTGCACTAGCGGGATCGTTTGGCGCTGTCAGATGGGCCTTGCCTTCAGAGTCGGAGTCGGTCAAACGGGTCGAAGCGGACATTACTACTTGGGCGCTACACGACGTTTGCTCAGCCCTGATAGCATTCGTTCAGGTAGGCGACAATATCGCCCAATCGGTCGAACTTCATTCGCTTTTTCTGCGCTCGTTTTCCCATCATGAGAAAACGCCCGCAACCCATGAGCGGCGTGCGGATGCCATCCTCAAAGTTCTTCTCGTGAACCGACACGGCCGACCCGCTGTGCTTGTTGAAGATCATGAACTCGGTCTTGTAGTACTTGAAGCCGGAGACATTGCCCGGCGGTTTGAACTGATGCAGAACGTGCGCCTGGGTCTTGGTCTCTTCGACGACTGCTCGCTGCACGTCCCGGTTTTCCGATTCCTCCATGATCTCCTTTGTTCGCATTTCACCCGCCTTAGCGGCCGCAACCGCAGCCACCGCGGCAGTGCCGATCCCAACGGCAACATTGGCCAGGCCATTGGCGAGACCGGATAAAAACTTGTTTTGAGTTGTGGGGTACGGGTTTCTGAACATCATGTAGGCTTTGCCGTCGGCGAGTACCTCTGTTAGGACGCCGCCAAAGTTGACATATTCGACCTCATCGCCTGGTTCATCGACGGCGATGCCGGATGCCTGCAGCCTTGCCGCTCGGTCCGATGTAGTTGACGGCCGTGCCGTACCAGTCGGATTCGAGTACATTGAGCCGGCCCTGCAGCGTCTCGCCGGATGTCATTGTGATTACTCCCGGATACGTAGAGATGTCTGAGGCAGCCGGTGGCTCCATAAACCGTGCGCCAGCGCTTATCCATTCCCTTTCGATGCCGCCGATCTGTTTACCCGCTATGCTGACTTCACGCGGTTCGAAGACCTGCACGTGGGCATCCTGGTTGGGCGCATAGGAGATAGAGTCCAGGTTGCGAGCGATGCAGTCTGCGCGACTTGACGATCATTTCGGTTGGGAACCTGGCGCTATCGGCCGACGTTGCGCGGCACATCCCGGAAGGGTCCGGTGTCCATACGCGGCTCTTTCGGCATGCCCAGCACTCGTTCAGCAATGATGTTTCGCTGAATCTCGTCGGTGCCGCCCGCGATAGATGTCGCAGGAACTGACACGAGGATCTCGGCAATGACGCCGGCCCGTGGACTCGCCGGACCCGTGTACATCGCGTCACTGCCCGTAATCAGGGTGTGCACCGCTGAGGCGGCGCGGGCGACATTGCTGGCGGCGAGTTTGCCAAGCGATCCCTCGGGGCCCTGCGGTCGGCCCTGTTCCATCCTCGCTCTGGCGCGCCGCGCGGTCCACTCTGCGGTCTTGGCCATGATCAGGAGTCTGGCGATTTCCTGGCGGCAAACCGGATCGTCGATAGCGCCGGTCTCTTCGGCCCTCGGCAGCACGAGGTCAACGCGGCCCGCTCGCTGCGGGTACCACTTGTAGGGCTCCATAACAGTCTCGATCTCTCTACGCTCTTCCTCGAAGATCTTGCCGACACGCTCACCCGCCCGGTTTTGACCGCGCAAACCGTCTGCGCCCCGGCGTTCGTGAGCGAGTGTCGTCATCGCGACCTTCCAGCCGTTGCCGACCGTTGAGACGAGGTTGGCCGATGGAATTCGGGCGTCCGTGAAGAAGACCTGATTGAAGGACGCGTGGCCGTTCATTTGTCGGAGTTGATTGACCTCGACCCCCGGTTGCTTCATGGCGAGCACAAAATAACTGAGGCCAAGGTGTTTCGGCACATCCCAGTCAGTGCGTGCCAGAAGCAGCCCGTAATCCGCATGGTGGGCGCTCGTTGTCCATACCTTCTGCCCGTTGATGATCCAGTCGTCGCCGTCCCGGTCAGCGCGAGTTGTGGAGCCCGCGAGGTCCGATCCGCTGCCCGGTTCCGAGAAGAGCTGACACCAGGCATCCTCGCCCGTCAGGATTCGGCGCAGGAAGCGCGCTTTGTGATCGTCGGTGCCGTGTTCCAGCAGGGTTGCCGCAGCAAGCGTGCGGATGCCGGTCTTGGCGGCACCGACCGCGCCGACCGCCGCGAATTCCTCATCGATGACGGGCGCGAGACCGCCGCCAAGGCCCTTGCCGTGCCATTCGTGTGGCCACATCGGCATGCCCCAGCCGGCATCGGCGAGGATGCTGCGCCATTCGACTAGGGAATAGGTGGGTCGCCAGTTTTCTGCGAGCCAGGCTCGAACTTCGAGGCGCAGACTGTCTTGTGTGTAGTCGGTCATGTTTCATTGTTCTCGATGGATGCACGCATGGGTCGTGCGTAAAACCCGTTCTAAATGGAGTCTCGCCAGTTAGTGAGCATTCGCTCACGATGCCAGGACGGATCACCCAGCAAGACCTCGGAGGCCTTGGCGCGCTTGAACCAGAGGTGGGTGTCGTTATCGAAGGTAAAGCCGATTCCGCCGTGCAGTTGAATGCACGCGGCCGCCGCCTGCATGTAGGTATCCGCGGCGCTCGCTTTGGCGAGGGAGGCGAGTGCAGGCACGTCGTCCGCGCCCGCGGCCGCCACCTCGGCCGCGTGGTACGCAGCGGATTTCGAAAGTTCGACATCGAGCAGCAGGTCCGCGCACCGATGCTTGATCGCCTGGAATGATGCGATCGGGCGGCCAAACTGCATCCGTGATTGGGTGTAGGCAACCGCTGAGTCAAGCAGATACTGGGCGCCCCCGACCATCTCGCTCGCGAGTGCGATACACGCCTCGTCAAGGGTCCTGGCAAGCCCGGCCGTCGCATTGCCGGCCTCACCGATCGGTCGGGCGGGGGTGGCAGAGAAGGTGAGGCGAGACAACTTGCGGGTGAGGTCGACCGTTGGCAGGTTCTCGCGGGTCATTCCGGCTGCATCGCCTGCGACCGCATAGAGCGACAAACCTGACGCCCCTTCAGATCCTTTGGCGCGGGCGGCGACGAGGATGAGATCCGCGAGACTGCCATCAAGCACGTAGTCTTTGCAGCCAGTCAGATGGCCAGCAGCGTCGATTTCGGTCGTGATCCGGGTGAGGTCCGTGGGGGCGCGGGTGTTCCCGGCATCGGTCAGCGCGAGCGTTGCGATCGATGTGCCCGCAGCGATCGGTGGAATAAGTTCGGCCTTTTCTTCGTCAGTCGCGCAGTTGAGCAACGCGCCCGCAGCCAGGACTGTGGATGAGAAATAAGGGCCCGTAAAGAGTGCGCGTCCCATCTCTTCGAGCACGAGGCCGAGTTCGACCATTCCGAAACCCTGACCGCCGTAGGCTTCCGGAATGTGAACTGCCGGCAGGCCAAGGTCTTCGCTGACGCGCCGCCACTGGTCCGTGTCAAAGCCGGTCGCGGTCTCCATCAGCCGGCGAACTTCGCCCGGCGGAGACGCCTCGCTCATGAACCGGCTGACGACGTCGCGAAACTGCTCTTGTTCGTCTGTGAACGTAAATTCCACGGCCTGCTTCCTTTACCCAAACCGGCAACATGCGAACATTCTGTGGCCAAGTCAATGTTGCGCCAGCGGTCGTTGTTGTGCGGCCGCTGAAAAGCAGCCTGACAGGCCGATATGGGGACTTCACGTACGCTCCCGGTCGTGAATAGGTCTGGGGTCAATGGGTGGCCACGATGGTACGTATCAGTGGCCGGTCGATGTTGGGTAGGACTTTGGCTGCGCCCTGGTTAAACGCCGCATTTTCGATTCGCGGCGCCGGGACTCAAATGGAACGTTCAGAGATCGAACGTGATCGACAGGCTGACGCGATTGATGGCGTAATCGGGGCTCGCGATGTCGGCCGAGAGCAAACGCGGCAGGGTGTCAGGACGGGCCCCATCGATCGCCCAATCGCGCGCCTCAAAGTTCTCGCGGTACCACCGCGCGATCAGGTGGATGTCGTCGCGGATCGCGAACCGCGCCTTGAGCCCAAGGCTCTCGTGTCGCGAAACGAGCTCTGGAAAGATCGACAACACATCCGGCGTCCACGTGGTGTTGCGCCCGCTGCCGTCCGAGAGCAGGTAGTCAAGCGACAGGGTCAGCCGGCGCACGTCGGCGTTGAGTGAAATGCCGAGCGTCTGTACCTCGTCGTCCGATTCGTACACGAATGGTCGATCAGGTGCCTGTTCCCCGCGTGTGTGGGCGTCCTGACGCTGGCGCTCGATGAAAGCCGAAAGGGAGAAGCGGCGTGACGGAAAGATGGCAGCGTCGAGTCCAACGGTGCGGTCTGCAGCGCGTTGCAGACCAAGGATCGAAGCATGGTACTCGTTGTCTCGCACATCCCCGTGTGCCCCGATTGAGAAGTGCCGGCCGTCCGGCTGCCAGGTGATGTCTCCACGCCAGTGCGTCTGGTCTCTGTCTGCCTGGTAGAAACGTCGGGTCAGTGGATTGTTGGATGTGCGCGGGGTGAACGTTCCGGCGTCTCGTTCTGCATTGGTGTAACGCAGTCGGGCGACAAGTCCGAGAAAACTTGTGTGCGATAGCTGTATCCAGCGTTTGTCTTCATCCGCGCTCGTGACCTCCGCGAAGGTCCGCTCATAGGCATCGCGGTCGGTGCCGAGGCGTAGCCTGAGACCGTTCGTGAGCCTGACATTGGCGGCCAGTCGAAGGTGCCTGCGACCGAAATTACGGGCAACGTTCGGACGTGGTGGCAGCAGGATCGCGTCGCCGAGAACGCCGGGCAGCAGCAGTGCCCGGCGTTCTCGGACCCGCTCGTCGCCGCGATAGCGCGCCTCGATGCGGATTCGGCGAGTGACCCTGCTCGTGAGTGTGAGTCGGGTACTTTCCAGGTTGACCCTGCCGTCCAGCCCCGTCACCGGCAGGGGCGGTGGCATCAACCTGTCATTGGTCGTTACCGGCAAGAACGACTCGTTCTGGCTGAGTTCACCCTCAACGCGCTTGAACCGCAGCGAGGTGCTGCCGACGTTCAACCGGCCGTCGAGGAAAACGCGGGTTGCCTTGTTGTCGGGCTCGGTGGCCTTGCGGCCGCGTTCTGGCCCGAAGCTGTACGGGTTGTCCCAGGTGTAGGACGGTTGTCGATTGGAAAAGCGTGACTGTGTGATACCGACACGCGCAAGGAAGCGGCGGGTCTGATACCGGACGCTGGCGTTCACGTCGTCGGTGCGAAAGTTGATCGCGAGCGGCGTCGCCATTGTCTGGTAGAAGAAGTCATTGCTCGTTAATTGCGAGCCGCGCTTGGTCTCGCGCGAGACGTCACCGTCAACTCGGACGCGGCTGCCGAGGTGCACCGCAAGGTGTGCGGACCCGCGCCGGCGTTCGGTGCCGACAGATGCGTAGTTCAGGCGGGAAAGATCCATGTCGCGCGTCGTGGTGGCCCGCAGCCAGCCGGGTGCGAGGCGCAGCCTGTCATTGCCGACGAAGGCCGTGCCGGCCCGGTTGTAGCTGTTGCGAGGAATCTCGCGCCAGCTAAAGCCCACGGCGTAGCTGCTGCGTTTGCCGCGCGTAAGGTCCAGTCTGCGGCTGCCGAATCCGAGATCGGTAGCGCGCAGATCCCAGTACGACCCCTCAGAACCAACCGCGCGGGCGTTGACGTTCAGATCAATCGATTCGCCGTCGTCGTTCAGTCCGTTGTCGCGGCCGAATCGGGCCTCGTCGTCGCTTACCGAGATGACGCCGACGTTAATGTGGGCGACCGTGCCCCTGCTCTCATCGACGGAGCACAACCGGCAGCGCCATTGATCATTACGCACCTTGTCGTAATTGGGCTGATAGTCGGTAGCAATCGCGGTGCGCGCTGCGGTGAGCAGCAGGGCCGACACCAGGATTGACACCAGCACTGATGTCGGCACTGGCACCAGGACTGACATTGCGACTGACACCCGGAAATGGGCGCGTTGTGTCGGGCGGCGAGGGCGCTTGCAACTCAGCATCGCATCTACCGCCGCAACCGGTCGCCGGACGGGTGGTTGGACCCGTGGACGGCTGAGTGGCAGTTCGTGCAGCCGCGGGCAAGCAGATACTCGGACGCGCCGGCGGGCGGCACGTCACTCGCGAACTGGGGCAGGCTGCGGTGCCCGGCGCTTGAGTGGCAGCCCTGGCAGAGCTGCGGCGGTCGCCGGGTCAGCAACGCTGGCTGTGACGAACCGTGGGGCACGTGGCAGATGCTGCAGTCCTCGGCCGCCGGCGCATGCTCCCACAGGAATGGCCCGCGTTTTTCGCCGTGACATGTGGTGCACGTCTCGGTCACCGAATCACCGTGGGTCAGTGCGTCACCGTCGTTGCCGTGAATTGCATGGCAATCCGTACAATTGAGCTGCCCCTGTCTGAGGGGGTGAGCCGAGTGCTTGAGTGCGTCGGCAGCAACATCCCGGTGGCAACTTGTGCAGGTCTGGTTCTGGGTTCCGTGGTCGCGCACAGGATCGTCAGTGCTATGGATGCGGTGACAATTGGCGCATGCGAGGTCCGCGCCCTCGTGGTTACTGCCACGCCACGCCATGCGCACGGTGTCGTTGTGGCAATTGAGACACATGCTGTTTTGCAGGTCAGGCTGGGCGTTGGCGCGCTGACCGAAGTTGATCATTGCCTGCCGCGTTTCACCGTCCTCAAGGATCTGTGTCGGGTGATCGCCCGCGGGCCCGTGGCAGGCTTCACACTGGAGTCCCGCGGGGAGCACGGCGGTATCGCTGGTGGCAAAGGGTGACGCTTTTGTTCCCTGACCGTGTGCGGTGCGGAAGACCGCCGCGGTTGGAAACGGCGCGTCCACGGTGGGGAACGTCTCGTCGTGGCACTTGAGGCAGGTATCGGCACCCCGGCGCGAGTACTTGCCATCGGTCAGTTTGCCGACCAGTTCGTCGTGGTGGTTGCCAGCGGGCGCGGCAGAACTGCTGCCTGAGAACAGCGCACCCAGCATCAACAGCAGTACGAGCGCTGGCCACTTCATGTGCGTGGCGTTTCCCTGTAATTGCAATCGCAATTGCCCGGAGCACGCGAGCGCAGTGGGGGCCCGCCGGGGTTGAAGCCGTCGGATGTCGCGGCTACCCCTCTGCTCTGATGAGGCGGGAGAGTCCTCTGATGAGGTGGGAGAGTCCCCTGACGAGGCGAGAGAGTCCTCTTTCGAGGTGGGAGAAGTCGAGGGGGGAAATTCATGAAACCTCAATGGCTGAATCCGCGTCGCGCATCGGCGCACCTGCGAGGTTCCAAACCTACCATCCTTGCAGCCACGACACATCGATGGGTTCCGCACGGTTCACCCGGGGTTCATGCCCGCGCGGATACAGTCGCCTCATAAAACTCATACCATGGTATGGGCACCATGGATCAGAGGACCAATGACATATGCAGCAAGTTACGCCACGATTACGTCGACGTGATATGCGGGCAATCGAGACAACCTTCAACCGTGCGGCGGTTCGCGCAGCCTGCGCGACACTAGCGTCCATCGCCTTGATGTTCGCCGCGGCCGCGGCCGCAGCGTCAGGCGCGGACATCGCGCGCAAGTGCGACCAGTGCCACGGCGACAACGGCCACAGCAAGACCGAAGACATCCCGTCGATCGGCGGCTTCTCGGAATTCGGCATTGTCGATTTGTTGGACAGTTACCGTAACGGCAACCGGCAAGCGCGTGCGGTGGCGCTGCCGGATGGCACCGAGACAGACATGCAGGAGATTGCACAGAGTCTGTCAGAGGACGACACGATGGCGGCGGCCGAACACTACGCCGCACAGACCTGGCAACCCCACGAGCAGACGTTTGACGCTGCGCTCGCCAGACGCGGCGCTGCGATCCACGATATCAAGTGTGACAAGTGCCATTCCGAAGGCGGCGGTGTCAAGGATGATGATCTTGCAATAATGTCAGGGCAGTGGCGCCAGTATCTGGAGATGGAAATCCAGGACTTCGATGCGGGGACACGCAAGATGGCGCCGAAGATGCAGGACAAATACAAAACGCTGTCAGCTGACGACAAGAAGGCCATCGTCGAGATGTATATCAGCGCCGGGAGACGCTAGCAGCATCTCACGGTGCCGGATTACCGCGCTGGTGAAATCCATCGCGCGGACTTGCGCGGACTTGACGGGCCTGATTCAGGGGCTGCAGGACTGCACGATGGTGAACATCATTACAGCGGGCTTTGACGAGCCATGAAACTTCAACGGATCGGTGGAGTCAGTTAGTTAGGTGGTTCCTGTCCTAGAACTCCGTTCCAGGGCGGGCACTGGCGAGGGGTGCAGGGATGCACCGCCATTTTCTGCGCGACTCTTTTCTGCAAGCCTCTTTATCTGTAAGCCTCTTTATTTGGAAGAAGATGCGCGGTTTGCTTGCAAACCGGCTCCCAAGAATTGTAAGGATGATAATTTTGGGACTGGAACTTAGTACGCCGATTCGTGACGCGGAGATTACGTTGCTCAGATGTCTCACCTTCACCGTCGTCTTCGGCGCAGCCACTACCGGCTTGCTTGGCGGCGCCGTTGCAAAAGCGGAGGTCGCGTTCGATCTTTACTCCATCGACCTGACAGGTGATATGGAGCGGCGTGTGCTGGTCGTCGATTCGCCCGGACCTGTCGACGATCTCTATCTGGTGGAAACCCACGAAGAGAACCGGGATCGCGCGCTGACTCGCTTTGCGTTCGCCGATGGCTGGCATGCGGTGCTGGAAAAGCCGTTGCCGCGGGACATTCAGGCCCTGGATGTGGCATCGATCAATGGCGTGCGCGAACTGGTCGTCTACCAGGACCAGTCGCTCAAGCGGATTCGTCGGGACGACTTTGACGCCATTCTTGCGATTCCTTCGATGTTCCAGGGTGAGTCGACAGCCCTCAGTCTGAAGATGGACCTGATGGTCGATCTGAACGGCGATGACAATGATGATGTTGTAATGCCTGCATTTGATGGCTGGTGGACCGCGTTGCAGGGTGCGGGCGGCGAGTTCAGCAGCCCCGCCCGGTTCGGGCCGGCAGCAAAGATGGGCGCAAGGTCTGCCCGTCATGTGTATTTCCAAGCATCGGAGCCCTATTACCTCGATCACAATCTGGACGGCCTTGTCGACGTCGGGTTTTGGCAGGACGGTGCGCTCGGGGTTTACC
>Ga0302135_10001875_pt1 | contig 12599 bp, 9 predicted proteins | sample CBN3_surface_MG_FD_203119 | JGI IMG/M metagenome (GOLD analysis project Ga0302135, IMG submission 203119) | Marine microbial communities from Western Arctic Ocean, Canada - CBN3_32.1 | ecosystem: Environmental > Aquatic > Marine > Oceanic | place: Canada: Western Arctic Ocean | collected 2017-09-15 | reverse complement strand
CCATTCGGGCGACCTTCCGCCCTCGGCGGAGATCTGGTACTCGCCGCCTCCGTCGAGGGCCCGCAAGTAGATCTGCTCCTCGCCCGACTGGTTCGAGACATAGGCCACCCAGCGTCCATCGGGCGAGAAGCGCCCGTCGATTTCGCCGGCCGAGGTGTTTACGAGGGGCCGCGGGTCGGACCCGTCGATGGGCAGGAGCCATAGATCGTTGCGGTCCGCGCCCGCGGAACGGAACTCGCTGCTGCTGTTCACGTACAGCAGTTTCGTGCCGGAAGGCCCGGCCCTCCGGCGATATCCGTAGAGCTATCGCTCCGTGGATAGCGAACTCTGGCCCATGTAGTCGAGCGTGACCGCCATGAGCGCTTTGACACCCAGCGACAGTCCGTTCTCATCAACAAAGAAGCCCGGCGTATGGTGCGCGGACGCGTCTTCCCTAGCGACATCGAGTGGCTTGGCCCCGAGGAAGAAATAGAAGCCCGGCACCTCCTCCTGGAAGAAGGAGAAGTCCTCGGCACCGCCAATCAGCGGCGTCTCCAGGACGCGCTCATCGCCGGCGACGCCGCGCAGCGCCTCGACCGAGCTTGCGCCGAGTTCGGGATCGTTGTGGGTGACCGGGTAACTGACTGTCACGGGGATGGTGACTTCGGCCTCGGCACCGGCGCTGGCGGCGATGTGGGTTGCGATCTCGCGGATTCGGCGGTGCACCGTCGCAGTCTGTTCGGGGTCGAACGTCCGGATCGTGCCGAGCATCTCGACCTGTTCGGGAATGATGTTCGAGCGTAGGCCGCTGTGGAACGTGCCGACTGAGATCACAGCCGGGTTCTGGGTGAGATTGAGGGTCCGCGAAACGATCGTCTGGAGGGCGAGAACGATCTGTGACGCAGTGACGATCGGATCGATCCCGGAGGCCGGATTTGCACCATGCGATTGACGACCCTTGACGACGATGCGGAAGTCCTGCGCCGATGCCATGGCGGGCCCGAGTCGATAGCCAATCGTTCCGACGGGGGCCTGTGCCTGCATGTGGAGGCCGAAGATCGCGTCAACATCGGGGTTCCGCAGAACGCCCTCTTCACGCATGAGCTTCGCGCCACCTTCCTCGCCCTCAGGCGGTCCCTCTTCCGCTGGCTGGAAGATGAATTTCAGGGTGCCGTTGATATCGTCCCGTCTTGCCGCAAACGCCTCGGCTACGCCCATGAGAATCGCAACGTGCGCATCGTGCCCGCAGGCATGCATCACGGGAACCTCGGCCCCGTTGAACTCGCCGATGACCTCGGAGCGGAACGGCAGGTCGTTGCGTTCCGGAACCGGCAGGGCATCCATGTCAGCGCGCAGTGCGACCACTGGCCCCGGACGTCCGCCGTGGAGAACCCCCACCACGCCGGTATGGGCCACGCCGGTGGTCACCTCGATCCCGAGCGCCTCCAGGTGCTCCGCAACGAGCGCAGCCGTGCGGAACTCCCGATTCGACAGTTCCGGGTTCTGATGGATATCCCGTCGCCATTCGATGACTTGAGCTTCGAGCCCGTCGGCGATGGCATCGAGATCCCAGTTCTCCTGCGACGTTGCGGGCACGGCGATAGCGGGCAGGGCGAAGAGAGCGACGAGGGTCGCCGTGGCGCGGACGTGCATGTTGCGGCCCTCGGTAACGGGGCGGTCGGACGGGCTGCCATGCTAACCCATGAAGCGCAGGACAGCCCCGGACCGGGTAGTCAGTCAGTCGGTTGCTTCGCCTTCCCAGTAGTCGACGTCGGCGTCCTGCGGGAAGACCTTGCGGAACGCCATGCCCGTCCACGGAGATCCCACCATCGCGGCGCCCTTGTTGCTGTCGGGGTACTCGACAACATCCATCGAAGGCTTGTTGCTCACTGCGAGATAGACCAGGTCGGCGTCAGAGTCGTTGGCGATCTTGTGCCCACCTTCGGCACCGGTGGGGCAGAGGAGCAGGTCGCCCTGGCGCAGCGGATGTTCGCCATCGGCCGACCGCACCGTGCCGCTTCCTTCGACGACGAAGAGTTCCTCGGTGTTGTGGTGAAAGTGATACGGGAACGCGGCCTTGCCGGGCGCGAGTCGCGTGACGTTGAAGCCGAGTTTCTTGGCGCCCACAACGTGGCCCAGGGCGCCCAGGTTGGCTTCGTACTGGTTGCCCTTGCCCCAGTCCATGCTTCCGGCCTGATCGATGTTGATAATTCGTTGCTGTGGTTGCTGTTCGTCGGACATGGTCGCCTCACTCAGTGGAAGTCGCGGCTGGGCCGCTCATGGTTCAGTCGAAGCTCAGGCTGCCAGAGCTTATCGACAACAATGTGAACAACGGAATCCTGGGCCTGGACTTTTCCCGTCACCCCGAGAAATGAGGTGGTGCGGCCGATGACCCCGAACTTCTCGAAGACATCAGGCCAGAGAACCAGGTTCACGAAGCCGCTTTCATCCTCGAGCGTCATGAAGACGACACCAGAGGCGGTGCCGGGCCGTTGGCGGCAAATGACGATCCCGGCGTAAGAGGCGCGCGCACCGTCGCGCAGGCGCGAGACCCCTGCCGCATCGGGGAGCCCCAGCTTGGCAAGGCGTGGACGCAGCGGCTCGAGAATATGTCCCCGTGCCGAATGATCGGCGGTGCGGTAATCCCAGGTGATCTGCTCGTAGCTGGTCAGTTCGGTGAACTGCGGCGCGTCACCATCGGCAAAGTCGCCAGCTGCCGTGGTGCTCGCTGCAACCGGTTGCAGTTCCGGCTCGGGGCCTTCCGCCATCAGACCGTGGACCTGCCAGAGCGCGCCGCGCCGTGATTTCTCGAACGCTTCGAAGAAGCCGGCCTCGGTGAGATTGCGCAAGGCGCGCTCGGAAACCCGGACACGCTGGCGAAAATCGTTGATCGAAGAAAACGGCATCGTGCGCGCGGCAGCCTCGATGCGTTCGCCCTCATCAGTGCGAAGGCTACGGACATACCGCACGCCCATACGGATGGCGAGACCGCGCGCGGGCGACATGGCCGGGGTCGGATCTCCCGGGCCACGCGCGATGGTGGGTGTTGTCGGCAGATCCTCCGGTGCAACACCCGAAGTGTCCGTCGCGTCTTCGTTGTCGAAGACGCTTACGTGTTGAACCCCGGACGCTGTTGGTTCGAGTGTGCAGTCCCACCACGGCGCCAACACGCTCACCGGGTGCACCTCGACGTGGTGCCGTTTGGTGTCGTCGATGATCGTGGATGCCGAGTAAAAACCCATGGGCTGGGAGTTCAACAACGAACACGCGAACTCCGCCGGGTAGTGGCACTTCATCCACGCAGTGGCATAGGCGATCAAGGCAAAGCTAGCGGCATGTGATTCGGGAAATCCGTAGTCGCCGAAGCCGCGGATCTGCTCGAAGACGCGTTCGGCGAATTCCTGTTCGATGCCCTTGGCCATCATGCGGGAGATAAGACGGTCACGATGACGATCGAGTCGGCCGGTTTTGCGCCAGGCGGCCATGTCGCGACGGAGCTGGTCGGCTTCGCCGGGGGTGTAGTCGGCCGCGACCACGGCAAGCTTCATTACCTGTTCCTGAAACAGCGGTACGCCGAGGGTCTTGGCGAGTACCGGCTCGAGGCACTCGTGCGGATACTCGATCGGTTCCTTGCCTTCGCGGCGACGCAGGTAGGGGTGCACCATGCCGCCGGTGATCGGGCCCGGGCGGACGATCGAGATCCCCACCACCAGGTCGTAGAAGGTGCGCGGTTTCAGGCGTGGCAGCATCGCCATCTGGGCGCGACTTTCGATCTGGAACAGCCCGACCGTATCGGCACGGCAGCACATGTCCATCGTCTCTTCGTCGTCGTGCGGGACGGTGGCCATGCCAAGTTCGATGCCGCGGTGGGCGCGCAGAAGATCGAAGCCCTTGTGTAACTGGGTCAGCGCGCCGAGACCGAGCAGGTCGACCTTGAAGAGGCCGAGCGCTTCGACGTCGTCCTTGTCCCACTGGATCACCGTGCGGTTTTCCATGGCGCCGTTCTCGATCGGCACCAGGTCGTGCACCGGCTCGTGGCCAAGCAGGAAGCCACCCGGGTGGATCGACAGATGTCGCGGGAAGCCACTGATCTCGTTGGCGAGTCGCACCAGGTGCTGGATCGTCGGGTTGTGCGGGTCGAGCCCGGCCTGGCGCAACGGCGTCTCATCCAGGCCGCCCCAGCGACCGACCAGCTTGGACAGCCGGTCGAGTGAGGTCTCCGACAGGCCGAGGGCCTTGCCGACATCGCGCACGGCCGACTTGCCGCGATAGCGGATGACGTTGGCAACCATGGCGGCATGCGAACGCCCGTACTTGGCGTACATGTGCTGGATCGCCTCTTCGCGGCGGTTGTGCTCGATGTCGAGATCGATGTCGGGAGGCTCGGCGCGTTCCTTCGAGATGAAGCGCTCGAATAACAGATCCATGTGCACCGGATCGATGGCCGTGATCTCGAGGCAATAGCAGACGATCGAGTTGGCGGCCGAGCCACGCCCCTGGCAGAGGATGCCCTTTTCCTGACAGAAGCGAACGATCTCGCGCATGGTGAGGAAGTAGCCGGGGTAGTCGAGGTCGTCGATGACCTGCAGTTCCTTCTCGATCTGCCGCTTCACGGCGGGCGGGATGTAACCGCGGGCGCCATCGGGGCCGACGTTGTCGCGGTAGCGCTTGCCGGCGCCCTCCCAGGTAAGCTCGCGCATGTGCTCCATCGACGTGGTGCCGTCGGGAAGCTGCTCGGAGGGATAGCGGTAACGCAGTTCCCGCATCGAGAAGCTGCACATCTCGGCGATCTCTCGGGTTCGCGCTACCGCGATCGGGTCGTCCGAAAAGAGCGCCGCAAAGGTCGGTGCCGAATGTAGGGCGTGCTCGGCGTTGCCTTTGATGCAGCGCCCCGCAGTCGGAATCTGAGTGCCGTGGCGGATGCAGTTGAGAACGTCGTGCACCTCGCGTCGCGCAGGCACGTGGTACAGCACCTCAACGGCCGCGACCACGGGAATGCCGAAGCGCTGAGCGCGGGCGCGGAGCCGGCGTTCCATGGCGGGCTCATCGGCACGGCAGTGGCGCGTGGCCATGGCAAAGAGCCGGGGGCCGAAGGCCTCGCGCAACACGTCGGCAACTTCTTCGAGAGTTCGGGGCTCCCGTGCGGCGCTGAACTCGAACAGGTCAACAACGTGGTCAGCAGCCACCTCGGTAGCTGTGGGAGGCAGGAAGACGCCGCCAGCGGGCGGGGTGCTGTCGAGGTGCGCACCGTCACCAAATCGCATACCTGGCGAGTAGGGTGACTCGGCGGAATACGGATCGATCATGGTCCCGGTGAACGGCGCGTCGGCATCGATCGACTGCGTCATCAGGCTACGGTCGCCGCCCCATATCGCGATCAGCCCGGCGGCATACTCGGCCACCTCGTGCCAGGTGACACTGCACTCGCCCTTGCGGTTGCGTAGTCGCCCCTTGGTGATGAGCCGGCAGAGATTGGCGTAGCCGGGGCGATTCATCGCCAGCAGGGTGATTACCGAGTTGTCCTGCAGGGTGACCTGCGACCCGACGATCAAGTGGATGCCGAGTTCTTCCGCCTTCACGTGCGCCTGCACGATGCCGTGCACGCCGTCGCGGTCGGTCATCGCGATCGAGCGCAGCCCCAGGTGGCGCGCTTCCTCGATCAATTCTGCCGGATCGCTCGCTCCCTGCAGGAACGAGAAGTTGCTCTTGCACCAGAGCGGCACGTAGGCGAGCGAGCCGCCCAGATAGGCAGAAGCGGGCATGGCGACCGGGGGGCAGAACCTGGAAGCAACACCGGGGGTCGCGGACGGCGGGGCAGGAGTGTGCCGCCCGCAACCTGGGTGACCGGTGCGCTTGAAAAGCGGAAAGCCGCTTACCCTTTGTGGGGGATTTCATCTAACCAGACAAATGTCTGTTTAGCAAGAAAGAACCACAAACCCTCCGACTTGAACGTGTTGGTAGGCGCGTCGTGCGTTGCTTTGGCCACGGCGATCATTGAGGATGGCAGCGACCGAGCCACTCCCGAGATCGTCACCGAGATCCCCGACGTTCCGAGCGGAACCCCATGGAGCCATGGCATGAAGATTGATTCCGACGCGCCAGTTCAGGCGCAGGCGGAGCTGCCTATCGACGCGCCACTGGACCAGGTGTGGTCCCTTCTCACAGACATCTCGGCGTGGAGTCGCTGGAATCCAGGGGTCAATCGGGTGGTTGTGAAAGGCCCGATCGCGGCGGGGACGGAGTTCACGTGGCGGTCAGGACGCGTCCCGATTGCGTCGAAACTGGTGCAAGTCGCGGCGGAGGCCCAGATTGCCTGGACGGGTCGATCCCTGGGCATGGACGCCGTTCATGTGTGGACGTTCGAAGCGCGCGACGGGAGCGTGATGGCTCACACCGAAGAGTCGCTCGATGGCCTGCTCGCCCGCTGGATGCAGGGACGGATGCAGAGGATGCTGCAGAGCACATTGACTGAGTCGCTCCGTCTGCTCGCCTCCGAGTGCAAGCGACGGGGCAGGGAACGCGCGATCTGACGGCTCCGTGTTCGAAGGCCGACGAGGTCGGACCTGCAGGCTGCGCAATCCCCGAGTAGCCGCCCACGCCGAGCCTGCAGATGCCACAAGAGGCGGTGTTGTTCGAGACCGCGGCCTCGGGAGCACGGTCCTGATTACCTTCGGTCTGGCACAACTGGCCGCCGGACTCCTGCTGTTCTAGCCCAGAAGTCGACGGCCCGCTGCGATCGCGGCTCAGGGTTCGGGACGACAGGGTCCGCTATAGTCGGGGGCGCACCGGACTCTGACGACCACGATGGAATCGATGACCCATCAAGATGGCAGCGCGCTCGGCCCCTACCGCATTGTCTCTCGCCTCGGCGTCGGCGGGATGGGGGAGGTCTACCGGGCGCATGACGATCGGCTGGACCGCGATGTCGCGATCAAGATCCTGCCGGCGGACGTTGCTAGCGATCCCGAGCGCCTGGAGCGCTTTGACCGGGAGGCACGCGCGCGCGCGGCGCTGAACCATCCCAACATCGTTGCCGTGCACGACATCGGCCGGACCGGCGATGTGACCTATGTGGTCATGGAGTTGATCGACGGCGCCACGCTGCGGGAAGAACTCGAGTCGCGCCCGCCGACAGCGCGTAAGGCCGTCGAGTGGACTGTGGGCGTTGCCGAAGGTCTGGCGGCTGCCCACGCGAAAGGCATCGTCCATCGCGACATCAAGCCGGAGAACCTGGTCATTGCCGCCGATGGCCGGATCAAGATCCTGGACTTCGGAATTGCTCGCTACACGGTGCCTGACGAGGACGTTCAGGATGCGGCGACTGTCGTGGCCGGTACCGAGCCCGGCAAGGTGCTCGGGACCGCGGGGTACATGTCGCCCGAACAGGTCCGCGGCGAAGCCATCGACTCGCGGTCCGACATCTTCTCGCTGGGCGCCGTGTTGTACGAGATGCTTGCCGGCCAGCGCGCTTTTGGCGGCGACAGCGCTGTCGAGACGATGAACGCTGTGCTCACAACGGACCTGCCCGCGCTGACCGGGACAGGCCAGGCGATTCCGATTTCGCTCGATCGCATCGTGCGTCGCTGTCTCGAGAAGCGCGCCGAGGACCGATTCCACTCATCGCACGATCTGGCGCTTGCCCTGGAAGCCGTTACCGGATCCGCGACCCAGCCAGCCATGGCCATTCCGGCCACGCCGTCACGTGGCAATGCGAGACTGGTCGTCGGCGCCTTGCTACTTGTGGGCACTACGGCGGCTGCCACGACATGGTGGGCTCCGGTAGCGCCAATCCCGCCCTTCAACCGTGGCGTGAGGGGAGAGTGTCGTGCCTGATTTTCCCACGCTGATCGTTTTCGTCTCGGCAACGATTGCACTGCTGGTCGTGCCGGGTCCGGCCGTGTTGTTCGTCGTTGCTCGCAGCGTGGAGCAGGGCTGGCGTGCAGGCGTCATGTCCGCGGTCGGATTGTCGGCGGGGGCGGGCGTGCACATTCTGGCTGCTGCGGTGGGGCTCTCTGCGATCGTGGCCCGGAGCGCAACGGTCTTCAGCACGCTCAGGTACGTGGGTGCGGCCTACCTGATGTACCTCGGCCTCCGACTTCTTCTTGAGGCGGACGAAGACGGCGTCGCGAACGCACCGGCAGCGCCACGGACGAACTCGATGCTGGTCGCTGAAGGGTTCTTCGTGAATATCCTCAACCCGAAGGCCGCACTGTTCTTCTTCGCGTTCCTGCCGCAGTTTGTAGACCCCTCCCGTGGATCGGCGACGCTACAGGTGTTCTTTCTCGGCGGCGTCTTCCTGGCAATAGCGATGATCACCGACACGATGTTCGCTGTAGTCGCGGGAAGCGCCGGAGAGTGGCTGGCGACCGATGCCCGTTCGCGGACCCGGCGCCGGCGCTTGAGCGCAGCCACCTACATAGGCCTGGGCCTCTATGCGGCACTCTCAGGTCGCAGTCTCACAGGCTAGCCAACGATCGCCAATCCGCGTACTCCCGTCGAATCGCGTACGGTGTTGCCGGCGGCCACTCGATACTGAATCTGAGGTTCCTCATGACCCGTTCGCTGCGATCTCTACTCGTTCTGGCAGCCATCGTTTCGCTGGGCCCGATGGCTGGCCAGGGCTCTGCCGCCCAGTGGACCGAAGCACGAGCCGCAGTAGTGACGATTCTCTCGCCGAACCTCGCGAACGGTGATGCGGTGGGTGAGTGGGGGCTGTCCGCGCTGGTCGAGGTTGACGGCGCCTGTGTTCTGTTTGATGCGGGCCGTCATCCGGACACGGTTCTGCGCAACGCGGCAGCGCTGAATGTCGATCTGAGCTGCGTCACGGATGTCGTGCTCAGTCACTTCTACGCCGACCATACGACCGGTGTGTTGCCGCTTGTCGAGGCCCTCCGCCCGAACAACCCCGAGGCGATCCGCCGGGTGCACGTCGCCGAGGGCTTCTTCGAGCCGCGCCGCATGCCGAGGTCCGGTGGCGATGACGAGAGGAATCAGATGATCGCGCTACGGCCTGACTACGAGGCCGCCGGCGTCGAGTTCATCGTCCATGCGGGTTCCGCTGAGATCGCGCCCGCCGTCTGGCTCACGGGCCCGGTTCCGCGCCTGCACGCGGAGGGAAACTACCCCCGAGCCATCAAGGTCGAGCGCGAAGGGGCCTGGGTCGACGACTACGTTCCGGACAGCCAGGGAATCACCGTGGTGACGCCGGAAGGGCACATCGTTCTCTTGGGCTGCGGCCATTCGGGCGCGGTCAACATGCTCACGCATATCCAGTCCGCGATCGACGATCGCCCGATCCAAGCGCTGATGGGTGGGTTGCACTTGTTCAACGCCAGCGACGAGACTCTGGGCTGGACGGCCGACCAGCTCCGCGAGATCGGAGTGCAGCACTTGATGGCGGGCCACTGCACGGGGATCGAACCGATGTTCCGGCTTCGTGTTGGCCTCAACCTGACGCGGCGTACGGCGGTGGTGGGCGCGGTGGGCTCCCAGTTTGTTCTAGGCGAGGGGATCCGCCCGACCGTCATCGCGATGTAGACATGAAGGTCTCGCCGCCTGAACGGGTAGCCAGCCTCTACAAGGAGTACGGCATGAACGCGGCACACAGGGGAATTCGTTTGCTGGTGGCGCTGTCTGCGGTGGTGCTGCCGCTCTCGGCATTGGCACAGGACGCGACCTACGACATCCTTGTAACGAACGACGACGGCATCGAATCTCCGGGGATCGAGGTGCTTGCCCAGCACCTGCGCGCCGTTGGCAGGGTGGTCGTCGTCGCGCCGTGCGGCGAGCGCAGCGGTAGCAGCATGTCGGTGTTGCTCCGCAACGAACTGGTGTTGCGGCCCTTTCAGCGGGAGGACGGCACCACCGAACACTGCGTTGATGCGACGCCCGCAGGCGCCGCAATGCTCGCGCTCTCGACACTCGCGCCTGATGGCGGCTTCGATCTCGTCGTCAGCGGGATCAACCGCGGCGCCAACGTGGGTACCGCGTCACACATGTCGGGCACCGTCGGGGCCGCAATGATGGGCGCCTTCTACGGCGTGCCAGCGATCGCGGTATCGCTGGGCGCGCGCAGTATGGACTTCGACTACACCGCCCGCTTCGTGGCGGAATTTGCCGAGCAGCTCAAGAGCCGCGCACCGACACCAGGCATCGTGTTCTCGATCAACGTTCCGCAGGCGACCGAGGCAGAGAACGGCGGAGTTGTCGTTGCCCCGATGGGTGGGATCCATCTCAGCTTTGCCTACGAGGAAGTTGCGGGGGACACCGACGAGAGGCGCTTCCGTCCGCGCATCGGTTTCGAGAGCGGTGCGCCGGCTGGCAGTGACACGGAGGCGTTCCTGAACGACATGGTCACGATCACGCCACTTCGGTTTGACTGGACCGCGCACGATCTTGTGGATGAGCTCAGGACATGGGATCTGAGCCATAAACCAATGCGTTAGCGGACGGGTGCCTACTGACGCGCTTGCCTGACCAATGCGGGAGAACGAATGAACGCGATCAACCTGGCGGAGAAGTTCGAGCAGTTCGACGACACCTGGCACCCACGCAAGATCGGCAGCGTCGACGACTCGACGGTGCTCCTGGCGAAGGTGCAGGGCGAATTCGTCTGGCACGCGCACAAGGCTGAGGACGAACTCTTCATGGTCGTGCGCGGAACGTTGCACATGCAGTTCCGCGACCGGACCGAGATCGTCGGTGAGGGCGAGATAATCGTGGTCCCGAAGGGAATCGAGCACTGCCCGATGACTGTGGACGACGAGGTGGTGCATGTCTTGATGTTCGAAAAGGCCACTACCGTGCACACGGGCGAGGTGGTTCACGAGCGTACCGTGACCGCCTACCCGGAGATCTGACGCTCCCGGTTACCGGATCGAGCCTCGGGCTTCTACGCGTGGGCGTCGATCCAGTGCTTCCGGGGACGTCGCTGGAGCACGGTCCACATGCCTCCCACAAGCGTTGGGCATGAAGAGCACTACGCAACCCTCCCACTCGCGACTCGTTGCGTGGTGCGCCATGGCCGAGTGGTCGCGTTTCGCACTGAGCGGTCCGTTTACCGGGACTGCCGTCTGCTCTACCGACACCGTTTCTACTGGTGATCGACGATGTCGAGGCGCCACGACATCAGCGGCGGCGCCGACCGGACCTAGCGGAAAATCTCTCCCGGAGGACGAGTGCCACTGCCGAGATGGCCGGTCAGTGAGTCGCCCAGATCGTTGCGATAACTCTCGGCGAGCGCCTCGAGCTCGGCGACCACGGCTGGATGTTGATCCACGACGTTGACCGTCTCTCCGATGTCTGAGTTCAGATCGAAGAGCTCGAGGCCGATCGTGGCGGCATTGTCGTACTTGCCGGGGATACCGTCGTCGCCGCCTTCCTGACCTCGCATCGTTCGGTAGGTATGCGGAAAGTGAAGCTTCCATTGGCCGCGGCGGATCGCGTGAAGTTCGTTCTGGCGGTAGTAGAACGCGTAGGCCCGTTCGGGCACAGCGGCGGGCTCGCCAGTCATCAACGGCCAGATGGACCTACCGTCGATGGGTAGCTCGGGCAGTTCGGCGTCCAGGACGCCGGCCAGGGTGGGGAAGATGTCAATGGTCATCGCCGGCGTCGAAACGGTGCGGCCTGGCTCCAGCGTTCCCCGCCAGCGCGCGATGAAGGGAACGCGAACGCCGCCATCGAAAGCCGTGCCCTTACCTTCGCGTAGTGGGCCAGCCGAGCCGGCGTGATTACCGTAGCTCAGCCAGGGGCCGTTGTCGGAGGCGAACAGGACGAGTGTCTGCTCATCGATCCCGGTGGCGCGCAGCGCCTCCAGTACCTGGCCGACCGACCAGTCAATTTCGTGGATCACATCGCCGAACAGTCCTGCATCCGTCTGTCCCGCGCGCTCGTCGGAAACGAACAGCGGCACGTGTGGCATAGGGTGCGCCAGGTACAGAAAGAACGGTTGGTCGTCCGCTCCGTTGCGGCTGATGAAGTCCACCGCGCGTTCGGTGAAGTCTGTTGTGAACGCGCTCTGGTCGGTGTTGTAGCCGACGATCTCCTCGTTCTCGAACGTCGGCAGGTCCCCCCACACCTCTGGACTCTCGGGATGATTCGGCCACATGTCATTGGAATACGGGATGCCGTAAAATTCGTCGAAGCCGTGTCGCGTGGGTAAGAACTCGGGGTGATGACCCAGGTGCCACTTGCCGTAGATTGCGGTGGCGTAGCCCTCCGACTTGAAGAGCTCCGCGAGGGTCGTCTCGTCGACATTCAACCCATGCGTCGAGCCCGGGCCGAGCGCTCCGTGGATGCCCAGCCGATTCGAGTAGCTGCCGGTCAGGAGCGCCGCGCGCGAAGCCGAGCAGACGGGCTGGCTCACGTAGAAGTCGGTGAAGCGCACGCCCTCAAATGCCATCTGGTCGAGGTTCGGGGTTGGGTAGTCGGTGGCACCGTAGGCGCCGATGTCGGCGTACCCCATGTCGTCGACGAAGATCATCACGACGTTGGGGAGCGGAACCGCCACGGGCCGTTCGGTACTCGCCCCGCACGCGGCAAGGGCACCGATGATCAGTGCCGGCGCTCCCACACGGGGGATTCTGCCCACGCTCACCGCGCTACTCAGCGCCGTTCCACTC
>Ga0302135_10001871_pt1 | contig 12631 bp, 10 predicted proteins | sample CBN3_surface_MG_FD_203119 | JGI IMG/M metagenome (GOLD analysis project Ga0302135, IMG submission 203119) | Marine microbial communities from Western Arctic Ocean, Canada - CBN3_32.1 | ecosystem: Environmental > Aquatic > Marine > Oceanic | place: Canada: Western Arctic Ocean | collected... | reverse complement strand
TACTATCTCGGCTATGAGATCTACCAGTTCAATCAGCAGCTGGGGATCTACATGATGGGAGGAGTCCTGAGTTGGCTCTTCGTCCTCCAGGCGGTTCTGATCGGAGCCCTCTTTTTCGCGGCAAACTTCTACCTGTGGCTCGGAATGGATCGCATCCCAGGCGCGGAACGCTATCGGGGATGGATCAAATTCCTGCTGGCAACCGTGACCCTCTGCATCCTTGTGTGGGCAACTCCCAAATCCCTGATCCTGTCTTCGGCGGAAATCGACGCCATGGGCGGGACCAACCACCCCATTCTCAGTCTCTTTGGCGTCATGAGCGCCAAGAACACCGCCGTGAACATTCTCATCCTCACGACGTTCCTCTCCTTCCTTCTCTATCGCCGGGGCAACAAGATTCCCACGGTGAGCTGGGCCAGCAAGGGCAACGCATTCCTCGCACTCCTCTTCGGAGCCACGGCGGCTGTGGTCATCGTGATCGGGGTCGGAGGATACATCCCCTCGATGTGGATGGAGTCGAGCGCACGGGTGGCGATGTCACCGTATCAGGTGCTCGCCGTGCTGGTGTGCATCGGAATCACAATGCCCGTGGACATCGCGATGATGCGGGGGGCCAGGGAAATCGGAGCAATCCAGTGGGGGAAGGTCCCACGATTGAGTCAATGGACACTCTTCTTCCTCGCGGTCTCCTTCACCTGGTTGATGGCCTTGATGGGCTTTGTGCGCTCCGCCCTGCGGCAGGATTGGCATGTCTACGAGGTTCTGCGAGACACCTCTCCTGAGGCCTACACCCCCGCCATCGGCTACGCGACCATGATTGTGACCCTGGTCGTCATGCTCTTCTTCGGACTCCTCGCCATGGTGGTCTGGATCGCAGAGCTGGGAAGCAAGCAGAAGATCGCCATCGAAGACCGCCCCGTGGTCCCGATCACGCACCGACTTGGAAAGCTCGCGGGCGCAATCGCCGCGATCGCGGTGTGCGTCGTGGGTGTGCAGGCCCTGCAAACTCCCGAAGCGCCCATCGAGACTCCCAAAGAGCTCCTGGATGCACGGGCTCAAGCAGGCAAATCACTCTCCAGTTTCAACATCGTGGACCCGGAGCTGGGCATCTATCAGGTCCCCGTGGACCGTGCGATGGCCATGGTGGCCACCGACCCGTCCATTCTGGCGCCGAAGATGCTTCCCACAGGGGACCTGGATGAGATGAGCCCCGCTGAGCGGGGGCAACACCTCTTCTCGAAGGCTCTTCCCTGCGCTACCTGTCACATCGTGGACGGACCGTCCACACAGGCCCCCAGCCTCGTGGGTCGGTGGGGCAAACAGAGCCTGCTCTCCACTGGGGAAAGCATCCTCTTCGACGCGGCGTACGTCCGTGAATCCATTCTCGAGCCACACGCACGATTCGCAGAAGGGTTCGACCCTGCAATCAATGCGGGTGCCCCCGCGATGCCGACATTTTCCGGCACCGTCAATGACCAGCAAATCGATGACCTCATCGCGTTCATCGAATCGCTGTAAGTTCAGGAGTCCTCATGTACAACTCCATTGGTATTCCCCTCTCGTCCAAAGACACCACCATGGCCTCCCGCATGGTCGGTCTGACGCTCGGTCAAGTTCTCGGAGCGGAAGTCACAGGCCTGGCTACGACGCAGGACGCTCTGACCGCGAATCGACTCCTCCGCCTATCAGCCCTTCTTCCAGAAGGCCGCTTGCCGGTATCGAGCGATCCGTCCACGTCGGATGAATCCACGAACTCCGGGGAGTCCCTCCTGGAGGTCAAGACTCTCGATGGACGCCCCATCGATGCGCTGAGAACGGCGATCGCGGGGGATGCATACGATCTCCTGGTCATGGACGCCATCCAGCCCGATGAGGATCCGCGCTCGGGGATTGGCCCCCTCGCCAATCGACTCCTCCGTACCACTGCCATCGACACCCTCATCGTCAAGGAAAGCGATCAGACCGTGGAGTCCGATCACATCCTCGTATGCATTGACGGCTCCGCGCAGTCCTTCGCCGGACTCCAGACCGCAATGGAGCTGGGAAGACGCTTTGGAAAGCGAGTGGAATGTGTCGGAGTCTACGATCCCTACATCCACTACACACTCTTCAACGGAATCGTGAATGTCCTCTCCAAAGAGGCTTCTGCGGTCTTCAAGTTCAAGGATCAGGAAAAACTCCACGAGGAGATCATCGATACGGGACTGGCCAAGATTTATCAGGCTCACCTCGAGGTCGCGCGTGAAGTCGCAAAAGAAGCGGGGGTCGATGTCGACATCACCCTCCTCGACGGAAAGGCCTTTCAAAAGATCCTGCGACACTCCCAACGCAATCGCCCGTGGTTGGTCATAATGGGGCGAATCGGCGTCCATTCTGGCGCCACCAGTGAAATGGACATCGGTTCCACGACCGAAAACCTCGTGCGTGCCGTGCCCACCAGCGTGCTGATCACGAGTCGCGAGCACGTCCCGCGTATCGACATTCAGGCTGACGCCTCTGTCCAATGGGTTCCAGAAGCACGGCAGAAGATGGAGCGCGTCCCCGAATTCGTGCGCGGCGTGGCGACCACCGCCATTCTTCGTTGGGCCGTGGAAAGAGGTCATTCGGTGATCACCCCCAGTGTGATCAACTCCGCCATGGGAGACCTCCTTCCTCCCGATGCAGCACAGGCGATGGGATACGTCGCCGAGAAGCTCGCGATCGACAAGGATCGGCTCGCGGAGGGCATCACCTTCATCTGTACCAACTGTGGTCATTCGGTGCGCGACGTGAAACCCGCGCTCTGTGGAGTCTGCAACGGTGGAGAGGATATCTTCGAACGCATCGACAGAAAGGTTCTCAATGATCTCTCGAAGCTCGACAAAGGCGCTTTGATTGAAGAGGAGACCTTCGATGGAAAGCGATTGACCTGGATCTCCGGGGCGAAGGAAGTCCTCCGTCGGGTTCCGAGTGGATATCAACGCCGGCGGAGCAAGGCCCGCATCGAAAAGACCGCACGCGTGCGGGGTATCAACACCATCTCCCAGGAATTCGCGATCGACATGATCGAACAGGATCTTGCCGAGACCTCGTACCTCTCCGAGCGCGGTGAGAACCTCGAAATCCAGGTCCACGCGGAAGAGCGACAAGACGACGAGGTTTTGCTCCCACGAGAAGGTTCGGACTACCTCTTCACAGCAGCCGCCTGGAAGCGTCTACAGCGTGTGCCTGAGGGCTTCATGCGGGAGATGTCCCAGGCAGAAGTGGAGACGGTCGCGAGAGCCCGTGACATGACTGAGATCAACCTCCAGTTGTGTGAGGAAGGACTCGCGGAGGGACGGCGTATCATGGCCGAGACCCTCCAGGAGCGGGCCCGTCAGCTCAGCGCGGAAGCCAACGCCTCCAAATAGTCCCGAGTCCCGAGCACCCCCCGCTCCCCACCTCCGACAGGGCATGCCCCCGTCGCTCTGGGTGGACTCCGCCCATGAGCATGAAAAAAGCCCGCCTGCGCGAACGCGGACGGGCTTTGATTTCACTGGAAATGGAATCGGCTATTCAGCTGCTGGAGTTGCCTCCGCAGGAGCTGCAGGAGCTGCAGGGGCTGCCTCCGCAGGAGCTGCAGGAGCTGCAGGAGCTGCAGGAGCTGCAGGAGCCGCCTCGACAGGGGCCGGAGGGCTCCACTTCAAGGGCTCGGCTTCCAACTTCGCCTTGTGGACCACTTTCTCGGTCGCGGAACGATTGATCCCGGTGAGATGACTCACATAATGCGCCATCGCCCAGACATCCGCATCGCTTTCCACGGAGGCCGGCATTGCCGTCCCCTTGATGCCCGCCCGAATCGTTCGGTAGATGGCATCCGGCGTTTTCCCGTTTCGGAAAATGCCGGACTCATACTTTCGCGGCATGATGTAGGCCATCTGCTCACACACGCCATAGCGGCACACGCGCTTGTTGCACTCGGCAGGATTCGTTTCGCAGGGATTGCCGATCTTCGGACATTCACGTCCAAAGAGACATTCCGTACAATACCCATCTTCCGCACATTGGTAGCGATCCGAACCGTATCTCTCCGCGCATTCGGAGTCCTCGGAACACGGAGCGCCACCGCAATCCATGTCTGAAGAGCACTCGGAGCATGCGCCGCGGCTTCCCGCGCCATCACACCAACCGTCTCCGCAGTCGTCGTCGCTCGCGCACTCCTCATCCTCGTTTTCACCGTCCACGCACGTCCCCATCGGGAGCGCACAGGACCAGCGGTCCGCCGTATGACGGTTCAACTTCTGACACGTCTCATCCTCGGAGCAGATCGCATTCTTGTGGCCCGGGATCGGGACGGAATACGCACTCTTCTGAGTCACGGGGTCATAGAGGTTGTCCCGGAATTTGGTGACACGCTCTCCAAACTCCCACGCGGCCCTGGAGATTCCATCACGGGACTCATAGGCCGAATGACACTGGAAGCATTTCGACTTTCCGTGGAACTGAACGTTTCCACGAGCCACCGCCGCATCCTGGCGGTTTCCGTCCAACGCGTTGTTGCCATTGCAATCCTCGCCTTCGTCGAGGGCGCCATTGCCATTGGCGTCCTCATTGGCCCACGGATCACAGGGAGCCACGATCGGGTTGCCAACGGCCTCCTCTTCATCTCGCCAGCCAAAACCCTCCGGCGAGAACGTCTTGATGTACTGCACGATGCGTTTCAATGAGATCTCGGGCACATCCTCCCAGGGATGCATCGCCGATCCATGGAGCCCCTTCTGCAAAATGAAGAGGAGCTGCTCATCGGACGGGAGCCCTTCGTCCACATACGCGAATTTGTAGAGCGCTGTCCGAAGATCCCGTGGAGCAGGACGCAGATTGGACGAAGCCGGACCGCGACCATCTCCCATGTCTCCATGACAGGCGTAGCAATACAGCGTGTATGCCTCACGTCCCTTGTTCAGGGACGCAGCAGAGACTTCCTCTCCACCGAGCATCATGGGCTCGGTGAAAGGAGCAGGTCGATGATCCACCTGGCAACCCGTCGCGAGAACGAGCAGCGCAGAACCAACGAACAGAACAGCGAAGGCGTGACGAATCATCTTGGCCTCATCAAGGAAACACCAGAAGGAAGAGGGCCATCCAGACGGCCCCCACAAAATGCCAGAACATGCCGATGAGTTTTGCGCGAAGCGCATGGCTCACCTGCGGCGCGCCGCGAACCATCGCGACGAGCCAGAGCAACAGGCTCCAACCGACAAAGACATGCGCGGCATGAAATACGGTGAGAGCATAAAAGTAACTCGCATACAGATTGGTCGAGAGTTCCAGGCCACTCGCCCAGACATCCGACCACAACTGCAACTGCAAGCCCATGAACAAAGCACCCAGAGCGACAGTCGCCAGAACCCCTCGGAAAGCCTCGGGCCGTCTACCCGCCCCCAGGGCGCGGACCGCCCAATGAAGCGAAGCACTGCTGAGTCCAATCACGAACGTGTTGATGATCGGAAGAGTCAACGGGAGCGAATCCACTCCGAGCGGGGGCCATGCGGGTTGCTTCACCCGGTACATCGCAAAGATGAAGAAAAGCCCGAGGAAGAGCATCACCCAGGAAGCAATGAACGCCACCATTCCGAGCAAGGTGGTGCGTTCACGCTCCGCTCTCACGGGATGCAGGTCCTGGACCGATGCCATCGCGGCACCTTCATCCATGCTGGGAGAAGCCATCACCACGTTCAGAGCCCCTATGCATCGCCGGTGGAATCTGCCATTGGCGCATCCCCGGTGCCTGCGGCGGCATCCGTGGGCAATTGCTCCGCCTGTCCGAGCCAATCACGACCCAGAAGGCGTTTGACCTCCGGATTCGCGAACTCGTGAGGACCCGTGTAGACGCGTGGAATCACATCAAAGTTGTGATGCACGGGCGGGCTGGAGGCATGCGTCCAGTCCAGAGTCCCGAGTTCCCATGGATTCTCATCCGCCTTCTCCCCTGCGAAGATGCTCTTGAACCAGTTCACCACGAAGAGCACCTGACCCAGTCCGAGGGCAAAACCAAAGTAGGTGGTCCACCGGTTGAGATCCGCGAGATGTGCAAGGAACGTGTACTGGAAAGGATCCCAGAGGCGTCGCTGCTGACCAGCATATCCGGCAGCCATCTGGCCACAGAACACGACGGTGATCGTGACCACGGAGATCCAGAAATGGTATTTCCCGAGAGACACGTTCATCTTTTTCCCGAACATCTTCGGGAACCAGAAGTAGATCGCCCCGAACGTCCCGAGGAACGCAGCGGCCGCCATCGTGAGATGGAAATGACCCACGACGAACATGGTGTCGTGCAAGTAGATGTCCGTGGAAATCGTTCCCAGGAAGATACCCGTCAAACCACCCAGACCAAACACGAACACCGTTCCGAGAGCAAAGAGCATCGGCACCGTGAGGCGAATCGAGCCCTTCCACATCGTGTGAAGCCAGTTCAAAAACAGCATTTCGGCCGGAACTGAGATGACGAGGGTCAAGAGCATGAAGGACTGACCAAGCAGCGGATTCATGCCGGTCCAGAACATGTGATGTCCATACACGACCGCACTGAGTACGGTGACCAGGATCATCGCGTAGACAGAACCCTTGTACCAGTAGGCGGGCTTCCGCGAGAAGAACGGGATGAAGTCACCGATGAAGCCCCAGACGGGAAGAATCAGGATGTAGACTTCAGGGTGCCCGAAAATCCAGAAGAGATGCTGAAAGAGAATGGGGTCGCCATTTCCGTTCGCGCCTGCGATGAAGAACGTCGTTCCAAACGAGCGATCCATGAGCAGAAGCGCCGCACCCGCCGCGAGGACTGGCACGAAGAGCAGATTCAAAATGGCGGTGAGCCACATGCCCCAGACCGTGAGCGGCATCTGCATCCACCCCATTCCGGGAGCTCGCAGACGAATGACTGTCGCGATGTAGTTGACGGCGCCCATGAGCGTCGCGCTACCCGTCGTGAAGATCGCCATCACCACAAGTGTCTGGCCAAACCCTGGAGTTCCAATGTTGGTGGAAAGCGGCGGATACGTCGTCCAGCCGGCGGCCGCAGAGCCAAGTTCCACCATGAACGATGCGAAGATCATGATTCCAGACGCGAAGAAGGTCCAGAAGCTCAACATGTTCAACGTCGGAAACGCCATGTCGCGTGCCCCGATCATCAACGGAATGCAGAGATTTCCGAACGCACCAATCATCAAAGGCGTAATCGCCCAGAAGATCATGATGAGGCCGTGCATCGTGAAAATCGTATTGTAGGTCGCCGGTCCAATCACACCGCCGGTGTCCTCGAGGAACACGCCACCGAGAAAAGAAGGAACCGCTTCTCCCGGATAGGCCCACTGCCAGCGAATCATCATCGCCAGCATTCCTCCGAAGAAGAGGAAGGTGAATCCCGCCCACAGAAACTGCTTCGCGATCACCTTGTGATCAGTCGAAAAGATCCACTTCCGAATGAAGGAATCCGGATCCGGGTGAATGGGTTGGAGATGCTGATAGATCTCGTCCGAACCGTGTGATTGCGCGCCATGCGTTGCGTCGCTCATCCCTTACCTCCTCGTGCCCAGGACCAGCCCCAGTGGTTGTTGACGTCGTTGACGTCATACCCCTGTGATGCGGTCCGTGAGGCTTCACCTATCCAGGCCTTGAAATCTTCCTGACTGACGATGCTGAGCTTGCCCCTCATCTTGTAATGATGGGTCCCACAGTGCTGTGCACATCCAATTTCGTAATCCCCACGAACCTCGTCGCGAGCCCGGAACCAAAGTCGATTGATCATTCCGGGGACCGCATCCATCTTCGCCCGCAAATTGGGGAGATAGAACGCGTGAATCACATCCGTCGCGGCCAGCTGGACGATCACCGGAGAACCCGCAGGCACCACGAGGTCGTTCAACACCTCGACATCGTCGGGCGTGTTGAATTCTCCATCCAGTCCCGCATAGCGCGCCTGCCACGCCCATTGACGTGCGTTGACCTCCAGGCGAACCGCACAGGTTCCATCCGTTGGAGAGTTCTCGGCGCCACATTCGGGTCGGGGGGCTCCTTCGATCTTCTCCGCGAGCTCGAAGTTCCAGAAGACCTCATCGAGATCCACGATCGAGTTCACGAGGAGATTTCCATCCATGATGAAGAAGATGACCGCCGAGAGAACCAAGGCCGTCACCACATGATGATGCGCATCCCCGTGGTCGTATTCCGCTTCATGGTCCTCATTGTGGAAGAAGCACGCCCAGAACATCCAGACGCACATGACCACAAAGAGAATGACCACGAAGACCATCGTGACTTCAATCAACCAATCGATGCGCCAGCCATCAACAGAGACATCACGTGGAAACGAGGCAAAGAGGCCCCAGGCGCCCTCCGCCTCGGGCTCCACTGCTGCCCAGCCCATCGTAGGAAGCGCACACAACGCTCCCAGGCCCACGATCGCATTCAGGATCCACTGCTTCACTTTCATCCGATCTCTTCCTGTTGTCCCCGTTCATCGAGCCCAGAACCATTCAAAGGTGTCGCCAACTTTCGAAAAATGGGAAACACCAGGATGGCCACGATGAAAGGAGAGAGAATCATGGTACCGAGAATAACCGCGCCCAGGACGCCCCCGTCTCCCTGACCCGCACATTGGGGACAGGCGACTGCCAACGCTGGAGTCAGCATCGCGAGCAGGAACACAGAGGTGACAACTACTCGATTCATGCCACCAGCCGGTAGGTTGCCTCCAGCACCAGCGCAACGGCGTAGACTGCAGGCGTCAACATGGGAATGATAATCGTCCATTTGAGAGAATCCGTCTCCCACTTCAAATGCATGTAGTAGAAACAGACAAGCCCCGCCTTGACACAGGCCATCGCCACAAGCCCCAGAATCAACAACGTGGGATCAATTCCTGGGATGTAGACGATTCCGACCTCAAGAACGGTCAGAAAGAGCAGATACCCCCAGATGAGAAGGCTGTGCTTTCGATCAACATGAACCATGGAACCCCCTCCTACAGCATCGGGAACGACGGATGATCACCCGGGCTGGGAATCAGGTAGATGAACGTGAAGACGAGAATCCAGACGAGATCCACGAAATGCCAAAACAGGCCTAGAATCTCGACGTGGTTGTAGTTCCCATCGTCGTATTTCCCCATCCCGGCGCGAATCGCCATCACGACGATGTAGGTCACACCGGTGAACACGTGCGCACCATGGAAGGCAGTCACCACGTAAAAGGTGTTCGCAAAAAACGACTGACCGAAGACGAGACCCAGCGGGTACAGACCATGACCTTCCAGACCGAAGCCGAAGTACTCATAATACTGACCGCAGAGGAAGAGGAATCCCCCGAATGCGGAGAGCCAGAGGTACTTGGTCATCCCCTTTGAGTCTTTCTCCACGCATGCGTAGTAGGAGAAGACCATCGTCACACTGGAGCAGATGAGCACGAACGTGAGCAGCGCCGTGAAGGCAATGCCAAAATCAGGCTCCAGGATGCAATCGATGCCGCGCTCAATCGCAGCCTCATTGCACCTCCAGTAGCTGACGACCACGTCATCGGCGGCAATGTAAGCCGCCTGTCCTCCGCGCAAAATGGCATATGCGAGGAGGAACCCCGCAAACATCAATGCATCGGAAAGCAGAAAGATCCACATTCCGATCTTGCCGCCGGTGACATTTCCATAAAGGGCTTCGTCCGGCCATTCTTCAGGTCGAATGGCGGGATGCGCGTGTTCAGCGTGGGCACTCATGCGCTTCCAAACCTCCCGCATGGGTTCGCGTTACTTTCCGTAGAGGCGGTGTTAGCACGCTCATTTGAATTGATCAATTGATTGCAACCAATTCAAGCGGCCATCAGGCGTCAAAAACACGTCAAGCGAGGAAGCACCAAACCAAGAAGGCCTTCAAACACTGGAGAACAAGGGCACAACGGACGGAACACAAAAGGTGCGGGAAGAAATTCCAGAAAATTCCCCCTCCGAAGTTTCCGTGACAGAAATCCGAGAAGGAAGTCGATCGTTCGTCGCCAGCATGACTTGCTCAGGGCGCTTCCACACGAGCTCCGAATGTTCCCGGAGAAGGCCCGTTGCCCGTGAAACGATGAACAGAGACACATTCACGGTCTTGACACCACCCCTCACCTGTGAAAACCTCCCTGCGCCAGGAAGCCTGGGGTGTGGTATACCGATGAAGAATTTCCTCTCGACAGCGCTATTCACTCTGGTCGTCTCGCTCATGTACACGGGCGTGGCCCAGTTTCTCCCACAGTTGGAGAGCCATCCGCCCGCAAACGCGGAGCTCGGATCCGATATCGGACCGGAAGAGCTCGCGCCGATCGGTGCAGAAGTGTTCGCGGCCAATTGTGTCCAATGCCACAAGGCAGGGGAGACAGGTCGTGCTCCAGATATCTCGAGCATCGGCTCGCATGCCTCGCAACGCGCCGCAGTACGCAGCACGGAGAGCGGAGACAGCTTCACGGAGATCGACTATCTCGTCGAAGCCCTGTGCAAGCCGGGAGACTATCTCGTCGAGGGATATGGCAACATCATGCCGCCCCAGGGAAAAGTCCTTTCCGGCGGTCAAATCCTCGCAGTCGTGGCCTATCTGCAAGATCAGGGTGGAACCGCGACCGTCAAGGGAACCGACATCGATCCCATCAAGCGCTTCAACTGCGTGGTCGGCGGCGGCGGTGGAGGCGAGGGACCTGCCAAGAAAGTGGCCGTCGGTCCCCCCGCAAAAATCTATGAGAAGTTTGGATGCTCCGGATGCCATTCGGTGGACAGCCCCGAGCGAAAGATCGGTCCGAGCCTCCATGATGTCGGAAAACGACTCACGAAGGCAGAGCTCTACGAATCCCTTCTCGACCCGGACGGCACGCTTGCGGTCGGAGATCCCCCCTTCGCTGCAGGCGTGATGGGAGACACTCTCAAGGGCAATGGATTCTACGACCAGATGACGCCGGCCGATTTTCAAGCGCTTGTCGACTGGCTCGCTGGGCTCAAGGGATAGGGAGGAACCCACGTGTACAATCTGACCTCTCTCGCGATCTACGCAGTGGCCCTCGTGCTGCTCTTCCTGCTGCGCAATCGGCTGGGACTGCTCTGGTCGTGCCTCGGTTTTCTCGCCACCACATGGCTCTACGTCGCGCTCGGGTTCGATCCGGCGGTTCCCGCCAGCGTGCAGCTCGAATACATCGCCACCACCATCATCGCGCTCCTTCTCTATGTGAGCGCCAGTCAGGCCAATCGCGATAATTTTTTCGGGCCAATCACGCGCATGATCGTGGAGCCGTCCCTGAAGACTGTTCGGATCGCCTTCCTGATTCTCGTGCCCTCCCTGATTGCATGGCAGGCGCACCAGGCTGCCATTCCCTCGGAAGTCGCCCCTCCGAAGGTTCGTTCTGCTCACCCCTCTCCCCCCGGAACCATCAAAGGCCAGGGCCTGGGAGATGCCGAAGGCTATGAATTGGATGTGATCAACGGGCAGAACCCGCTTCGAGCCGCACAAGACTCCGATCCCGAGAAGTTCCAGGAGTACCTGACCCGCGGAAAAGCGGTCTACTACCAGAACTGCTACTACTGTCACGGCGACAACATGGCCGCAGATGGCAATTTTGCAGCCGCGGTGCGGCCCGCACCCGCAAACTTCATGGATGCCGGAACCATCGCCATGCTCACAGAGACCTTCCTCTTCTGGCGTATCGCGAAGGGGGGACCTGGACTTCCCGATGCGGGAACTCCCTGGGACTCTTCGATGCCCGTCTGGGAAGACATGCTCAGCGTCGACGACATGTGGAAGGTCATTCTCTACATGTACGACCACACCGGATATGAACCGCGTGCGAACGAAGCGGGGGCCCACTGATGAATCGCATTGTACTCATCACCATCCTCGTGTTCAGCACCGGCTTCACGACCCACGCCTCCGCGCAGGATCTTGAAGCGGGCCTGAAATCATATGAGAGGCGCTGTTCGCAGTGCCATGGGCTCGACGGAGCCGCCGACGGACCCGCTGCGGACTACATGCTGCCGCGTCCGCGTGTGTTCAAGAACAACCCGGTCTACAAGTTTCGAACCACGGCCGGTGGCGAGCTCCCGACGGATCAGAATCTCTTCGACATCATCACGCGCGGAATCCCTGGAAGTTCGATGCCATCGTTCGACCTTCTGCCCGAAGACGAACGATGGGATCTCGTTGCAGCGATCAAATCCTTCAACGAGGAAGAGACGGCGTTCAACGACGAAGAGATGCTGGAGACCGCACTGCCGGTCGAGGAACTCGAGATCGACCCCATGACGGCTCCTGAAGCGACGGCCGAGTCCATCGCCCAGGGACGTGAAGTGTTTCTCAAGGCCGAATGCAACAAATGCCACGGCATGAATGGCCGTGGAAACGGAGCCAGCTGGAACACCATCAAGGATCTCTGGGAGGACCCCATTCTTCCCCGAAACCTGACGAACCCGGAAAACTTCCGGGGAGGTCGGCGTGCCTATGACATCTTCCGCGCCATTTCGACCGGTCTGAGCGGCTCACCCATGCCCGCCCACCGAGACGATTACACGGTGGAAGAGCGATGGGCTGCCGCGCACTACGTCATGAGTCTGGGTCCCGTGGACAAGGGGCAGCGCGATGAGACCATCGTCGCCACTCAAGTCGAC
>Ga0302135_10001867_pt1 | contig 12652 bp, 7 predicted proteins | sample CBN3_surface_MG_FD_203119 | JGI IMG/M metagenome (GOLD analysis project Ga0302135, IMG submission 203119) | Marine microbial communities from Western Arctic Ocean, Canada - CBN3_32.1 | ecosystem: Environmental > Aquatic > Marine > Oceanic | place: Canada: Western Arctic Ocean | collected 2017-09-15 | reverse complement strand
GGAGTCATTCGGCTGCCGAAATTACACGGGGCTTGCCTGACAAGCACGGCTTCGGGCAGAGTCCGCGCCGCGTGGCGCGGAAAATACGCATAGGTTTTATTGGCGCGGGAGCCATGGGCTTCAGCCATCTGGAGTTGTTTCACCGGGCATGCCGGGGGCAGGCGGAGGCGGTCGCCTTGTGCGCCAGTGATCCCGGACGCATCGCCCGCGCAATGGAGGTGGCGCCGGAGATGCGGTTGTTTAAAAATGAACACGACCTCATCCACAGCGACCTCGATGCGGTGGTGGTTTCCTCGCCCAACTTCACCCATGTGCCGCTGGCGCTGGAGGCGCTCAAGGCAGGAAAACATCTTTTTCTCGAGAAGCCCGTCGGCATCACGCCGGCCGAGTGCCGCAAGTTGTTGCGCGCCTCGGCGAAAAGTGATCGCGTGCTGCTGATTGGCCATGAGTTGCGGTACTCGCCGTTTTTTGGGAAGTTCAAAAAGCTGGTGGATGCGGGCGCGGTTGGTACGCCGCACATGACATGGTGCAAGGAATTTCGCGGGCCGTTCCAGCCCAAGTCGCGCGAATGGATTCAAGACCGGCGAAAGAGCGGCGGCTGTCTCGTCGATAAAAACTGCCATCACTTTGACTTGATGAACTGGTGGGTGGGTGCCCGGCCCAGGCGTGTGAGTGCGTTCGGCAGCAACGCCGTCAACCGCGTCATCCCCGGCGCCAACCAAGTACACGACCACGCGACGGTGAGTTGGGATTACGCCAACGGCGCGAAGGGGACGCTGCATCTTTGCCTGTTTGCACACGAGCCACCGAGGGAGACGCTCGAGATGGGCGTGGTGGGTGATCAAGGCATTTTGCAGACCGACCTCGACAACCTGCGAATTCTCCATTGGCAACACGGCAAACGGAAAGGCGAGCCACGAGTCATCAAGGTGAAGGCCACTCGCGGTGTTGGCTGGGGCGGGCACTTGGGGTTTGCGGAGATTCATCCGGCCTTCATCCGTGCCATCCGCACAGGGGAGACACAGTTGACATCGGTGGCCAACTGCATCGACGGCACGTTGTTGGCCATCGCGGCGGAGGAATCCATACGCACAAGAAAAATAATCACGATCAAATGAATCGCTTGAACATTGAAAGGGAACTGCTGGAGGGAGCGATTATTCGCGAGCCTCTGGGTGATGAAAAAGGATATTGGGTGGGTGCGCCCGGTTGGTGCTGGGACGAGGCTGACCAGGCCGCGTATCTCACTTATCGAATCCGCCGTCCGCGAGGGGTGGAGCCTGACCGCGGCGGCGAGTCACGAATCGCTCGGACGACTGATTTTAAAACGTTTGAAGACGTGTGGTCGGTGCGCAAAAACCAGTACGATTCCGCCTCAATCGAGAAGAGCACCCTCAAGCGCGGCCCAGACGGCCAATGGCGCTACTTCACCAGCTATGTGGCCCCGGAAGATGGTCGCTGGTGCACCACCGTCAACCGGGCGGATACAGTGGAGGCTCTTGATCCGGGCAACACGAAACGCCTGTTCACCGCCACCGAGTTGGGGCTGGAGGGCGTGAAGGACCCGTGGCTGATGGAGGTTGATGGCGTTTATTATCTCTTCCTCAGCGTCGCAAAAAGCACCTCGACCACCGGCGATAAATCGCATGACTCGCTGGATATTTTCAACACCGGCGAATGCGTCAGCGCCACCGCGCTGGCCACCTCCACCGATCTTGACAAGTGGGACTGGCAGGGCATCGTGCTGGAGCCTGAGGGCGACACTGCGTGGGACAAATATTGCCGTCGCATCAACAGTGTGTTGCCGCTCAATGGCCGTTACTACGCATTCTACGATGGCAGCGCCGGTCATCATGAAAACTACGAGGAAAAAACCGGCTTGGCCGTCTCGGACGATTTGAAATCATGGGAAGTACTCTCGCCGGATGGCCCGGTCGTGCTCAGCCCCCACGCCTCCGGCTCGTTGCGCTACATCGACGCACAGCGGATGGGCGATGAGATTGTTTTCATCCACGAACTCACCCGCGCCAACGGGGCACACGAAATGCGTCTGGCCAAGTTTGCGGCGGATGGTTTTTCGCTGGTCTAGGGGGACGTCTTCGCCTTATTCCGGCAAATCCTCGTCGCGGGTTTCCTTGGCGAATAACACCACGACCACGCCGAGCAGGAACAGGGGCGCGAGCCACATGGCCTTGGTTTCTGGCGTGGGCGGGCTGGCCATGGCGGCAAAGCCAAAGAACGCGGCGGCGGTGCCCAGTCGGCCCATGTTGAAGCAAAAGCCCGTTCCCGTGCCGCGCAGGCGGGTTGGGTACAGTTCCGGAAAATACACGGCATAGCCCGCATGCATGCCCACGGTGAAAAACCCGAACACAGGCAGGCACACCATGAGCACTCCCTTGGAGGCGTCGCCGGGGATCAGCCACTGGAACATCACCAGCATCATCACAAAAGCCATCGCGTGGTAGAGTACAAAGGCGCCCTTCCGCCCGAGTCGGATCGAGATGCCGCCGAAGAGCACGAGGCCCAGGCCCGCTCCGGTGGTGTTCAGCGCCATGCTCGTCATCTCGGCCCGCTTGATTTCGGATTTGTGCTTCTCAAAAGCCGCATTCTTCACCGCTTTATCAGCGTCGGCGCCGATGTTCTCCATCTTTAAAACCTCGGCCTGTGCCTGGCGCATGAGGGCGTTTTTGCCATAAATGTGGCCTCCCCAAAACGTGACCAGACCGATGGTCGCAAGGGTCACGCCGATCAATGTGTTACGCCGGTGGGCTGCGGAGAAGAGCTCGCCGATCCGGCCTGTCCGCTGGGTTTTATCCCGCACGGCGCGGTCGCGGGCGGCGGTCCAGCTCTCCGGTTCGTGCAGTTTCCAGCGAATCCAAAGCGTGAGAAATGCCGGCAACACGCCGATGGCAAACCCTACACGCCAGCCGTCGATGCCTTTGCCAGCCAGCCACGCGTTTAATTCCGGGTTTCCAATCAGCAAATAAATAGCCGCCACTGCCAGCAAGGTGCCGAAGACACTCGAGGCATGAAAAATGGAACTCATCACCGGGCGCGATCGCTTGGGCATCACCTCGGCCACCATGGCGCTGGCCACGGCCCATTCGCCGCCGACGCCCATTGCCACGAGGAACCGCAGCACCACCATGTGCCAAGGCTCCTGTGAAAAGGCGCTCAGGCAGGTGAAGAGCGAGTAAAACAGAATGGTGTAGATCATCGTCCGGGCGCGGCCAATGCGGTCGCTGATCACGCCAAACACGACGCCGCCGAACGCGCCACCCAGCAGGAAGAAGCCAAAGGCACGGTCGTTCCAGGCACGCACCGAGTCATGATCGGGGGATACCCCGAGCAGATCCGGCATGGCATCGCGCATCGATGCAACGAAAATTTGGCCCTCGAAAATATCGAACACCCACCCAAGCGAGGCAACAACCAACACCATCCATTGATAGCGTGTGATGCCGGAGTGCCACGGGCGAGAGCCAGTCCTGGAGTCATTCGACATTTATTCGGTCTCCTCCTGTCGGCGGAAGCGGGTGAAGCACATCCGGCGACCCTACTTTGCCGATTTTAAGCAACGCGAGTTTATTTTGTTCGGGGAAGATTTTTTCAAAGTATTTTTGATATTCGGCACAACCACACCAGCATCGGCCTCCGCATAACCAACCAAGGAAGCGGCGTTTAGCCAAGGGCAGGTATTCAAAATGAAAAAGGCAATGAGACAATCGATAATCAAGTTTGACCGGAGGCGAGCTGCGGTCGCTCACGGCATGACAACAGCCATGCTGCTTTTTTAGCCTTGGCTGCCCCCGCCAATGGAGCCATCGAACTGCAAGGACTGCATGCCTACCCGGATCGCGAGAGCGTTCCGGCCGGGGAGACGATCCGGTTTCACGTCAGCAACCGGGTGCCGTACCGCTTCGGCGGCGGCTTGTTTCTGGATCCCGGGGGTCGTGCTGTGTTCTACATCGGCGTCGGCTGGTCGCTCGACGCCGATGCCAAGCTGTCGAAACTGCTGCGCAACGTGCTGCACCACCTCGCCGGAGTGACCGCGAGGACGCCGTACGACCCGGAGTGGCTCGATCCTCAAAAATAAGCAGAAAGGGCTTTGACGACGCGGATTGATGGTTCTACTTTCTTTCAGCACTTGCCGATTCCGTTTCCATGAAATCGAGTTCATTACATCTTAGTTTTACAAGCTTGGCCTTTCTGCTCGCCTCCGTCTATTCGGCAGCCGACTGGCCACAGTTTCGCGGACCCGACGGGCAGGGGCACTCCGACCAAAAGGGCATTCCTGTCCACTGGGAGGAAGGCAAAAACATCACTTGGAAAACCGAAGTGCCCGGTCAGGGTTGGTCGTCACCGGTGATTGCAGGCAACCAAGTCTGGATGACCAGCGCCGATGCCGAGGGAAAGTCCCTCCATGCCGTTTGCATCGACAAGACCAGCGGCACGTTGCTGCACAATGTCGAGGTGTTGACGCCGGGGGACGCAGGCCCGCGCCATCGTTTGAACGGCTACGCCTCGCCGACGCCGGTGCTGGACGGCGAGCGCGTGTTTGTCAACTTCGGCCCGCGCGGCACCGCGTGCCTGGACACGGCCGGCCGTATCCTATGGAAAAATACCGAGTTCGAATACAACGTGATCCAGGGAGGAGCCAGTTCGCCGATTCTTCATGGCGACCTGTTGATTCTCACCTGCGACGGTATCGACAACCAATTCATTGCAGTACTCCACAAGCGGACGGGGAAGGTCAAGTGGAAGCAGCCACGGGCGCATCTCGAGGCCGCCGCTAAGAAGCGGTCTATCGCAAAAATGGCCTATTCCACGCCGCTCGTTCAGTCCGTTGACGGCGTCCCACAACTCGTTTGCTCCGGGGCCGACCATGTCGCGGCGTATGACCTCACGACCGGCTCGGAACTGTGGTGGATGCCGTATAACGGTTTCTCCATCGTGGGCCGTCCCTCGTATGGAAACGGCCTGTTTTATGTCGTGGGCTCCATCCGCCAGGATCATTTCTGTGTCTATGCCGTCCGCCCCGGCAAGGGAAGGCTCCGCGACGATCAGGTTGTTTGGCAGCGTTCCATCAGCATTCCTCATGTTCCATCACCAATTCTGGTCGGCCGGGAACTTTTTGTCGTGCATGACGGGGGCGTGGCGAGTTGTGTTGACGCCTTGACTGGCAAGGAGCATTGGCGCGAACGTCTTGGCGGCAACCACGACGCCTCGCCCGTTGAGATTCGCGGTCGCATTTACTTCTGCAATCGCGAGGGGAAAACCACAGTCATCGCTGCTTCGGACAAATTCGAGGTCCTGGCAGTCAGCCAATTGGACGGTACGTTCAAGGCTTCCCCAGCCGTGAGCGACGGCGCGCTGTTCCTTCGAAGCGACACCCACCTGTACCGCATCGAGGAGCCCAAGGGATGATCGCTTAGTTTTCAGGAATATACCCCGCTTGGCCAAGGGCAATAAAAAAGCCCCCGTTGTTCGGGGGCTTTTTGGAGAGATGGAGTAAGGGGTTAGGCCACGGTGGCGGCCTCCTCGTTGAGGAGTTCGCTGCCCCGGTTCAGCAGGTCGTCGCGGGTCAGTTCCCCTTTTTCGACTTTGGCCAAGAGGGCTTTTTGTGCGGTGTAATCTTTGTTTTCGACACCGGCTTTGCTTTGCAGCATGCGCCATGCTTTGCGGCGCTCGACGGCGAAGAGGACCATCTGCCGACTGACGGTGAAGTACTTGAACTTCCCGCTGACTTCGGCCTTGAAGTACACGCCGAAGTCCGGCACGTAGGCCAGTTGGCTCTCGTCGAACACGCGCCGGTAGGTAACGTCCTGCTGCGTGATGGAGGTGAGCATGTTGTCGATGTGAATGAACTCGGCAGCGCTGCTCTCGGGTATGGCTTTGATGTGCTTGCGGAAGCGCGCCTCGGTGATCGCCCAGTGCGCGACGGTGTAGTTGTATTTTTCGCCGGTAGACTTGTACTTGGTTTCCCACCAGTCGCGCTTGATGGAGGGGTTGCCCTTGAGCTCGAGGCATTCCTGCATCAACTCACCGGCGCGCGGGTTGTACACGAACTCCGGCATACCTCGGCTGTCGCGGATGAGTTTCGCCTGGTCGTTTGACATGTGGTCTGCCACGCCGTGCTCGGGCTGGCAGGTGGTGTAGCATTGGTAAAATGCAGTGCCGCGATACTCCAGGCCGTCGAGCATGGCTCGGTAGGTCTTGGCGGAGTTGGCCATGGAGACTTGCGCGACAAACGGCGAGCCGTGCCCGCTGATGAACGCCTCGGAGACACTCTTTTTCTCGACCAGCTTGCCCTGTGATGCGGCGCCGAACTGGTTCATGTCGTAGCCACCGAGCATGTTGGAGCTGTCGGAGTTTTGGCCGCCGGTGTTCGAGTACACTTGCGTGTCGAGCATGAGCAACAACACGTTCGGGCGGTTCTGCAGCACGACCTTGGAGACGTTTTGGAAGCCGATGTCGCCCATGGCACCGTCGCCGCCGATGGCCCAGACCTTGGGCAGTTCGCGGATTTCCTGGTCGGTCATCAGCGTGTCGTCGAGGTGGGTCAGCTCAAAATATTCGCTGTGCGAACTGACGTTGTCGTCGCGGGTGAGTAGCGCGTTGGCCAAGCGCTCCGGCACGACAGAGTGGCGCGCGTGGTTGAGCGTGGCCGACTCGCCAAACAGCCAACTGATGGTTGCGCCGTCCTGAAAGAGGGAGTTCATCCACGGGTACGGATGCGGGTTGGACGGCGGGGTGGAGCCGTACACGGTGTTGCAGCCGGTGTGCGCGCCCATGAACATGACGCTCATGCCGTTCGCGTGCCGGCCGTCGATCGCCTGCAGGTCGCGGTGGTTGAAGGCGTCCTGCCGCAGTACGGCGCAAAGGGCGTCGACGATTTCCTGATCGCTGATCTCGCCGCGCTTGGCCAAGCGCTTGGCTGTGTCGTCATCGTTCTCGCCGCCCAGGCCCATGATCGAGTGGGCGACGGACCAGGTGTACCACTTGTATTCTTCCTCGCTCCGTGCCTTGAGCGATTGCAGCTTGGCCAAGCCGTTGTTTTCCAACTCGGTGGCGGCTTCGCGGAGGCGCTTGGCCTTCTTATGGTAGAGCGGGCGCATGTACGCCTCGGTGACGGAGGCCACGGCGCGCAGCACGCTCTTCTCGCCGCAACCGGCGCAGGCGCCGTCGCCGCTGACGAGCGCCTCGTAGTTGCGCCGCACCATGAGGTGGTTGCGCAACGCTGCCTCGCGGGAGTCCTCCGGCGTGTCGTCGTTGTACAGGCCGAGAAACTTCTGGCTCGTGTCCGGCAACAGTCGACTGAAGACCTGCGCGGTGGCCAGTTCGGCGTTGAGCTCCGGCGTCTCGCGGGTCATTCGCAGGGCGTCGTGGTCGCCGCAAACCTGCACGCACTCGCCGCAGCCCTTGCAGAGGTCGCTGACGAAAATGGAGAAGATGCCGCCGTTGCCGGGGCTCTTTTTCTCGATGCTGCGGAAGATGGCGGTGACGTCGTTGTACGCCAGCGGCAATTGATCGATGATTTGGGTGAACTCGCCGCGCGCCTTCTCGGAAATCGTGGCGAGTTGATCCACCTCGGCACGGAGAATGTCCTTGAACGGTTCTTTGCCCTTGCTGGTGGCGTTGTCCACCATGCGGGCACGGCAACGTTCCTCGAGGCCCTGAACCTCGTTGAGCAGATTTTTCTGTTGCTCCTTGTCGCTGACGTAGTTGCGGACGGCGGTGACGAGGATGGTGCTGAGGTCCTGCGCGGTGTTGGGCAGGGCGGTGTCGGGGCAGGCGGTGATGCACTCCATGCACTGGGTGCAGTTCTCGGCAATGTAAACCGGCGTCTCGCGGCGGGCGACGTATTTGCTCTGCGTCGCGCCGATGCCCGCGCCCATCACGCCTACGCTGGCCAGCGCGCCGGCCGGCTGGTGGTAGCCCAGGTCGTTGCGGAACTCGGAGTCAAACTTGGCCATGGTCTGGAATGGCGCGCGCTCCTGTCCCTCCGGCATGGAGCAGCTTGGGCAGCCGGTGCTTTCGCAGCCGGAGGTGGGAATCATCTCAATCTCGCCGGCGTCATTCGGCGCGAGCAGCGGGTTGCGCATGGTCGATGTGTCGGCATCCTCGATCTCGCCGATATTGATTTCCTGCACGCGCTCGAAGCCGCCGATCATCACTTTCATGTTCGACTCGACAACAGCCTCGCCGAAGCGGCCGAACTTTTTCTCGTACTGCTTGTGCACGATGCCGTGGTACTGCTCCTCGCTGATTTTGTGATCCTTGAGGAAGGAGGACACCTTGAAGAATGCGCCGAGGAACGAGTTGCCCTGCATGCGCAACTGCAGATCCTCTCGGCTGGTGGCGTCGCGGGCGACATCGAAACCGGGCAGGATAAAAATCCGGATGTTGTTGTCCCTGACGAACTGCCGGTGCTTGGCCGGGATGCGTTTCCATGCCTCCTCGGGCGAGTCGCTTGATTCCCATACGAGGCAGCCGCCCTTGTTGATGCCCGCGAGCGGGTTCGTGTGCGTGAACGCCTTGGGGTCGCAGCACAGCACCACGTCCACGTGGTTCAGCTCGCAGTTCACCTGGATGCACTCCGGCGCCACGGTCAGGTAATAGTTTGTCGGCGCGCCCTTTTTCTCCGAGCCATATTTCGGATTGGCCATGATGAAGAGCTTGTCCTCCAGTTGGCCAAGGTCGTCATAGGTCGGGGTGCGCTCGGAAATAATCTGGCCAAAGTTGCCGATGATCTCGCCAAGATTTTTGCCGGTGGTGATCATGCCCCAGCCGCCGATCGAGTGGAACCGCACCGCGATCGCGCCGCTTGGCAGTAGGGACGGCGTGTCTTTCGAGATGACTGCGTACGGGTGGTTGATGCCGAGCGTGAAATAGGTCTCGCCGTCCGCGGCGCTTTTGCCGTCGGTGCGCTTGGTTTGGCCTGTGGCAAACTCGTACGCGCCGAGTGTGTGCTCCGGCCGGAAGTCGCGTGAACCGATGCCGTAGCTGCCGCGGAAAATACGCGGGGTTTCCTCCGGCGTGATGGCCGGCAATTCGCCGCCGAACTTGGCCGCTTCCTGCCCCTTGCCCAGCGCGGTGCGGATGTCGCGGGTCAACGGGTTGTCGCCGGCCATGCCCTCGTCGGTGCGCTCGAGAATGATGACGGTTTTCTTGCCGCGCAATGCCTTGATGACCGCCGCCTCGGGGAAGGGGCGTATGACGTTGACGTGGATCGATCCCACCTTGGCGTTGCGCTGATCGCGCAAATAGTCGCAGGCGGCCTCGATGTTCTCCGCCGCGCAGCCAAGCGAGACGAACACCGTGTCGGCGTCGCCGGTCTTGTACTCGTGCAGCAGCCCGTAACGGCGGCCGGTGAGTTGCGCGAACTCCTCGCTGCACTGCTCGATGAAGCCAAGGATCGGCTCGTTGAAATTGTTGCGCCGGGCCACCACGCCGTTCATGTGATGCTCCTGGTTTTGCACCGGGCCAATTAGCACCGGGTTTTTCAAATCCATCATTGCCGGCACCCGCCGCCGGGTTGGCCCGAACAATTCACGCTGCGCTTCGGTGGGGCAGTCGACCGTGTCGTCCGGCGCGCCGAGGAATTCGCGCAGCAACTCGGATTCCGGGGAGCGATAGGTTCGCTCCGAGTGGGTGGTGAGCATGCCGTCCTGGATGTTCATGCCCGGGTTGAGGGCCAGCTCGTTGACCTTGCGCAGGATGATAGCCGCGTCCGCCGCGTGCTGGGCGTCGCGAGCCATCATCATCGTCCAGCCGACGTCGAGTGCGCCGTAAAAATCGTCGTGACCGCAATGCACATTGAGCGCCTGCTTGGTCAGCGCGCGGGCGCCGACCTCCACCACCATGGTGGAGAGCTTGCCCGGTGCGTGGTAGTACTGCTCCATCGCGTAGGCGATGCCCTGCCCGGAGGTGAAGTTGACTGCGCGCTTGCCGGTCACGGCGAAGGCCGTGGCACCGCCTTGGGCGGCGTGTTCGCCTTCGCACTCGATTGCGATCTTTGAGTTCCCCCAGACATCCAGTTCGCCCATCGCGAAGGCTTCTTGATACAGTTCACCGCCCTCTGTGGACGGGGTGATGGGATAAAAAATTCCGCCTTCGGTGATTCGCGTCTCCACGCACTTTGCCACCAAATAATTGCCGTTAACGGTAACGGGAATGCCCGGATATTTCGGTTTTAAATCTGATTTGTTCGACATGTTTTATCTAAAAGAGTTCCTCCATTTGAGGCGTTGCCTGTGAGGGAAGCAGAAAACAAGACACAACCGCCGAGCTATGTCCTACCCGACTCAAGAGTCGTGATTTGGCGACAACACACCCAAACGGGAACCGTAGCACCCCGACCGTCGCCAAGCAACCCATTTTGGGGATGACTTAATAAGGAAAAACATTTTACATTATAAGTAAAACTTATCGTCTGTCGATCTCGAGCCGGTGTGAAATTGGCTTTTTTTACTCGTTTTTATCAACGATCCGCACTTTGGCGGTGCCTTCGAGCGAGGCGTCATTAGGCCAATCCGGCGGTGCTTCGGATAATGTCATCCAGTGGGGTCGTCGGCCGGAAGCCGGTGAACTGTTCGAGTTTGTCGATGACCGGCTGGCGACGTTGCATGTCCTCGAAGCCGTTGTCGTAGGCCTCGCCGTACGGCACGAGCTCGATCTCGGAAGTTGATCCAGTCAACTCGATCACCCGCTTGGCCAAGTCGAGGATGGTCACCTCCTCGGTGGAGCCGATGTTGAACACGCCACCTGGCGCGCGGTCGCACATGGCCAAGCGCAGCAACGCCTCGACCGTGTCAGTAACATGGCCGAAACAGCGCGACTGCTGGCCGTTGCCGAACACGCGCAGCGGCTCGCCTGCCTTGGCCGCCTCGACGAAACGCGGCAGTACCATACCGTACCGCCCGGTTTGCCGCGGGCCGACGGTGTTGAAAATTCGCGCCACGATGACTGGCAACTGGCGCTCGGCGTGGAAGGCGAGCGCGAGAAATTCGTCCATCAACTTTGAGCAGGCGTAGCTCCAGCGGCCAAGCGTCGGAGGGCCGATGAGCAGGTCGTCGGTTTCCGCAAACCCTTCGCGCGAGCTTTTGCCGTACACCTCGGAACTGGACGGCAGCAGCATCGGCGTGCGGTTGGGCGCGGCGGCCTCGAGGATGGCCTCGGTGGCCTTGAGGTTGGTCTCGATGGTGCGGATCGGCGACTGGATGACGAGATCCACCCCGACCGCGGCGGCGAGGTGAAACACGTAGCTCGACTCGGCGACTAGCGAGCCAAGCGACTCGCAGCCGGTGACGGTGCTTTCGACCACCGTGAGGTTCGGATCGTCGGCGACGTCGGCCAGGTTGTCTCGTGAGCCGGTGGAGAAATCGTCGATCACAACGACGCGTTCGCCTTGGCCAAGCAGGCGCTCGGTGAGGTGCGATCCGATGAAGCCGGCGCCGCCGGTGATGAGGGTGTGAGGTGCGTCGGGCACGCCGCTTGGTGTCACCCGGAGGCGCGACTGTCAAGCGGCGCGCGGCGCGTTGGCTCGACAAGACGGCTTGGCCTGCCGCATATTTGACGTGCCTTGATGGGGGGGGTGTTTTGCATCGAAATGAGAATCCTTGTTGCCATAACTGGAGCCAGTGGGATGATTTATGCCCAGCGCCTGCTCGACCGCCTGGGGGTGTCCGGGCACGAGACGCACGTCGTGCTCAGCGCCTACGCGCAAATGGTGATCAAGCAGGAGTTGCCGGACGGCCTGCGTCTGGCCAAGGGCATTGAGTCGCATGGGCTCAAGAGCATGAACGCGCCGTTCGCCAGTGGCTCGAACGCGTGCGACGCGATGGTCGTCATCCCGTGCACGATGGGCACGATGGGGCGCATCGCACACGGCTTCGCCGACAACGTTTTACTGCGCGCCGCCGATGTCGCGCTGAAGGAAAACCGGAAGCTGATTCTCGTGATACGCGAGACGCCGCTAAATTTGGTGCAAGTCAAAAACATGGAGCTGTTGCTGCTGGCCGGCGCGACGATCCTTCCGGCGAACCCGCATTTTTATTTTAAGCCGCAGACGATTGAGGAAGTGGCCGACACGGTGGTGGCGCGGGTGCTCGACCACTTGGGCGTGGAGAACGAGGCCTCGCCGCGCTGGCAGGAGGAGGAATGAGCAAAACGGAACTAGTCAACGCACCGAAGCCGAAGCCGCGCGGCCTGATGGGCCTGCTCCTCAAGTGGGGCGGGTTCGTGAAATTTTCGCACACGCTCTTCGCGATGCCTTTCGCCTTGGCCTCGATGATGGTCGCCTCACGGGAACATTACTATTATTTGGAGGGCGCCAAGGCCGCATTACCGCCGGAAGCGGCGAAGTACGGTTTCCCCGGCGTGAAACTTTTTGCGCTGATCATCGTCTGTATGGTTTGCGCGCGGACGTGCGCGATGGCGTTCAACCGCATCGTCGATCGCAAGTTCGACGCAAAAAACCCGCGCACCGCCGAACGTCACCTGCCGACCGGCGAGATCAGTTTGTTCAGCGCGTGGTCGCTTTGCGCCTTGAGCGGCGCGGGCTTTCTCGCCGCCGCCGGTTTCATCAACACCGCCTGTCTCGTGCTCGGGCCGGTGGCGCTGTTTTTCATCTGCTTTTACTCGCTCACAA
>Ga0302135_10001865_pt1 | contig 12667 bp, 11 predicted proteins | sample CBN3_surface_MG_FD_203119 | JGI IMG/M metagenome (GOLD analysis project Ga0302135, IMG submission 203119) | Marine microbial communities from Western Arctic Ocean, Canada - CBN3_32.1 | ecosystem: Environmental > Aquatic > Marine > Oceanic | place: Canada: Western Arctic Ocean | collected... | reverse complement strand
GCTAGCGAGTTGCTTCGTCGTGAAATTGAGGGTCAAGCAAGTCGACAGGCCGACGATCTTGCTCGTCCGACCACGATCGATTATCAGATTGATGCAGTTCGTGGCGCCGATAATATCCCTTTGAACGGAGCGCGCGGGCAGATCAGGATGGATAAAGGTCTTGTGGTCGGTGTCCAACTAGATGGTCAGTTCACCGAAGGACAGATTTTTCAGTTAAATTTTGATCGCGGCGGTGGCAACGTGCCGGCTCTGGTCAACATAGAAGCTTCGGATGCTGGCGAATTTGTTCGCTTCTTTGGCCTTTACAAAAGAGCTTATGGAGGCGCGATGATATTGCGTGCGCAAGGTCCCGATGAGAGATCTCTGGTGGGAACGATCGAGGCTCACAATTTTTCCATCCGAGATGAACCGGTTTTATCGCAAATAGCCCAAACTATATCCGGATTGGCCGAAGAAACTGCCCGTGATTTTAAATTCTCCCGTCTGAGGCTTGATTTTGAACGCCGGGGCGGGATTCTAGATATCAAGGATGCGCTGATTGGCGGGCCAGCAGTAGGTGTTACCATTCGTGGAACTGTCGATATTGCTGGAGAAGAACTTGGACTCTCGGGAACCTATATTCCAGCTTATGGTCTAAATACCGTATTTTCCGGCATCCCTTTGGTTGGGCCAATCCTATCGGGTCGTTCAGGCGAGGGCATATTCGGTATGACATTTGAGGTGGCTGGGCGGATGGAAAATCCGACCATTAAGATAAATCCTATGTCGACTATAGCGCCAGGTCTGTTGCGACGGTTATTCGAATTTCGCCCAGATTAACAGAAATTTTTGCTGCAGAAATGGCTAGTGTGAATAGGCTTAATTTCAAGGCTCGTTAGAGCAATCGTAACAAGGCGTGGAGCTTTTTTCCGCGCGCTAACTTTATCCAGCCATCAGATGTAACATCACTGAGGCTGAGTTTTGCCGCCTCATCACGAACCACTATATCGTTCACCCGTAGAGCGCCGCCGCGAATTTCCCGGCGAGCTTCACTGTTTGAGGAGACGAGTTTGCAAAAGACAAACGCGAGCAGTACCCCAAGCCCGCTCTCAAGTTCGCCTCGATCTATCTCAAAACTTGGCAAAGCCTCGCCAACCGTTCCCTGCTCAAATGTCTGCTGCGCTGTTTTTTGTGCCAACACGGCATTCTCCAGGCCATGGGCGAGCATGGTTGCTTCATCAGCGAGGATTTTCTTTGCTTCATTGAGCTCTTGGCCTTCCAACTTCTCCAGTCTGGAAATCTCATCCAGTGGCAATTCTGTGAACAGTCGCAAGAATCGACCAACATCAGGATCATCAGTATTGCGCCAATATTGCCAATAGTTATAGGGACTAACCAGATCGGCGTTCAGCCATACCGCACCATCGGCAGTCTTACCCATTTTTGCACCAGATGAAGTCGCCAAAAGAGGCGTGGTTAAGGCAAACAACTCCGCTCCCTCGATCCTTCGGCCCAGATCTATTCCGCTAATAATATTGCCCCATTGATCGGATCCACCAAGTTGTAGCTGGCAGCCAAAACGTCGATAAAGCTCAACAAAATCATATGCTTGAAGAACCATATAGTTGAATTCTAGGAAGGAAAGTGGTTGTTCGCGTTCCAGGCGCATTTTTACTGACTCAAACGTTAGCATGCGGTTGACAGAGAAATGCTGGCCGACATCACGTAAAAAATCGACATATGAAAGATCAAGTAGCCAGTCCGAATTATCAGCAAGAATGGCACCACCTTCGCCAAATTCTATGAAGTTCTCGAATATGCTGGAAATACCCAGTTTGTTGGCTTCGATTTGCTCGGTGCTTAATATCTGACGGGCCTCATCCTTGCCGGATGGGTCGCCGATGCGCGTGGTGCCTGCGCCCATGAGAATGATCGGTTGGTGTCCGCATTTTTGTAGCCACCGCAACAGCATGATTTGAACCAGTGAGCCAACATGCAAACTCGTCGCGGTTAGATCAAATCCAATGTAAGCTCTCAGTTGTTGTGTGTGCGCGAGCTTATCAAGCGCAGGCCCGTCGGAGAGCTGATGAACAAAGCCTCGTTCAACCAGCGTACGTAAAAGTTCGGATTGATATTCGCTTTTCACCGATGAGCTCCTGATGTTGCGATGAGCATCGCGTAGAGTTTCTCTCTAGCCGGTGTAGCAGTTTGAAAAAATGAATCAACTTGTCCCTACGACGACATTAACAGCTATCGGCCTTATGAGTGGTACATCACTCGATGGGGTTGATGCCGCTGTGATCATCACGGATGGCGAGGGGCAAGTGGAATCGGGTGCGGCAATTTCAATTCCATACCCACAAGATTTGCGCAATGAGTTGCGCTGCTTATTGGACAGATTGGCGATTGAGGACGATCTTCGTGAATTGCGTTCTAAGACCAACGATCTTGAAGCACGTCTTACCCGTTTAAACGGCAGGGCAGTACGTGATTTGATGTGCAAATCCGGGCTGGAGCCCAGTCTAATCGATGTTGTTGGCTACCATGGTCAGACCTTGCTTCATCGCCCCGAGGTAGGAGTCACTATTCAGATAGGTAGTGGAGAGCAGCTTGCAGAACAGCTTGGGATACAAGTTGTGACAGATTTTCGCCAGAACGATGTGAAAGCCGGGGGTGAAGGTGCCCCATTAGCGCCCGCCTATCATCGGGCGCTAGCCATGGCTAGTGGCTGTGGAGTGCAATGTCTAGTCAATATTGGTGGGGTGGCAAATGTGACTTGGCTAGACACAGAGCGGGATCCTCAAGCCTTTGATACTGGCCCTGGCAATGCGCTGTTGGATGATTTTATTGTCGAACGTACTGGCGCGCTTTTCGATGAAGGAGGGGTTTTAGCATGCGCCGGCAATATTGATCAAAGCAGTCTTGAAGAATTATTGGACCATCCTTATTTCAATCGCCCTCCGCCAAAATCGCTTGACCGCAATGCATTTTCCTTGAACTCTGTCTCTCATCTTTCGACAAATGATGGGGCTGCGACCCTTGCTGCATTTACCGCACGGACTATTGCAAGAGCCCAAGAACACTTTTTGCAGCCGCCGCGCCGCTGGGTGATTTGTGGTGGAGGGCGTAAAAATCTTGGCATCATGAACGCCCTTACCGGACAATTGGGTCAACCAGTGATTTCTGCCGAACAAGCAGGATGGCGCGGCGATGACATTGAAGCGCAAGCCTTTGCCTATCTGGCAGTACGATCACTCAAGGGCTTGCCGCTTTCCTGGCCGACTACCACTGGGGTACCAACACCTATGACGGGCGGTGTTGTTCATACTCCAAATAGCCAGGATCTTAGGACTGGTAGATAAGGCTTAGTAAGTCGTAAAAGCACCAAAAAGATATTGATGAAGCACCACCTATTTTTGTTGTACTGGGCCTAGGCGCTTGTCGAGATAGGTATTAGTTATGCCAAGAAGTTCATCGACATGGTTTTCAAAAAAGTGGTTTGCTCCTGGAATGACAGTATGGGTGATCACGATGCCCTTCTGCAGCTTTAGCCGCTCGACAAGTTTTGCAACATCTTTTTTGGGAGCAACAGAGTCATTTTCACCATTCACCATCAAGCCTGACGAAGGGCATGGAGCGAGAAACGTAAAGTCATAGAGATTTGCCGGTGGGGCTACGGAAATGAACCCCTCAATTTCTGGTCGGCGCATCAAGAGTTGCATCGATATCCAGGCACCGAACGAAATGCCAGCTATCCAGCAGCCGCGCGAATCGCTATTAAAACTTTGTGCCCAGTCAAGTGCGCTAGCCGCATCGGAAAGCTCTCCCAGGCCGTTGTCAAATGTCCCTTGGCTGCGGCCAACGCCGCGAAAGTTGAATCTGAGAACGGAAAATCCGCGTTCAACGAAAGCGTAGAAATACTGGTAAACAATCGGATTGTTCATCGTGCCGCCAAACTGCGGATGCGGATGTAATATCAGGGCGATAGGTGAATTATGCTCACCATTATGATGATAACGCCCTTCAATTCGACCGGCTGGACCGTTGAATATGACCTCTGGCATTCGTTGCGCTTTCCTTGCTTTTGTGCTGTGTCGCATAAACGCAATCGGAAGAACCAATCGACGAACGACAATACTTGATTATTTTACTCAACATATATATCTAAACCCTATGGACCCACGCGATGCATGGTGCACATAGCCCCGATCCCCACCAATTTTAGAATCGGGAAATTGTTCATACCACGACGCGCTACCGAACATGCAAGTGCATTGGGTGAGTAGATGTTTATCTAGGGCTATTCAGTGTTGGAGCAGAATTATGAATCTGTCGACCAAAGGTAGATACGCGGTGATGGCTATGTCCGATCTAGCTCGCAACTCTGATCTACCTAGCGTGTCGCTTGCGGCAGTAGCCGAACGCCAGGCCATCTCTCGTGACTATTTGGTTCAGTTGTTTGCCAAACTAAAAAACGCTGGTTTGGTAACCAGCGTTAGAGGTAGAACAGGCGGATATCAGCTCTCCTCCCCAGCAAGAGATATTCGCATTCTCGATATCATGCATGCCGCTGAGGAGTCTTTCAAAACCACTAGATGTTGCGGTGTGCCGGAGAAGGGCTGTGTGTGTTTCAAAGACTGTCTCACCCACGATTTGTGGAATGCACTGGAAGCTCACATCGCAGTATTTTTGCATTCTGTCACGCTTGCCGATGTTTTGGATGGCCATCTGCATGCATTCGTTGCGCCTGGCCCAGGCTGCCGCAACATATTGAGCTTTGGATTTGAAGGCGTTATTTGTAGCTCTGAGAAGGTTGGGGTGGATGCGTATTTATCTTGATCACAATGCGTCGTCTCCCTTACGCCCTGTAGCTAAGGCGATTCTAAATGATCATTTAGAGCTGTTCGCTAATCCATCATCGGTCCACCGCGATGGTCAGCGCGCTCGTGCGGCGATTGAAAGTGCAAGAATAAGTTGTGCTTCTGCAGTTGGATCAGACCCGGGTGAGATCATTTTCACCAGCGGATGCACAGAAGCTTGTACTTACGCTATTTTTGGTTGCGTGCGTGCGGGTCTAGTGGACCGCATTATTGTTTCAGCTATTGAACATGTCGCAGTGCTTGAAACGGCTAGGGCGAGTGGTGTTCAGACTGATGTCATCGCGGTAACGTCTGACGGCGTAGTAGATCTTCTTGCGCTGGAGGCACTTTTGGCGGCAGAGCCGCAAAAGCGCAGCTTGGTGTGTGTTATGGCTGCTAACAATGAGACTGGCGTAATCCAGCCTATCGCCAAGGTTGTCCAATGCGCCAGTGTGCACGATGCATTGGTGTTTTGCGATGGTGCACAGGCGCTTGGGAAGATAAATTTCGATTGCAGATTGTTAGGATGCGATCTTGCTGCATTTGCCGGCCATAAGGTAGGCGGGCCGCAGGGTGTTGGCGCGCTTTATGTGCGTAGTGGCCTGAACCTTGCCCCACTCATTTTCGGTGGAGGTCAGGAACAAAGTCGTCGCGGTGGCACCGAGCCATTGGCACTGATCACAAGTTTTGCAGCAGCGCTGGGTGAAGCTGTTCCGAAGATTTCTGAGGAGGCAATACGTCTTTCACGTCTTCGCTGCGAGTTTGAAGCCAGTATTTTGGGGATCACTCCGCAGGCGATGATCGTTGGAAAGGATGCTCCCCGTCTCGCCAACACATTGTCGTTAGCGCTTCCAGACACTTTGGCCGAGACCCTGGTAATTGCTCTTGATCTTGAGGGGATTGGTATCAGTTCTGGCTCAGCCTGTTCATCGGGAAAAGTAGGCAGCTCCCATGTGATGGCGGCGATGGGACTTGAGCCCAAATTTGCCAATGGAACAATACGGTTAAGCTTGGGCTGGAATTCGGAGCATTCAGATCTTGAAGCGTTTACACAAGCTTGGCAAAAGCTTACTCAACGCCTTGGAATGAGAAGTGCTGCGTGAATATAACTTATTCTACTACTAAAAATAATGAGGACATTTGAATGCCCGCAGTGAAGGAAACCATTGAGCAGGTCGCAGCTATTGATGTCGATCGCTACAAGTTTGGGTGGGTGAGCGACATTGAAAGTGATCTGGCGCCAAAGGGTCTTGATGAAGATATTGTGGCGTTTATTTCTCGCAAAAAGAAAGAGCCGCAATGGATGCTAGATTGGCGGCTTGATGCTTATCAGCGCTGGCGCTCCATGGATGAACCAGATTGGGCGCGGGTGAGTTATCCTCCGATCGATTTTGAGGGTCTTCACTATTATGCAGCACCGAAAAAGACCCCGGGCCCGACCAGCCTAAATGAAGTAGATCCCGATTTGCTGCGTACTTATGAAAAATTGGGTATTCCTCTAAGAGAGCAGGAGATCTTGGCCGGTGTTGAGGGAGCGACGGTCGCGGTGGATGCTATATTCGATTCAGTTTCTGTCGTCACCACATTTAAGGATAAGCTTGCCGAATCTGGAGTGATTTTTTGTCCGATTTCCGAAGCTATTCAAAAACACCCCGATCTGGTGAAGAAATATCTTGGCTCGGTCGTGCCAAAGTCCGATAATTTTTACGCGGGATTGAACTCGGCGGTGTTTTCTGATGGCTCGTTTGTCTATATACCTCCGGGCGTCAAATGCCCGATGGAACTGTCGACATATTTTCGCATCAACGAACCAAATACTGGTCAATTCGAACGTACACTTATTATTGCCGACAAGGGCTCATATGTAAGTTATTTGGAAGGCTGCACCGCGCCGCAGCGCGATGAAAACCAGCTTCATGCGGCTGTGGTTGAGTTGATAGCTCTCGAAGATGCGGAGATAAAATATTCAACTGTCCAGAACTGGTATCCCGGTGATGCCGAGGGCCGGGGTGGTATATATAATTTTGTTACCAAGCGTGGCGACTGCCGTGAAGACAGAGCCAAGATCTCCTGGACCCAGGTTGAAACCGGCTCTGCTATCACTTGGAAATATCCTTCCTGTATTTTGCGAGGTAAGGATACGTGTGGTGAATTTTATTCCATCGCTATTTCTAATGGGCGGCAACAGATTGATTCCGGCACCAAGATGATTCATCTCGGAAAAGGCTCATCGAGTCGGATCATTTCAAAGGGAATTTCTGCCGGAAAATCGTCTAATACCTATCGAGGCCTTGTCTCGACGCATCGTAAGGCAACCGGCGCTAGAAATTTTACGCAATGCGATTCTCTTCTGGTGGGGAACGAATGTTCGGCCCATACTATTCCATATATAGAGGCTAACAATCGCTCGTCGCATTTTGAGCATGAGGCAACTACGTCGAAAATCTCCGATGATCAGATGTTTTATTGCCAGTCCCGCGGTATTGGCGAAGAAGAAGCCGTCGCGCTAATCGTCAACGGTTTTTGCAGGGAAGTTCTGCAAAAATTGCCGATGGAGTTTGCCGTCGAAGCACAAAAGCTTGTCGGTATTTCCCTTGAAGGCAGCGTTGGATGAGTGTGAACAAAGAAATTAGAAGGTATGCTCACAACAAGGTTAAAAATGTTAAGAATTAATAATCTCCATGCTGAGATTGGCAAGAAGCCAATTCTTAAAGGGATAAATTTAGAAATTGCAGCCGGCGAGGTACACGCCATTATGGGGCCAAATGGATCGGGCAAGTCAACGCTTGCCAACATCCTGGCTGGCCATTCTGCCTACACCGTGACCAACGGCGAGGTAATGTTAAGTGAGGCCAATCTATTGGACCTTGAGCCAGATGAGCGCGCGGCTGCCGGGATGTTTCTTGCTTTCCAATATCCGGTTGAAATCCCGGGTGTTGCCACTATGACATTCTTAAAAGAAGCTCTTGCTGCCCAGGCCCGAGCCCGAGGTGAGATTGAACTGACTACTCCTGAATTTATGCGTGCAGTGCGCGACAAGGCTGTTGATCTTGGCATTACCGATGAAATGCTAAAACGTGCACTAAATGTTGGATTTTCAGGCGGTGAAAAAAAACGCAATGAAATTCTACAAATGGCTTTGCTTAAGCCAAAGATGTGTATTTTGGACGAAACTGATTCAGGGCTTGATATTGATGCACTGAAAGTTGTGGCCGATGGAGTGAACGCTCTACGTGAGTCGCAGCGCTCGTTCCTCGTTATTACCCACTATCAACGTTTGCTCGATCATATTGTGCCAGACGTGGTCCATGTCATGGCTGGTGGGCGTATTATTTGTTCTGGTGATAAGAAACTGGCGCGTGAGCTTGAAAAAAACGGGTATAGCGATCTGGTAACGAATGCGGCTTGAGGAGTTAAAGGCGTGAATATTCAATCGGTATTTTTACCGAATGATACAGAGAAGGCACTGGCTAGTGCGTTTCGTAGATTGAGCAAAACACTGCCCGGTAATGCTGATCCGCTGGTTGCTGCTAGCCGCGCCGGAGCTATGGCACATTTTGAAAAAACTGGTCTGCCGCATCGTCGTCTAGAGTCTTGGAGATATACCGACCTACGTCACTTGTTGACTATGCCACCAGATCTAAACATCAGTGCAAGACATGCAGTCGGTCGCGAAGAGTTCGAGAACCACCCGCTTGTTGCTGCGTTAAAACCGCTTAATCCTTACTGGATGGTCTTTATTGATGGCACGTATGTGGCTGATCTATCCGGAGGCCCATCGCTGCCTGAGGGAGCGGAAATTAGCGCTCTGTCGCAAGGCCCCTTACCCAGTTGGGCGCAAGATAATATCATCAGCCAGGATGCTGAGTGCATTGGTTCTATATTCAATCTGAACACGGCTCTCATGAGTGATGGGGCCCTGATCCGGCTGCGCGAAGGGGTTAATCTGCAAATCCCAATTGCGATCGTTTACCTGGGCGCTAGTAATAGCTCTTCGCATTCCCGAAATATCATCGAGGTTGAAAACGGAGCCAGTATTTCGATTGCCGAAGCCCATGGTTCACTTGGCAAATTACGTGATGTGACCACCGTCGCTGCAATGTGGCGTATTGGTGATAATACTAGGGTCGATCACATAAAGGTGCAGCAGATGTCTGAGACATCCGTTCATCTTGCTCCGCATCTAACACAAATTGGTGCGACATCGAGAGTGTCTAGTTTTACTATGTCGCTGGGCGCGTTACTATCGCGCGAAGAGCGCCAAGTGCACTGTGAGGGAAAGGACACGTCGATTTCGATGTCGGGCTCTTATATTATTGATGGTAAGCGCCACTGCGATACGACACTGATTGTGAACCACGAGGCTCCCGGATGCGTCAGCCGTGAAAAATATAAGGGATTGGTTGATGATTGCGCCCGTGGTGTTTTCCAAGGCAGTATCATCGTTGATAAAATTGCAGATAAAACCGATGCCAAACAATCTGTTGATGCTATTCTTCTATCTGATGACGCGAGTCATAATGCAAAACCAGAGCTAGAAATTTATGCGGATGATGTTCAATGTGGGCACGGCGCAACGACCGGTGAACTTGATAGCGCCGCACTGTTTTATCTGTGCGCACGCGGCATCCCCGTAGCTAAGGCGGAAGGCATTCTGATCGCAGCTTTTGTGCGTGATGGCCTTCAAGAGGTTGAGCGAGGTGATTTGCGCGAGGTGCTGGAGCGGCTTGCCGATGAAAAACTTTCCGGTCGTAACGCAGGAAACGAGATTCGAGAATGAGCTATGCTTGATAAATCAACGCAGCTACAAGCTGGTTCCTATGATGTCGAGAGCATTCGTGCTGATTTTCCAATCCTTTCACGCCATGTCTATGAAGATACTCCACTGGTTTATCTGGATAATGGCGCTTCGGCTCAAAAACCCTATGTGGTGGTGGATGCGGTAAAGGCCGCTTATGAAAGCGAATATGCTAATGTTCATCGTGGGTTACACTTTTTGTCAAATCTGGCGACCGAGAACTATGAGGCAGCGCGAGAAACAGTTCGCCAATTCGTGAATGCGGCAAGTGTCGAGGAAATTATCTTTACTAAAAACGCTACGGAAGCGCTCAATCTGGTTTCCCAGAGCTTTGCGGGGGAGATTCTGAGTGAGGGCGATGAGATTGTTCTATCAATCATGGAACATCATTCAAATATAGTACCCTGGCACTTCCATCGCGAGCGTAGTGGTGTGGTGCTGAAATGGGCACCAGTAAGCGAAGAGGGCGTGTTTGATGTTGAGGCGTTCGAGTCGCTGTTGACGCCGAAAACGAAAATCGTTGCCATCACCCACATGTCCAATGTGCTTGGTACAATCATGCCGATAAAGGAAATTGTGTCTCTTGCCCATGACCGGGATATTGCCGTCGTTGTCGATGGCAGCCAGGGAGCGGTACACCTGCCTGTTGATGTTCAGGATCTGGGGGCGGACTTTTATGTCTTTACTGGCCACAAGCTCTATGGCCCGTCAGGTATTGGAGTCCTTTATGGCCGCAAGGAACATCTTAAAAAAATGCCTCCCTATCAAGGTGGCGGAGAGATGATCTCTGAAGTTTTCACTGATCGGATCACTTACGGTGAACCGCCGGAGAAATTTGAGGCGGGAACTCCGCCCATCGTCCAGGCAATTGGGCTTGCTGCCGCTATCGACTATGTTGAAAGCGTTGGCAGAGATGCAATTTATGTCCATGAGCGAGAGCTGGCGCTTTATGCTCAAGAACGTCTGTCAGAGTTGAGTTACATCCGCCTTTTGGGCAATGCGCCAGAAAAAGGTGCTATTTTCTCATTCGTTATGGAAGGTGCTCATGCCCACGATGTTTCTACAATTATCGATCGCTTTGGTATCGCTGTCAGGGCGGGGACTCATTGTGCTGAACCGCTTCTTGCGCACTTTGGCGTGACATCGACTTGCCGCGCTTCTTTTGGGCTCTATAACACAAAATCCGAAGTAGATGCGCTTGTCGTGGCATTAACTAAGGCGAAGGAGTTCTTCGCATGACCGAAGAAAACAACGTGGAGCGCGATGTGATTGCAGTTGGCATGGCTTGCGAGCATGTGACTTCAAGCCTGACAACAGGTGAAGTGAAGGGTACCTCTGTACTCGATTCTCAAGAGATTGAACGGCTGACTAATGACATCACTGCTGCCTTGAAAACGGTCTATGATCCGGAAATTCCAGTTGATATTTACGAACTTGGTCTCATCTACAAGGTGGAAATAGACGATGACAGTGTTGTTAAGATTGAAATGACGTTAACTGCGCCTGGTTGTCCGGTCGCCGGTGAGATGCCCATCTGGGTAGAAAATGCTGTTGCATCTGTGACTGGCGTATCACATGTGGAGGTGGAAATGGTGTTTGATCCGCCCTGGGATATGAGCAGAATGTCTGATGAAGCGCGTGTTGCGCTCAATATGTGGTAGGAGTTGGATATGGAAAATCGACCGCGACCATCGGTGGTTTCGCTGACTGAAAGAGCAGCAGATCATATCCGATCTATCATCGGAAATACCGACACTCCGATTGCTGAACTACGTATAGGAATAAAAAATGGTGGCTGTGCAGGTATGGCCTACACCATGGAATATGCTCGGGAGCGTGATGCGTTCGACGAAGTAGTCGAGGCTCATGGGGTGACAGTTTTAATTGATGCCAAGGCAGTATTATTTCTTCTTGGCACCGAGATGGATTATGAAGTTAAAAAGCTTAACTCAGGCTTTGTGTTTCGTAACCCAAATGAAACATCTGCCTGTGGATGTGGTGAATCTGTATCGATCACACCTGCTACATTACCGGCTGAAATTGAGTTTGAACGGCCCCGCTAACGTGACATCTATTGCCATTTGGCCTGTCTGTTATGAGTTGGTTCAGTGCATATAGGCGCGGTTCATTCTAGATTGTAGCACCGACATCTAGCTCACCTTGGAACACCAGCTTGATCACCGTATAAAACTAAAATTTAGCGACACTCTGCTAAGCGTGATGGATGAGATCTAAGCGGCATTGGAAAGATTAACCCCTGCGTCTGCCTCGCATTTTACTTGATTTCGACCTGCATTTTTTGCTGAATAGAGACAGGTGTCTGCGCGTTTTATGAGATCTTCAATCGCCTCGCCGGAGTGATAACGCGCGACGCCAAATGAAATGGTGATATTTCCGAGACTTTGACCGGTTGACTTCTTAAACAATTCTTTGTCCATCACACGATCACGGATCCGGTCAGCGACTGTCACTGCGGTACGTAGGTTTGTCTGCGGTAGCACGATGGCAAATTTGGCTCCGCCATATCTTGCGGCAAGATCTCTGCCTTTGACCTGACCCGCAATGTAGCTCGCAACCAGTTGTAACGCGCGATCTCCAGTCTGGTAACCGAATGTATCGTTGAATTTCTTGAAGTGATCAATATCGCCTATGCACAGGCACAATTCTTCTTGCGTCTCGCTGATTGCCAAAATCTCTACTTCTAGGATTTCTTTAAATGACAAGCGGTTGGCTATCCCGGTAAGAGTGTCGGTACGCAATTCGGTGCGGATCTCTACAAGCCGTTTCTTCAGAGAATTTATTTTCTTATCTGAATTAGCAATCTTGTTATCAAGCTCATTGCTGTTGCGCTCCATTTCACGTGACGAGATTACTAACATCTCGATAATGGACATTAGGTGGGCTGTGTTCTTGACCTCTTTAATTTGGGTTGCGATGCCCTCTAGAGATTTGCCATAAGCCCCGGTCATTCCCGCCACAGCACTAACAATTGATTGAACCTGCAGTAACTCACTAGACAGAAATGTACTGA
>Ga0302135_10001861_pt1 | contig 12674 bp, 12 predicted proteins | sample CBN3_surface_MG_FD_203119 | JGI IMG/M metagenome (GOLD analysis project Ga0302135, IMG submission 203119) | Marine microbial communities from Western Arctic Ocean, Canada - CBN3_32.1 | ecosystem: Environmental > Aquatic > Marine > Oceanic | place: Canada: Western Arctic Ocean | collected... | reverse complement strand
TGACGGCTACCGCCACTACTTTTTCCGCCTGGGCGACGGCAAGACCCAGGTCGCCTTCTTTGAATATGACGGCGCGCGCCCCATGACGCGCAAATTCCCGGGCGACCGGACGAGCGAGCCGCTGGGCTTCGACCATGTCTCCTTCATCCTCGACAGCCGGGCCGAGCTATTCGCCCTCAAGGACCGGTTGGAAGCGGCGGGCATCCATGTTCATGGCGCGGTCGATCACGGCCTGTTCTGGTCGATCTATTTCTACGACCCGAACAACATCCCGCTGGAGGCGAGCTGGAATTTCATGGAGGTGATCGAGGCGCCGGCCGTGGTCGACGACGATCCCCTTGCCGTCGCCGCCGAAGGTAGCGCGCCCCAGCCCGGCCATTGGCCGGCGGTGGCCCGGCCGACCCCCGCGGCCGAAATGGTCGCCCGCGGCGGCAACGGCTTGCCGCTGCGCGAGCGCCTTCTGGCCGAGGGGCGGGTCCGTTTCAAGGACGGGTTGGAGCCCTATTTCGCGGCGCTGATCGCCGCCAAGTAGCGCGTCGAACTGGCGCCGCCGCCCCCGGATATGCGATAGCTTCCCCCGAACATCGAACCCTGAGGGAGGACGAGATGGAACGCGACACCTCGCGCAGCAACGGCGGCGGCGTGATCGGCATTCTGATGCTGGACACCAAGTTCCCGCGCGTCGTCGGCGACGGCGGAAACCCGGACACCTGGCCCTTTCCCGTGCTGATCGAAAAGGTCCAGGGCGCGACCCCGCATAATGTGGTGGACCGCCAGCTCGACGGGCTGCTCGACCCCTTCATCGACGGCGCCAAGCGCCTGGTCGAACGCGGCGCCAACGGCATCGCCACGACCTGCGGTTTCCTCGCTCTGTTCCAGCGGGAACTGGCCGAACAAGCCGGGGTGCCAGTCGCGGCCAGTTCGATCATTCAGGTGCCCTGGGTCCAGTGCACGCTGCCCACGAGCAAGCGGGTCGGCATCATCACCGCCGATTCGCGCAACCTAACACCCAAGCATTTCGCCGCCGCCGGCGTGGCCCTCGACACCCCGGTCGTCGGCACGGAGACGGGCAATATCCTGACCCGGGTCTTCACCGACAAGGCGACGGAATACGACTGGAAGGATTGCGAGGCGGACCTGATGGAGGCGGCCAACCACCTCGTCACGGAGCATCCCGAGGTCGGCGCCATCGTCCTGGAATGCACCAATATGCCACCCTTCGGCCCCGCCTTGGCGGACGCCCTGGGCCTGCCAGTCTACGACGTCTACACCATGGTCAATTGGTTCCAGATGGGCCTGAAGGCCACGCGCTTCCCCCGCGTCGAGCATGTCCGGGCCGAAGACTGGCAGCCGCGCATCGCGGCGGAGTAACGCCGTGGCAAGACAGCTCGAGGACAAGGTCGTCCTGATCACCGGCGCCGCCGCCGGTATGGGCCGCGAGGACGCCATCCTGATGGCCCAGCGCGGCGCCTCGATCATCGCCCATGACCTGCAGGAAGAGAGCCTGGCCGAGACGGCCGAGCTGGTGCGCGAAGCCGGCGGCCGGGTCGAAACCTTCGCCTGCGACCTGACCAACGCCAAGGCCTTCGCGGCCGGCGCGGCGGCGGCCGAAAAGGCTTTCGGCCGGATCGACGTGCTGGTCAACAATGCCGGAATTCACGGCGCCACGCCGGTCGAGGAGGTCACGGAGGATGCTTTCGATCTCATGATGGGGATCAACCTGACTGGGCTGTTCACCTGCACCCAGGCCGTCTTACCGGGCATGAAGGCGCGGAAGTCCGGCGTCATCGTCAATATCTCCTCGGGCGCGGGCCAACGCGGCGCGGTCAACAATTCGGTCTACAGCGCGTCTAAATCCGGCGTCATCGGGCTGACCAAGGCCTGGGCCAAGGAACTCGCACCCTGGAACATCCGAGTGAACTCGGTTAGCCCCGGCCCGATCATGTCCGAAATGGCGCTCCGCGCGCGCGGCATCGAAGGCCTGAAGAAGCGCGCCGAGACGGAAATTCCCCTCAAGCGCATGGGCGAGCTGATCGAGATAGCCTATGCCGTCTGCTACCTGGCCTCAGAGGACAGCGCCTTCGTCACCGGCCAGCTCGTGCCGGTCAACGGCGGCACGCATATCGTGGGGATTTAAGCTCGGGCGGCCTCGGCCAGGAAGGTCGGGTCCTCACCCCGGCGGACCATCACCAGGATCTCCCGATTCACCGCGAAATAGCCCGGCGCGACCTCGTTTACGCCCGTCAACGGCGAATCCGGCCGGTCGCGCAGTTCGCGGGACAGCGCGCCCAGCTTGTGGAAGGGCACGCCGGGAAACAGGTGATGCTCGGTGTGGTAGGGCATCTGCCACATCAGCCAGCGCAGGATCGGCCCCGCCCGGGTCGTGCGGGTGTTCTCGATCACGCTCGGACGGTTCGGCCGCCCGTGATGCTCCGCCGCCGTGTAGAAGCGGTAGAAGGGCGTGGCGGCCAGGATCGGCCCCCACCAATAGATGACCGCCGCCCAGGTCTGGAAAGTGACCGACAGGGCCGCGATCAGAGCATAGCCGAGGAGGTAGAGCCGCGCCTCGCGGATCACGATGCGCCGCTCTTTCTCCTTCAGGAAGGGCTCGGGCGCTTGGCCCAAAGCATGGCCGACGGTGATGCGGACCTGCCCGATCCAATAGCTCGGCCCCGCCAGGAAATTCAGGTATCCCCAAATGGTCCAGGGCTTCTGCGCCAGCAGTTCGGGGTCGAGGCCGGCGATCTTGGTGTGGCGGTGGTGGGTGAAGTGCAGAAAGCGCTGGTAACTGTTCGGGTATATCCGCAGGAAGCTGGCGAGATGGCCAAAGAAATCGTTGCACGCCCGGCTGCGGAAGACCATCAGATGGACCAGTTCATGCTGGCCCGCATAGGTGAAGCCCCAGAGGATCGCGCCATGGGCCAGGAACGGGATAACCACCCAGGCCGTGCCCCAGAGCGCATATATCCCGTAGCCCGTGACCCCCAGGGCGGCGAACTGGCTCAACACCTGAAGCCAAGCCAGCGCATCGGAGCGTTGCGACAGGGCCTTGAGCCGCCGCGCGTCGATCAGATCCTTGCGTGAAATCCAGTCTTCCATCGACAGAGTGTCCCTCGCCTTACGCTGATCGAATCATTCCGCCACGATCCAGGGGCGTTTCAACAGATTGAAGCGCCTCCCTCGCCGCTAGTTCGGCACCTCGACGCCAAGCTTCGCAGCATATTGGCCCGCAATCTCCCAGGTTTTTTCCAGCACCTCAACCCCCTGGGCCAGGCTTTCCCGGCGGCGGGTCAGGGCGCGTTCGCCCGGCATCCGGATCGATTCGACCCCCGGCGCCTTGCGCGACGATTTGACTTCGTCGATATAGCTCTGGGAATTTGCCCGGAAGACATCGGGATCGCCGAAGGCCGCCGGATCGATCGCCATGAAGGTATGGCCGCGCACCCCGCGATCGCCATCCTCGGAGAGCCAGCCGTCGATCGCCTTGCCCGCCAGACCGCCGACCAGAGGACCGGACAGCAGGGCGACGCATAGGCCTAGGCCGAAGCCCTTATGGCCGGCCAGGGGCGCAATCGCCCCTTCCACGATCTTCACCGCCTCGGTCGTCGGATTGCCGTCCAGATCGACGCCCATGCCCTCCGGCAGATGCTCCCCGTGATAGGCCGCGAATTTGACGCGCGAGAAGGACAGCGCGCTGGTCGCCATGTCCAGCACAACAGGATCGTCGCTGCCGGTCGGGATGCCGATGGCGATCGGGTTGGTCCCCAGGCGCCGCTCGACCCCGCCATAGGGATGGACCAGCGAGGGCGCGGCCGAGAAGACGAAGCCGGCCAGGCCCGCATTTGCCATGCGTTCGGCGTAATAGCCGACCATGTAGATATCCGCGCCGTTGATCAGCCCAACCGTCGCGCAGCCGGCCTCCTTGGCCTTGCGGATGGCGACATCGGTGGCGAAGACGCCACCCGGCTGGCCCGGGCCGCGATGGCCGTCGACCAGGGCGGTGGCGGGCCCTTCGCGGGTGATCTCGGCCCTGCCTTGGCCGTCGATCGTGCCACGCCGCAGATCGTCGAGCATGGCGAACATATGGTCGAGACCCTGCATCCCGACGCCGCGCAGATCGGCCTCGAGGAAAACTTCGGCCGTTTCGGTCGCGTTCACATCACTGCAACCCGCGGCGCGGAGCATCCGCGTCATGAAATCGCGCAGCACCTCGGGCGCCATCGTTCGGGTAGGACGGACTGACATCTTGGCTTTCTCCCCTATAGCGGTCCCTGGCCGGATTGCCCGGCAGGCTTTTTGTATCCAATTGCCGGATCATAACCATTCGTTGCCATGAGAAGAGCGCCCTTTTGCGTTCGACCGAAAGGCCTCTACCTGTCTCGTTCGGCTTCGCGGATCATGCTCCGGGCGATGACCAGCTGCTGGATCTGCGAGGTGCCTTCGTAGAGCCGGAACAGCCGAACGTCGCGGTAGAACCGCTCGACCGGAAAATCGGCGACATAACCCGCCCCACCATGGATCTGCACCGCCCGGTCGGCGACCCGGCCGACCATCTCGGTACAGAACAGCTTGGCACAGGCGGCCCGCCGGGCGACATCGGCCCCGGCGTCATAGTCTCGTGCCACCGCCTCGATCAGCGACTTGCCGGCCAGCCATTCGGTCTCGGAATCGGCCAGCATGGCCTGGATCAGCTGGAAATCGGCGATGCGCTGGCCAAACTGCTTGCGATCCATCGCATAGGACAGAGATTCGTCGATCAGGCGCCGCGCCGCGCCGACCGCCACCGCGCTGAGATGCAGGCGGCCCCGATCCAACACCTTCATCGCCGTCTTGAAGCCCTGGCCCACCTTTCCGCCGATGATCGCCTCGGCAGACACCCGAACATTGTCCAGGTTTACGTCGCAGGTATGGGCGCCCTGTTGGCCCATCTTGCGGTCCGGCTTGCCCAGGGTGATGCCCGGCAGATCGGCATCGACGAGAAAGGCCGTGATGCCGCGCGCGCCGTCCTCCTGGCTCCCCGTGCGCGCCATCAGGGTGAAGACCCCGGCGCGCGGGGCGTTGGTGATGAAGCGCTTGATCCCGGTGATGCGGTAATGGGCGTTGCCGTCCTTTTCGGCCCGGGTGCGGACCGAAGCGGCGTCGGACCCGGCCTCGGGTTCCGTCAGAGCAAAGGAGCCGATCAGTTCGCCGCTCGCCAGGCGAGGCAGATAGGCCCGCTTCTGCTCGTCCGTGCCGTCGATCAGGATGCCCTGCGAGCCGATGCCGACATTGGTGCCGAAGACCGAGCGGAAAGCAGGCGAGGTGCGGCCAAGTTCCTGGACCACCCGGACCTCCTCGGCGAGATCGAGGCCCAGGCCGCCGTACTCTTCCGGGATCGACAGGCCGAACAGGCCTAGCGCCTTCATCTCCGCGATCAGCTCGTCGGGCACAAGATCAGCCTCGGCCACCTCGCGCTCGCGCGGGATCAGCCGCTCCTCAACGAAGCGCCGCACGGCCTCGACTAGTTGGTCCATCACCTGTGCATCCGATGCCATCGCCGGTCCTCTCGATATCGCTGGTTCCGCAGATCAGCCCCAACCGGTCAATATCCCGAGGGCAAGGCCATTTTGGCCCGCCTCATGCTGAGCCTGTCGAAGTATGAGGCCATGGCACGACGCCGGGCCGTGCCACCCTCGCCCTTCGACAGGTTCAGGACGAGGACGGGCCGACCGTGTGGCAAACCGAATTTAAGTCGTGAAAATACGCCGTTCCAGGCTGTTGAACGACTCGCATCCCTCTGCCGTCACCCGGATCACTTCCGACAGGCCCACGGCCGCCTTGCCGGAGATCTGCAGGAAGGGAATCAGATGGAAGCACATGTTCTCGCGGAAGGGCCTCTCGTCGCCCGGTTTAATGTCGATGATATGGCCCTCGCCCCAGCCGGGGGTACAGGCGATGCCGACGCTATAGCCGGCCCGTGTGTACTGCGTTGCGCCAAAGCTGTTGCGCGCGATCACCGCGCGCGCCGCAGCATCGGCCCCGCCCGTCGGCCGGCCAGGCGCGATCTCGGCCTTCGCCGCCGCGACCGCCTCGCGCACCAAAGCCTCGGCCTCCTCCATCTCGGCCGAGAGATCGCCGACGATCACCGTCGACATCATCGGCGCGTTGTAGCGATGGACGGTCGCGCCGATCTCGAAGAACACGCAATCCCCCGCCTGGATGGTCCGGTCGCGCCAGGTCGCATGACTGACGAAAGAGCGCGGGCCTGACACGACGAAGGGCTGCATCGAGCAGTAATGGCCGCCCGCCGTCAGCATGCCGCGATAGACCTCGACCGCGACCTCGTTCTCGGTGGCCCCGGCATGAACAGCGGCGATGCCGGCCCGGGTCCCCGCCTCGGTCGCCTTGGCTGCGCGGGCGATCATCGCGATCTCGGCGGCGGATTTGACGACCCGGCCCTCCTCGACGATCCAGGAGCAATCGACGAATTCGGCTTTCGGACAGCGCGAGAACAATCCGTCCTGCTCATGCGCGCGGAAGAAATAACTCGTCCGCTCATAGCCGATGCGTTTGCCGTCCAGGCCGAATTCGGCCAGGGCACCGGCCAGCACGGCCATCGGTTCCTGATTGTCGTGGAACGGCCGGCTGACCTCGACCCAGGTATCGGACTCGACCACCGTGTCCTCGGCATGACGGGTCGCCATGAAGGGCTCGCCCGCCGCCGGCACGACGAGGCCCGCGAAATACCACAATCCCTGGGTCTCGTAGCCGGTCAGGTAGAACAGATTCTCCGGCGTCGTGACCAGCATGGCATCGACCCCACGCGCCGCCATGCGGGTACGCAGAGCGTCCAGCCGGGCATCGTATTCCGCCACCGGGAAAACCAAGTCGTCGCGCCGCCGCATTCGCCCTTACCCCCTGCCCGAATGCCGAGAAGCCGCCGAGCTCGCCTTGCCCAGGATCTGCTCGGCCAAGGTCGCCCAATAGCTCGCGCCGATGGGCAGGGCCTCGTCGTTGAAATCATAATGGGGGCTGTGCAGACGGCAGCCGTCCTCGTCCGAGCCGTTGCCCATCCAGATATAGGCGCCAGGCTTGGCTTCGAGCATGAAGGCGAAATCCTCCGCTCCCATGGTCGGGGTCGGATCGCGATCGACATTGTCCAGGCCGACCACGGCCGCCGCCGCCTGGGCCGCGACTTCGGTTTCGGCTTCCCAGTTCACCGTGGGCGGATAGCGCCGCTCGTAGCGGAACTCGAAATCCGCGCCCATGCCCTGGCAAATGCCCCGGGCGATGCGCTCCATCGAAGCCTCGATATTGTCCCGCACCTCGGGCTTGAAGCTGCGGGTCGTGCCGCGCAGCACGACTTCTTCCGGAATCACGTTCCAGGTATCGCCGCCATGGAACTGGGTCACACTGACCACGGCCGCGTCATAGGGATTGGTGCTACGGCTGGCGATCGTCTGCCAGGCCGTGACTATCTGGGCGCCGCAGACCACCGGGTCGCGGCCCTGATGGGGCATGCCGGCATGGCTGCCCTTGCCGATGATCTTGGCCTCGAAAATGTCATAGGCGCTCATCATCGGACCCGGGCGGATGGCGAAGGTGCCGACCGGGCGGCCGGGCCAGTTGTGCAACCCGTAGACCGATTCGCAGGGGAATTTGTCGAACAGCCCGTCCTCGACCATCACCCGGCCGCCGCCCTCGTTCTCCTCGGCGGGCTGGAAGATGAAATGGATCGTGCCGTCGAAATCGCGGGTCTCGGCCAGATAGCGGGCCGCGCCCAGCAGCATCGTGGTATGGCCGTCATGGCCGCAGGCATGCATCCGCCCCTCGTGCCGGCCGGTGCCGACCGAGGCATAGGGCAGGTTGGTCTGCTCGTGGATATGCAGGGCGTCCATATCGGCGCGCAGGCCGATGGCGCGGCTGTTCTTGTCCACCTTGCCCTTCAGGGTGCCGACGACCCCGGTCCCGGCGAGGCCCCGATGGACCTCTATGCCGAAGGATTCGAGCTTCTCCGCCACGAAATCGGAAGTCTCCTCCTCCTCGAAGGCGGTCTCGGGATGCTGATGGACATGGCGCCGCCAGGTCGTCATGTCCTGGTGAAGCGCTTCGATTTCTTTTTTGACGGCCATGCTCTGCCCCTATCTTGTCGCCCGCTGCTTTCGGCCGACAAGATTAGGCGCGCGCGCACGGCCGCTCAAGCGGCCTCGCGCGATTACAACCGCCGCCTAATGCGACATCAGCACCGGCACGATCATGTGCTGGAGGATATAGCGGGTGGCGCCGCCCAGAACCATTTCACGCAGGCGCGATTGGCCATAGGCGCCCATGACGATCATATCCGCCCCGGCATCGGCGGCGCGGGACAGGATCATGTCGCCGACCTTCATATCCTCGGCCACGACATGGGCCGCCACGGCCTTCAGCCCGTGGCCCGCCAGATGGACCGAGATATCCGCCCCAGCGACATCGCGATCGGCGGGCTTGCGGCTGGGCGGATTGACCTGCAGCACCGCGATCTCGGCGCCCTTCTCCAGGAAGGGCAGGGAATCGCGCACAGCCCGCGCCGATTCGCGGCTGCCGTTCCAGGCCAGCATGGCATGGCTGCCGATCGTCTCGAACGTGCCCGCATAGGGGATCAGCAGCACCGGCACGCCGGCGTCGAGCAGCAGGCGCTCGACGATATCCATGCTGAGGCTGCCGCCGGGCGCGTCCGGATCGGGCTGGCCCAGCACCGTCATATCGGCATGGCGCGCATGCAGGGCGACCACCCGGGCCACATCGGCCACCGGCTCCTCGATGGAGCGCCATTCTACGCCGATTCCGGCCTTGCCAGCCGCCTTGCGGAATGACCCGCCGGCCGCTTCCGCTTCGGCGCGGGAGGCGTCGATATGCGCCTACATGATTTCGGCTGGCAGTTCGGCATCGACGAAAGTCGGCATGCTCGAAAACCCGCTGACCCCGAGACCGGTCAGATGCGCCTCGTGACGGCGCGCCAGATCGACCGCAAAGCGCGCTCGGGCGGCGCCGCGCTCGTCATTGTCGACATGAACGAGAATATCCTTGAGAGCCATGGCTCGTCTCCTTCTTGGTGGTGCCGGCGAGATACCTTGAGGCTATCCTGCAGGAGCAGGGTGGGGCGGGCGTTGTTCTATATCAATCTCCGCCTCCACCGCGGCATGCCGGCCGGCCAGGCTTGTCTTGGCTTGCCCTCGCCCCGCCGAACGCTATGCTGCGCGCCAACATGAGAGGTGCCGATGGCGACCATCACTCCCGTCATCCTGTCCGGCGGCGCGGGAACGCGCCTCTGGCCGCTCTCCCGTCCGCACTTCCCCAAGCAGTTCATCGCCCTGACCTCGGGCCGGACGATGCTCCAGGAAACTGCCCTGCGGGTCTCCGATCCCGCCGTCTTTTCGGCCCCCGTCGTGGTGTGCAGCGACGAGCACCGCTTCGTCGTGGCGGAACAGATGCGCGCCGTCGGCCCGGCCCCGGCCGCCATCATGTTGGAGCCGGTGGCGCGCAACACCGCGCCGGCGATCGCCGCGGCGGCCGACTGGCTGGGCGGCGGTGATGCCCTGATGCTGGTGCTGCCCTCCGACCATGTCATCCGCGATGCGGCGGCCTTCCAAGAGGCCGTGCGCCGCGCCGCGGTCGCCGCCGAAGCCGGCTGGCTGGTCACCTTCGGCATCGCCCCCGACCAGCCGGAAACCGGCTATGGCTACATCGCCCGGGGCCCGGCCTTGGAAGACTGCGACGGCGCCTACAAGGTCGCGCGCTTCACCGAGAAGCCGGATGCCGAGACGGCCGCGCGCTACCTGGCCCAAGGCGATCACGCCTGGAACAGCGGCATGTTCCTGTTCCGCGCGGATGCCTATCTGGCCGAACTCGAACGGCTGCAGTCCGCGATGGCCGAATCCTGCCGGCGCGCGGTATCCGCCGCGCGCGGCGATCTCGATTTCCTGCGGCTGGACGAGGCCGCCTTCGCCGCCTGCGATTCGGCGTCCATCGACTACGCGGTGATGGAACATACCGAAAAGGCGGCGGTCGTCCCGGCCGATCTGGGGTGGAGCGATGTCGGCTCCTGGTCCGCCCTCTGGGACGCCGTCGAACGGGATACCGACGGCAATGCCTCGATCGGCACGGTGGTCGCGGTCGACAGCCACAACAACTATCTCCGCGCCGACGGCCCCCTGATCGCAGGGCTGGGCCTCGAGGACATGGTGGTGGTCACGACCGCCGATGCCGTCCTGGTCGCACCCAAGAACCGGGCTCAGGAGGTTCGCGCGCTCTACGACGCCCTGCGCGCGGCCGGCCATGACGAGGCCGATCAGCATCGCAAGGTGTTCCGCCCCTGGGGCAGCTACGAGGGCATCGATTCCGGGGATCGCTTCCAGGTCAAGCACATCACCGTGAAACCAGGCCAGAAAATCTCGCTCCAGAAACACCGCCACAGGGCCGAGCATTGGATCGTCGTGCACGGGCGCGCGCGCGTGACCCGCGACGAAGAAAACTTCGTCCTGGAAGCGAACCAATCGACCTATATCCCCGTCGGCGCCGTGCACCGGTTGGAGAATATCGGCGCCGACCCCCTCGACCTGATCGAAGTTCAATCAGGCGACTATCTGGGCGAGGACGATATCGAGCGGATCGAGGACCAATACGGCCGCAGCTAGACGCCAAGCAGCGCAGACCGGCGAAATCTCCCCACCGGCCAAACGGGAGAAGTCCCGACATTTAGATCGGAACCAGCATGTCTCGCCTGCTTCTGTTCATCCTGTTCTTCACGGCGATCTTCCTGCAGGCTGGGGCCTATGGCCTGACCTTCATGCTGCCGAGGCTCTTCGCGGCCTTCGGCGCGAACGAGAAGACGGTCGGCGCGATGCTCTTCGTGACCACCGTCTCGACGCTGATCACCGTCTATTTTTCCGGCCATCTGGCGGACCGGTTCGGGCGCGTCCATACCCTCGGCCTCGCCTGTGCGGCGATCGCCGTGGCGCTGCTCCTCTACGGCCGGTCCCAGTCGGCCGGCCCGGCGCTGGTGGGGGCGAGTCTTCTGCTGGGGATGGGCTGGGGCCTCACCTATTCTCTCGCCCCTGTCGTCCTGACCCGGCTCGTCGGCACGGAGGAGCGGGTGCGCTTCTTCGCCCTGCTCTCGGTCTTCGTCATGGCGGGCTTCGGCCTCTCGCCCGTCATGGCCGCGGCGATCGAGGATGCGGGTTTCGCCGTCTCGGATGCCTTCGTCATCAACGCCGCGCTTTGCGCCGTCAGCGCCCTGCTCTTCTTCGCCCTGGTCGGCCCGGTGCGCGAACATTCCCGCGCGGCGGGGGTCGAGGCCCGGTCCCGCCTGACCCTGTCCTCGGTCGGCTCGATCCTCGGATCGACCGCCCTGGTCCCGGTGGTGATGGTTTGCCTGGGGGCGAGCGTCTTCGCCGGCATCAACAATTTCCAAACCGTCTTCGCCGATGCCCGGGGCTTGGACTATTCCGTCTATTTTCTGGCCTACACGGTGACCGTCATCGTCTTCCGCCTGCTGCTGGTCGGCTTTCGGGGCGGATCCTCCCCCTATCTGACCATCGCCGGCCTGCAATACGTCATGTGCGCCAGCGTCGCTCTGTTCATCTTCATGGGCGGCGACAAAACCCTCTACATCCTCTTCGCCATCCTGTTCGGCATCGGCTACGGCGCGTCCTATCCGATCCTCGCCGCGATGGCCGCCAACGACGCGGCGGAAGGGTTGATGCCGCAGACCTTGCAACTCTTCGCCCTGACCTATTTCGTCGGCATATTCGGCTTCCCGCTCATCGCCGGCTGGCTGATTGTCGAAACTGGGCCGATGCCCCTGTTGGTGCTGGTCGGCGCACTCGCGGGCATCGAAGCGACCATGGCCGCGCGGCGCGCGCGTGCGCGCGCCTGACACCGCTCGCAATCAAGGGTGGTTTCACGCGCATGCTCTGAAAGGTTGATGCGACAGCCACGCCAGGGAGGAGACACCGAGATTAGCACCACCGATCCCAACCGCGTCATCGTGACCGGAGAGAACCCTTTCATCCGTCTCGGCCCCGCGAATGGCGGCGAGAACACGACGGAAGCCAGCTATTGGCGCATCCTGTTCAGCCCTGCCGGACCCGGCCATGTCCTCTATATCAAGAGCGAGCTGACCGACGACCGCTGGCGCATCTATTCCGACAATATCGCCATGACCCGCTGGCTCCAGGGCACCGTCCAGGGAATGCTGAACCCCGCGACGGGCGACCAGTCGATCCCGGTGATCGACGCCTGGTTCGAGAAGCAGGGCGACCCGCGCTATTTCTGGACCGAAATGATCGAGTCGCGCGACGACGAGATTTCCGTGACCTGGTACGATATCGGCGATCCGCTGCTCGTCCATACCCAGCCCGGTCAGGACCCGAAACGCCCCTACGGCGTCTGCACCGTCCTGATCCCCGCGCTCGGCGCGCGCCTGACCGCCAACGGCACCCAGGCCGCCGGCCAGCCCCATCCGGCCGAACGCGACGGCCGCCCCTTCAGCACCTGCGCCCTCGCCTTCTCGGAAAGCTGGACCGAGACCAGGTAAAGGTCGTCCCTGCATGGTCTGAGCGCCCCGCATGGGAGCCATCCGGGGCCATTTTCATCCTTGGACCGGCAACGGCGCGGCGCTAAAGTGGCAGCGAAACACGCCCTCTGGATTCTCGGAC